>Ga0247813_10000018_pt1 | contig 325252 bp, 284 predicted proteins | sample UWRJL169409C1_FD_180719 | JGI IMG/M metagenome (GOLD analysis project Ga0247813, IMG submission 180719) | Plant litter microbial communities from Arlington Agricultural Research Station in Wisconsin, United States - UWRJ-L169-409C-1 | ecosystem: Environmental > Terrestrial > Plant litter >...
CCCAAGGCAGCGCATCCTTTCCGACCCTTCGTCGGAACTTGTGCTGCCGCTATAAAAGCTTTAACGAATTTATCCGACATCAGGTCCAAGCCTTGGGTTTTTGTTACTTTTGGGCCAAGCCAAAAGTAAAAGCCCTTCGGCGGCAGCGCAGCTGTACCGGTTTCACATTGGTACCGAGGTAAGCCAGCGCAGCTAAAAAGACGGCCCTATCAGACTGAGGCACCTTTTTCTGGAAGGGAAAGGACGCAAGAAAAGCATTCTTCGTACCTAACTATCAAAACCGGCCATTTTCATCTGCTATCCAGTATAGCAGGTTGTGTGGAATGAAGTCAGTAGATTAAAACGCAGAGATCCTTCGTGCCTCAGGATGACAGCAAGGTGGAAAGGTAAAGCGTTTTGGTTAGTGAGCCACCAATAAGAGACTTGGCTACACTCCTGGATCAGCACTTTAAAATCTACACCATGCTATTTCCACCCTGCTATCCGGCCTGGGAAATGATGGAAGGAGAAAACGTTAAAGCTTATGCAAAAACTTTCACTTCACCACTACCCAAGGCAGCGCATCCTTTCCTACCCTTCGTCGGAACTTGTGCTGCCGCTCTAAAAGCTTTAACGAATTTATTCGACATCAGGTCCAAGCCTTGGGTTTTTGTTACTTTTGGGCCAAGCCAAAAGTAAAAGCCATTCGGCGGCAGCGCAGTTGTACCGATTTCACATTGGTACCGAGGAAAGCCAGCGCAGCGGAAAAGGCTTATAAGCGAATCTAAATCAAGTTCAAGGATATGAGTTAACCTACACAGTTTTGTGTGAAATGATTCAGTAGATAAAACGCCTTTAATTATTCATTCTTTCCTTCTATCATTCATTTAAACTATTAACTCTCCACAATCCCGTCATTATTTCCACATTCTACTATTCTATGATTCAATCATTCACGCATTCAATCTAAAAAACCTAAATTTGCAGCTTCAAAAAAAAAGCATGATTCATTTCTTCCTTAGTCAATCGCAGGCGGTTTTTGTATTACAAACAGACAAAACGCTTACTACCAATGATATTACTAAACTTGAATGGTTATTTGGCGGTGCCAAAATATCAGCAGAAACAGCTTTAACAGGCTTTTTCGTCGGACCAAGGGCTGCCATGATTACGCCATGGAGTACAAATGCGGTAGAGATTACCCAGAACATGGATATGCAAGGCATCATCAGAATCGAAGAATTTAAGGCTGTGGATGAAGATTTTTCTGATTATGACCCAATGCTCGCTCAGAAATACGGCAAGCTTGATCAAGGCATTTACACCATTGATATTAAGCCAGAACCCATTTTAGAAATTACTGATATTGCAGCCTATAATAAACAAGAAGGCTTATCACTCAGTGATGAAGAAGTAGAATACCTAAATACTTTAGCCACCAATTTAGGAAGACCTTTAACAGATTCAGAAGTTTTTGGTTTCTCACAGGTCAATTCTGAACATTGCCGTCATAAAATATTCAACGGAAAATTTGTAATTGATGGAGTGGAAAAACCATCCTCACTGTTTAAATTAATCCGGAAAACATCAGAAGCAAATCCAAATGAGATTGTTTCTGCCTATAAAGATAATGTTGCTTTTATTAAAGGCCCAACGGTACAACAATTCGCACCAAAAAGAGCCGATATTCCAGATTATTACGCTACCAGTGATTTTGATTCGGTTATTTCATTAAAAGCAGAAACCCATAACTTCCCAACCACTGTTGAGCCTTTTAATGGTGCAGCAACAGGTTCTGGTGGAGAAATCAGAGATCGTTTAGCTGGCGGACAAGGTTCTTTACCCTTAGCCGGAACCGCGGTTTACATGACGGCACTTTCCAGGCTGGAAGAAAACCGCCCCTGGGAAAAAGGTGTGGAAGAAAGGGCATGGTTATATCAAACACCAATGGATATTCTGATCAAAGCATCAAACGGTGCTACTGATTTTGGAAATAAATTCGGTCAGCCACTCATCACAGGTTCAGTTTTAACTTTTGAACATGAAGAAAACGCCCGCAAACTAGGTTTCGATAAAGTGATCATGCTTGCTGGAGGTATTGGCTACGGCAAAGCCAGTCAGGCACAAAAATTAAAACCACAGGAAGGCGATAACATCGTTATTCTTGGTGGCGAAAATTATAGGATTGGAATGGGTGGTGCAGCAGTTTCATCGGCTGATACCGGTCAACATGGATCAGGCATTGAACTCAATGCCATTCAAAGATCTAATCCCGAAATGCAAAAGCGTGCAGCCAATGCGGTTCGTGGCATGGTAGAAAGTGAACACAATTCAATCATCTCTATTCACGATCATGGTGCAGGTGGACACTTAAACTGTTTATCAGAACTGGTAGAAGAAACCGGTGGATTAATCAACTTAGATAAACTACCTGTTGGCGATCCTACCCTATCAGCCAAAGAAATTATCGGAAACGAATCTCAGGAAAGAATGGGATTAGTGATTGGTAACGAACACATTGAAACTTTACAAAAAATTGCTGATCGCGAGCGCTCCCCTATGTATACGGTAGGTAAGGTAACCGGTGATCATCGTTTTACGTTCAAATCAGAAACGACAGGCATTAAGCCAATGGATCTGGAACTGAAAGACATGTTCGGCAGCTCGCCAAAAATTGTGATGGATGACCAAACCATTAATCGCCAATACGAAGCACTTGCTTACGATCAAAAAGAACTTCATACTTATTTAGAGCAGGTTTTACAATTAGAAGCTGTTGCATCAAAAGACTGGTTAACCAATAAAGTTGACCGTTGTGTAGGTGGCCGCGTAGCGAAACAACAAACCGCTGGCCCCTTGCAGTTGCCATTGAATAACTGTGGCGTAATGGCTTTGGATTTTCAGGGTAAAGAAGGAATTGCAACCTCAGTTGGCCATGCCCCGATTTCCGCACTTATTGACCCGGCTGCCGGGAGCAGAAATGCGATTGCAGAATCTTTATCTAATATTGTTTGGGCACCACTAAAGGATGGTTTGAAAAGTGTTTCACTTTCAGCAAACTGGATGTGGGCCTGTAAAAATGAAGGAGAAGATGCCCGTTTATATGAAGCAGTAAAGGCTTGTTCTGATTTAGCCATCGACTTAGGAATCAATATCCCAACCGGGAAAGATTCACTTTCGATGAAACAGAAATATAAAGATGGCGATGTAATTGCCCCTGGTACTGTGATTATTTCTGCAGGCGCGAATTGCAATGATATTACGCAAGTGGTAGAACCCGTACTTCAAAAAGATGGTGGGTCTATTTATTATATCAACCTTTCTAACGATACCTATAAATTAGGAGGATCTTCTTTTGCGCAGATTTTAAACAAGATTGGAACAGAGACACCAGATATTAAAGATGCAGGTCAATTCTCGAAAGCATTCAACACCATACAGCAATTAATAAAAGAAGGTAAAATTCAGGCCGGACACGATATTGGTAGCGGTGGTTTAATTACAACGTTATTGGAAATGTGTTTCGCCGATCGCGATTTAGGCGCTTCAATTGATCTTTCTTCTCTAGGTGAACAAGATATTATTAAACTATTATTCGCTGAAAATATCGCTTTGGTTTTCCAGGCAGATGCATCAGTTGAAAATACTTTAACCAGTGCAGGTGTTAATTTTCACAAAATTGGAAACGTAACATCATCAGCTACTCTTGAAATTAAGAATGAAACAAACAGTTTCAACTTTGAAATCAACCACTTACGTGATGTCTGGTTTAAAACTTCATACTTACTAGATAGCAAGCAAACAGGTAATGGTTTAGCAAAAGAACGTTACGACAATTATAAAAACCAGGTCTTAAAATATAACTTCCCATCTCAATTTGATGGAAAAAAGCCAGTAATCAATTCAACTAAACCTCGACCTAAAGCAGCGATTATCCGTGAGAAAGGAAGTAACTCAGAACGTGAACTCGCTAATGCGATGTTTCTAGCAGGCTTTGATGTGAAAGATGTTCACATGACGGATTTAATCACTGGTCGTGAAACCTTGGAAGATATCCAGTTTATCGGAGCTGTTGGAGGTTTCTCTAACTCTGATGTTTTAGGATCAGCCAAAGGTTGGGCTGGCGCATTTTTATACAATGAAAAAGCCAGAGTAGCTTTAGAAAAATTCTTTGCCCGCCCTGATACTTTATCAGTCGGCATCTGTAATGGTTGCCAATTGTTTATAGAACTTGGCCTGATTAACAAGAATCATGAAGATAAACCTAAAATGCTGCACAACAAAAGTGGCAAGCACGAAAGCATTTTCACTTCATTAACCTTACAAGAAAATAATTCGGTAATGCTTTCTACTTTAGCGGGTAATACATTAGGCGTTTGGGTATCACATGGAGAAGGAAGATTCTCATTACCTTATGCCGAAGATCAATATAAGATCGTAGCCAAATACGCATACGAAGGTTATCCTGCAAGTCCGAATGGTTCTGATTATAACACCGCGATGATGTGTGATGAAACTGGACGCCATTTAGTAATGATGCCACACATTGAGCGCTCATTATTCCAGTGGCATTGGGCAAATTACCCTGCTGGCAGAAAAGACGAAGTATCTCCATGGATGGAAGCTTTTGTAAACGCCAGAAAATGGATTGAAGAAAAAGTAGAGGGTTAATCGTTACATAACCTTAAAGTAGATTGAAATAAATGAAAAGGCTTGAGCAAACACTCAAGCCTTTTCATTTATCACCCAACCTCACAATTATAAATTTATTTTTAAGCATTACTTCGTAAATCCGTCATGCTGAATTTATTTCAGCATCTTTTATAAAAAACTCCTCCATTTAAGATCCTGAATTAAGTTAAGGAAGACGAAAAATCCATTAAATCAATTGTCGTCATCTCGACTGAAGCACCTGCCTCCTTAGGCAGTGCGAAACGGAGAGATCTTTTCAAATAGGTTTCTTCTGATTATTTATTTGTAAGAAGCAAGGTTCAAAGATTTCTCCACTGCGGTCGAAAGGACGAACTCTCATAAATAACTAAACCCCTAACCATCTAACCTCCTAACCAACTCCCACCTTTTTCCTACAATCACATTAAACCAATTGTCGTCATCTCGACTGAAGCACCTGCCTTTTTCAGGCAGTGCAAAACGGAGAGATCTTTTCAAATGCGTTTCTTCTGATTATTTATTTATAAGAAGCAAAGTTCAAAGATTTCTCCACTGCGGTCGAAAGGACGAACTCACATAAATAACTAAACCCCTTACCTTTTTCAGGCAGTGCGAAACGGAGAGATCTTTTCAAATAGGTTTCTTCTGATTATTCATTTGCAAAAAGCAAAGTTCAAAGATTTCTCCACTGCGGTCGAAAGGACGAACTCCCATAAATAACTAAACCCTTTATCATCTAACCTCCTAACCCTCTTCCCACCTTTCTCCTACAATCACATTAAAACAATTGTCGTCATCTCGACTGAAGCACCTGCCTTTTTCAGGCAGTGCGAAACGGAGAGATCTTTTCAAATAGGTTTCTTCTGATTATTTATTTGTAAGAAGCAAAGTTCAAAGATTTCTCCACTGCGGTCGAATGGACGAACTCCCATAAATAACTAAACCCCTTACCATCTAATCTCCTAACCCTCTTCCCACCTTTCTCCTACAATCACATTAAACCAATTGTCGTCATCTCGACTGAAGCACCTGCCTTTTTCAGGCAGTGCGAAACGGAGAGATCTTTTCAAATAGGTTTCTTCTGATTATTCATTTGCAAAAAGCAAAGTTCAAAGATTTCTCCACTGCGGTCGAATGGACGAACTCCCATAAATAACTAAACCCCTTACCATCTAACCTCCTAACCAACTCCCCCCTAACCAATACCTCGCCTAACCCTCTTCCCCCTACATCAAATTAAAATTAATAGGCATATTGTACCTTACCCTTACTGGGATTCCTTTATTTTTCCCAGGTTTCCAGAGTGGAGATTTTTTAATCACTTTCATGGCTTCCTCATCACAGCCGTAACCAATCCCCCGCAATACTTTAACATCGGTGATTGAACCATCCTTTTCAACTACAAAACTTACAAATACCTTACCTTGAACCCCATCATCCTGAGCTTGTGAAGGATAACGTAAATTACGTTCCATGTATTTAGCAAAGGCTTTCATCCCACCCGTAAATTCAGGATATTCATCCACTCCGTCTGTGCCAACAATAGCATTTGAATCACCACCAGATATATTTTCTTTAGCTAAACCATCACCATTTCCCGTAACTACAGCTTTATTGATTACTAAATCTGGCTTAATATCCCCATCCTGCGTAACATTGCTAACAAGAGCATCTTTAATTTCATCTATGGTTGGCGGATTTTTAATTTCCGGTTTATCAACCACCACAATATTCGATGTCATGTTCACTGTTTTCACTTTAACAGGCTCAGCTTCTGCAGGCTCAACCTTTTTCTCCGGTTCAACCTTTTTTTCCATGGTATGAATCACCTCTGTCAAATTCACCACTGTAGGGGGAACTGTCTTTTCGATAATTGTTGGAAACATTTTACTATAAACCAGTGGAGCAAAGCCAGCTAAAAGAAATAATCCACTGACTATGAATAGCGATCTGGTCATAATTTTAGAAGATTTAGACCTTAATTCATAAGCGCCATAGTTTTTGTTGCGGTTAGCAAATACAAGATCGAGCCACTCGGTTTTGTACACATTGATTGATGAATTGAACATAGCTTTTAAGTTTTAAGCATGATGTAACAAAATCATCGATTCCATAAAACAGTTAAAAAATCTGCTTTCTTTACCAAAAATGAAATTTTTGATCTCTAAAACATTTTTTTATTTCATTTTCAATAAAATTGATATATTTCTTACGATTGTTTTATAAAAATTAATAAAATATCCTATTTTTGACAAAAAACATAACAAATTAATGAAAAGCTTAAGAACCATCGCATTAAAAGAGGCTCAAAACAGAATTTCACCAGAAGTTAAATCACCATCTTCAAAAATTTCTGATTTTTTTGGCGCTAATGTATTTGATAAGAAAAAAATGAGAGATTTCTTATCTAAGGACGTGTATGAAAAACTGATCTCATCTATCAACCAAGGTGAACTCATTAATTCTGATGATGCTAACCAGATTGCTACGGCTATGAAAGCTTGGGCAATGAGTGCAGGTGCAACGCATTACACGCACTGGTTTCAACCATTAACAGGTACAACTGCAGAAAAGCACGATTCATTTTTTGAGCCAAGTGGCGACGGAGCTATCGAAAAATTTGCAGGTAGCGCATTGGTTCAGCAAGAGCCAGATGCATCAAGTTTCCCTAACGGCGGTATTCGTAATACTTTCGAAGCGCGTGGTTATACTGCATGGGATCCTTCCTCTCCAGCCTTCATTATGGAAAGCAAAGCAGGTAAAACACTTTGTATTCCAACTGTTTTTGTATCCTACACTGGTGAAGCACTAGATTATAAAGCACCATTATTAAAAGCATTAGCTGCACTTGATAAAGCAGCAGTTGATGTTTGCCAATATTTCGATAAAAGCATTACCAAAGTGAATGCATCTTTAGGTATCGAGCAAGAATATTTCTTAGTGGATGAGTCGTTATTTAACGCCCGCCCAGATTTATTATTAACTGGCCGTGCCTTATTCGGACACATGTCTGCTAAAGGTCAGCAGTTAGAAGATCACTATTTCGGATCAATTCCTGAACGTGTTTTCACCTACATGGTTGATTTTGAAAATGAAGCCTTAAAATTAGGTATTCCATTAAAAACCCGTCACAATGAGGTAGCACCATCTCAATTCGAATGTGCGCCTATCTATGAAGAAATCAACTTAGCGATTGACCACAATCAGTTGTTAATGGATTTGATGGAAAAAGTTGCCCGCCGTCACCATTTCCGTGTTTTATTACACGAAAAACCATATGCAGGAATCAACGGTTCAGGTAAACACAATAACTGGTCGTTAATTACAGATACTGGTAAAAACTTATTGGCACCAGGTAAAACACCTAAAAATAACCTGATGTTCCTTGCCTTCTTTGTAAATACAATCAAAGCAGTTAGCGAACATGCAGATTTATTACGTGCCAGTATTGCGTCGGTAAGCAACGATCACCGTTTAGGAGCTAACGAGGCGCCGCCAGCTATTATTTCTATCTTCTTAGGTTCTCAATTAAACGATGTATTAGATGAAATTGAGCACTCACGTATCAGCAAAAAAATCAAAGAAGATAATGCGCTTTGGTTAGGCATCCCTAAAATTCCACAAATTTTATTGGATAATACCGACCGTAACCGTACCTCTCCTTTTGCCTTTACAGGAAATAAATTTGAGTTAAGAGCAGTAGGTTCTTCAGCTAACTCTTCAGCACCAATGACGATTTTAAATGCAATCATGGCTGAGCAATTAACAAAATTCAAAGTTGAAGTAGATAAACTGATTAAGAAAGGTGATAAAAAAGATATCGCTTTATTAACAGTGATTAAAAAATACATCAAAGAATCTAAATCAATCCGTTTTGAAGGAAATGGTTATAGCCAGGAGTGGGAAGATGAAGCTGCAACACGCGGTTTATCTAACATCAAAACTACACCAAAAGCCCTTGATGCTTATTTAACAGAAAAATCTGCCGAATTATTTTCTACAACAGGCATTTACAGTGCTCGTGAGATTCATGCCCGTCATGAAATCATGTTAGAGAATTTCTACAAAAAATTACAGATTGAGGCACGTGTAATGGGCGAAGTTGCAAATACAGCCATTATTCCGGCTGCAATTGCTTACCAGAACTCATTAATTGAGAATGTAAAAGGATTGAAAGATTTGGGCATTGAAAGCAAATCTTCACTTGAAATTGTAAAGAAATTATCTGAGCATTTAGATATCGTAAAAACAAATATCGATGCGATGTTAGAAGAACGTAAAGTAACCAACAAAATCGAAGATACGCGTGAGAAAGCAATTGCTTATGATGAAAAAGTTAAATCTTACTTCGATTTAATCCGTTATCATGCAGATAAATTAGAGCAGATTGTTGATGACAGCGTTTGGCCTCTACCAAAATTCAGAGAATTGTTATTCATGAAATAGGTTTTAAGCCGCAAGGTTTAAGGTATAGGGCGTAAGGTGAAAACTTTACGCCCTTTTTTTTATCAGGATTTTAAGGATTTGAGGATTATAAGATCAAAGTGTAAAATTTCTAATATGTGAAAACATTGCTAATCCATCAATTTAATGAACTTAATTTCTAAAGTGGTAGCACACAAAAAAGAATGATTAAACCACTCTCCTTTTAACGATAGCTTAAATGTTCTTTCATTCCTTATATGGTAAAACTTTACATATTTATCTCCCGAAACATTAAGTAAACTTAATTTCTAAAAGTGGCAGAACACAAGAAAGAATGATTAAACCATTCTCCTTTTAACTTTAGTGTTTCCCTTCAAAAGCTTATATTTGCCGCAACATGAGTGATAACAGGTACAATCAGCGTGGCGTTTCTGCCTCAAAAGAAGATGTGCATAATGCCATCAAAAATATTGATAAAGGAATTTTCCCAAAAGCATTTTGCAAAATCATTCCTGATATTTTAGGTGATGATGAAACCTTTTGTAATATCATGCATGCGGATGGTGCTGGCACAAAATCATCACTTGCCTATGTATACTGGAAAGAGACTGGCGATATTTCTGTTTGGAAAGGTATTGCTCAAGATGCCATCATCATGAATATTGATGATTTAATTTGCGTTGGTGCTACTGACAATATCCTGCTGTCCTCAACTATTGGGCGTAATAAAAATTTAATTCCTGGTGAAGTAATTGCTGTAATAATCAACGGAACAGAAGAAATTCTGGCTGATCTCCGCGAGCAGGGAATTTCCATCTATTCAACAGGCGGTGAAACTGCGGATGTTGGTGACCTGGTAAGAACGATTATTGTAGATTCTACAGTGACCTGTAGAATGAAGCGTGAAGACGTGATCAGTAATGACAATATTAAACCTGGTGATGTTATTGTGGCTTTATCCTCCTACGGACAAGCTACATATGAAACAGAATACAATGGTGGAATGGGTTCTAATGGACTCACATCTGCCCGTCATGATGTTTTTGATAAATCTGTTGCCAATAATTATCCAGAAAGCTTTGATCCTGCTGTACCGTTTGATTTGGTCTTCTCTGGTCAAAAGAAACTTACAGATGAAATTGAGGTTGAAGGTTTTGGTAAAACAACTATTGGAAAGCTGGTACTATCGCCTACCCGTACTTATGCACCTGTAATAAAAAAAATACTAGCTAAACATCGTCAGCAAATTAATGGCATTGTACACTGCAGTGGTGGTGCACAAACCAAGGTATTACATTTTGTTAATGATGATATCCATGTTATTAAAGATAATCTTTTTCCTGTTCCTCCCTTGTTTTCCTTAATCCAGGAACAATCAGGTACGGAATGGAAAGAAATGTATAAGGTTTTTAATATGGGCCACCGCATGGAGCTTTATGTACCACAGGAAATTGCTGAAAGCATTATCGAAATATCTAAAAGCTTCAACATAGATGCACAGATAATTGGTCGCGTAGAGAAAGGTGAACAGAAACAAGTTACCATCGAAAGCGAAAAGGGAACTTTTATTTATAATTAGAAATAAAATAATGTATCGGATCAATAATGTCCTTTTAGAGATTCGATATAAATTATTTCTTCCATTACTATATAAATAATTCTATGTTCTCCATTTATTCGTCTTGACCATTTACCTGTCAGTTCATATTTTAAAGCCTCTGGCTTCCCAATCCCAGTATATGGACTTTCTAATATGGCATTTAATAATCGAATGATTTTATTTTGTATAGACTTATTACCAGATTTTTTCCAAAATATTAAATCATTCTGTGCTTGTTGGGTATATTCTATTTCCATAGATCAGCAACAGGTATTTTTTTAGTAAGTCCATTCTTAATTTCTTCATCAGCCTTTTTTATTTTAGCTATAAATTGTGGATCATAAGGACTTTCTTCAGATTTTTCATCTGTGATTTTAACTCCCAGCTCATGAAGTAATTGCTTAACTAAAGTTGCCTTATTTTCGGGTATTTCTATTGTCGCAATTGTCATATTGATAAATTTTATATACAAATATATCTATATATTCGTATATCTGTATATATCAAAATTATGCCATAATACATATTAAAGGAGTTTAGTTATATACCTAGAATCTTTTTAAGGCATGTTATATAGATTACAGCATGGAACTCTATGTTCCTCAGGAAATTGCCGAAAGTATTATTGAAATTTCAAAAAGCTTTAACATTGATGCACAGGTTATTGGTCGAGTAGAAAAAGGTAATCAGAAACAGGTAACCATTGAGAGCGAAAAGGGAACTTTTGTTTATAATTAGACATTTTTAAAATCTTTACAGAAGGGCTTTGGACTTAATTTCAAATCCCTTTGTGTTTTATTAGGTTCCTCTTTACAATTGTAATATTTACAAGGCATCAAATACAATTGCGCGTAGATTAATATCTTCGCAACATGAAAAGAATAACTATCGCATTTGCACTCATCGGCATTGCTGTCCTCTTCAGCTCATGGGGATTTTTCGGACACAAAACTGTAGCCACTATCGCAGAAAAACATTTGAGTGATGAAGCCAGACAAGCCGTTAATGAACTGCTTGGCAACGAAACCTTAGCAGATGTTGCATCCTGGGCTGACGAGGTTCGCAATCAACCAGAATACAAAAATACAGCCGGATGGCATTTTATCAATCTACCATTGGGCTTAAACCGTCGAAAATTCAAAGACTCTATTGAAAAATTAAAAAATGAAAACCTGTTAACAGCACTTGCATTAAATGAATCGGTCATCAAAAATCCAAACGCAACTAAAGATCAGAAAAGGATTGCCTTAAAATTCATTGTGCATTTAGTTGGAGATGCCCATCAGCCCATGCATGTGAGCCGAGCTGAAGATAAGGGTGGTAATACCATCCAGGTTCAGTTTGATGGAAAAGGAACTAATCTTCACTCCCTTTGGGATAGTCGGCTGTTGGATCACCAGGGACTTAGCATTACTCAGCTTGTGGCAAAAGATGATGTAGGTAAATTCAGAATAAGGAAATGGCAAAGAGCCACACCAGTGGATTGGTTATTTGAAAGTTATAAAATCAGCTCTAAGCTTTATCAGGAAGTTGAGATGAATAATAAGCTAGATGAAGCTTACTATCAATCGCACATAAAAATTGCAAACAAACGCATCGAAATGGGCGGAATTCGATTGGCTGGAGTATTGAATGAACTTTTCAGGAATGGCGTTCAATATAAATAGGTAATTAACAAAGCCAATCATTTAAAGGCTTCTTGAAACCATTCAGGAAGCTTTTTTGACTATTCCAATGGCTCGGATTATAAACCTACTTTCTGCTGTAATTTGACATGATCACGGAAGTGTCTCGGCAGACTATTCATCTGGTCCTTGTTCGTATCTCGTTCGGTAAAAGCAATTCAATAAACGATAGCAATACAGTGTGAAGATTAACTTAGTCACATACAGTTATAAGTGATACCTTAACCAATATACCTTAATCAACAAATCAGTTGTAACCAATAGAGAATTTATATCAAAAACCCTCACTCCTGAGCAATACCATAGAGAAATCGCCTAAATAAATACTGTTAATTGCAAAAAAGCTCCGCAAAATCATTTGCGAAGCTTTAAAGAAGGTAGACCAATCTGTTCTTTTAAATCAAAACTGCTTTCTCTATTTTTCAGAAAACTAATTCTTTAAATCTCTCACCCTTTGCCATCTTTTATAAACAGATGCCAACCATGTTTTTCTACCCCACACCGTTATATTAGCATATTGCGTGTTTGTTTGAATATTCCTTGTAATATAATTATTGTTTCCTTAACAGGCTTAACCAATCATTAAATCATATTTTCGTACAAATAGCTTTGGTTATTATGAAAAAAGCCCCAACTTTTCAGTCGAGGCTTAGTTTTTATAATGCGATATTACTATAAAGCTGCTCTTAATCCAAATTCAGAAAGGGCAAAAGTGTACTCAGCAAGCGTTGCATTTGATGCATCTTGAGCTACAATGATAATACTTGTTCCTCTTGATTGAGAGGTAACACCATTACTAGTTGTAAAAAGACCTTTACCGATCATGTTTAAATTAAAAGTATAAGTAAGGCCCCAAACTATATTATTTGAATTACCATAAGCACCAATTGATGTTACTACAGGAGCATTAGCTGCTGGAGTAGCTGTAGCTGCTAATGCAACATTTGAAGCTGTATAAAGTATGCTCCTAACATTGGTTGTGCTTGTTTGAGTATTTGTTAAATAATACACAGTTAATTTTGGAATTACTTTAGCAGGAAAAAGCTTTTCGCCTACAATGTAATTTAAAGTTACAACACTTGTTGCAACTGTACCTGTCGCTGATATAGCAGCGCCTTTCGCTAACTCAATAGTTGTTGCTCCAGTACCTGAAACCTCTTTTTCAGCGTTAGGATCCTTTTTACAAGCACTCATTGAAAAAACAATGACACTTGCAGCGACCATAACTTTTGATAATATATTTTTCATTTTAATCAATTTAATTTTTACAGCCTTAGTTGAAGTTATAACGTACACCAAACTGCATGTAATAGGTTGAAGAAGTAGTTTGTGATGTACCAAATGATTCTCTTACAATATCACCTTGGGTATTTGCCAATCTAAATGTTGGTTTAGTTGTAGCGTTGATTGATGACACGTTTTGAGGAACAAGGATTGCAGAGTTATTTGCAAAGTTCACATTACCCCACTTGCGGTTTAATAAGTTACCTACGTTAAAGATATCAACTGTAAATTGAAATGAGTTTTTAGTATTTCCAAAGTTTTTGAAAATTTCCTGAGTTAATCTAAGATCAAACTGATTTCTCCAAGGTAATAATGCACCATTACGCTCTGCATACTGACCTTTGCGTTTACTCAGATAAGGATCATTTTCAATGTAGTTCATGAAAATATCACTTTGCTCTTGTGCAGAATATGCTCTAGCATAACCTGTTGTTCCAGAAGGGATATTAGTAAATGTAATTTCAGAAGCATCACGCGGAATGTAGATCAAATCATTGGTTTGTCCATCACGGTTGAAATCTGCACTATAGTAGTAAGAATATCTTCCTTGTTGTGAACCTTGATAGAATACAGAGAATGAAGTGGCTAAATTCTTAATGTATTCTTTTCTGTATGAAACACTTGCTATAATACGATCTGGTAATAAATTCTGAGAATAACTTAATGTTGGGTTATTTGAATTTGTTGAAGTGTATGGAATAGACCATAAGTTTAACAATTGATCACCACTACCATCGCCAAAGTTACGTTGATCAGAGCGAGTGTATGCAATCATTGCAGATAAACCACTGTTAAATTGTTTTGTTAATTGTGCTGTTGCTTGCCAGTTATAACCGCCTTTAGCATTTGTCATTTGAACAACATTCAATGCAGATGTACCCGTTGCACTTGGAAGGCCAGCACCAGTAATATTTACTACTTGTCTTGAATTAACAGAACTTCCGTAGAATGGTCTGTTATCTGGATAACCAGCAATGGTTAAATTTGTTGGATCTTGTAAGTTTACGTTCTTAGCAACTGCTACGTTAAGGTCTTTACCATAAATACCTTCTAAAGTGGCTACTATTCCGCCTGGCAATTTGAAATCTACAGCTAGGCTTGATTTCCAGGTTTGAGGAAATTTAAGATCGGTAGCCATTGAACTAATTGTTCCAGGGATACTGGTACCAGCAGCAGGAATTGTTGCTGAAGTTAAGTTTGGAGCAATGCTTGGGTTAAAAAACGGTGTATTTGCACCTGAATAAGTTTGAGTGAATTGCAATAATCCAGCATCACCAGATTGAGAAACAATCCATACAAAAGGCACACGACCGGTAAAGATACCAGAACCACCACGAACTTGTAGTGAACGATCACCCATTACATCCCAGTTGAAACCGAAACGAGGAGAATAAGTTAACTTAGCATCTGGTAAAACACCTGTATCAACTTTTTGACCATTTGCAAAAGTTTGAGCAGCTACTAAAGGATGAGTTCTGATTTCGGAAACATCTGGATAAGTTGCTTGCTCGAAACGAATACCTGCCGTAACTTTTAAACGATCAGAGATGGTAAACTCATCTTGTAAATAAGCGGAATATTGAGCGAATTTAAAGCTAGGGAAAGCCTGAGACCCATCTGATGTTAACGGGTAAGTAACTGAATATTGTAATGGTCTGGCATTGTTATAAAAATCTGCATAAGAAGCAAAAGTATAAAAACCTGTTCCAAAACGTTGGAAACCATTTTTAGTTGTACTAAATTCTGCTTGAGCACCCAGGGTAATATTGTGTTTACCTAAAGCTAATGTTAAATCATCACTATAAGTATAACCTTTAACATCTCTTAAGTTACCGTAAGTAAATGGTTCATAACCAAAAGTAGTTAATACATTACCCGCAGATGTACCAGTTTGCGTGTTATTTAAGATATCAACCAAAGGAAAAGGAGAACTATCAGAAGTTCTTGGATCATTCTGGTGAGAATAAGTTGCTCGCGCTACGTTGGTTATTTTACTACCGAAGTTAGAGTTTAATTCCGCTACAGCAGAATATAAGTTAGCTGCCTGGTAGTAATTAGCATTAGAAAAGTTTAATCCAGCATTTGTATTTGAACCAGATCTAACGTTACCATAACCTAAATTACCTGTTACACCAGAACCGGTTACCGAAGTACTTGCTGAACTTGGCGTTTTACTTTCTACCTGATTATAACGAACACTAAAACGATGATTTTTTGAAATATTCCAATCTAAACGCGCAAACATTTTTTCATTATCACTGATGTTCGAATATCCTTGATAAACACCTGGATCATAACCGTATCTAGAAATAAGAAAAGACTTTAACTGATTTAAGTCAGTTGAAGTAGCTGGAGCAACGGTTGATACACCACTATTATATGGCAAACTAGAAGTTGCAGCAATTCTGTTATTTCCTGGCTCAATAGTATGTTTCTTTTCGTAGTTAACGAAAAAGAACAATTTATCTTTAACAATTGGACCACCTAAGCTAAAACCATAATTTTTCTCATCTAATTTTTGTAAATTAGGAATCCGATAAGATTCACCAATTCTTTTTCCTTGATTGTCTTCATTTCTCATGGTATAAAATGCGTTACCAGAAAAAGTATTTGTTCCTGAACGTGTAACTGCTGTTACTGAACCACCAGTAAAACCAGATTGACGAACATCATAAGGAGTTACATTGATTGAAATCTGCTCTAACGCATCAATTGAAATTGGAGAGCCTCCTGCAGGAATATTCTGACCAATACCAAACTGATTATTAAAGTTTGCTCCATCTACAGTAAAGTTATTTGAACGGTAGTTACCACCACCAATTGAAGTACCATTTGCTTGAGGCGTTAAACGTGTTAAATCGTTAACGCTACGTGTAATAGTTGGTAAAGATTGGATTTGCTGTCTAGTTATAACCGTGTTAGCGCCACTCTTATTAGAATTCATAATAGCGTTATTACTTTGACCAACAACTTTAACTTCTGCAAGAGTAGAACTGTTATCAACTAAAGTTATATTTTCTAAATAAGGCTCGCCCAATTTTAAATATACTTCCGTTTGTTTTTCTGGTCTGTACCCTATGAAACTAATTTCAATAGTGTAAGGTCCACCTACACGCATACCACCTATAGTGAAGCGACCATCACTATTTGTTGACACAGAATAAACTGTTCCTGTTGGGGTATGGGTAGCTTTTACACTTGCGCCAGGTAGAGCACCTTTTGCATCTTTAATAGTACCCGTCATTGATGATGTAGTTACCTGCGCATTTGCAACAGATATAAAACCTACAAAAGCAAGAACAATTACTACAATCTTAAATAGTAAAGTTTTTTTCATCCTTTGTTTTTTAATGTTTTTGTTGTTGAATAATAAATTGGGGTGATTTTATTGCTGCAAATGTATGTATTAAAATTTAACACATTTTAACATCCAATGTTAAATTTACGTTAACAAACCTAAAACTTTTCAACAATTCAGCTATTCATTTAACATCATAACTTTCACTTTATCAAAGGATTGCTTAAACAACTAAATAATTACTATAAAACTGAATTAAAACTTAAAAATAATGCAGTAAATCATAAATAAATCTAGCAGTTCACTAATTATTGTTCTTAACGATCATGATTATTAAGAATTATACCGAACAATAAATACATCAATAGTAATTTCTTAGAATAAGAAGCAATAATAAGTGGTTCTGGCATAATTGGAATTAATTTACTAGCGTAAGCAAATTTTCTAGAATACTTTTGAATAAGTTGCCAAATAATATAACTCCATACCTATGCGTTGTAAACAAAATTTCATTGTAAATTTTGTAGTTTTTACATTACTATCGAAATAATCACCGTATCAATTAACATTTTTTTTTTAGTTTTGGGCTGTTGTTGAGTAAATGAAAAAGCTCAGTCAGGTATTATCAGAACATTAAAAGATGTCCAAAGTTGACCAATCTGTTCCATTAGAGACTTTTTCATCAAAAGATTACATCAATAAAAGAAACAATTAAAAAGCAAATCTCTATATAATAGATATGAATTACGATGTTATTGTTTTAGGCAGCGGCCCAGGTGGTTATGTAGCTGCAATCAGAGCCTCTCAATTAGGAATGAAAGTTGCTATTGTAGAGCGTGAATCACTAGGCGGCATTTGCTTAAACTGGGGTTGTATCCCAACTAAAGCGTTACTAAAAAGTGCGCAGGTTTTTGAATACATTAACCATGCAGCAGATTATGGCATCACCACCGCTGAAGCTACTGCTGATTTTGCTGCTGTAGTAAAACGCAGTCGTGGTGTTGCAGACGGCATGAGCAAGGGCGTTCAGTTTTTAATGAAGAAAAATAAGATCGACGTGATCATGGGCACTGGTAAAGTGAAACCAGGCAACAAATTAGAAGTTAAAGGCGCAGATGGTTCTCAAAAAGAATTGACAGCTAAAAATATCATCATTGCTACAGGTGCCCGTTCAAGAGAATTACCTAACCTTAAGCAAGACGGTAAAAAAATTATCGGCTATCGCCAGGCTATGGTACTTCCAGAATTACCAAAAAGCATGGTTGTTGTGGGTTCAGGCGCAATAGGTGTTGAATTTGCCTATTTCTATGCAACTATGGGAACTAAGGTAACCATTGTTGAGTTTATGGAAAACGTTGTACCTGTAGAGGATGAAGATGTTTCTAAACAATTATTGCGTAGCCTTAAAAAAGTGGGTATAGATGTGATGACTTCTGCTTCGGTAGAATCAGTAGATACAAGTGGTTCAGGTTGTAAAGTTTCAGTTAAAACGGCTTCAGGTATGCAAAGCATCGAGGCAGACATTGTACTTTCTGCAGCTGGAATTGTGGCTAACATTGAAAACATTGGTTTAGAAGAAACTGGAATCAAAACAGAAAAAGGCAAAATCATTACTGATGAGTTTTACAATACCTCAGTAAAAGGCTATTATGCTATTGGTGATGTGGTTAGTGGACAAGCACTCGCTCACGTAGCTTCTGCCGAAGGCATTATCTGTGTAGAAAAGATCGCTGGTCAGCATGCTGAACCTTTAGATTACAATAATATCCCGGGCTGTACTTATTGTACACCTGAAATTGCCTCTGTAGGTTATACTGAAAAAGCCGCAAAAGCAGCAGGTTACGAATTGAAAATTGGCAAATTCCCTTTTTCTGCCTCAGGTAAAGCAAGTGCTGCTGGTGCAAAAGATGGTTTTGTAAAACTGATTTTTGATGCTAAATACGGCGAATTATTAGGTGCACACATGATCGGTGCTAATGTTACTGAGATGATCGCCGAAATTGTTGTTGCCCGTAAATTGGAAACCACTGGTCATGAAATGATTAAATCCGTTCACCCCCACCCTACCATGAGCGAAGCCATTATGGAAGCTGCTGCTGATGCATATGGTGAAGTGATCCATTTGTAGTCATTAGTCATTAGTCATTAGTCATTAGTCATTAGTCATTAGTCATTAGTGAAAATTACAAAACCCTTTAGATTGTTCTAAAGGGTTTTGTAATTTTACAGGCCTTTTTTACCTAACCACCTAACCACCTAACCACCTAACCACATAACCACCTAACCACCTAACCACCTAACCACATAACCACCTAACCACATAACCACCTAAACACCTAACCACCTAACCACCTAACCACATAACCACCTAACCACATAACCACCTAACCACCTAACCACCTAACCACATGAAACTTCACACCATAAACACCGGACTTTTTAAATTAGACGGCGGCGCCATGTTTGGCGTTGTTCCGAAGGTGATCTGGCAAAAAACCAATCCTGCTGATGCAAACAATTTATGTACCTGGGCCATGCGATGTCTGTTGATTGAAGATGGAAACAAACTTATTTTAGTGGATACTGGAATTGGAAACAAGCAGGATGAAAAATTTTTCAGTCATTATGATCTGCATGGTGATGATTCGATGGAAAAATCTTTAAGTAGCTTGGGCTTTAGTTTAGCCGATATTACCGATGTTTTCCTCACGCATTTACATTTTGATCATGTTGGTGGTGCAGTAATAAGAGATCAAGACACATTATCGCCGGCTTTTAAAAATGCAACCTATTGGAGCAATGAAAAACATTGGCAATGGGCTATTGAACCGAATGCACGTGAGAAGGCCTCTTTTCTTAAGGAAAATATTCTGCCAATACAAGAAAGCGGACAACTTAAATTTATAGATGAAGTAGAAAATATAAATTGGCAACCAAACATCAACATTGGTTTTGCTTATGGCCATACTGACGCGATGATGCTGCCGAAAATCAGTTATAAAGGAAGAACAATCATTTATGTGGCAGATCTATTACCTTCTGTCGGACATTTACCATTACCTTATGTGATGGCTTATGATATGTTTCCATTAAAAACACTAACTGAAAAAAAAGCTTTTCTCGAAGAAGCAGTAGATCAGAATTACATCTTGTTTTTGGAACACGATCCCATTCACGAATGTTGTACCCTTCAAAGAACAGAAAAAGGCGTAAGAGTAGCAGAAACCTTTAACCTAAGCGACATTTAAATGATCCGGCCAGCAGAACCTTCTGATGCGAAATTTGTTGTCCCGCTAATTATTCAGGCCATGGGTGAATTGGCCGGTAAGTTTGCAAACTCCAGTGATCCCAAAATCATTGAACAATTATTTAAACATTTCTTTACACAGAGGGATAACCAATATAGCTACCAGAACACCTTAGTATTTATAGAGAATGATCAGGTATTGGGCTCGATTAATGCTTATGATGGAGACGAACTCCTTGAATTAAGAAAAACTTTTCTAGATCACCTGGCCAAAAATTATCATCTTAAAAATTTCGATCCCGAACCTGAAACTCAAAAAGGGGAATTTTACCTGGATACCATCAGCGTTCATCCCAATGCACAAGGAAAAGGAATAGGCAAGGCATTAATTAAAGCTGGAATTAATTGGGGAAAACAACTTGGACATTATAACATTGGCTTATTGGTAGAGCAAGATAATAAAAGGGCTTTAAAACTTTACGAAAAGATGGGCTTTATAACCCAAAATGAAAAACAGTTTATGGGCGGCTTATATTATCACATGGTTTATACAGTTCAATTTTCAAAAATCATTTAAGTAGCGTCATCCTAAAATAAGTATTTAAAGTTTTTTCACTTTTATTTGTATTTAATCTAAATAATGATCAATTTCGCAAGAGATGGAAAAAGCGTGTATAGATATTAATCAACTAATTAACGTATTCTCAAACTATGAAGGTGCTGTTTATCAATCTGACAAACTGAACTGCTTTTATGTGGATTTTGGCGGAAAATTTGCTCGCTACAACTGCCTGTCTCTTCAAAAGTTGAAGAAAGTTGTGGAGGAAATTAACATTGAGGCACTCCTATTAAATACGCATAGAGCTGATTTCGAATTGATTACCTTCAATGGATGTGAACACATCTATTTATTAAATGCACTAGAAATTGTTGCCTTAAAAGATTTATTGCATGGCACTTTTACTATGTTTAATTTAAATCATATGGTGAACGACTGCCTTTATAGGTTAGTTTATTAGTTAATTGGTTTATTTCATAAGGGGTTGTATATCCAATGAAACTATACAGCTAATGGAAAATACAGATTGATAAATCCTGCTATCCCCCTGACTTCCAATCAGTATCCGTTTGGCGTTATCGCTTCACATTATCCATTTCATATCTCCATCTCCTATCACTATTTAAACTCATTATAAATACCTACCAATCAACAATTTAGACTAATTTCATATAGCAAATAATTTACAATAATGAACAATTCTGTGTTACATTTGTATTGTTATTAAAGCACAGAAATTATGAAAGATTTAATGCGTATTAAATGTTTAATATCTCAGGATATTGAAACACTTTTAAATCAGCAGATTAAAAAAGAGGCACACTCCTCATCATTATATTTATCAATGGCATCTTGGTGTAACCAAAACGGTTATGACTTCTCAGCAGATTATTTCACTAAACAATCTGAAGAAGAAAGAGCTCATCAGTTAAAACTATTCAAATACGTGTTAGATATGGGTGGAAATGCTATTTCACCAGAAGTAACTGGCATTAAATATGATTTCGCAGGTTTTAGAGAAGTATTTGAAGATGCTTTAGAAGCAGAAATTGCCATCACACAAAGTTTTAAAAACTTAGCTTCAAGATGCTTAAAGGAACAAGATTTTGTTACAATGGAATTCTTAAACTGGTTCTTGAAAGAACAACGTGAAGAAGAATACAAAGCTCGCCGTGCATTAGAATTGTTCGAAGTAATTGGCGAAGAGGGAACAGGAAGATGGGAAATTGACAAACACGTTAATGACATCACCTATTCTGAAGACTAGTTAATCACTAACAAAACATATAATTGAAGCTATCTTGATGAAAATTGAGATAGCTTTTTTCTTTATATCATAATTTCAAATTCTATTCTGACATATTATGAATCAAGTTCATTCATAAACAAGTTAAGAATTTATAAATAAAGAAAAGCTCAAAAAAAGAAAGCTTCCAGGGCGTTACCTTGGAAGCTTCTTTTGGTTTAGGTTGTTTAGTTTATGTTGATTATGAATAAGTCTCTTAAGATCTGTAAAAAAAGCGCCGTTGCCAGCGCTTTTTTTAAACCAAATATATAATAATAATTAACGAGCATCACAAAAGTAGTAATTATATCTATATAATCAATATAATTTTATAAAAAATTAAAATAAATATTAAAAATATAATAAATAAGATATCTAAAAATTACTAAAACACCACAAAAACAGTTTATTTACTTATAAAAACTTCATTTTATAAGAAATAAATATGTTTTACTCACACAAAATCATACTTTAAGGAAATATTTAAGTCAAATGATAGAAAATTTTATAAAAAATTACTTAAATCATCCACAAACTTATGATGAAATGTTCTTAAGTAGTGATCAATATAGAAATCACTACCAGAATTTTATCAAAAACTTTTCAAAAGAATCACTAGAGAATTTAAACAAGAAGGAAGAATTAGCTAAAAAGCTCTTTATGAGTCAGGGTATTACCTTCACCGTTTACGATAGCGGAGAAGGAATCGAAAAAATTTTCCCGTTTGATATTATTCCACGCATCATCACCTCCAGCGAATGGGCATTTATAGAAAAAGGAATTACACAACGGCTTAAGGCGCTAAATCTCTTCCTGAAAGATGTTTACAGCAATCAGTTTATCCTTAAAGATCAAATTGTACCTATTAATGTGATTTATTCTTGTCCGCACTTCTTAAGAGAAATGCATCATGTAAATGTTCTTCATGATATTTATATTCATATTGCCGGTATCGATTTAATTCGTGATCATGACGGCACTTTCTATGTATTGGAAGATAATCTCCGTACGCCATCTGGCGTAAGTTATATGCTTGAAAATAGAGAAATCACTAAAAGGCTTTTTCCTGATTTAATTCCGCAATGCGGTGTGAGAAGTGTAACCGAGTATCCGGCCATCCTTTATAAAAACCTGATGGCACTTTCTCCCCGGGCCGTCTCCAACCCTACCATCGTATTGCTTAGCCCCGGTATGTACAACTCTGCATACTATGAACACACTACATTAGCACGTTTAATGGGTGTAGAATTAGTAGAAGGACGTGATTTGGTCGTAAAAAACCAAAAAGTATTTATGAAAACAACTACAGGATTGCAACAGGTTGATGTAATCTATCGGCGTGTAGATGACGATTATCTGGACCCGCTGGTATTTAACCCAAACAGTGTATTAGGTGTTGCTGGCTTAATGGGTGTATATCGCAAAGGAAATGTTGCCATTGTAAATGCAGTTGGGAATGGCGTTGCAGATGACAAAGCCGTTTATACCTATGTTCCGGATATGATAAAATATTACCTGAATGAGGAACCTATTCTAAAAAATGTACCCACCTATCAGCTGAGTAACCACGATGAACTTGATTATGTATTTGCCAATATCAACGAAATGGTCGTAAAAAAAACCAATGGAAGTGGCGGTTATGGCATGTTAATGGGCCATGCAGCATCAGAAGAGGAAACCGAAGCATATAAAATGGAGATCCTCAAAGATCCTAGAAATTTTATTGCCCAGCCCACCATCAGCCTTTCATCTGCACCATGTTTTATTAATGGTAAACTGGCGCCAAGGAGAATAGATCTTCGTCCTTTTGCATTAAACGGACCTGATGGGATTTCAATTGTACCAGGTGGATTAACGCGTGTGGCCCTGAAAGAAGGCTCTCTGGTGGTAAATAGTTCGCAAGGCGGCGGTAGCAAAGACACCTGGGTATTAACTTCTTAGATTGTAATATATGTTAAGTAGAGTAGCATCAAGTTTATATTGGCTAAGTAGGTATGTAGAACGCAGCGATGGTATGCTGCGCATGTTAAAAATTAATTATGCGTCTTCTCAGGACACCATTCAGGAGTTTACATGGAAACCCGTTATTCGAATTTTTTCTTCGGATGATGAGCATGAACTTCTCAACATCCAGCATGATAGCAGAGCGGTAATTGAATATTTACTTTTAAACAGAGAGAACCCAAATTCAATTTTAAATATTGTAACACTAGCCAGAGAAAATGCCAGAAGTGTGCAGGAACACATTCCAAAAGACTTATGGCAGTGCCTGAATGAGTATTATCATACCGTAAAGGATGAAAAATTGCTGTGGTATGTACAAAAAGACGACCCCATTACTGCCCTGGATATTTTAATTAAGCAGGTAATGCTTTATCATGGAACGGCAGATAGCACCATGGAACGTGGTGAAAGCAGAAGCTTCATGAAGATTGGTAAACACTTGGAAAGAAGCATCCAATCGATCGATATTTTAGATATTAAGTTCAGTTCCATCAGCACCAATCCCGACTTACTTACAGATATAGCTTATTGGAAACACCTGTTGCTTTCGCTGGGTGGCTATGAGTTATACCTTAAAACTTACAGACAAGGATTTGACGCTAAGAACATCATCGAATTGGTGATGCTTAATAACGATTTTCCAAGGTCTGCACTTTATTCGATGAATAATATTGAGCGTTATTTCAGCAGACTCAAAAGTGAAAGCAATATTGCAGATTATAATAATTTATCCTTTAAAATAGGAAGGCTGAAAAGCATGATTACTTACAGCTCGGTAAATACCATGGCAGAAGATCAGCTTCATCTTTATTTAACGGAGATCAAGACAGAACTTTTTGGTATCGGAAACCTGCTTAACGAATATTACTTCGCAAATTCATAATGCACTAAAAATTGTACTTACTTAACAATTTATATTATGCCAATATTTAAAATCAAACATATCACCAATTATAAATATGAATCGCCGGTTCGGGATAGTGCCAACCAAATCATCTTATTCCCTATTAAAGATGATTTTCAGAAGGTAGTGAAACATGATCTGAACATTTCTGGAAGTCCGGAAATAGAAATTTTTATTGATTATTATGGCAATGAAGTGGGTACGTTTACTCAAAATGAACCACATAACCAGTTAAAAATATTTTCGAAGGTTTGCGTGGAGACTTTCCCAAAGCCACTTCCGCAGGACGATATGTTTAGCAGTGAACAATGGAATAGCCTGGCTTTGATGAAATATGAGGTTCCCTACATTGATTATCTTCGTCAGGAATCCTTCGATGGTATAGTTCAATTAAAAGAAACCGCACTACAAATCAAAACTCCCGATGATACCCCCTATCAAACGGCTATTAAATACTGTGCACATGTTTTTCAGCACTTTGAATATATCAAAGGAATTACAGCAGTGGATACCACTATTGATGAAATTTTAAAACTAAAGGCTGGTGTTTGCCAGGATTTTGCACACGTGCTTACCGCAATGCTGCGCTTAACCGGAATCCCTGCACGTTATGTGAGTGGATATATCTGTCCGAATAAAGATGGCATGCGAGGTGAAGGTGCTACTCATGCCTGGGCAGAAGCTTATTTACCTGAATATGGGTGGCTGGGTTTGGACCCGACAAACAATTGCATCGCAAATGAAAAGCATGTTCGTCTGGCTGTTGGGCGCAATTTTACAAATTGCTCGCCAGTAAAAGGGGTGTATAAGGGTGGTCTTGAGCACTTCATGGAAGTAAATGTATCTGTTGGTTATAATGATGATGATTTCAGTGATAGTGAAAATTATTTTCAACCAAAGGAAGTCAACTACACGAAGCCATCCGGAATGGCCACAGCAACGACCAGAAGTCAAAATAGTTACCAGCAATATATGGAAGCGATGCAACAGCAGCAACAACAACAGTAGTCAGTTTTCAGTTAGAAGTTTTTAGTTCACCTTCTAAGTCATCGGATGAATATTGGCATATGAGCTATATTCATTCGATGACAATCCGTTAATTCAGTTCGCAGTTTTCATTGATCATTTCAAAACTGCAAACTACAAATTGAAAACTGCAGCTGATATACTTTTTTTTCATAAATTTGCGCCTTTTACAAATAACATTATGATTAAGAGACAGCAAATTAAAGATTTATTAAAATCGACTGCATTTGGCACTGAAGTAACGGTTATGGGATGGGTAAGAACTTTCCGCAATAATCAGTTTATCGCTTTAAATGATGGAAGTTGCATGAGCAATATCCAGGTGGTAATCGATTTTAATAATTTACCTGATGAGCTGTTGAAAAGAATAACCACTGGGGCAGCCATTTCTGCGACTGGAAACTTGGTTGAATCATTAGGAAAAGGTCAGTCAGTAGAAGTTAAGGCAACAACTGTAGAAATTTTGGGAGACAGTGACCCTGAAAAATTCCCTTTACAACCTAAAAAGCACAGTTTAGAATTCTTACGTGAAATTGCGCACTTGCGTTTCCGTACCAATACTTTTAATGCCGTATTTAAAGTACGCCATGCTTTGGCTTTTGCCATCCACCAGTTTTACAATGAACGCGGCTTTGTGTATATGCATACACCGGTAATTACAGCCAGTGATGCTGAAGGCGCAGGTGAAATGTTTAAAGTAACTACTTTAGATTTCGACAACACTCCACGTACCGAAGATGGGAAAGTAGATTTCTCACAGGATTTCTTCGCACGCGCAACAAACTTAACTGTTTCCGGACAACTGGAAGGTGAACTTGCAGCAATGGCCTTTGGAAAAATTTACACTTTTGGTCCGACATTCAGGGCTGAAAATTCGAATACTACCCGTCACCTTGCAGAATTCTGGATGGTAGAACCTGAATTTGCCTTTGCTGATTTAGAAGACAACATGCAACTGGCAGAGGATATGATGAAGTATGTAATTAAATATGCTTTAGATCACTGTAAAGAGGAACTGGAATTTTTAAATACCCGCCTGGCAGAAGAAGATAAACAAAAACCCCAGAATGAGCGCAGTGAATTCACCTTGCTAGAGAAATTAGATTTCTGTCTGGCAAATGATTTTGAGCGCTTAACCTATACAGAGGCGATCAAAATTTTAAAATTATCAAAACCAAACCAGAAAAAACAGTTTAAATATTTAATTGATGAATGGGGTGCTGATTTACAAAGCGAACATGAACGTTTCCTTGTTGAAAAGCATTTTAAAAAACCAGTAATTTTAACAGATTATCCGGCTGATATTAAATCGTTCTACATGCGCCAGAATGAACCTGATGCAGAAGGCAGACAAACCGTGGCCGCAATGGATATTTTATTCCCAGGGATCGGTGAAATGATCGGCGGTTCTCAACGTGAAGAACGTCTGGATCGTTTAACTAAAAGAATGGAAGAATTAAATATTCCTCAAGATGAACTTTGGTGGTATTTAGATACCCGCCGTTTCGGAACAGCACCACACGCAGGTTTCGGTTTAGGCTTCGAACGTTTAGTATTGTTCGTAACTGGGATGACAAACATCCGCGATGTAATCGCCTTCCCTAGGTTCCCGAAAAATGCAGAGTTTTAATTGCTACTGAGAAAAAAAAGCGAAAATATAATAGCATAAAAAATCCGTTTGACATGGTCATACGGATTTTTTATTTTTGATGTCGTCATTTCGACTGAAGCGCAGCGAAATGGAGAAATCATTTTTGATTACACTACATATTTGGTTGGTAAGATATCAACCAGTAGAAAATTATGGCAAGCAATCTATTCCTCGAGAGAGATTGCTTTACCCTAACACTGACCTCTGCCCTTTAGTTTACAATGACGATAACAATCGCCGTCATTGTTGACGACCTCACTATCATTTCTAGTGAGAGATGACCGTCGCTCAGAGTATTAGTCCTCATTTTGAGCGTAGCCGAGAAATCTTTGAATTTAAATATCAACCTTCACGCCAACTTATAAACCTTTCCTGGTAGCGAAATGATAATCCCTTGCATTTCTAATGTGAGAATGACAATGGCCAATTTACTTTGCTGGATATTTGTAGCAACAGAGAGTTCATCAATAGCCATCTGGCCATTCTGTAGCAGATCTACCACCTTTTGCTCATTTACAGTAAGCTGAAGTTGTAAAGTTATTTGAGGCTGTTTCTTCTTCTCTTTCGTATCATCATCCCACCCCAGGTAATAAATCAAATCTTTAGCGTTATTGATCAATCCGGCACGGTTGGTTTTAATGAGAAAATTGCAGCCTTCAGAAAAAACATCGTTTGTTCTACCAGGGAAAGCATAAACATCTTTATTATAAGAATTAGCAATTTCAGCAGTGATCAGTGCTCCACCTTTAATTGAAGCCTCCACCACTATAGTTGCGTCTGCAATACCGGCAATAATGCGATTGCGCTGTGGAAAATTTGGCCGATCAGGATTGGTTAATGTAGGGAATTCTGAAAGTAAACCGCCGTTTAGAACCATCTTCTGTGAAACGGGTTTATGAATTTGCGGGTACAACCTGTCTAATCCATGCCCCAAAACGCCTACTGTAGCAATATCATTTGCAAGGCATTCTTTGTGCGTGGTAACATCAATCCCATAAGCTAAGCCACTGATCACTAAAACATCATAGTTTGAAAGCAATTCACAAAGTTGCTTACATAAATTCTTACCATAATCTGTTGCATTTCGTGTTCCTACAATGCTGATAATGCGGTGGTGGTTGAAATTGGCCTTTCCTTTGAAGTAAAGTAAAATTGGCGAATCAATACAATTCTTCAATCTTTTGGGATAATTTTCGTCAGAAAAAAACAAAATTTCTATTCCATGCTTCTCCACAAAATTCAACTCTTCCTGTGCTCTTTTCAAAGCATCGGTTTTTAAAATGGCCTCAACAGTTTTCTCTCCTATCCCAGGAATTTGGAGTAATTGTTTTCGACTGGCTGAAAATACAGCTTCGGCACTTCCGCAGTAGGCCAACAGGTTTTTAGCATTTACCGGACCAATAGATTTGATAAACGTTAAAGCAATTTTATGGAGCGTACTCATTCATTTTAGGTTAAGGTTAATAAATGCGGGATGATTTATTTCCTTTACAGACAACCTAAAATTCTATATCAATCACGCTTTTAAGAGGAATATGAATGTTATTTTTAAGTTGAATGTATTTTTCAGTTACGGACCAAACAGTAGTATCAACCCGTTTTGGTCCAATTGTGGTATTAAAGGTAATTACAGCCTTTGCTTTGAATTCATTACCAAGTCGCTGGGCTTCATCAAGTTTTGTTTTCAGTGTTGTGGTATGATCTTCTTTTGCATTGATAATGTTTAAATATTCTATATGTTCTTTCGCTATAATCTCTATTGACATAATCTGCTTCTAACTAATAATAATAAACAAGCTTATTAAATTTTAGCAGAAAAAACAAGCCTTTAAATGCTTTTAATGTAATATTTATAAAAAAAAGGCTGTATCATTTTTTTTTAAAATGATACAGCCGGTAACTCATTCTTAAATATTTTGAGCTTTTAGTATGACACCAAGGTGGTTACACTTGAAGGCTCAAGATTAATTCCAAAACTTCCTCCAGAAACAGCAATACTATTGGTACTCAAATTGGTAGAACTCGTAGTAAAATAACGGTTAAAGCCACTAACAGTGATCCCACTATAGCCAAACGGCTGATAGGTTACTGCATTATTTTGGTTTACGATTACAATCACCAATTTAGATCCGCTTTTGTAAGCCGTTACATAAACACCAGTTGTTGGATTAGAGGTGCAAGAAATTTTACTAAACCCCGGGCGTACATATCGTGCATAATGGGCCATTACATAACCTACTTTTTGGATGTTTCCACTTTCACTCATTGGTCCATAACTTCTCCTGATATACCACCATACATAGGCGCTCCAGCCAGCATTCATACAGTCGTGAATTTCTTTGGCGGCATTCATTGCATTAGCCCAGTCATTACCACTAATACTTGAGTTAGTATAGTGTTCGGTCATCCAAACAGGTTTACCTACATTACCTAAGTTATAAGGCGTTTTGCCATAAATGTGACCGCAAACAAAACTTGTTTTAGATTTGGCAGTAGCATTACTAAGGTACGAATTAATGTACGTTTGATTCATCTGAAATGGCTCCGGGGCCATAATTGGCGCACCACAATTGCTACCCTGTGCTGCTACAAAGTCGGCTACCTCTGGTGCAGTAAGCTCCATAGACTCATAATTTACCTGGTAATCAGGTTCATTGGTAGGGCTAATGGCAGCAAGCCCGCCTACTGCAGAATTAAATGAACTTAAATGCGCAGCATAAGCTCCATAAGAAGCTGTTTTGATTTTACCACCTACAACGCTGTTGTTGGTTTTCATAGATGCAGGTGCTGACCATGCAGATGCAATAGCCGAACCTCCAAATGATTTACAAGCATCAATGGTAGGTTTTTCTGCGGCAAACTCTGAGCTGGAATTAGGTACACGCACACGAACAATACTTAAACCAATACCGTTTGTAGGTGAAAATGCGGTAGTTCTTTGCGCACTGGTTAAATCTCCCGTCCAGGCTACAATGTTTGCGCCACCAAAACCTTTAATGGTTTGCTGTACTGTTGAAGCATCAATTGATGCGGTGCCTTCTACAGCTAGTTTAGATTTCCCATTGATGGAATCTGTCTGTGTTGAGGCATTTTTATCAGACAATGCCTGTGAGTTTACACTGTCAATGTCGCCTTTTGAACATCCTGCAATAAGCAAGGCAATGGCGAAAATACTTAATAGTTTTTTTTTCATGTAAAATTATTTTTGGTTAGATAAACTTTTAATTAAATAAAATTAACCAATCCGTTTTTTCATAAATGGATCAATTAATTAATTTTATAGTACAAATGTTTATCAGCCAAGTGTTTTAATTGGTACAATTTTGTACATTCATTATCCGTAAATGATTAAATTATTCAACAATAACATCTCAAAAAGCACATTCAATATACAATTGTTCTATAGTACCCTAACATCTAATGAGTAATATTAATTACATATTTTAAATAATTAAAAAATACATTAAATAAAAATTAAGAATACAAAATGATTTATCAGCTTTATAAAACAATTTGGATCTGATAGCTGAAGCAACTCATGTTTTTTTCATCAATTGAAAATTATAATGAGATAACGAGACTTTTGATTGATCATTATATTGATCACAGATAAATTTAGTTGAAAGAAAGTTTAATATATTGATGATCGAAAATTATTATTCTCTAAACAGATGTGCTGCTATTTTATTATTATATTGGCTATTCAATAAATCTCAACATTGAATTTGAACATCAATGATCAGTTTAACCAGGAGACGAACATGTTCAAATTCATTTTTTTAATATAAATAATCAAACCTATGCCAACAATTAAAGTAAAAGACGGAACTGAAATTTATTATAAGGATTGGGGAACCGGACAGCCTATTGTTTTTCATCATGGATGGCCCTTATCTGGTGATGACTGGGATACACAAATGATGTTTTTCTTAAAACAAGGATACCGTGTTATTGCTCATGATCGCCGTGGTCATGGAAGATCCAGCCAAAGCGCAAACGGACATGATATGGATACCTATGCCGCCGATGTTGCTGAATTAGTGGAAGCATTAGACCTCAGAGAGACCATCCATATTGGCCATTCTACGGGTGGTGGAGAAGTTATTCGCTATGTGGCTAAATATGGAAAAGAACGAGTAGCCAAAGCGGTGCTTATTAGTGCTGTAACCCCAATCATGATTCAAAATGAAAACAACCCGGATGGAGTACCAATATCTGTTTTTGATGAGATACGGGAAGGTACCGGATTTCATAGGTCACAATACTTTTGGGATTTTACCACTGCATTTTATGGCTACAACCGCGAAGGTGCGAAAGTAGACGAGGGTATTAAACACAATTGGTGGCGCCAGGGAATGATGGGATCTGTTTTAGCACATTACGAGGGAATTAAAGCTTTTTCTGAAACAGATTTAACTGTTGACTTGCAAAGTGTAAATGTACCGGTGTTGGTATTACACGGTGAAGATGATCAGATTGTTCCCTTTGCACAAGCGCCAAAAGCAACTAAACTTTTAAAAAACGGTCAACTCATTTCTTATCCTGGTTTTCCACATGGCATGCCTACAACCGAAGCTGAAAGCATTAACAAAGATCTGTTAGCATTTATTAAAGCCTCCTCTTAATTCATAAAGGAGATGCATCATTAATCTTATGATTTGGCCTATGGAGTATATTAATAAACTCAATAGACCAAATCTTTTTGAGATATTCCCTCACTATTTTCGGCAAAAGCTCATTTTCCAACCATAACGTTGAGGATGTGTCATACGCTTCCAGATCAGGCTTTAGAATTTAGGATCAAAATTGAAATAAATTGGATTGGACAAACTCACCATCTTCCCACTTAAAGCCATTGATTTTGGAACCTGCGGATAATCGTTAATCTTACCTTCTACTGTTACCCGATAATAAGTTCTTCCCTTTAAATCAGGAATATCAGTAAAGTTAATCACCGAAGCATCACCCTTAATCTGATAAGTATTTAGTGTCTTTCCATTTTTGATAATGGTAACCGAATACATTTCAATTGGTAATGTACTTCCCATCAACTGAACCTGAAATTTTACTGGCTTTCCCGTTGAAACGGTATTATCACCCATCATCATATCGAATTTACCTGTTCCAGTGGCATCTGCATAAAACTCTACACGTGGCGAATAAGGATTTGCACTCACTGCCACTCTTCCATGGTTTAGGGCATCAACGATGGCACTCAAACTTCTTGTTTTTGCATATACCCATGTAGTTGGGGTTCCAATATAATTGTATTCTGCCTGATAAGTATTTTCACTTGGTTTTTCTGAAGCTGTTGGCGTTCCGTGATGTGCATCACTTCCTCCTCTACCAGTCATCATCCGGCCTGAAGAAAGCATATCATCCCAAATCATAATGGCATTTGCATTTTTAGTCCACATGGCCGAATTCCATACTTCAATCGACTGCACCAGGTCATAAGAAAATCCGAAATTATCCTTACCGCTCGGGTGGTTAGCAGATAAATGAATATTCAGAGATTTTTTAACCTTGCCGATATTTACATCACGTTGATCTCTTACATCGAATAGTCGCTGATGATCATATGGCTTGGCAGAAAATACATTTCCATGGCCCCTTGTAGTGGTCCATTCGGCACCATAAAGCAGCAACAAAGAATCTGACTTGAACTCGGGATCAGTCCAGGTATGGTGTGCCACATCGCCATTTACATGGTTATCATGATCGGTGATGCATAAATAATCCATTTTTACAGCTTTCGAAAAGTTGATGATTTTCGAGATTGAATTGTTTGAAGATTCTGTGCTATGTCTTGAATGAACATGCAAATCACCCTTTAGCCATACTCCAGAACCTAGATCAATTGTTTTTGGTGTATTGTTTTCTTGTCCGTTAGCTTGATTAAGGTTTAGCAATAGCAGAACAAAACCTATTGACAATGTGCATTTTAAATTGAATATCATGATTAATTTTAAAGATGATTAATGAAAAAATGCCTACAAAAAGCAGGCATTTTGATTATGATGGTGTAGTTTGGTTTAAGCTTTTACTAAAAAGGCCTCTGGCATTTCTGCTGCTTTCAGCATGAAATTATGAAGCTCATAATTTTTTACAAATGGTTTTAGTTTTTCAGATCCGGGCCCAAACATCGTTAATTCCACATAATCTCCGGTATGGTTCATACCCGCCCACTGAACATCAGTATATTTGCCTAGAATTTTTCCATATTCATAAAATGGAAGATTTGATTCATTGTAAAGCTGCCCGGGAACGATATCTTTAAAATGTACGAGCAGTGACTTTACATCATCGGCCTTCATTTCAAAACCTTGATTTTCTTTAATTAAATCAATAATCTTCTGCTCGCTAAAAGATTGATTCAGCTGTGCTAAAAGCCAGGTATTGCTGTGTTTAAAATTCTGCAGGGTGTCGAATTTTTTATTGGCTTCATCTGCATAAAATAAACCCGGATTCGCATTGCCATGATCTGTGGTAATGATAACCAATGTTTCACCATCCTTTTCGGCAAATTCAATTACTTTTCCAACGGCTTCATCAAAAGCAAGCTGATCAAAAATCAATCCGCTTAAATCATTTGAATGTGCAGCCCAATCTACTTTTCCACCTTCTACCTGTAAAGCAAAACCAGCCTTATTATTTTTCATCAGTTCGATGGCCTTCACGGTCATCTCAGCTAATGTTGGGGTACTTTTAATTAGTTCCTGATCATGTTGGCGATCTACCTCGTATGGCATTCCATCTTCAGCAAATAGGCCCAAAACCGGTTTAGATGAATTGAAGGCTAACATTTCAGAACGGTTTTCTGCAACCTGATATCCCTGAGTCAGGTATTTAGGAATCAGGTTTCCACCTGCTCTCTTTTCGCCAAAATATTTATGCCCGCCGCCCATCATCACATCGAATTTCAGTCCGAGGTACATTTCAGCAATAATATCCTGCCCACCACGGTTATCAATATTAACACAAAACCCTGCTGGCGTAGCATGGGTAATGGGCACCGTAGTTACGCAACCAACTTTTTTACCTTGTTCCTTAAATTTTTGTAGAATAGGCTGTGGTTTTTCACCATTCATCCCAACATTCAGGGAACCATTTTTTACCCGCATACCTCCGCCCCATGAGGAGCTTGCCGCAGCAGAATCGGTAACCATTGAACTGGCCGAAGCTGTATCCATTAAAGCTCTTACAGCCTTATTATCACGATATAAACCTAGCCATTTACTGCTTTTGCCAAAGGTGCGATTCGCATATAAATCTGCCATATTCAGTGTACCGATACTCATGCCATCACTGACCATCATAATGATGTTTTTAGCTTTTTTACCGCTAATCAGTGGTTGGGCTACCACATCTTTTAAACCTACAAAAGGTAAGCCCAAACCGGTGAGCAAACCTCCTTTTAATAATGATCTTCTGTTCATATCTTTTCTTGCCTTTTAAAATAAAGGATTCCTTCTAAAGTACTTTCCGCCCGGAAAGCTGATTGCGTATGTAGATGTGAAATGCGTACTCTTTTGATAATAATCTGTGGTAATGATTTGTGCTCCCGATTTGCAGGCGGCTTCAAAATCACTATAGTCGTTCTTTCTGGCTTGCTTCGTATCATGATCAGCCCTGGTTCTAATAATATAACCCTTTTTCACCAATGCTGGAATCTGGGCATCCTTCGGATTATTTCTAATCATCAGTGCAGCTTCGGGTGTTCCTGGATCTGCATTGGCAAACATGACGCGTCCGATTAACGAAGGATGATTTGCAATATAGGTTGATCACTTTCTCCCGGTAGCGTCTAAGACAAAGATAAATTTACCTTTTGCTTTGCTCAACAATGGCCAGTTCTCATGTAGCACGGCCTCTTCTAAAGTTTTGTATTTTCCTTTAATATCTGCAGGTGTTATTACCTTTTCCTTGCCTAAATTTTCAAGAATAACAGCATCCAACTGATCGAAAGTTTTACTTGTAAATACTTCAGGAATAGTAAATTCCTTACTTCTGATTGTATCGTCTTTGGCTTCTAAAGTGATAAAAACAGGTGTATGATCGGGATGGGCCAGCGACCATTTTTTTAATTGCTGCAAAGCGGTTTTAAAGGTGAGTGCAGATGACCTGAAATCTAAATCAGGAACATGTAAAACCTTAAAGCCCGGCGCATTCATTTCCCCTAGCTGATCAAAAGCCGGCTGTCCTTTAACTTGCTCAAAACCTCTTGGATGTGCATATTTCCCACCCTTTTCATCGGCATACACATCAATTTCGAGGTTTCTTAAGCCCAGATCCAACTGTGCCGGCATCGGAATATGTTCGTAATCCAATGCATTAGCAGCAGTGGTATCCTGAGATTTAAACACTTTAAACAATGCTGGATCAATAGCTTGTTTATAACTGTTATGAGAACCAATTACCTGAATTTTATTTATGGGTAAGTCTTCTTTTTTAGTTATCAGGCCTATTGCAGGCAACACCATCAATAAACCAACACAGGTAACAAGTCTCATATTTTTAAAATTTAAATGTTAATTAATAACCAGGATTTTGTTTCAAATTGGTATTTAGCTTTAACTCATTTGCAGGAATTGGGTAAATTCTTCTGGTCAAGTCTTTGTTCATGAAAAGCACATCATTCGGGAGTGGATATTCGGTTTCAAACTGTCCGAAACGGATTAAATCATTCCTTCTCCAGGCTTCCCAGCTAAATTCACGGGCTCTTTCATCAAGCAAAGAGCTTAAGGTTACCGAAGTGGCCGCCGAAGCGCCAGCACGACTTCTAATTTTATTTACCAGTAACTCTGGTGTTTGCAATTCGCCGCTTACGGTAGTGGCTGCTGCTCCTCTTAAAATAGCTTCTGCCTTCATCAACATTACATCGGCTAAACGTAAAACCGGCATATCATTTCCATTTAAACGGGTGGCCTGGATAGCATTTACATCTGGCCAGTATTTTACAGATCGTACACCTTTGGCCTGATCAGCTACGGTATTGCCTAAGTCCATTGGTTTGCCTGGTTTCAGAATTAAATCAGGTGTAATTTCAATTTGGGTGGTAGTACCTGCAACGAAAACGGGTTTTGATAAATCTGGCTTACGGTTTGCATCAGGTGCATATTGCTTACCAATTAACCAGAAGCTGTTGCGAATATCATTGGTTAAATTAAAACGGTTATAATATTCTGGCGTGGTACTCATGGCAATACTAAAACCTACATTTATGCCGTAAGATGCAGCCAATGCCGGATAGAAACCAAACCTGGTCATTTGGTTGCCCGGAATCTGCTGATCGTATGGAATGGCAAAGATGGTTTCGTTTACCTGTGGCCCATTATTCACATCAAAAATATCGCTATACTTTGCATCAAGTGAATAATTGCTGTTTTTCAAAATTTGATCAGCCATGGTTACCGCATCATTATATCTTGACTTTCCTGTATATACTTCTGCATTTAAATACATTTTTTCCAATAACGCATAAGCCATTGCTTGCGTTGGTCTGCCATAAACTAGTACACGATTATTATTGTCTTTCACAGGCAATTGCGCCACAACAGCTAAAAGTTCTTTTTCGATGAACTCAAATACTTTTTCACGGGTTTGATTTCCCGGAAGGGTGCTTACCGGGAAAGTATCTATAATGGGTACGTTTCCATACAAATCCATCATGAAGTAATAATATAAAGCCCTCATGGCTCTCACTTCAGCTAAACTTGCCGTTTTGGAAGTTGCAGAAACGGCAGATTCATTGGTAAGATTAATTAAACGGTTGCAATTATTAATCCCACCGAAACCCCATTGCCAGATGTCGCGAACGTTTGGATGATCGATGGTCCAGGTATGGTAATGAAGCTGGCGATACTGACCACCATCATCAAAATTTCCATCACGGGCAGGAATGATAGCTGCATCAGTAGAAAGTTCCTGCATCCTCCAGTAAGGCACACCATACTGTGAAGATAAATTAGAATACATGGTACCAAAAAGTGCTGCATAATCAGAATTAGTAACCGGAAAATTATCCTTTACGTACTGTGATTCTACATCGACATCTAGTTTGCTGCATGATTCCAGAATCACCAGGCAAGCAAGAATATTAAATAGGATGATAAACTTTTTCATTTTTATAATTTTTAGAATGATGCACTTACACCAAAGCTGAATGTTCTTGTTTTTGGATAATAATTGTTGTTGTCTATACCCGGAGTTAATCCTCCGATGTTAATTTCAGGGTCTATCCCTGTGTAATTGGTGATGACAAAGAGATTGTTTGCGGTAACATATAACCTGATGGCCTTAATAGAAGGTGTTTTTGGTTTTATTGTATACCCTACTGTAGCGTTATCCAAACGCAGGTAAGAACCGCTTTCCAAATAACGATCGGAAATAAGGTAGGCATTGATATCATTGAAAGATTCTCCCAAGGTAGAGCGGGGAATATTCTGCAACTTGGCATCAGCCGGATTATTTAAAGATGCCGCTGTAGCATTTAAAATTTTATTACCCAGCACACCTCGAACAAGGAAATTTAAATCCCAGTTTTTGTAGTTGAAACTATTTGCCCAACCGTAAATTAATTTGGGTTGTGCATCGCCAGCAATTTTCGCATCAGTGGTTAAAGGCTGTGTAGCAATGGTTTGTCCGGCAGCATTAATATAAGTACTTACACCTGCAGCATTTTTACCAGCGTAATTCCATAAATTGAAGGTGCCCAAAGCATAACCTGGCTGAATCAACTGACTGAAATTTCCTGATTGGCCTTTACCGCCTAACTGTGCTGTTTGTATGGCAGCTATTTTGTAAAAATCGTCTGATAAGGTTACGACCTTGTTTTTATTGGTGGCAAGATTTGGTGAAGTTGTCCATTTAAAATTGTTCGTTTTAACAGCCACCGCATTTAAAGTAAACTCCACACCTGTGTTTTTAATTTTACCTACGTTTGCGGTAATAGTAGGTAAGAAAAATTGTGTGGTAGATACTTCATAACGATCATAAATTAAATCAGAAGTTTCCTTGATGTAAAAATCAACCGAGCCCGAAATCCGGTCTTTAAACAAACCAAAATCTAAACCAATGTTGGTTGTTGCCGTACTCTCCCATTTTAAATCTGGATTTTCATTTCTTACCGGGCCAATGGCATTACTGATGTTTCCATTATTTAAGAACTTGTTACTTCCGGAAAGTGTTCCATAAATCAGTAAAGAAGAAAAGGCATCAAAACCTAAACTGTTACCAGAAACACCGTAACCTGCACGAAGTTTTAAATCACTTATTACTGGAACAGCTTTCATAAAGTCTTCCCCTATTATCCTCCATCCTGCAGAAACAGCCGGGAATAAACCCCATCGGTTATTTCTTCCAAAGGCAGATGAACCATCATTTCTAAGGGAAGCCTGCAACAGGTATTTTTCGTTATAATTATACTGAACCCTTCCATAATAAGAGATTAATCTTAATGTAGAAATGGGCGCATTGTTAAAAGCTATCTGTGATAGTAAGCTAGGATTGGAAAGAAATAAGTTATTATAACCTAAATTATCATTTGAGAAATTCTGTGTGGTTATTCCAAATCCATCATTGGTTCTATCTTCCTGCCATGAATAACCACCCAGTAATTTCAGACTGTGTTTTCCAAAAGTTTTATCGTAATTAAAATAACCTTCCAGCACCTGACTCTTGTTTAAAACATCGATTTTTTGTGCCTGACCATTTACTCCTCTTGCCAAACCAGACTGGCTATTCAGGTAAGTGCTATAATTATTCTGATCTCGTTGCGATGATACACTAGCTGTAAATTTTAACCCGTCGATAATGTTTAGCTGTGCCATTCCATTAATCAACGTTTTGTTGTTCAGGTTATCAATATCATTGTTATCCACAATGGATAGTGGATTCCTGGTACCACTTCCTGTACGGTTATAATTTTCTTTATAGGTTCCATCGGCATTGAACGGGCTCACCGTTGGCAAGTAAAACAGCATATTTGGTAAAGCCTGCGATTGGTAGATATCTGAGCTTTTTGAATTGCTATTGGTAACAGTTAAACCGAGTTTCAACCTATCATTAAAGAATTTCTGATTTAAGTACCCCCTTACAATTGTACGTTTCAAGGAAGTATTTTTTAAGATCCCTTTGTTATCCAGATAATTTACACTGGCACCATAATCAGAAGCCTGACCTGAACCTCCAAACGAAACATTATGATTTTGTGAAAAACCAGTCCTTTCCAATAAGGATTGCCAGTTCGTATCAGAACCATCATCGTCAACCGAGTTCAACGTCTGCTTATTATCAATCAGATATTGTCTTAATTCAGGAGCAGAAAGCATGTCGTATTTTTTGGATACTTTTTCCACCGCAGCATAACCATTGTATGAAAGCCTTGACTGGCCATTTTTAGACCTTTTTGTAGTTACGATGATTACTCCATTTGCCGCCCTTGAGCCATAAATCGCTGTTGAAGAAGCATCTTTTAGAATATCGATATTTTCAATATCAGATGGTGCCAATAAATCAATAGATGCTCCAGGCACGCCATCAATAACATAAAAGGGCTCTTGTGCTGCACCTTCTCTTAAAGTAGATGGACCACGGAGAATGGTAGAGGGTTTGGCATTTGGGTCACCGCTTTTGGTTACGTTTAGTCCGGCTACCTTTCCTTGTAAAAGTTGTGCCGGATTCACCATTACACCCTGATTAAATTCTTCAGATTTAATAGAGGTAACCGCACCAGTCAAATCTTTTTTATTTGCCGTTCCATAACCAATTACCACCACATCTTTTAAAGTTTGGTTATCAGGCATAATGGTTACGTTAATCTTAATTTGATTACCCACGTTAACCTCCCTGGTTATTCCTCCAAGCATGGAAAAAACCAACATATCTGTACTTTTGGCCTGAATACTATAAAGGCCTTCTAAATTAGTTGATGTACCAATGTTACCTCCTTTAATTCTAATGGTGACACCGGGAATGGGTTGATTGGTTTCGTCGATAACCTTACCCGTAATAAGTTTACTACTCTGAGAAAAGCTATTTAAAGAAAAAAGAAGCATTAACATTGCAAGACATTGCCACCTCCCGAGAAAAAGCAAAGAAATGAATTTGTAATTTGATTTCATGAATGAATAGTTATGATTTGTTTGGTTTTTTACCCATCAGGCAAACATCAATCAGGTGCTTGTAAGGTGCCACAAAGATGGAATGACAGCGTTAGGAATTTGGTTAGTCAGGGTTATGTTATTGTTAACATACGGCATCCTATTTTAACAGAATATTAAAATTTTACTTCTTGTAAATCCTTTTAGCGTAATAAATTGACAACTTTTTGTATTATCACACCTTTTTAATTTGCAAGGAGATAGGTAACTGCTCCACATCATTACTTATGAATGAATAGTTATTGATAAGATAACACCAACTGCGTAATAAGTTAAAGATACTTTGCTTGCTTTGCGATTATTTAATAGAATCTAAATATGCAAAACACGTCATCAAAAATCAGTGCTGATCTTCAGGCATTCATTAATAAATTTGAGCCCTCTAAATTTAAGGTAATGCCTAAAGGCATAGAAATTCGTGGAATTAATGATATGCACCGAAATATTACCCAGGCAAAGGAGATCATCAAAATCCTAAAATTAAAGCTGGAAGTTTCTCACAATGCTGAGATGTTGAGTTATAAAGGTTTTGAAGTAAATAATCTTCAAATCAGTTTATAAAATTATTGCCCCATATCATTGCTGAAAATAAGCCCTTCTAACAGTAAAACCTTTGCTTATTATAAGATGTTATTTGAGTATTGAAAATGAATATTTAAAGCTAAAATAACAACAATTTGTGATGGAAGAAAACAAAATAATATACAGCAATTTACTTGAACTTTCTACTAGCGATTATCGGTTAACGGAAGGTGAAAAAGACATAAAAGGATGGAAAGTAAGAAATGAAAGTGGCAATTTAATAGGTGAAGTAATCGATCTTTTATTTGATCCGGAACACCTTGCCGTGAGGTATATGGTGGTTAACCTGGAAAATATCGGCAATGAACCTGATGAAAAGCCTATCTTAATTCCGATTGGTTTAGGTAATCTGCACGATCAGGAAAATGTGGTTGTGGTACCAGACTTTCACACGGATCAACTTCATGCAATGCCATTATATATTAAAGGTGAAGTGACCCATCAAACGGAAGATACCATAAGAGATGTTATAGGTAGTCCAGCAGCGTTGAGAATGGAAGAAAAAATTACTGAATTGGATCGTAAGGCATTTTATGATCATCATCACTTCGACAGAAAAGAATCTCGTGTGGAAGAACGCAAAACCATTCATGAGCTGATTGATCAATCTAAAACATCGTAATTCAACTTGCGAAGTCTCAAAGGCCTGTGTGCTAGAAAGACTTCGACAGTTTTACTTTGAGATTGACGAAGTTTCCTCACCCTCAAACCCAATGAAACTTCGTAAATCGATTCAACTTGCGAAGTCTCAAAGGCCTGTGTGCCAAAAAGACTTCGACAGTTTTACTTTGAGATTGACGAAGTTTCCTCACCCTCAAACCCAATGAAACTTCGTCAATCGATTCAACTTGCGAAGTCTCAAAGGCCTGTGTGCTAGAAAGACTTCGACAGTTTTACTTGGAGATTGACGAAGTTTCCTCACCCTCAAACCCAATGAAACTTCGTAAATCGATTCAACTTGCGAAGGCTCAAAGGCCTGTGTGCTAGAAAGACTTCGACAGTTTTACTTTGAGATTGACGAAGTTTCCTCACCCTCAAACCGAATGAAACTTTGTAAATCGATTCAACTTGCGAAGTCTTGATAGCCAGTGTACTGGAAAGACTTCGCAAGTTTTACCTGGAGATTGACGAAGTTCTCTCCCCCTTCACTATTAAGCTTTTTCTATAATTTTATTTAAGCCAATAATGTGCGAGGCCCTTCCATAAATATCATATCTTGGCTTTCCAAATGCGCTGATCCAATGTACAGATCCATCTTTCCACTTCACTTCATACTCTGCCTGATACACCCCTTTACGGTCTATAGCGTCTTTAACAGACTTTTTTATCTGCTGCCTGTATTTAGGTAATATGGCCTCAAAAAGATCAGAATAGTCAAATTCATCATCAACCTGGTAACCATAGTTTCGCTTAAACTGGTCATTTGATGTCATCTTTCCTGTAGCAAATTCCACTACCGTATACCCCATTTCTCCGGCTTCAATTGCGCTCATCAGAACGATATTTGCTTCCTGATTCAACTGCTTTGCAATCACCTGCTCGGTAATATCTGCCAGTATAAAGATGATATTATTTGATCCATCTTCTATACTTTTGCTTAATTGCATGGTTACGTTTACATATAAACTTTTCAACTGATTGTCATTCCATATTAATAGCCTCAGTTCTGCACCTTTTTGCAACATTCCTGTTCCCTTAACTTTTTCAATTAATTTCAGGAAATCCTGTTCCTCCAGATCTGGAATTACCGTGGAGAGTGATTCTCCGATAATTGTAGAATCTTTGCCTAAAATTTCCAGCAAAGCCTGATTGGCCTGCTCGAAAATATGATCATCCTCTGAAATGATTCCAATGGCTATAGGTGCCTGTTGAAATAGAATTTCAAAATGATCTTGAAGGCCTTCCAAGTCACGGTTGGCTTTTGCAATTTGTTGCTGATAATCGATCAATCCAGCATTATCGGCTACAATATGCTCGTTCTCAATCATCAAATGATTAGTTTGCAGCATCATTCCAGCCTGATCCATCACCACTTTGGTAAGTCCTTTTAAAATTTCCTGCTTCTTTTCATCAAATTCCATAGGCTCATAACCCATTACACATAAAGCGCCAATTCGATATCCATTATCAGAAATTAATGGTGCACCCGCATAAAAACGCACATTATTTGGGTTATTTACAAATTCTGGTAATTTAAAAACATCTTCTATAACGGTTACTTCATCATTCTTAATCACCTCATTACAAAGGGTTTCTTTACTATAAACCTTAGATTTACTTCCTAATCCAATATTGGCTTTAAAAAACACCTCATCTTTGTCTACAAAAGAAATCAGGCAAATTGGAAGGTCGAAAATTCTGGCTGTCAGTTCGGCTAACTGATCAAAACTAGCTTCAGCTGGTGTGCCAAGAATTTGATAGCGATTAAGTGCTTTTAGTCTATCAGCTTCGCTTTGGGGATGTTGAATTGATTTTCTCATATTTGTGCAGGGGGACTTACAATATCACAGGATTTTACTAAAAAACTATTAACTAAAATCAGCAACTGAATGCTAAACCAGTTTCCAATTTATTGGCTATAAAATATAGGATTAGCATTTTTAATGTACAATCCTTTAAATCAGCTAAGGCTTCTTTATCATAATGAGCGCATAGCTGTAATTAAAATAATTAAACTGTTAGGTATAGCGTTTATTTCTTTTACCTACAAAGTTTTTCCAGTTAAGTTCTTTGTGGAATAACTCCCTCTTCTGGTTATACTCACCGCACTTAATAACGATACAGGTACAAAAAGAGCCCATGCATCACGATCTAAAGGGCAGTTTGCAACTTCAATCCAACCACTGCTGGCAGCATCAGGATATAGTGTATAACTACTTTCAACAGATTTATCTCCACTATTATATAGCCGGCAATTGCTCGTATTTCCAACTCTCGTAAACCCACATGTTGATGTTCGGTTGCCCGGTGTCCGAAGGAAATAATCATTACCTCTGCCCGAGGGCTCGGTATAAAGTACATTATCAACAAGGCAACCTCTTACGGCATTTTGTGCAAACATCTCGTCTGTAAAACATAAAATGACTATCAAAAATAAAATAAATTTTTTCATAAAATACCCAAAGGGTATGTATTAGTTTACATAAAATCATCAAAATTGGGAAGAGAGAATATTTTACTTGCGGCTAAAAAGAAAAGGATCATTGTCACAAAACTACGTAATTACACATATTTTAGACTTATTAAACAGACAATAGTAGTGATTGTTGTACGTAATGACTTTCCAATGAACTTCAATATTTATGCTCCAGTTGTATTTATGCGCAGTTTTATCGATAAATGTGCTACTAAATCGAATAAGTATTAAACATGATTGTAATAAGTGAAAATGTGAATCGAATAAACTTGATATGATTAAAACTTATCCCTTAAACCCGTCAGAAATTTAAGGCAATAAAAAAGCAAAGAAGGAACCACTCTCCCCTGCTTTTCAACAACTAAATCTAAACTCTCTCAAAGATACTAACCGAATGATAACTATCAGAATTATAGCAACATTGTTGCGTTAATAGTCTTATCATTCCATTTTTTGCAGCTGGCAGCCCGGTGCTCTTGTACAAATTTGAACAGAAACTGACCGATACCGAACACTTCTGATTTTTAATTTCTATAAATCATTGATTAAAGCTATTCAGAATAGATTTTTTTGCGTTGGCACAACCTTGGTTAACAGGCTGGCTAGTACAACAGATGCTTAAAAACAGAAACACTATTTATTTAAGAAATAAAAATTATGAAAATCACTATCAAAACAAAGATCGCAACGGTACTTACCGCAATCCTTTTTTTAACCGCCGTCTTTCCAACAATTATCCATGCAACAAATGCTTATCCCATCAAAATTGTATCGTTAACTTCGTTTAGAAAAATTTCAGTAAAGGGTAATGTAGAAGTTACCCTTGTGCAAAGAAAAGATATTGGCATTAACTATGCAGAAGATAACCTAGGATCTGTAAAAGCAATTCTAGACGGGCAAACACTTCGCATTTCTGCAAATGATTCGGAAATGAGTAAAATCTTCATCTATGTGAATGATCTTTACAGAATTGAAGCCGAAGATCATGCAATTGTGAAGACTCAGGGCAAATTAAAAATTCCAAATCTTCAAGTATTTCTGAGAAACGAAGCAGAAGTAAAAATTAACTGTGAAACCTCCTCACTTTATACCAGTATTTCAGATCACGCAAAATTAAGCCTTAGCGGATCAACAAATAACCATTTTCTGGTTACAGGCAAGGCACCCAGGATAATATTCGAAAATTTCGCCGCTGTAAAAACATCCATTAATCCACTGGAAAGTTCAAAAATGGATAAAGATATTGCATTAAACCTAAGCACAATTAATATTATAAATTAGATAACGATTTGAAAAGGTTGTTTTATTCAGTCCGACATTAAGAGGTCTGGTCACAGACTAGCGTATAAAAATGTAGTAAGGGAGATAATAGCTGCAAACCAGCACATAACTCAATAGTTTTAAACTTAAAGAGTATATTCATTAACTGGCTGTATGAAATTTAATTTATAATTAGATTTTTAACATGTTTAGAAAAAATGCAAATGCGATAAGACGGGCTTATCGCATTGCAGAAACATACGGGATGTTTATGTTAGAGAGCATTGTTATATCTGTTTCATTAAATAATGTTTAAATGTAGTATTTATAAGATAAAAAAACAATAGACCTCTTGATTGACATGTAACTTAAAAAATACAATTGATAACATATAAATAAACTATTTATTTAGATAGGTTTTATAAAAAACTTATATTCTGTATTATATACTGGATTTAGGATATAAACAAATAAAATTCCTTTTGATTTTTATCAACAACTATTACTGAATCTCTTTGGTATACTTCCATTGAAAAAGGATTTTAATCCATTAATATCCTTTTAATACTTGAATCTAGCTTTAGAATTACATTAAACATTTTTAACATAAGTTATTTAAAAGCGAGCCTGTTGTGATTCTTTAATGCCTTTCAGAAGATTTGCGTAAGAACTCAAACAAAGACAAACTTTTAGAGTTGTTATTCAAAAAATAAAAATTAATGGAAAATCATACAATGCTTCAATACTTCGAATGGTATTACCCTAAAGATGGTAGCCTTTGGAGAAAAGTTCGTGACGATGCAAATGGATTAAAGGAAATGGGAATAGATTCGATTTGGTTACCCCCAGCCCATAAAGGGATGGATGGCACGGAATCTACCGGATACGATTCTTATGATCTTTATGATTTGGGCGAATTTGATCAGAAAGGAAGTGTTGCAACTAAATACGGAACAAAAGAAGAATATATTGAGGCTGTAAAAACAGCAAAAGAAGCAGGTCTCCAGGTATATGTAGACATTGTGCTTAATCATCTTGGTGGTGCTGATGACTTTGAGCCGGTAATGGTAAGAAAGGTAAATCCGGAAAACCGAAACGAATTTATTTCAGAACCATTCGAAATTGATGCCTACACTAAGTTTACCTATCCTGGCCGAAACGGAAAGTATTCTGAATTTAAATGGGATTATCAATGCTTTACTGGTGTAGATTATGATGCCAGAACACAAGAAACGGCAGTTTATAGCATTCAAAATCAATATGGTGAAGGCTGGGAAGAGGTGATAGACAAAGAAAATGGCAACTACGATTATCTCATGCTAACCGATATAGATTTTAGAAATCCTGCAGTAAGAGAAGAACTTAAAAGATGGGGCAAATGGTTTCATGAAACAGTAGGTTTTGATGGTTTCAGGCTGGATGCCATTAAACATATGCCTCATGCTTTCTTTAATGAATGGCTGGATTATCTCCGTGCCGAATTGGGTGCTGAGCTTTTTACAGTAGGTGAATACTGGTCGCCATATGATTTGCAGTCTATGCTTAATTATATTGATGCCACCGAAGGTCGCATGTCACTTTTTGATGCCTGTCTGCAGGCAAATTTCTCAAAGGCTTCTAAAGCTGGAGAGTCATTTGATCTCACTAATATCTTAAATGGAAGTTTGGTACAAGTGCGTCCGGAACTCGCTGTTACTTTAGTAGAAAACCATGATACACAACCACTGCAATCGTTAGAACAAACTGTAGAGCCTTGGTTCAGGGCGCATGCTTATGCCATTATTTTACTTCGCGAAGCTGGTTATCCTTGTGTGTTTTACTCTGATGTTTATGGATCTTCTTATACAGATAAAGGTACAGACGGAAGGGATCATGAAGTAACCATGGAATCACTTCCGCAATTAGGACAATTATTAAGTTTAAGGAAACACAAAGCTTATGGTTTTCAGCGTGATTATTTTGATCATCCAAGCTGTATCGGTTGGACAAGGGCAGGCGATGAAGAACACGAAGGCTCTGGTTTGGCTGTGATTTTATCTAATGGAGAAGCAGGCAATAAGCGCATGGAAATGGGTGCTCAATTTGCAGGAAAAACTTTTACGGATTGCTTAGGACACTTAGAACACCAGGTTACTATTGATGAAAATGGGTGGGGAGAATTTCTATGTGATGCCGGTTCAGTATCAGTTTGGGCAGTCTGTAATGATTAAATCTAAAAAGACAATTCTATAATTTTAACATCATAAATAATGAGTTCATTGCATCAGCTTTTGTTTGGTTGTAATGAACTCATTTTCATCTCAGTATGCTTAATTAATAAACCTAACCATTATCAGGGATGATGCAAAAATCGTAGTTTAATTTTATGAGATCAGCGTCTGACAGCTCATAAATTTTTCAATCAGCTAGCTCGAAATTCATAAAAATAAAACAATGTTAGTTTACATCGGTTGCTATAGGTATTAGAATTTACTCAAGTGTTTATCTTATTATTTTATATATAATTCAGATCAACCTCCTATAAATCTCAAATAAATGGCCTATGATTGATGAAAAACTAAAGGAAGCAGAAATTATTTTTGAAGAAGTAAAAAAGAATGCCGAATTGCGAATAGCACTTCTGAAACTAGACACTGTACATTATGTGGCAAAGTTAAGTGCCAATTTAATTACAAATATTTTTACTTTAATCTGCGGTCTTTTAGCCTTTCTGTTTGGAACGGTAACCTTAGGATTTTTCTTCTCAGATTTATTTAATAGTTATGCATTAGGCTTTGGTGGACTTACTCTATTTTATGCACTTGTCGCCATATTCGTTACAATGACAAAAACCAATTTTATAGAGTCATTCATCATTAATTTTACCGTTCGCAAGTTCTTAAATACACATGGCAATGAAGACCATAATAAATAGAGATATTAATGATATTGCAATGTTTGATTTGCAGCGTAATGAAATACGAAAAGAGATTGCGAAGAGCAATAGCTATCTGCTTCATTCAGCAAGCAAATTGAAGCAGGTTGATTTAAAAAAAATCAATTTAAACTTTGGTAAATCTGCATGGCAAAGTGATATTGAATCAATGGGCAATATGAGGCAAGAGTTTTTGCCACGTATGGCTGGTAAAATACTCAATGCAACTGTACTTCGTAAAAAAGGCTTCTTCCAGCGAATGATACTTTCGGCCGCTGCCAGATTTGGAGTGAAAAAGCTATTAAAACAGCAGCACAAAATTCCATCAGTAATGCCGCCTATAAAAGTTCCTAATTTTATTAACCAAGTAAAAAATGAACAGTAAATAAAATATTCGATTTTAAGATTATTGAGTGCATCATCACCCTATTTAAAATTTATTTCTTCATCCATAATGAAATTTGCCGTCAAACAAAACTGTATTTTCTTTAGCCTGATTCTGACATTTATGTTTTCAGGTTATCACTGTGAAGCGCAAAACCCAGCAACACCATCAAAAGATACCACCGTTAAAACCATTCCCGATACACTGCTCTTTAAATTGCAGACGGCCCAATCGGCCATTACGGAGATTAATGTTGCTAATAAAAAGGGTTATCAAACTGAAGCCATTAAGAAACAAATTGATGCCATCAGGGATAATGTAGCACCCTTGATTAAATCTTTTGAAACTAAAAAAGAGCTGGATACCAAAGGGTTATTAAGTTATGATCTTATATTAAGGGATGCAGATACCAAACTTAAAAGTATTACCGCTATCCTGGTTCAAAGTAGTAACAACCTTCAAAAAATGTCTGATCAGGTAGTTGCTTTAAGTGATGATACCCTGCTAAAAAACGATCAGAAAACGAAGGAACTTCAATTGTATCAACCACAGATTACAGAAATTAAATCACGCTTGCAGGCTGCCGGTAAAACAACTGGTGATCAACTTAATCAGGTAAATATGCTTTTGGCAAGTGCATCTGCTTTAAGTGTTAAAGTGAATAACCTGCAAACACAAACTGCCGAAAGACTAGAAATTTCCGGAAAGCAAGCCTGGAGCAAACGTGATCCATATTTGTGGCAAGCGCCATTTCAAAATCCTGCTCATCGAAGTACAGATAATTTAATTAAGGCTTCCTTTCAGGGACAACAGCAAATTCTAAAATATTTTATAGATTCTACCTGGGATAATCGTTTTCTGGCCATATTAACCGCTATTATATTTTTCATTTGGGTGCATCGCAACTTCAAAAATTCAAGAAGGGCAGCAATCAGAAGGCAGATTGGAGAATTGAAGTTCGAATACTTAAAACCTTTCCCTATTCTTTCTTCGCTTATTGTATTGCTTAACATTACCCCTCTTTTTGAGCCTGATGCACCTTCATTATACATTGAACTCATTCAATTTGTATTACTGCTGGTGATGACGATACATCTTTGGAAGGTACTGGAAAAGAAACAACTTCAGTTCTGGATGATTCTTATTTTTTTATACGCTGTGCTAATTTTAGGAAATGCAGCTGTTGATCAGAGTTTGCCATTTCGTTTGGTGCTTATTGGCATTAACATCTTTTTTATATGGATGGGCATTCAACTTTCAAGGAAATTAGTTTTTAAAGAGTTCTCCAAAAAATATGTTCGTTGGGTATTTTATATCCTTATATTTATGAATTTTCTCTCCATCCTACTTAATGTATTTGGCAGGGTAGATTTGGCAAAAGTAACCAGCTTAACAGGTGTAATCGGATTGGTTCAACTCATTGGCTTAAGTGTATTTATGCAGATCATATTGGATGCACTTGATCTGCAAATGAAAATAAGCTCCTGTAACAAAGGTATTTTTTCAAGAATCAGCCATGATAAAACCAGGGCTAAGCTTAAAAAAATGCTTTCAATCCTTTGTGTAGCATTATGGGTAATGGTGTTAATGATCAACATGAGCATTCTGGGCGGTTTATGGGGTTGGGCTACCGAAATACTTTCAAAACCACGTGCATTTGGAAGCATTCATTTTAGTTTAGGAAATATCTTCTTTTTCATTACCATTATTTACATAGCCAATAAACTGCAAAAACATGTGCCCCTTTTATTTGGTGAAGAGCGCATTACCTTCAATGAAGATAGCGGACATAAGGGATCGAAGGTAGCCCTGGTTCGCCTGGTCATCATTGTAATTGGGTTACTCCTTGCCGTGATGGCCTCTGGTTTACCTATGGATAAGCTTACCGTTGTTTTGGGTGCATTTGGTGTTGGGATAGGTTTGGGTATGCAGAACATCGTTAACAATTTCGTTTCCGGAATCATTTTGATTTTTGAAAAACCCTTTCGCATTGGAGATTATGTTGAACTTGCAGATAAAAAAGGAAAAGTCCGTGATATTGGAATCCGTTCCAGCAAACTTTTAACGCCTCAGGGTTCGGAGGTGATCATTCCAAATGGCGACTTACTTTCCGGCAGGTTAGTGAACTGGACATTAGGTAACGATTTTATCAAAACCGAACTTCTTTTTAAAGTGAGTGCAGAAAGTAATTTCGAAGAAATCAAGAAAATCATTTCAGAGATGTTGGATGATGCAGAAAATACTGTTAAAAAATCACCGCCGGAAGTATTGCTGAATAACATCACCGCAGATAGTTTAGAAATTAAAGTGCTGCTCTGGATCAATAACATTTATGTTGAAGCAGAATTTAAAAGCGATTTCTTACAACAGCTGGTAAAAAAGCTTAAGGATGCCGGCGTTAAAATCATGTAGTGTTTTTTGATTGGGATATATACATTTTTTGTGTTCTTAAGGAAAACTTTTCTGTATGAAGTCAGTTGTGTAATAGGGTATCTCCGAACTACAAAACAGATTTACAATGACAAAAACAACACTGACCGTTAACCAACAGCGTTATGAGTTGAACCTGCTTCCATGGGTTTCTTTACTTGATGCTTTACGTGAACACCTTAAACTTACAGGAACTAAAAAAGGTTGCGATCATGGGCAATGCGGCGCATGTACCATTATTTGTGATGGCAAACGAATTTTAAGCTGCTTAACCCTGGCCGTGATGAAAAATGATTCTGAAATTACGACTATCGAAGGCATCGCCGGAGGTGAATCCCTCCACCCCATTCAGCAAGCTTTTATTGATCATGATGCATTTCAATGCGGCTATTGCACGCCCGGACAAATCTGTAGCGCCGTTGGTATGCTACAGGAAGGTCATGCCCACACCCGTGAAGAAGTTCAGGAATTAATGAGCGGTAACTTGTGCCGCTGTGGGGCTAACATTGGAATTATTGATGCCATTATGCAGGTTAAAGATGGAGGTAATCATGAATAATTTCGAATTTAAACAGGCAACTGATACGCAGGACGCAATAGATTTAATTAATCATTCACCTGAAGCTGCATTTGTTGCCGGAGGTACAAATATCATCGATCTTTGGAAGTACAACCTGACCAATCCATCCAGTCTGGTAGATATCAATCACCTTTATGAAAATGCTGAAATATCAATTTTGGAAAATGGAAACACCAGGTTAGGTGCTGCTGTAAAAAATGCAGATACGGCATACCATCCATTAATTGCTCAAAAATACCCGTTACTTTCCAAGGCCATTCTGGCAGGTGCATCTGCACAAATCAGAAATATGGCCAGCAATGGTGGCAACCTGTTACAACGTACCCGTTGTTATTATTTTTATGATCCAGATGTACCTTGCAATAAACGCAAGCCAGGTTCTGGTTGTCCGGCAAAAGACGGGTATAATAGAATGCATGCCATTTTGGGAACGAGTGAAGCTTGTATAGCAGTATTTCCATCGGATATGTGTATCGCACTCGCCGCACTGGAAGCCATTGTAAATGTGAGCGGGCCAAATGGCGATCGAAACATTCCCTTTTCACAATTTCACCGTTTACCTGATGATCGACCTGATCTGGATAATACACTGGAAAACGGAGAAATTATTACTTCTATCGATTTACCTGAAGAGGGTTTTGCAAATCATTATTCCTATTTAAAATTGAGAGACCGCCACTCCTACGCATTTGCATTGGTATCAGTTGCCACAGCATTAAAGCTTAACGGAAACATGATCGAATCTGCAAGAATTGCATTAGGTGGTGTTGCCCATAAACCTTGGCGTAGTGTTGAAGCAGAAGAATTTTTAAAAGATAAGGAAGCAAACGCAGAAAATTTTTCAGCAGCAGCTGATATTATTTTACGTGATGCTAAAGGCTTTGGTTACAATGATTTTAAAATTCAACTTTCCAAAAAAGCGATTATTCGAAATGGTTTAATGGCTTTAAATCCAGCCAGTCAGTTACCCGGCGCACAGCCATCAGCATAATATTTTTATGAAACACACGGAAATAGATACAAATAAAACTGTAGGTAAACCCATTAGCCGTTTAGAAGGTAAACTCAAAGTAACTGGTACAGCTAAATATGCTGCAGAATATGATGTACACAATTTACTTTATGGCTATGTGGTAAACAGTACCATCACCAAAGGAAAAATTTTAAGTATTGATTTGAGTAAAGCACTGGCTTTACCTGGTGTAATAGAAGTACTTTCTCATGAAAACAGAACTAAACTAGCCTGGTTTGATTTGCAATATACCGATATGGATGCTCCACCGGGAACTGTTTTTAAGCCTTTTTATGATGAAAACATTTTATACAACGGCCAGCCAATTGCCCTGGTGGTAGCAGAGAGTTTTGAAATGGCCCGCTATGCGGCTACACAAATCACTTTTGAATATAGTGAAGAACCTTTTCAAACCTGTTTGGATCATCATCTTGATTCCTCCAGGGTTGCTAAAAAAGGTTTTGCAACAGCATTAAAACCACCTCCACCGCCGCCAACTGGTGATTTCGAAAAAGCCTATCAAAATGCTGATGTTAAAGTTGAAACTGAATATCGCCATGGCACCGAACACCATAACCCAATGGAGTTGTTTGCAACCACTACTGTTTATCAAGGTGATGGTAAGTTAACCATATATGATAAAACGCAGGGTACGATCAATAATCAGCTTTATGTAGCCAATATATTTGGACTCAAATACAAAAATGTAAGAGTACTTGCTCCATTTGTAGGTGGTGGATTTGGCTCAGGCCTTCGCCCGCAATACCAGCTCTTTTTATGTGTAATGGCCGCACTACACCTTAAAAGGAATGTTCGGGTAGTATTGGATCGGAAACAAATGTTTTCATTTACCCACCGCCCGCCAACCGTACAAAACCTGCGCTTTGCTGCCGATACCGATGGCAAACTTACGGCGATGAATCATTCTTCAAAAAGTGAAACTTCTTCTTTTGAAGATTATTTTGAACCTATAGCCTCCTGGAGTCATAGGCTTTACCCTGCCCCTAATACTTTATTTGAACAAGAACTCGTTCCGCTGGATGTTTATACCCCAATGGATATGCGGGCACCTGGGGGAAGTACAGCGTTACATGCTATTGAGTGTACCATGGATGAACTGGCCTACAAACTGGATATTGATCCGCTGGAATTGCGGTTAATCAATTACACGGAAATGGATCCATCGGCAGAAAAACCCTACACCAGTAAAGCCCTGAAAGCTTGCTACCTGGAAGCTGCTGAGAAATTCGGGTGGGAAAAGCGCACACCTAAACCCAGAAGTATGGAACGCGGCAATAAACTGGTTGGTTATGGAATGGCTACCGGAATTTGGGATGCCTTTCAATTTCCATCTCGTGTGGAAGCCATGATTACAGCTGATGGAAAAATGATTCTCAATAATGCGGTAACAGACATTGGCACCGGAACATTTACGGTGATGACACAAATTGCTGCCGATGAACTTGGACTTCCAATTGATGACGTAGATTTCCGCTATGGAGATAGCAAAAAACCATTTTCTATGTTTCAGGGTGGCTCAGCAATGACTTCTTCAACAGGTGTCGCCATTGTTGTAGCCGCAAAAGAGCTTAGAAAAAAGTTATTAAAAAAAGCCAGGGAAATGAGTGATTCTCCCTTCAAAAAAGTAGAAGATAACGAGGTCACTTTCAAGAATGGTAAAATTGCTTTAAAGCATGATGCAAATGTTGTGGTATCATTTAAAGAGATTATTGCTTTTAATAAAGGTAGAACCATTAAAACCACAAATATGGGAAAGCCACACTTGCTGAAACTTAAAAAATACAGCATGGCTACGCATAGCGCCTCTTTTGTGGAGGTTGAGGTAGATAAAGATTTGGGTACAGTGACCGTAACCAGAGCAGTTACTGCAGTAGCGGCAGGAAAAATCATTAATCCTAAAACAGCTAAAAGTCAGATTTATGGATCGATGGTTTGGGGAATCAGCAAAGCGCTTCATGAAGAAACCATTATGGATGAAAAGCTGGGCAAATACATCAATGCCAATTTGGGTGAGTATCATATTCCTGTACATGCAGATATCCGTCAGCTTGATGTGATTTTTGCCGAGGAAAATGATGAGCTAATTAATGAACTTGGCGTAAAAGGCGTTGGTGAAATTGGACTTGTTGGTATGCCTGCTGCCATTTCAAATGCCATTTATCATGCAACAGGAAAGCGTATCAATAAATTACCTATTCACTTTGATGAGTTGTTATAAGTTCTATCGTATGCATGCTCACACTAATAACATTTAGAAATGAGCATTGTAAAGTATTGGATAATGGCAATTTTCTGCCTCATTGCATTTCATACAGCCGCCCAGACTGAAAATACAGGGTGGCTGTTTATTTCCCACTCTCAGAAAATTAATCGAAAATTTGATGTCCTTGCAGATATACAGTTCCGGTCATCAGATCAGCTGAGGGATTTTTCGGCATTACTTCTGAGAACTGCATTAAATTACAACTTTAATAAACATCATGCGGTTGCTGCTGGCTATGCTTTTCTAGGCAAATGGGAAAAGGATGATTCAGGTTTCAAAGTGTTAAACCCTGAAAACCGGATTTATCAGCAATATCTATTCAATACCGATATTGGCCGTACAGAATGGAGTTTAAGATTTCGGCTCGAACAGCGATTTATCACAGCAGAAAAGCAAACCAATTTTTCACAACGGGCCAGATTTTTTGCGGCTGCACAGATTCCAATTGTGGCTAATGAAGAATTTAGCAGAGGCATTTATACTGGCGTTCAAAATGAACTTTTCCTAAACGTTATCAATAAAAATAATATAAATGGCAGTGTATTCGATCAGAACCGCAGTTCCATTTCTTTAGGTTATCGGTGGAGCAAAAAAATAGATACGGAATTTGGATATCTATTCTGGACACAAAAGGAAGACAAAGATTATGCAAAAACTAATGTTTGGCAGCTAATGATCACCACCAGTTTCTAATTTATTTTAGCAAATTAATCTTCCAGGCTGAATAGTGCCGAAGAGGAATCGAACACTTCATCATGGTGTGTAACAACCAATACGGTTGTACCCTGAACTAAAAATAAGTCATGCAGTTTTGCCATTAATTTACCTTTCAGTTCCTTATCAAGTGCTGAGAAGGATTCATCCATCAGTAATAAAACTGGCTTTGTAGATAAAGCCCTTAAAATGGCGAGCCTTTGCTGTTGCCCTCCAGATAGTTGATGGGGTAAATGTTGACGAAAATTCTCCATTTCACCCAAATGGAGTAACTCATTGATATAAGTCTGATCCTTTGTTCCATAGGCTAAATGTGCCTCCACTGTCATATTTGGAAACAAAGCATAATCCTGAAAAACGAAACCCACCTTTCTGTCCTGAATCTTTTTAGAGAATTTCTTTTCCCCATCAAACCAGGTGTCGCCATTAAATTTAATCGTTCCTGCTTCCGGTGTAATCAATCCGGCAATAATTTTAAGTAATGTTGTTTTTCCAACGCCAGACGGTCCGGTAATCCGCGTGATCTTCCCCATCTCAAATTGAGTCTTTACCCTTAAATCTTCCCAGCCTCTATAGGTTTTGATCCGCTTTGTGATGTCAACTTCTATCATTCGAATGGATTTTTAACTGCTTTTTTATTAAAGATGAACACGGCCAGTACAATAGCAAAAGTAATGGCAAAAAGAATCAGTGCATACTGATTAGCCGCATGGTAATCCATGGTTTCTACCGCATCATAAATGGCAATAGAGGCCACTTTGGTTACACCAGGAATGTTGCCACCAATCATTAATACCACTCCAAATTCACCCAGGGTATGGGCAAAAGTAAGTACCGCAGCCGTGTAGATGGAGGCTTTTATATTAGGGAGCATAACATAAATAAATGTTTGCCATCTGCTTTTACCCATCGTATAAGAAGCTTGTGCCAGCGTTTTAGGCAAATGTCCGAAGGCAGATTTCACCGGACTAATCATAAAAGGGAGACTATAAATAATGGAAGCCAAAACCAATCCTTCAAATGAAAAAACAAGTTGAAGGTTTAAGTGTTCATGCAGCCATTTCCCAAAACCATTGTTTGGACTAAACGCCAGAAGTAGATAAAACCCTAAAACAGAAGGTGGCAACACCAGGGGCATGGTAATTAATGCTTCCAAAATAATTTTAGCCATTGTACTCTTCCCCGATAGCCAGTATGCAACGGGAATCCCAATCACCAGAAGTATCGCTGTGGTAATCAGTGCAAGTTTTAGGCTGAGATAAATTGGTTCAAAATCCATTTAATCTTTCTTTACTACAGGCAAATGATAGCCACTTTTCCTTATAATATGTTGTGCAGCGGAAGAAGAAAGATAATCGAAAAATTGTGTTGCTTCCTTAAGCTTTCCTTTTTTGGCATAAGCCAGTAAGATGGCGCCCTGCTCAATTTTGCCATAACTTCCAGCATCTACCCTGGCCCATTTCAATTTTGATTTATCGCTATGCTCATACAGAAAGGATTCTGTAGTAAAACCTAATTCTACCGCTCCCGTTTGGATATAAGTATTTACCTGTGAAATACTTTCCGCATAAACTAGGTTGGAGCTGATCTTATCTTTTAATTGATAATATTTTAGCACCTCTTCTGCAGCTTTTCCATAGGGTGCAGTTTTTGGGTTGGCAATGGCAATTCGTCTGGCTTTATTACCAGATAGTATTTTAGGCCAGTTTTTTAAATCAAGATTGGTTTTGCCGCAAATAATCAAACTGCCCAATGCATAAATTTTTGGGGGTTGCAATCCGAATTGTTTCGCATACAATTGCTCCGGAAACTCAGTATCTGCTGAAAGAAAAACATCGTAGGGAGCACCATTCATAATTTGTGTTGTTAATTTTCCTGATGCGCCTACTATAGCTTCAGATTTTATTCCGGTTTTTCGTTCAAAATCTTTCTGCAGTCTTTTAATCAATTGCTGTGCATTAGCTGCAACCGCAATCCGCAAAACCTGTGCAGAAAGCTGCGTTTCAGCCGCTAAACAAAACAATAAAATCAAGATTAAAATTTTAAATGCAACGTTCTTTTTCATGAATGGAATAAATGGTGTCAATTTTCAAGCGGCTAATTTAGCTAAATAACAGGTAATTGGCTTTAGGGTTTTTTGGATGATCAAAAATCATTTGAAATCGGCCGGTATAAAAATTTAATTTTGCTGAAAAATCAAAACAATAGCGCTAAACATTGTTTTAATAAATAGCAAATAATCCATCTCAAAACACAGCGATTACCTTGCTCAACCGGAAAATCACCTAATGAAAGAAATTGCAGACATTATAAAAGCACATGCCCAGGCCAGGAAAGATGGAAAGAAAACAGCTTTAGCTACTGTTGTTAAGGTGGAGGGATCATCTTATCGCAGGCCCGGTGCAAGAATGCTGATTACCGAAGATGGCATCTTAACGGGAGCCATTAGTGGTGGCTGCCTGGAAGGTGATGCTTTAAGAAAGGCATTAAGTGCTATCCATCAGCAGGAAAATAAGCTGGTCACTTATGACTCTATGGATGAGGATGATGCTAAATTTGGTGTACAGCTGGGTTGCAACGGAATTGTTTACATCCTTTTTGAACCTATTTTTGATGACCAAGAGGTAAATCCGATTACCCTTTTAGCTGAGCTAGAAAGTAAACGGGAAAATGCAGCTTTAGCCATATTGTTTTCATTGGAAGGTAAAATCCAATTCGGCACACATATGTTGCTGAGATCAAATGATCAACTTAAAAGTGAAGAAAATGAGTACTTCCCTTCACTTCCTGATGATCTTCAACAAGTTTTGACAGAAAAAAAATCAACCTTTGTAGATTATAATGTAGGTGAAGAAATGATCACTGCATTTATGGAATTTATAAGTCCACCTATTGCACTAATTATTGCGGGTGCCGGAAATGATGCACAACCACTCGCCAATGTTGCAGATGTACTGGGCTGGAACGTCACTATAGCCGACGGACGACAAACACATGCAACAAGTCAGCGCTTTCCTAAAGCCAAGCAGATTTTAGTGACCAAACCGGGGCAACTTTTGCCGCAGATTACTATCGATGATCATACCGCTTTTGTTTTAATGACTCATAATTACAATTACGACCTGGAGTTGTTACACCTCCTTTTGTCAACCAATGCTCCATATATTGGTTCCTTAGGACCTAAAAAGAAATTAATCAGAATGCTGGATGAACTCAACCTGAATACAGATGAAAATCAATCCATGGTACATGGTCCGATAGGGTTGGATATTGGTGCAGAAACAGCTGAAGAAATTGCCATTTCAATTATTGCAGAAATCAAGGCCGTTTTATCTGGTGCTTCAGCCGGTAGGTTGAAGGAAAAAATTGCGCCCATCCACGTTCATCATATTAAAACTAATTAATGGATACAGGTATTGTGATTCTGGCAGCAGGAAATTCCAGCCGTTTAGGCCGCCCGAAGCAGTTATTGGCGTTTAAGCAAACAACACTTATTGAGCATACTATCAAGGCTGCCTGGCAAACACCATTTCAACCTATAATTGTGGTGCTGGGGGCTTATGCAATGGAGATTCAGGAAAAACTAACCGCCAATGTCAATTTTGTAATCAATGACAGCTGGTTAGCAGGGATGTCATCCAGCATTAATGCCGGGGTAGCAGCACTCATCAAACAATCGCCAATGATCGAAAATATTATTATTGCCGTTTCAGATCAGGCATTTATCACCGCTGAAATCTTCCAAGCGTTAAAGCAGAAACAGATCAGTACAAAAAAGGGTATCGTTGCTAGCACTTATGCCAAAACAACTGGTACACCTGTGCTGTTCAGTAAACAATACTTCCCTCAACTTTTATCCTTAACAGGAAATAATGGTGCAAAATCAATGTTAAATTTACATGGCAATGATGTGGCAACTATTGCATTTGCGCTGGGTAATATTGATATTGATACCGAAACCGATTACGATAATTTAATTAAACAATAATGATAGCAGATTCATTTGGAAGAGTTCATGATTACTTGCGGATATCTTTAACGGATAACTGCAACTTCCGCTGCTTTTATTGCATGCCAGAAGAAGAATACGATTTCACACCTGCTTCCAGATTGATGCAAACGGATGAAATTATCAAACTGGCTACCATATTTGTGAATCAGGGTGTAAAAAAGATCAGGCTTACCGGTGGTGAACCTTTGGTGAGAAAAGATGCAGCCGCCATTATTTCAGCATTAGGCAAACTCCCTGTTGAACTGGTTATCACCACCAACGGAACACGGATTGCAGAAATGCTTCCGGTATTAAAGGAGGCTGGAATAAAAACCATTAATATTAGTTTGGATACCCTTCAGGCAGAGAAATTTATGCTCATTACCCGTCGTGATGTTTTTCATCAGGTACGTAGCAATATTGAGTTACTTTTACATGAAAAAATTACCGTCAAAATTAATATGGTGGTGATGAAAGGACTTAATGACGGTGAAATTAAAGATTTTATAGACTGGACGAAACACAATCCGATACAGATCAGGTTTATTGAATTTATGCCCTTTAGTGGTAACAAATGGACCAGCAATAAAATGTTCTCCCTTCAGGAAATTCTAACTACGGTTGAAAAAGACTTTACGGTATTACCTGTTGAAGGTGCTCCACATGATACGGCTAAACATTTTATGATTCCAGGCCATGAAGGCTCTTTCGCCATTATCAGTACCATGACGGCTCCCTTCTGCAGTACCTGCAACAGAATGCGACTAACCGCTGATGGAAAGTTGAAGAATTGCCTGTTCTCTAACGGTGAAACAGATTTACTAACGGCCCTGAGAAATGATGAAGATGTGCTTCCTTTAATTATGGCCTCCATTTGGGATAAAAAGAAAGCGCTTGGTGGTCAACTGGTTTCGCATTTCGAATCGTTAGATGCAGACGCTATTAAGAATCGAAGTATGATCACAATTGGAGGATAAAATGATTACGGTAGACCAGGCAAAACAAATTATTCTTGATAATATTACCATTTTAGATCCACAAAAAATCCCATTACAAGATACCCTAGGGCATGTTTTAGCTGCAGATGTTTATGCCTCAGTTGATATTCCTGCATTCAGGCAATCATCAATGGATGGCTATGCGATAAAGTTTGAATCTGCATTAAAAACCTATACACTGGTAGGGGAAATGGCTGCCGGCACTACTCAATCTATCAAAATTGCTCACGGAGAAACCAGCCGGATTTTTACAGGTGCCCCATTACCCGAAGGCGCAGATACCGTGGTGATGCAGGAAAAAATTCATCTTTTAGCAAATCAGATCACTGTTGAAGATCCGAAAATTGCTAAAGGTTTAAATGTACGGGAAAAAGGTGCTGAAATTAAAGCCGGAGTATTAGCCATGCAAGTTGGAAGTTTACTCACGCCTGCTGCAATAGGCTTTCTGGCAGGAATTGGTATCAGTGCCGTTGAAGTTTTTCCGATGCCAAAAGTAACCATTGTGCTTACTGGAAATGAGTTACAGCAACCCGGAAAACCACTTGCATTTGGTCAGGTGTACGAATCTAATTCTTATTCCTTATCAGCAGCTTTAAAACTGGAAGGCATTCAGCACATTGAAGTGCTTTGGGTAAATGATAACCTGGAATCACTTACAGAAACACTGCAGGTAGCACTAAATCAAAGTGATGTAGTACTTTTAACCGGAGGCGTAAGTGTTGGTGATTATGATTTTGTAATTGCTGCTGCAGAAAAATGTGGGATAGCACAAAAATTCCATAAGATTAAACAGAAGCCGGGTAAACCCCTATTTTTCGGCACGCAAAATCGTAAACTTGTTTTTGGATTGCCCGGAAATCCTTCATCTGTATTAAGTTGTTATTACAATTATGTTTTACCAGCCATTAAAGCCTTATCAAATTTGCCAAACAGTGTGGCTGAAGTGGAAGCAGAACTGGAAACTGACTATGAAAAGCCCACAGGTTTAACCCACTTTTTAAAAGGAATTTACGCAAATGGTAAAGCAAAGCCGCTAAATGCCCAAGAGTCATTTCGTTTGAGTTCATTTGCGCATTCAAATTGTCTCATTCGTTTGAGAGAAGATCAACAGTATTTTGTGGCTGGAGAAAAGATAACGGTGATGTTACTTCCTGATCATTGTAAAACTTATAAGAATTACTAATCTAATTATTTTCAAAATAATAGAAAATTTTAAAATGGAAATGGATATGAAATTAGAGATCATCAGTTTTGGTAAAATTTCGGAATTTATCCACCATCAGCAGGTGGAGATTTCAAATGTTATGAATACTGATCAGCTTAAAAACTATCTGGAAACATCATTTCCGGAATTAGCAGACATGAAGTACAAACTGGCCGTTAATCAAAACTTGATACAGTCCAATCAATCCCTTAAAAATGAAGATGTAGTGGCCATTATGCCACCATTTTCTGGAGGTTAATACGTGATGGATCATGAACGTTACAGCAGGCAACTGGTTTTAAAAGGCTTTGGAACTATAGCACAAAACAAACTTATCAATTCAAGCATACTGGTAGTTGGAGCTGGCGGTTTGGGTTGTCCAATATTGCAATACCTGACCGCAGCCGGCATCGGCACAATCGGAATAGTGGATGATGACACCATTTCGCTTTCTAATCTGCATAGGCAAATTCTTTTCACCACAGAAGACCTTGACCAGCCTAAAGTAAAAGTTGCTGCTGAAAGACTGCGGTTAATGAATCCGGAAATTTCGATTGCAGAACATCCACTTCGGCTGGATACAAACAATATATTCAGCATCATAGAACATTATGATATCGTGATCGATGGCACCGATAATTTCGATTCGAGATACCTCATTAACGATGCCTGTGCATTGCTCCAAAAGCCCTTAATTTTTGCAGCTGTATCTGGTTTTGAGGGCCAGCTGGCCATTTTTAATGTAAAAGATAAACAGGGTATTGCAACCAATTACCGCGACATCTTCCCTATTCCGCCTGCACCTGGTGAAATTCAAAACTGCGCCGAGAATGGCATATTAGGTGTGCTCCCAGGAATTATAGGTACAATGGCTGCAGCAGAAGCCATTAAGCTGATAGCCGGAGTTGGCCAGCCGCTGATTAATACCTTGCTTCATTACAATTTGCTCAACCAAACGCAATACACTTTAAATATTTCTGTAGGTAATGATTATGTTTTACCAAAAAGCAAAGCCGACTTTATTTTAATGGAAGATAACCAATCGCATTTTATTGCACTTGCCTACGAAGAAATAGACCTTACGCAAATGCTGCTGTTGAGGGAGCAAGATTTGGCTCTGTTAATTGATGTAAGGGAAAAACATGAATTCCCCATACTGGATCAGGATGTGTTCCTGCAAGTACCCATGACTGAATTTAATGCTTTTATGCAAAACAATATTGAAGCAGAAAGTATTATATTGCTTTGCCAGCATGGCATCAGAAGTGTTGCCGCTGCAGAATTGCTTCAGGAAAAATATGGTGATAAAAAGAAAATTTATAGCTTAAAGGGAGGCATAGCAAAATGGAGAAATCATTTTCTAAAAAGATAAAATGAGTGAAAAGAAAATAAAAAATATCTTTGTAAACGGTGCGATAAGCCCTTCGTTCATAGCTGAAAGTATTGCCAAGCATACCACAAAAACAGCTATTGGCGGTCACAGTATTTTCATGGGGCAAATTCGCAGAGATGAGGTAAACGGTAAATTTGTAGCAGCCATTAATTATACTGCTTATGAAGAATTGGCGCTCACAAAAATGAACGAAATTAGGGAAGAGATTTTTTTGAAGTATCCACTGAACTGTATGCATGTTCACCATAGCTTAGGATCAATAAGTGCAGGGGAAATCTGTTTATTTGTATTCACCTCATCCGCTCACCGTAAACCAGCAATAGAAGCCTGTAATGAATTGGTAGAGCGAATTAAGGCTGAACTCCCGATTTGGGGAAAAGAAATATTTGAAGACGATACCCATCAGTGGAAAGAAAATATTTAATATGGTTAATATTACTAAAAAATCAAACTCCTTGCGGATTGCGGTGGCGAGTGCTACGGTAAAAGTTTCAAAACAGGAAACAATTGATGCCATTGTGCAAAGAAAAATTCCTAAGGGAGATGTTTTTGAATTTGCACGTGCAGCAGGTTTATTTGGTGTAAAAAAAACCAGTGATGTTATTCCTGATTGTCACCCCTTACCCATTGAATTTACATCCATCACCTACGAAATTGTGGATTTAACGATCCTGATTACAGTAGAAGTGCATACCATTTATAAAACAGGGGTGGAAGTTGAGGCCATGCATGGTGCTTCCGTTACGGCGTTAACAATGTATGACATGTTAAAACCTATAGACAAGGGTGTAGAAATACAAAATATCCGTTTACTTCAAAAGTCTGGTGGCAAATCTGATTTTAAACACCTGAAGTTTCCTGAAATTAAGGCTGCAGTAGTGGTGTGTTCAGATTCTGTTTTTCAACAAATAGCGGAAGATTATTCTGGTAAAGCCATTGTAAGTCGACTGGAACAATTTGGCATTATTACAACGGAATACACCATCGTTCCTGATGATATTGAAGTGATTCAGAATATAACTACAGAGCTAGTGAGCAAGGAGATCAACTTGCTGATTTTAACCGGGGGAACAGGCTTGTCGCCACGAGACGTTACTCCAGAAGCCATCAGTCCGCTTATTGAACGCAAAATTGATGGTGTTATGGAAACTGCAAGAAATTACGGACAGGATCGCATGCCTTATGCGATGCTATCAAGAGGTGTAGCAGGCTTTATTGGTGATACGCTGGTACTAACTTTCCCTGGCTCGAAAAATGGCGTGGAAGAATATATGGATGCGTTATTTCCACAAATCCTGCATCTATTTAAAGTTAATAAAGGGCAAAAACATTAAGAAAGTTAGCTATAAAAAAAGGCAGTATCATCTTAAAAATGATACTGCCTGCATTTATTAAATGATTTTTTTTAATTCAATTTCATCTTCCTGGTTTCCACCATTCCTTTAAATTCATGATCTAACTTCTCATTCGTTTGATCAATTAATACTCTGGAAGCACCAGATGTACTACTCAATGTATTTTCCTTTAAAAATGAAGTAAAACTTCCCGTAGCCGAATAATTGAGAGCCTGCGCAAGTAAGCTTTCTGATGGGTCACCAAAGTCCCTAGTTAAATCGTCAGCAATATCCTTATCAACCGTCATCCCATCAAAATAATCACCAAAATCTGCCTGATTTTTGGTCTGAAACTGAGGAATGTACAAATCATTCTTATCTATACGAAGAGAAAAGAAACCTACTGGTTTTCCATAAGTCTTCCGACCAACTAATTTCACATCCATTACCGGCTTTAAGTTATTAATCAGTAATTCACTTGCAGAAGCCGTTCCACCAGTTACCAGAAAATACACTCTGGAGATCCCGTTAAGCGATCCCCGCTTCTTAAAAAATTCCTGATTTCCTGCAGCTGCAATAGGCTTATAATCATAATCAAACATAGAATACAAACGCTTTACACCATCTGAAGTGGTTTGGTAAAACTTTTGGTTTTGAAGGATGGTAGCTTGTTTATCCTGCATGGTTTTGGTCCAATATGTTGTGTACATAATTTTCCCATTTTGTGCAGGAGGTGCGATTAGATTGGTAAATGCTTCAGAGGTGGCAACAGAACCACCACCATTATACCGCAAATCAACAACCAGTTCCGTAATTCCATCAGTGGCAAATTTACTGAACGCGGCATCAAGCAAAGGAACAGAGTTTGTAGTAAAACTGTTGAACACGACATAACCAATCTTCTTTGCCCCTATCGTGTAAGTATTGCTAAATAATATGGGGTTGATGTTGTAAGCACCTCTGTTAATAACCAGATTTTGAACAGTTTGATCTGCCTTTGTGATGGTCAATGAAACGGACGCGTTACTACCAAATACGCCATCATTAATATTATCGATATCAGATTGGCTTGTCCTCAAAGTAGTCCGACCGTTAACTTTGGTGATAATATCTCCCCTTTTTAATCCTGCAACGGCTGCAGGAGACGTTGCATAAACATATTTTACACGTAAAATGTTAGCCCCATCATAATTAACTGAAAATCCATAATCGCCACTTACCCCACCAAGTTCACCTGCAACTGTGCCATCATCAATAAATGAATATTTATCCTTTCCTCCCGTGCTGGGTAATGCCTTCAAAGCTGTTAAAACCTGCTCATTACTGCTGTACTTTCTAGGATTGAAACCATCATAGGAAGGCATTCCAATGTTCCAAAAATAGGTTTGCTTTGCATATAAGAAGATTGAATCTTTGGTTAATTCCGCCCGGTTGGTTGTGGGTGTTTGAAGGGTGTTGGCTTCGGTGGTTTGACCCGGCAATTCATCTGCAGAGTTGTTTTTTTTACAGGCGGTGATTAACCCGAAGGAAATCATCAGAAGACACAAAATATTTTTTTGCGAATAAACTTTTTTCAGCATACTTATTTGAAAATTTCAAGTGACCTAATATACGGCAAATTAACAATTTTAGATTGTTGCTCATCAAAATTATTTGCACCGATAACTAATACATCATCAGCCAATAAATTATTGTCATTTAGGATGTTCTGAAAAATTTCTGATTTTTGCAGCTTCAATTCATCAGTAAAATAAACGGTAAGGTATTGCTCAAGTCCATTCCATTCCGTTTGCTTAATTTTATTCAATTGCTGCTCCGGATTTCCGGCAGTTACAATATAGATTTTTTTCCTGTTCACCACCAGTTCCTGCATCAAATCCAACATGGTTTGATACAATAAAAGTTTTAAAGGTAAACGGGCATTTTGATGTAGCAACTCAAAATTATGCTTGTATTTGGGATCAATTCCAAATTGGGCAGCTGTTTTATCAAAAAGTTCATCAACACCATTTTGGTCAAATTCTGCCTGTAAAAAGGTTAAAGTAGTTGCTGCATCCTTTTGTTCGGTGTATTCAATAAATTGAGCAAATAGATAATATACTTGTAACAGATAATCTTTTCCTGGAAACAAAACATTATCCAATTCAAAAATTACCGCTTCTTTGTTTTTTAAAATTGCTGTGATATCCATTATTGCTAAACCGTAAAAAGTTTTAATTCATCATCAGGAGCATTGTAACCGAACACACCATTTAATTCATCTTCACGACGAATAAAAATTTCTCCCCCACTGGAATAAACACATTCACCATGAATAAATACGGCAAAGTTTTTAAAGGTATTTTTTTCGGCAGAGCGGAAAAAATCAATCAACTCTGGTTGTGGTGTTAAAACCTGAATGCCATATTCGCTAAACAATACGGCAGACTTTGCCAGCGGTTCTACCTCATAATCATGCAGCGGAATAATGCTATCGATTGATTCTGTAATACAAAAATTGAGTAGAAGGTGAGCAATACTATCCAGATTAAGTAGCCCCAGGGAAGTAAAGGCATAATTTTCAGTAATAACGCCTGGCACATCTCCATAATCTGCCAATAAAACGAAATGATTAGGAAAGGCTTTCAAGAGTTTTAACGCTTTGGCGCTGTTTCCGCCGGTGATCAGTATTTTCAAAATTTAGACGTAAGATGAATTAATGAATGAGTGAGTGAATTAGTGATTGAATGAATAATAGAGTTGTAAAAATTGAACTTATTCTTCCAAATCCATAAGGGAGTTTGTTTTATACAATTAATCCATCCTTCATGGTTACCACTCGATCACTGGTTTTCGCCAAATGTTCATTGTGGGTAACAATCACAAATGTTTGTTGAAAATTATCCCTCAAACTCACAAAAAGCTGATGCAGAGCTGATGCATTTTCAGAATCCAGATTTCCGGAAGGCTCATCAGCCAGAATAATAGATGGATTATTAATCAAAGCCCGGGCAATGGCAATACGCTGTTGCTCACCACCTGATAATTGATTAGGCTTGTGATTAGCCCTGTCTTTAAGACCAAATAAATCCAACAGTTCCAATGCCCTGGTTTCTGCTTGCTTTTTATTGGTTTTGGCAATAAACGCCGGAATACAAATATTCTCAATGGCACTGAATTCTGGTAACAGATGATGAAATTGAAACACAAAACCAATATTCTGGTTTCTAAACGTGCTCAGTAAATCGCCATTAAGTTTGCTAATCACCGACCCTTTTAATTCTACCTCACCATCGTCTGGTTTATCTAATGTACCTAAAATATGCAGTAATGTGCTTTTCCCTGCACCAGATGGTCCTATGATACTCACGATCTCTCCTTTTTGTACTTCAAAATTCACCCCTTTAAGGATTTGAAGATTCCCATATGACTTTTTTACTCCGGTGGCTTTTAGCATGCCGTAAAAATAGTTAAAAGTTGCAAATGTTAAGGAATGTTTTATGGGAAAGACTAGAGATGGAAATTAAAGCTGAAAGGCTAAAAGCTAAAAGACCAAAGCGGAAAGATTAAAGCTGAAAGGCTAAAAGCAGAAAGATCAAAGCGGAAAGACTAAAAGCTGAAAGGCTAAAAGCAGAAAGACTAAAAGCTAAAAGACCAAAGCGGAAAGATTAAAGCTGAAAGGCTAAAAGCTAAAAGACTAAAGCTAAGACCAAATTCTTTTAATACCTCAATCTGAAAAAATAAATTTGTTATAATCAATTTCTTATTTAACTTTGAAAAACAAAGCACTTTCAAAATGAGCAATCAAGAAGAACAACTAAATACCCTTAAGGATATCAGACAAATGATGGACAGGTCATCCCGTTTTATTTCTTTAAGTGGCTTATCTGGCGTTTTTGCAGGTGGAATAGCCCTAATTGGCGCCTATTTTGCACATGAGGAAATTGAAAAATTCTTTGCCAAAAGAGGTTACAGTTATGGTGTAGAAGGCGAAATTGATCTTGAATTTAACTTAATCAAACTTGGGTTAATTGTATTGTTTGTTGCATTGGCCGGCGGTGTTTTATTCACCTATAGAAAAAGTCAGCAAAATAACCTGCCCATCTGGGATAAAACATCTAAAGCCTTATTATTTAACCTGATGACACCCTTAGTTGCCGGCGGGCTATTTATTATTGCTTTGCTGGTTAACCATCCAGATACTTACAGCATAATTGCGCCAACTTGTTTAATTTTTTATGGTCTTGCGTTGATTAATGCGAGTAAATACACCTTTAGCGACATCCGATATCTCGGCTATCTGGAAGTAATATTGGGTTTAATCTGCATGTTTTATATTGGATACGGCTTACTATTCTGGGCATTTGGATTTGGTATACTCCACATTATTTATGGACTGGTGATGTATTTTAAATACGAGAGAGGCGCTTAAGATGAAAAATCCGATAGCAGATTTAAATAAAATTTTCGATAGCAGGATTAGGCTGGGCGTAATGTCTATGCTTGTGGTAAACAATGAAATCAGCTTTAACGACTTGAAACAAATGCTAGAACTTACTGATGGAAATTTGGCCTCGCATTTAAATACTTTAGAGCAGGCTGAATTTATCAAGGTATACAAAGGTTTCATCGGTAGAAAAACCAGCACTACTTACTCCATTACGGTTTTAGGCAAACAAGCCTTTAAAGCCCATTTGGATGCACTTGAAAAAATGATAAAAAAGCTATAAATATTTTTTTGATTATTTACTTTGAAATACAAAGCACTTTTAAAAATAAAAATGTAATGGAGCCACAGATTATACGAATTGGAAAAATGTCAGCCTTGTACTCAGCCGCCATTGGGACATTTCTTCTGCTTGCTTTTCTAATCAGCAAACAAAATTTATTGATAGCGATAGGTTTAAATTATATAATGCTTGCTTTCATCACTAATACTATCATTTTACTAGCCTTAATTGCTGCGCTTTTCTTACACGCGGCACATTGGAAAAATGTTGTGGTAGCCATCATTTGTGTATTACTCAATATTCCGCTAAGCATCTTATACCTGACCATAATAATTAATTAAAATAACACCTGTTAATCAATCAATTATGAAAAATAAACCTACCTTCTTGCTCCTTTCTACCTTATTTGGGAGCTTGCTATTTAACTTCTTATTCTGGAAAGAAAGACTGGCACTTAATTTATTACTGTACAGTATTTTCATCCTGGCGGTAACATACTTTAATCCTGACGTAACCAAAAGCACAAAATTTAAAATTTATGGCTTAGCACATCTTTTGTCTGCCATTTTGGTGGTGATTAACAATACAGATTTATCTATCGCAACTTATTATATCAGCTTATTGGTGTTTATTGGCATCAGTCATAACCAACAGATCAGAACTTTATTTGCAGCTGGGCTGGCGGCAATTCTTCAGATGATCACTACTCCTTACAATGCCATTACTAACCTGAGTAAAATAAGTATAGGTAACTTTAACCTAAAACCTGTTTTTAGATTAATCAAATACATCATCATCCCCTTCATCGCAGTTATCTTTTTTACTTGCCTTTATGCTGCCGCTAACGAATTATTTGCACACTACCTAGAAACCATTTTAACCAGCATTTTTAATTTTTTTGAAGGTATTCTCCGATTCTTTTTTGAAGACCTGGATATTGAACGCTTCATTTATTTCTGCTTCGGATTATTGCTGACCAGCGGTTTATTGTTACCCTTACTGAACAAAAGACTTGAAAATGCAGAACTAAAAGCCAGTGAACAATTAAGAAGAAGCAGAAGGGGATCGTCACAAAAGACGCTATGGTATCTGGTTATGGAAACGTTTGCCGGAAATTTGTTGTCACGAAAAATGGCGCTAAAAACTGAATATATTATCGGTGCAATTATGTTTGTGGCACTCAATATTCTACTGCTTTTATTAAACACTATAGATATCACTACGCTTTGGTTTGGCTATAAACCAGCAGGTAATTTCTCTGGAGCACTTCATGAGGGCACAAATTCCCTGATTTTCAGTATCATTATGGCAATGGCTGTTATCGCCTATTTCTTCCGTGGAAATTTAAATTTTTATAGCAAAAGCAAAATACTTAAAACGCTTGCCATCACTTGGATTGTTCAAAATATTATTCTCATTATTTCAGTTTTGATCAGAGATGGATACTACATCGAAGTTTATGGTCTTACCCATAAAAGAATTGGAGTATTGGTATTTGCAATGCTCTGCATGATTGGTTTAACTACTGTTTACTTAAAAGTAGCCAAACAAAAAACATTATTTTATCTCCTCAAAATTAATGGAAACATTTGGTTTATGCTGTTATTAGCTTTCAGCATGATCAACTGGGATGTTACCATCGTAAAATACAACTTGTCACAGAGTGGAAAAATTTCTTTAGATGCAGATTACCTGCTCTCACTTTCGGATAAGACTTTGCCTATACTGGATCAGAACAGGGCGAAACTACACTATACACCAGCCAAAGTATTCAATGAAAGGGAGATTGCCAAACCTCAAACCGCAAGTTATTACAATGATCAGCTTGATGAACGTATTGCTTATTTTAAAGAACGCTATGAGAAAGAAAGCTGGTTATCGTGGAACGTGCAAGATTGGAATGCGGCCAGGTATTTTGGAATCAAGCAATCAAATTAAATCACCACATCATAAATAGTTATAAAATTCACTAAATTTAATACACCATGACAAATCAACAAACACTTAACTCGTCAAAACTAAGAATTAGAATTATTTTTATTACTACCGCTTTAATTTTGAGCATCCCTCTGGTAGCCATGCAATTTACAAAAGAAGTAAACTGGACACTTTCAGATTTTGTAATAGCCGCAGTATTACTCCTGGGTACAGGTTTAGCAATAGAATTAGTAATCAGGTATGTAAAAACCAGATTATGGAGAACCATGCTCCTGGCTATTATTCTTTTACTTTTATTTTTAACCTGGGCAGAACTGGCGGTAGGAATATTCGGAACTCCTTTTGCCGGAAGTTAGTATTCAAAACTGCCACTAATTTTACAACCTTGGCATTTATACAAAAAAAGATGGTGACGAAAAAAGGGCAGCTTTTGCTTATTCACATAAAACCTTCATTTTCTTTAAAAAATCAGTAAATTCTATTTGTTTAAAGGCTTTAGAATTGTAGCTTTGGGCAAATTTTGTAGCAAATGAATATTCACGAATACCAGGGTAAACAAATATTAAAAAGTTTCGGTGTTAACGTTCAAGAAGGAATTGTTGCCGATACTCCGGAGCAAGCTGTTGAAGCTGCCAAGCAATTGAAGATCGATTACAACTCTGATTGGGTAGTAATTAAGGCGCAAATCCACGCTGGTGGTCGCGGTAAAGGTGGCGGTGTTAAATTAGCTAAAAACCTTGACGAAGTTAAACAACGTGCTACTGATATCATTGGTATGCAATTGGTTACACCTCAAACAGGACCTGAAGGTAAATTGGTGAGTAAGATTTTGGTTGCTCAGGATGTTTATTATCCAGGTGCTTCTGAAACTAAAGAATTCTACATCTCCGTATTGTTAGATCGTGCTGCAGGCCGTAACATCATTATGTACAGTACTGAAGGTGGTATGGATATTGAAGAAGTTGCTGAACATACACCACACCTAATTTTTAAAGAAGAAATTGATCCTAAAGTTGGTTTACAAGGTTTCCAAGCTCGTAAAATAGCTTTCAAATTAGGTTTGAGCGGTGTTGCACATAAAGAAATGGTAAAATTTGTATCCGCTTTATACAAAGCATACGATGCAACTGATTCTGCAATGTTTGAAATTAATCCGGTATTAAAAACAAGTGATGATAAAATTATTGCTGTTGATGCTAAAGTTGATTTAGATGAAAATGCATTATTCCGCCATAAAGACTACGCAGCAATGCGTGATACCATGGAAGAAGATCCAATGGAAGTTGAAGCAAGTGCTTCTAACCTGAATTTTGTTAACCTTGATGGTAACGTAGGTTGTATGGTTAATGGTGCTGGTTTAGCAATGGCCACAATGGATATCATTAAATTGGCTGGTGGTGAACCCGCTAACTTCTTAGATGTTGGTGGAACTGCAAACGCACAAACAGTTAAAGCAGCTTTCAACATTATTTTAAAAGATCCAAATGTTAAAGCAATTTTAATTAACATTTTTGGTGGTATTGTTCGTTGTGATCGTGTTGCTCAAGGTGTTATCGATGCTTATCAGGAAATCGGAAATATCCCTGTGCCAATTATTTGTCGTTTACAAGGTACAAACGCAGAAGAAGCTAAAAAATTAATTGATGAATCCGGACTTAAAGTTTTCTCGGCAATTGCTTTAAAAGAAGCTGCTGACTTAGTGACTAAAGTACTAGACGAAAAAGCATAAGAGCTAAAAGCAGAAAGCTAAGTTATATTTAGCATAATTATATTAAACAGCCTGTTCATCAATGATGAACAGGCTGTTTGCATTTTATATCTTTATGAGTTTTGGTTGGTGAGACACCAATTAATAGATGAAGAGCTTTATTTGTTATAGCCTACTGGTTGGTGTCTCACCAAACAGCCTGAGTTTGATCCCATCAATCTGTTATACTATTAATTTGATTTTTCGCTTATGAGTTTTAGTTGCTGAGATGCTACCTTGATAGGCACAAAGTATCTTAGCTATAAGTTTTAGGCATGTAAATAAAAACAGCTAGTAATGTAGTTTTTTTGAACTTTTTATTCTATTTTGTAGAACACAAAAAACACAAATGAAAATGAAAAAACAACTATTATCGCTGGCTATGCTATGCGCTGTCGCATTTGCCTCAAATGCACAAACAGAAAAAGGAGATAATTTAATCGGGGGAAGTATTTCTTACAACAGAGATAAACAAAAGCCAGAAAATCTCAATAATTTGATCTCTCAGGAATCGACAAACTTTGCTATCACTCCCCGTTTTGGCCATTTCATTAGCAAAAACCTGGCAATTGGTTTGAGCGCTGGCTTTACCAGAAGTAAAAATTCTTCTGAATTAAGCTTTTATACAGGTAATAATACACTAATTAGCAATTCAGAAAGTAAAAATGACAACTTTAATGTCGGTCCTTTCGTGAGGTATTATGTTAATATAATTGATAAGTTTAAATTTTTTGGTCAGGGTAATGTATCAGTTGCTTTTGGAAAGTCTGTTTCGCTAGATGGTGGCTCAATTACCGTTATTCCTCGGAGTACAAAGTATAAAACCACATCATATGCAGCAGCAGTTAATCCAGGCTTTGCATTCTTTCCAACGAAGCACTGGGCATTCGAGCTTTCTTTCCCTTTACTCTCCTATAACAAATACAAAATGAAAGATGACGGCAATAATGCATTTTCTCTAGCTTATCAAAATCAAGGTTTCCGCTTTGGACTTGATTCTTTCAATCCAAGCATAGGACTTAATTACCACTTTTAATATAAAGAGCTCCGTCTTGCTGAAAGACGGAGCTTTTTTACTACTAGTTGCTGTCCCATCAACCATTCTAGTTTTATCTCTTCAAATTGTTAATACTCTTGTAATCATAAGCACCAATTTTTCTGTTGGTGAGACACCAACCGATAGATGAAGTGTTTTATTACGAGTGGAAAAGATTTCTCCACTGCGGTGGAAAGGACGATATTCAGATTCAAATCAATTGTTCGTCATCCCGCCTGAAGCGAATGCCCTCTTCAGGCAATACAAAATGGAGGGATCTTTTAAAAAGGGTTTTTAATGGGTGTTTATCTGTAAGAAGCAAAATTCAAAGATTTCTCCACTGCGGTCGAAAGGACGATAAATAACATTACCGTTTAAAGTACTTATCCCCTAATACAATACTGATTGACCCTATCTTTGTACTACTTTTTTCTAGTTTCTATATTCGGTAGAAATCCTGTAAGTAAACCAATCAACGGGAGAAAAGCACAAATGCTAAATACATATTCTATCCCTTTTGAATCTGCCAATTTACCCAATAAGGCAGAACCGATTCCACCCATTCCGAAAGCAAAACCAAAGAATAAGCCAGCTACGAGGCCCACTTTTCCTGGAATCAATTCTTGTGCATAAACTAAAATGGCAGAAAATGCCGAAGCTAAAATTACACCTATGGGAACAATAAGTACACCTATCCAAAATAAACTGGCATGAGGTAGTAGCAATGCAAAAGGTGCTGTTCCTAAAATGGAAGCCCAGATTACATATTTCCTCCCAATCTTATCCCCTATAGGCCCTCCCAACAATGTACCAGCAGCTACAGAAAATAGAAACACAAATAAATAAATCTGAGAGGTTTGAACAGATACCTGAAATTTATGAATCAGATAAAAGGTAAAATAATTAGTCAAACTCGCCATATAAAAATATTTCGAGAAGATTAATAGCAATAAAATAACGACAGAAAAAATCACTTTGTTACGCGAGAATCGGCTCACTTCTGTTTTAATGGCTGTTTTCTTACTTATGGCAATCATAAAACCCTTGTACCAAGTGCCTACATAGCTCAATATTACAATAGCCAAAAGGGCAATTGCTGAAAACCAGATCACACTAAACTGGCCATAAGGCACAATAATCCATGCAGCCAGTAATGGCCCTAAAGAACTACCGGCATTTCCCCCCAATTGAAATACCGATTGTGCTAAACCTCTTTTCCCTCCTGATGCTGCATGCGCCATTCGGGAAGCCTCTGGATGAAATATGGATGAGCCAATACCAATGAAAGCGACAGAAATGAGCATGGTATAAAAATGAGCTGATTGAGAAAGTGTAATTAATCCAATAAGCGTGAACCCCATCCCCACGGCTAAAGAATAAGGTTGAGGTTTTTTGTCGGTATATAAGCCCACGAAAGGCTGTAGTAATGATGCAGCCATTTGAAAGGTAAGCGTAATTAATCCGATCTGCGAAAAGCTTAAGCCATAACTCGATTTGATAACAGGATAAATGGCAGGAATTAAGGACTGAATAGTATCATTTAACAAATGAGAGAAACTCAAGGCAAACAAAATGGGGAAAACAGTTTTTTCAATGATCGGAGAAATGCTATTATTTTCAGGCATAAGTAATTAATTATGATAATTAGTACCGCTATTATCAATCTGTAATAGTGGTGTGCCCATAATAAAGAAAAAAACTTTTATTCGCAATGTCCGTTTAGATAATATGGAAAAAAATAATCGGCTTGTGTGGGAGTCTTCGAAAAGGTTCCTATAATCAAATGTTGTTAAAAGTAGCAGGCAGTTTGTTACCTGATGATGTAGACTTCGAAATTGTAAAGTATGATGATATTCCTGTTTACAATGAGGATCATGATACACCAAAGGCAAATGAACGCCCAGCTAGTGTAACTAAATTTAGGGAATTACTGGATACCGCTGACGCTTTCATTATAGCATCGCCAGAATATAATTATTCTATTCCTGGTGGATTGAAAAATGCTATTGATTGGGCCAGTAGAGGAAAGGATAGTCCGCTGATGCATAAACCTGTTGCCGTTATGGGCGCTACACAAGGCCTTTGGGGTACAGTAAGAATGCAGGCTGCATTTCTTCCGGTATTTACCTTTTTGAATATGAATCCGGTTTTACAGCCAGAAGTTTTAATTGCCCAGGCTCAAAATAAATTCGATGAAGCTGGTCAACTAAATGATGAAATGGCATTGGGCTTAATTAAAAAGAAATTGGAGCATTTGGTCTCTGCAAGCAGAGTTTAAAAACAAAACAATATTCCCTAAAGCGCTGCCATAATAACAGCAATAAAACCTGACATTTATGCCAAAAAAGTCAGAATGTCAACTTCTTTAAACCAAAAAATTAATCAATTGATTGATTTTTGGTCACACAAAAATAATAATGATTTAACACCTATTTTATATATCGTTATCAATTAAGCAGTTAATCTAAAACTGATTTTTTGATGACGATATGATATTTTATTGGCATCGATATTGACTTTTAACCAAATATAGTCAGATATTAAAAAAGTAAAACTGACTATATTTTTAATAACAAATAAATAATAAAACGATGAAAAAATTATTATTATCATTAGTTGCAGTTGCAGGTTTAGTTTACGGTGCAAACGCACAAACTGAAAAAGGAAAAGTAATGTTAGGCGGTAGCATAGGTTTCAATTCTACAAAAGTAGATGGCGCTGCAAAGTCTGATGTTAGCTTTAACATTGTACCAAATGTAGGTTATTTTGTAAGTGATAACTTTGCTATTGGTACAGGTGTTGGTTATACATCTGATAAAGAAGTAAGCAAAAACAATATCAATCAGGCATTTAAAGTAGCACCTTTCGGTCGTTACTATGTTAACTTATCAGATCAATTTAAATTCTTCGGTCAGTTATCTGTACCAATGGAATTTGGAAACAATAAATTTGTAGATAACAATGGTGATACCGGAGCGAAAATTGCAAAAACTACCAATATCGGCGTTAACCTTGCTCCAGGTTTTGCTTTCTTCCCAACTAAAAGAATTGGTATCGAAGTTTCTGTTAACGGTTTAGGCTACAATAACTTAAAAGTTAAAAATGAAGTTACAGGAAATGAAATCACAACTAATTCTTTTGGCTTAGAGGCAAGTACCTTAGCTCCAAAATTAGGTGTACAATTCCATTTTTAGTATTTAGCACTAAAATAATTAAACCTTTTTATAGCGCGTCCCGACTTAAAGCCGGGACGCGTTTTTTTTATTTCTTTTCTCTTATGGCTTTAAATTCTGAGCCCGTTTTCCATTTTGGATAGGTGTCTTCGTTGCTTAGGCGATAACCTAAATCAAAAACCAACCTTACATCTTCCACAATTCCAGATAAATCCCAGGTTTTTGCATCAAAATTATCCTGAGGAGAATGATATCTGAATTTAGTAAAGTCTGCTACTTGTTTTAATCCCCACTCTCTTCCATTTTTGATATTATCTACACCAGAACCTGTAAATAGAGATGGTACCCCCACTTTAGCCAGGTTAAAATGATCAGACCGATAATACAATCCTGAAGATGGAACGGGATCAGGAACGACTACCCTACCCTGCTTTTTCGCTGATGCAGCAGCATAATCTTCCAGTTCTGACTGGCCAAAACCATACACCACTATATCTTTCGTTTTGCCAGCAATGCCCATCATATCCATATTGATGTTTGCTACTGTTTTAGCCAATGGGAAAACCGGATGTTTGGCGTAGTACTCAGATCCTAAAAGCCCCTGTTCTTCTGCAGTATAAGAAATAAATAAAATGCTTCGCCCAGGTTTATTTGGTAACTTTTTAAATGCCGTTGCTAATTCTAATAAAGAAGCAACTCCTGTGGCATTATCTACCGCACCGTTGTAAATGGAGTCGCCCTTTACCTTTTCACCAACACCTAAATGATCCCAATGGGCAGAATATATAATGGCCTCATCCTGATGCTTACCTCCTGGAACTTTTGCCAGCACATTGTAGGACACCGATTTTTTGATCTTATTTTTAACAGTCAATGAAGTGGTTAAACCTAAATCAACAGCCTTAAAGCCTTTCCTATTTGCCACGGCCATTAAGTCATCACTTTTCCCAGCCAATTTAAAAAGTGATTTTGCTTTGTCTAAACTGATCCAGCCCTCAATCACAGTTCTATTCATGCCATTATCTGCAGATTGGAGGTTGAGTTTTGATTTAGACCAACCACTTCTTACCACACTCCAGGGATATGCAGCAGGCTCGGTATCATGAATTATCAGTACTCCAGCTGCGCCCTGTCTGGATGCCTCTTCAAATTTATAAGTCCATCGACCGTAATAAGTCATATTTTTGCCTTTAAACAATGTAGAATCCGAAAAACCTGGATCGTTAATCATCACCACCACAGTTTTACCTTTTACATCTAAACCTTCGTAATCATTCCACCCATATTCTGGTGCCACGATTCCGAAGCCAGCGAATACCAAAGGAGAATTAGCGATACTTACCTGGTCTTGTAACCTTCTTGATCCAGCAACAAAATCGGTTAGGTAATTTAAGCTTAAAGAACCAGATTTACCTTTAACTAACATCTGATCTTCCGGTACTGATTTAATCTCTACCATAGGTACCTCCTGAAAATAACTATCCCCGTTTCCAGGCTCGAGACCTAATTTTTCGAATTCAGTTTTTAAGTAGTTTATGGTTTTGGTCTCGCCATTGGTAAAGGGTTTCCGACCTTCTAAACTATCTGCGGCTATAACGGAAAGATAGTGAGTTAGGCTAGAATCATTAATCGCTTTTACGGAAAGTGAATCAGGAGAAGTGCTGCTCTTTTCGCTCTTCTGTTTGCATGATGCTAGCAAAAGAAGAGCAAAGCCTGATAATAATATTGTTTTTTTCATCATAATCATGTTTTGAAATTACAAAGAAATTGGCAAAAGCGGGACATTTTGAATCGGGTTGGTGAATTGAACCCCTATCCGCCTTTCGGCACCTTTCTACTGGATGGGAAAGGGCGATGAAAAAACATTTATTAAGACTTACCCGTTTCGTAAATCTAACTTCCCTCCTTTTTATAAGGAGGGGCTGGGGAGAGGTTATTAACAACTATTATTAGATGCCATAGAACCCCTTCCGTCTGTCAGCACCTTTCTCCCTGGAAGGGAAAAAAGGGCATGAAAAACAAATCTCACTCTGGGAAATTCTCATACGAAGTGGAGAAATCTTTTCCGCTACCAAATTAAGCACATCATTTATCAGTTAGTACCTCACCAGCCGAAAAACTCATATCTTTAAATTTAATTTATTAACAGAGATTGACAAGATAAAACTTAATATCGTTCATGAAAACCAACCAGTAGCTTAAAAGTAGAATTTCATTTATCGTCATTTCGACCGCAGTGGAGAAATCTTTTCCACCATCAAATAAAGCATATCATTTATCAGTTAGTACCTCACCAGCCGAAAAACTCATATCTTTAAATTTAATTTATTAACAGAGATTGACAAGATAAAACTTAGTATGGTTCATGAAAACCAAACAGTAGCTTAAAAGAAGAATTTCATTTATCGTCATTTCGACCGCAGTGGAGAAATCTTTCCACTACCAAATTAAGCACATCATTTATCAGTTAGTACCTCACCAGCCGAAAAACTCATATCTTTAAATTTAACTTATTAACAGAGGTTGACAAGATAAACCTTAGTATGGTTCATGAAAACCAACCAGTAGCTTAAAAGTAGAATTTCATTTATCGTCATTTCGACCGCAGTGGAGAAATCTTTTCCGCTACCAAATTAAGCACATTATCTATCTGTTGGTTTCCCTCTTAATGAAAAACTCATATCTTTAAATTTAATTTATTAACAACGATTGACAAGATAAAACTTAATATGGTTCATGAAAACCAACCAGTAGCTTAAAAGTAGAATTTCATTTATCGTCATTTCGACCGCAGTGGAGAAATCTTTTCACTACCAAATTAAGCACATTATCTATCTGTTGTTTTCCCCTCTTAATGAAAAACTCATATCTATACATTCAATGCATTAACAATTGAAATAGAGCATGATGGTTAATATAATTTCATCAGAATATGAATATCAACAAACTTCCCTCTCTTTAGTTATACGCAAGAAAATTTAGAATCTGAATAGTGACTATTCTTTCACCTATCTTTTAATTAGTTTAATTTTCTTTACCTGTTCTCCATTTTTATTAATTACGCCCACATAAACACCAGTGGCCAGTGCAGATAAATTAAAGCGGTTCGTACTTGCTGCCTTTTCTTCAAAAACTTTCTGTCCAAGAATATTAAATATAGCAAGACTATAATCTTCAAATGAACCACTTAAAATGGTTAAATAATCTGTTACCGGGTTTGGATAGAATGAAAATTCATTTTCTTTAAGAAAAGTGGCAGAAACCAAATCACTTATTACATTTCCAGCTGTCGTTTCAAATGTAACCCGGTAAAACTGAATCCCCTTTTTGGGTTTATCATCAAATATGGTATAATCAAGCACATTACTGCCAGGTTTAGTTTGCTGCAAAGCAGTATATGTATTCACTCCTGTTTGTTTTTCCCAAATGATGTTTTTGATACCAAGGGTTGTTCCGATATTAAGATCGATTTTTATCTTATCATTAGATGTGGTACTTGCGAAGAGACTTTTTATATAACAGGAAACCCCTTGTTGAGTATAATCTATGGTATAGCTTTTTAAACCCGTAAAATTGCTTCCATTTGCAGCAACAGCAAAATATTTCCCAGTGATAATATCCATGTCTAGCTTAACCAGAGTGTCGGTTACCGTTAAAATGGGAGAAAGTACATTATTGGTAATACTGTAAACTGTATAATCTTTAGCCCCTAGTTGCGGATTCCAATTCAAAACCACTCCATCCTTGCATACGTAACCAACTTTTAAGGTTCTGGGTGCAGAAATCACAAAGCTTTGACTGGATACTACGTTCCCTGCCACTTCCATTTTGATGATGGCCTTAGAAAATAAATCTGGTGCACCCCAGTTGTAAAAACCTTTAGCCAGATCTACATCTGATGCAATTGTTTTCCAGTTCACGCCATCATCATAACTAACAGATAGTTTGCCCGTCTTCACATTATATGTGTTTTCCCAGCGGATATAATTATCTTCATTGGCAAAAAAGAAAACATCTTTTCCGGGTGTGATAAAAGAAAACGTGTTTTTAAACTGATAAGAATAAGCCAAAGCAAACCGCTGTTGTGCACCTTGAGTAATCCGACCTCCGTTAACATGAATTTTAAAGTTTCCGGCTTCCGGATGAGCTATGCTGATCTGCTGGATATTATTAATGAGGTCAATTTTTCGCATAGCAGGTTGTGAAATGGAATCTAAATTAGAAGCATTGTTTAATACCCAAGGTAATGTTATCTGTCCTGATGGACTTTCTAAGCTAAGATCCAGGCCATTAACCAAACTTTGCGCCGCATTCACTGCAGCAGCAGGATCATTCCATGCAATGGTTAGTTTTATTTCGGCAACATTATCCGGAATAGCCAAAGGAATTTCAAGGTCTTGTCCTTTATTTACCTGATATAATGTTGCGCGGTTTTCATCAAGGGTTTTCAAGGATTGAGTCACATTCAGTTTTCCATAACCGAATACGTAATCTACATTTGGTATTCCCAAATCATCAGCGGAATTAATTAAAACGGCCTTAATGAGTGAGGCGGATGGTGCTTTACTAAACTTCTGATGATAAAATTGCTCTAGCAAAGCGATTGCCCCACTACTGATGGCTGCAGAACCTGAAGTACCATCTTCGCCTAAAGCTACCAGTTCGGGTTTTACCCGCCCGTCATACGCCGGACCTTTACTACTTAGATTTTCAGAAACATTTTCCCGGTTTATTCCTCCAATCACCAATAGGTTTTTGGCTTGTTTAAAATTCCCTGTTAAATTTGCCCTGGCAGTGAGTCCTTGATAAAAACCATTTGACGGGGTAAGTGTACCACTGTTTCCGGCAGAAAAAACATGTATTAAAGTATCTGTTTCAAAAATCTGCTGATCATATGCCGCCGCTTCAATGCCATAATTATTATCAATTCCGGTTCCGTAAGAATGATTCTGTACACGAATTTTAAGCCGGTTTAATTCAGTAATCAGATCTGGAAGTAAGCGATCAAAGCTTGAAAATGCCAGTCTTGCATTTGCTGCGGCACCCAAACCACGAATAAACGAATTGCCATTTCCTAAAGCCAGCGTAGCCATGGTGGTGGCATGAGACGTTGCAGAACCGGATGTAACAGCACCCGGAATAGTTTTACCCAAGAGATCAAGATCAGCTATATCATACATTCCTTCTTTAAATGAGATATTAATCCCAGTTCCATCGATACCCGGAAAAAAGTTTCGGACATTGCTGATCTGGTTCAGGCCAAGATCTATTCCATTGATCACCACTTCTGGTTTAGCCAAAGGGATAATATCTGCATATAAAATATCATCAAGTGCCAATGTAACGAGCAAATCATCCGGTAAAATATTAATGGTATAAACCGCATTCTGCTGATCTATTGATTTTATACTTAACCCATTAAAGAATTCCGGATTCGCAGCTATGTTCTTTACCGCAAGCCTCACCAGGATAGAATCACTCTTTTTACCATTTTTATTGATCAGATTCATTAAACCATCACTGGCTTTCCATAAGCCATTTGCCCGGGCTTGATAAATAACATCTTTAGATAAGCTGGAAACATTCCTTTGATCTATAATAAAATAGTCGGCAGTAAGTTGCTTTCTTGGTTGCAGATTTTGGATTTCTTTTGCGGTTAACTGATGGTCAAACCTGACTACAAAAACATCATTAGCACGAAATTCGTTCCCATTTCCATTTGCGGAAATAAATTTTTTAATTTTTTTCTCCACCCCACCAGGTTGTGCATATGCGTTTAAACCAAATACGCAAAGAAAAAAACATATAATTAAGTATACAGTATTGACTCTCAAAAAATATTTTATTGTAAAATTTTGTTTACATCACAATTGTTCTCTAAATTAGCATTTATAAGGTAATTTACAAATTATATTAACTAACTTATCCAATAGTCCCCAATTAAAACTAAACTAAAATGAAAAGAACCAAATTTTTATCAGTTGCAGCAGCATGTTTATTGTTCACAACTATTTATTCTTGTAAGAATAATGAGACAGAAAATGTTGCCGAAAATAAAGCTGATATTTCTACCAATACTTTAGAAAAAGTAAAGTCATTAGGCTTCAGTACTGAAAACATCCGCAAAATTGATGGCGGCTATTTAGTAGAAGGAGATATTCTTTTAACTGAAGCAAATTTAAGCGAAGCAGCTTCTGGCGCCAGCTTAAATATTGCAGAAACTGAGCAGTACCGAACCACCAATGTAGTTCGATCTTTGCCTCGTGTAATCACCGTATCGGTTACCAATTTACCACAGGTTTATAGTGATGCTGTAAATACCATGATCTCCAGATATAATTCTCTGGGTTTACGCATTACTTTCCAGAGAGCTGCTGCAGGTACAACCGGTAACATCAATGTTGTTGGTTTTAACGAAGCAGCAAGCGGCGGATTTATTACTTTAGGCTCAGCAGGTTTTCCTACTTCATCAGGTAATCCTTATAATGAAATCAGAATGAATACCAATTCTGCAGCTTACGGTTCTAACCCTAATCAATTGTATCTTGCTTCTGTGATCCAGCACGAAGTAGGTCACTGCATAGGTTTCCGTCATACTGATTATATGAACCGTGCGTTTAGCTGTGGTGCAAGTGGTGCAGGAAACGAAGGTGCATCTAACGTTGGCGCTGTATTAATACCAGGAACGCCATCTACTCCAGATGCAGCATCTTTCATGTTGGCTTGTTCTAACGGAGGTAACCGCACATTCAACTCAAATGATGTTGTTGCATTAAATTACATTTACTAAACCATCATCGAATTACCTTATTATAAAAAGAGCCGCTTCATCATTAACTAATGAGGCGGCTCTTTTTGTTTTTTTTAAAAATCACGCTTTAACAGCGTTATTAAAAATTTCAAGGAGAATTAAGTTAAATAATAACCTTTAGAAAATCACTAAAATTATTTACCTGTTTTTTCAATGTCTCTATCCATTTCAACGAGATCTACATCACTTGGTTCAGAAAAATCGCCGATTAAATATTTGTTAAAGTGATCTGCTAATTTCCAGAACGCATATTCTGTCATATCACCAAAGCCATGCCGCTGGCCTGGAATAATCAAAAAATCAAAGCGTTTTCCGGCTTTCATCAATGCATTGGCTACCCTAATAGAATTAGCCGGGTGAACATTATTATCAACATCACCGTGCATCAGCAATAAATGTCCTTTTAGATTTTTGGCTAAATCAGGATTTTTATCAATACTATATTTAAATGAGGTATCACCCTTTAATGAAATCGTTTCTTTCACGCCATGGTGCTTTTCGCTCCACCAACGATTATAAATGCTGTTATCATGATTACCTGCATTAGAAACGGCAACTTTAAAGAAATCAGGGTAGACCAACATGGCGGCAGTTGACATAAATCCTCCACCAGAGTGCCCAGTTATACCTACTTTTGATTCATCAATAAAAGCATATTTAGATGCCAACTGTTCAATAGCGGTTTTCTTATCTGCCAAACCATAATCACGAAGATTACCATAACCATAAGTATGGTACCATTTAGAACGTGACGGATTGCCTCCACGATTGCCAACAGTAATTACAATATACCCGAATTGCGCCAGGCGCTCCGTGCGATCCATACTTTTACTAAATGCCTTGTTTACGGCTTCAGTTTGTGGACCTGGATAAACGTATTCAATGATCGGATACTTCTTTTTCGGATCGAAATCAAACGGCTTGTACATCACACCATATAAATCTGTAATGCCATCATCGGCCTTTACCTTAAATGGCTCAGGATATTGATAACCAGCAGCCATTAATAAAGAAAGATCAGTGGTTTCCAACTCCATTACTTTTTTGCCATTCCGATCATAAAGCGTGGATTTTGGCGCCGTATTTACCCTGGAGTAGTTATCTACAAAAAAGGTATTGTTATCATTCATAAACGCTGCATGGTCAAAATCACCAGCGTTGAGCAACTTCATGTTTGAACCATCAAAATTAACGCTATACAAATGCAGGTAGTATGGGTCTTCTTTCCCCTCTCTCCCATTGGCTGTAAAATACAACACACGGTTCTTCTCATCAATATTTACAATGCTTTCACAGTGGAAAGCACCTTTGGTAATTTGGTTTTTAAGCTTCCCATTCTCATCAAAAAGATAAAAATGTGCCCATCCATCACGCTCACTCCAATGGATAAGTTCTTTACCGTCGTTCACCAATCCCGGGCGATTTACCTCAACATAAGTATTAAAACGTTCGTCGATTATTGGTGTCACCTTTCCTGTTGCAATATCAATGGTTCCGATGTCAATTCTTTTTAAATCGCGACTGGTGCGTGAAAAATAAAAGCGACTGTTGTTACCTAACCAAATGGAAGGCCGGAACTCATTGTCACGGTCTTTAGCTAAAACCGGCTTGCTCCATACGGATACACTTTGATCTTTAAAAGCCGAAACATTTAACTTTTTATAACTTTTAGCTGCAAAATCGAAAAGCAAAACTTCATCCTGCGGTGCCTCTGTTTCTCCCGGCATCTGATATTTATAGGTTTCGAGTGTTGGGCGACCCGGAGTAACACTATTAATAACCCAAAGATCTTTAACCTTGCGGGAATCGGTTCTATCTAAAATAAAATATTTTGAATTTGGTGACCAAAGCACATAAGCAGCTCTTCTCTTTTTATTATTTTTCTCGTTTTCAACATTGTTTTCGCCATCTCCATCACTTCCATAAGAATAAAATTTAACGCCATCCTTTGTCAGTTGGTGCTCTACAATAGTACTGTCTTCATCATTTTTAACCGCCTTTTTATAATTTTCCTTATCCATCCAGTAAAGGTTATAGTTGCGTGAAAATATAATGGCTGATGAATCTGGTGCAACTGAACCCCAATCTGGCTTTGGCTTAGGCTTACTAAAGTTAGGTACCTCTGTTAATTTTGATGAGGCCAGTTCATACTTAAAGGAATAAACTTTTTTCTGCATTGAATCAGCAGCTTTTTTGTCTTTACGATCTTTTTTAAGCTCATCAACAGAACTTTTTACTTCGAAAGAAATACTTTTTTCATCTGCAGCAAACTTCAAATTTTCCAGTGGCAAATGTTCCGCATCAAATGGATCGCGAACAATTAGTGTGATATCCGCAGCAAGCTTTGCATTATCAAACAACTGCTTTTTAGTTTTAGAAGCAGGGTCTATCAGATACCAGAATTTTCCCTTCGGACTTTCAAAGGTGTACCAAAAGCGATTGCTCAATTTTAACCAATGTGGATCAACAGCAGTTGAATACACCATCTTTTTTAATTTATTTGGCGAAAAGCGAGACGCAAGTTGATAATTTGCCTTCTGTTGTGGCTGAATATTTTCAGTGATGGTAAAAGTTTTGGTTTGTGCGAGAACAGTTAGCGAGAGAAACTGTGCACAAAAGACTAATTTGTAAATTTTATTCATTAAGAAAGGTTTGGAACGGCTAAATTATTTAATAAAAGCCAATTATCTTGGTCAAGATTTGTAATAAAAGCGTTATTGATGATAAATTCAAGCTGCAAATATTTTATTAACAAGCTATGATTTGATAGGTAAATAATTGTCAGAATTTATAGTTTTGCATCAATATATTATAACTATGAAAAACGGCGTACTAACCGCAATAACAGCTGGCGTAATTTTGCTGGCAAGCTGCCAATCCAAATCAACAGCAGAAACTTCAAAAACTGCAGATTCTACAGAAAATACAAGTACTAGCGCAACGAAAACAGCCACACCTATTGATGTATCCAAAATCAAAGTAGCTGATGCTAAAACCATCCTGGCCCGGAAACAAGTTCCTATTTTGTGCTACCATCAGGTAAGAAACTGGAAACCTACTGATGGTAAGGTTGGAAAGGATTACATTGTTGAAGTTCAGAATTTCAAAGATCAAATGAAAATGCTAGCCGATAGTGGATACCATACCATCCTGCCAGATCAGCTTTATGCCTATTTAAATACTGGCGCAGCATTGCCAAGCAAACCCATCATGCTTACTTTTGATGATACAGACCTGGATCAGTTTACGATTGTAAATCCAACATTGAAAAAGTTGGGTTATAAGGCTGTGTATTTCATCATGACTGTTTCTATTGGGAGAAAAGGAAAATTTGTTGATTATATGAGCAGCGATCAGATTAAACAGCTGTCTGATGAAGGAAACATCATTGGCTCACATACTTATGACCACAAAAATTTCAAAAAGTATGCGGGTAAAGATTGGGAAGAGCAGTTAGATAAACCAACAAAAAGGCTGGAAGAAATTACCGGTAAAAAAATGACAGAGTTTGCTTATCCATTTGGGCTATGGAATGCTGAAGGGATTCCAGAATTGAAAAAACGTGGTTTCAGAATGGCTTTTCAATTGTCAACCAAGCGTGATGAAAAGGATCCTTTATTTACCATTCGCAGAATTATTGCAAGCGGTTACTGGAGCCCGAAAACATTAAGTAACAGCATAAAAAATAGCTTTTAATTTTTTTAACCTCGGCAGTTGCCGGGGTTATAATTTTTTACCAAATTATTATCAGTGAAAAAGAGATTAAAACCAGCACTAAGGCTTTATACCATAATTTTAGCCTTATTTATTAGCTTATTTTCTACTTCATGCAATAATCCGCAGGCTAAGGAAAAAACTATTAAAAATACTTATACTACTGAGGTAAAACAAGATATCGCTAAACAAAAACCCGCAGATGCCAAAGCCATTATGGCTAAACGTGAAGTCCCTGTTTTATGCTACCACCAAATCAGGAATAACCTGGCTAACGATAGCAAAAGGGCACACGATGATATTATTTCACCGGATAAATTTCGTGAGCATATTAAAATGCTTGCAGATAGCGGCTACCACACTATTTTACCGGATCAATTATATAATTACCTGGTTTTTAATTCCAAACTTCCTGAAAAGCCCATCATGATTACTTTTGATGATACAGACATGGATCAATTTACAGTAGGCAATGCTACATTGAAAAAATATGGCTTTAAAGGTGTTTATTTTATCATGACGGTTTCCATAGGACGCAAAGGGCGGATCAATTATATGACTAAAGAAAACATCAAACAGTTATCAGATGAAGGAAATATCATTGCCAGCCATACTTACGATCATAAAAATTTTGCACAGTTTACAGATGAAGACTGGAAAACCCAAATTGATGAACCAACAAAAAAGCTCGAACAAATTACAGGGAAAAAGGTAGAATATTTTGCTTACCCATATGGTGTTTATAAAGCATCGAGTTTATACAAATTGAAAGAGCATGGCTTTAAAGCTGCTTTTATACTTTCTACCAACAGGGATGAAAATTATCCGCTTTATACCATTCGCAGGATAATAGATCCGGGGCGATATACTGCCAAAAATCTATATTATAGCATTAATAAGAGTTTCAATAAAACAAAATCATAAGTTCAACTGTCAACTGTATTAATTGCGACTACCGAACCTATGAAAAAGTACTTATTATTTTGCCTTTTGCTATCAGTCATCATTTCTGCATGCAATAACAATGAAAATAAATCTGGTCATCAGGAAGATAAAAATTCCTCTTCACCAACCGAAAAGCGGGAATTAAAAGGTAACTTTTATAAACGATTGGAAGGAACAATTGCTGGGAAACCAGTGGTGATGAATCTACAGCAATTAGATGGTGATTTGGATGGAAATTATTATTACGATGGTTCTTGGTTAAATTTATCAACAGATACATTGATCGGCCAAGACAGCCTGATCTTATCAGAATACAGTTTTTACACTTCATATTTTGATCAAAATTCTAAGGAGCCACATCTGCATTTAAAATGGACGGGTAACGGCTTTAAAGGAAACTGGACAAGTGGTGATGAAAGTAAAAGTTTCCCCATCCTCTTAGAAGAGAAATATCCTGAAGGCAGTTATCAATTTACCACGGGTATTTATCAGGATTCGGTTATTGCATTTACCAATAAATCAGGTTCTCCAACAGCTGAAATTACTTTTGAATACCTAAAAGCTACTGCCACAGATGATTCAGGAAACTGGTTAAATGAGCAATTAAAAAAAATAGATGGATTAAAAGCATCAGCTGATCGGGAAGTTAGTTTTAAATCTATTGCTGCTGAATACTTTAAAGATTATAAATCTGAAATAGCCGAGCAGCAGAAAGAAAGCAAAAATGATGATTTTGAAGGCTGGATGAATTATACGAATAGTAGTCAGCAAACGGTCTTATATAATGAGAAGGGTTTTGTTATAGTAGATTTTTTGGCTGATGCCTATACTGGAGGCGCACATGGAAACTACAGTAGCTCCATGTATTGTTTGGATGTTAAAAACAAAAAACAGCTGATATTAAGTGACGTTGTTAAAATAGATTCGAATAATCTCCAAAAATTATTGGAAAAGAATTTGAGAAAACAATATAATATTAAACCAAATGATGCGATCAGTACTGTTTTATTTGATGACTATCTTAAGCCAAATAAAAACTTTTACTTTAATTCAAAAGGCTTGGCATTTATGTATAATCCCTATGAAGTAGCCAGTTATGCACAAGGGCAAATTGTTGTTTTCATTCCTTTCAACGAGTTGAAAGCATATCTGGTTCCATCTTTCGCGGAAAGAATAGGGGCAAATTAATTCAACTTGCGAAGTTTATAAGGCCAAGAGCAAAGGAAACTTTGCCAGTGTCAACAAAAACTCTTTCAAGACTGACGAAATTCTTCAACTACACCGTCCGGCTAAATTTCGTAAGTCGATTAACTTGCGAAGTTTAAAAGGCCAAGAGCAAAGGAAAACTTCGCCAGTTTCAACAAAAACTCTTTCAAGACTGACGAAATTCTTCAACCACACAGCCTATCGAAATTTCGTAAGTTGATTAACTTGCGAAGTTTAAAAGGCCAAGAGCAAAGGAAAACTTCGCCAGTTTCAACAAAAACTCTTTCAAGACTGATGAAATTCTTCAACTACACAACCTATTGAAATTCCGTAAGTCAATTAATTAAAGAATCTCCTTCAATAAATATTTTTTACCATTAAAACTTAACTCATCCCCTACATTTTTCCCGATAAAAAGCTTACCAATCGGCGCAGCCTGAGAAACGGCAAAGAACTTAGTTCCATCAAAGTTGAGTTCACCTGCACTGATGCTGATATAAAAGTTTCCTTCGGATGTAAAGACCAAACTACCATTTTTAACCTCTTTTGAAACATCAACACTTTCAATTTGTTGTAAAGCAATTTTCTGTTGTCCAGCTTCATATAAAAGTTTACTATTGCGATCCATCTCCTGCTGCATCATTTCGCGAGTGGTTTCATACTTATCACCAGCACTACTTTTGGTATCATCGTTTGATGCCTGACGAGCCTGTTGTAATGAATATTCAATATTCTCTATCCGGTTTTGAATAAAAGTTAAACAAAGCTGATAGAGTTGAGATTTTATAGAAGACATATTTTAAATAGAATACAAAAAAGGTATAAATGTAAAGGACTGAATTGTTGAATGCTACTTAACAAAGATGATGAGGAACCACCTATAAATAATCAAAATAATTATTAATAGCAGGCAATATTAATCTTCAATCCAGCGAACTTTATCAGCCATTGGCGTACGGTTTGGTGCCCATGGTGTTTCGTTATGATAACCCATATAAAACAATCCAATACATTTTTCATTTTCTTTTAACCCAAGAAAATCACCTAAACTTTCAATTAATGGTGGAGAACTCCAATAAGCACCAACATTTAAACTTTCGGCTGTTAATGCCATGTTTTGAACTGCACAAGATACTGCAGCCAGTTCTTCCCATTCCGGAATTTTACCACTTACCGCCATATTGATGGCTATAATACAATCTGCCTGACCAGTTTTTTCTGCAAAACTGTCAAATTTTTTCTGTAGAAATTGTGCTGGAGGCACCAATGCTTTATACAACTGTCCTAATTCATCTCCCAGCTTTAATAATCCAGCCTTTCTAATCACAGTGAAGCGCCAAGGCTGTGTTAATTTATGTGTTGGTGCATAGTTTGCAGTTTCTAATATTTGATTAATTACCTCTACAGGGATCTCTTTTTTAATATAACTAGCCGGGAAAATACTACGGCGTTCTTTAATTACTTTTGAAATGGTTTCGTATGTTGTACTCATGTGGTAAAAATAGTAAAAAAGGTAAAGACTAAAGAGAATGGTTGATCTAATTTAAAGTTACTAATGCTAAAGAAATTGGATATTGTCCCGATGACGAGTCAGGTTTTTGGCTGCCAAAAGCACAAGACTGAGTAACCTAAACCCAATTGAACGAAAATACTTTTTATGTTTTTCAAAGTTAGAACCCTAATGAGCGAAACGCTGGTAGGGTTACTAACTTTATTTAAAAAGATTGCAGTGAAAGCGGAACTGCATACGCCAAAATTGCTAAACTTTCATTTTCAAATTACTAATCTTAAACCTTCTGCCTTTTTCCCCTCAACCTTTTTCCCTATCTTTGCGGCTTATTTTATTTGTTTATGATTTCAGTTTCTAATTTATCATTACGATACGGCAAACGCACATTATTTGAAGATGTTAACCTAAAATTCACTCATGGCAACTGCTATGGTGTTATTGGGGCTAATGGAGCAGGTAAATCTACTTTCCTGAAAATTTTATCAGGAGAAGTTAACCAAACTTCGGGTAGTGTTGCTTTTACTCCAGGCGAAAGAATGGCGGTTTTAAAACAAAACCACTACGAATTTGATGAGGTTTCCGTTCTTGAAACCGTAATGATTGGTCATAAGGAACTTTATGCCATCATGAAAGAGAAGGATGCCATTTACATGAAGGAAGATTTCTCAGAGAAAGATGGTGAACGTGCAGGAGAATTGGAAAACATCTTCGCTGAAATGGACGGATGGAACATGGAAAGCAATGCAGCAACCATGCTGAGCAATCTTGGTATTACAGAAGACAACCACTATAAATTATTAAAAGAGTTAGACAATACCCAAAAAGTTAGGGTATTACTGGCACAGGCCTTATTTGGTAATCCGGATATTTTATTACTGGATGAGCCAACCAACGATTTGGACATTGAAACCATTGCCTGGTTAGAAAACTTCTTAGCTGATTACCAAAATATTGTTTTAGTGGTAAGTCACGACAGGCACTTTTTAGATGCAGTTTGTACCCACATTGTAGATATCGATTTTGCGAAAATGAGCATCTACACGGGTAACTATACTTTCTGGTATGAATCTAGTCAGTTGGCGTTGAAACAACGTAGCGACCAAAACAAGAAAATGGAAGATAAGGTGAAGGAGTTGCAGGAGTTTATCCGGAGGTTTAGTGCAAATGCGTCGAAATCCAAACAGGCCACGTCACGTAAAAAGGCTTTGGATAAAATTGACATCACTGAAATTAAAGCTTCCAGTCGTAAATATCCCGCCATTATTTTCAATAATACAGGTCGTGAGGCTGGCGATCAGATTTTACAGGTAGAAAATTTAGGAAAATCTGGAAATGATGGTATTTTGTTCGACAAAATTACTTTTATGGTAAATAAAGGTGATAAAATCGCCGTACTGTCTCAAAATAGTTTAGCTACCGCAGCTTTTTATGATGTTTTAACGGGAAGAGATACTGATCATAAAGGTGAATTTAAGTGGGGTGTAACCATCAGCACAGCAGATATCCCTAATGATAACTCTGAATATTTTGCTGGTAAAGATGAAAACCTGGTTGACTGGTTACGTGAATACTCAGGAACTGATGCAGATGAGCAATTTGTAAGAAGCTTTTTAGGCAGGATGTTATTCTCTGGTGAAGAGGTTTTAAAGAATGTAAAAGTGCTTTCAGGTGGAGAAAAAATGCGTTGCATGTTCTCTAGAATGATGTTACAACAGGCCAATTTATTAATGTTTGATGAACCTACCAATCACCTGGATTTGGAATCTATCGAAGCATTAAACAATGGTATGAAAGACTTTAAAGGTGCCATATTGTTTACTTCAAGGGATCACCAGTTAACAGAAACCGTGGCAAATAGAATTATCGAAATCACACCTAAGGGCACAATTGATAAGTTAATGACTTACGATGAATACATTAACAGTGCCGATGTTGCCAAACTCCGTGAGGAAATGTATGCATAAAGCATAAATTAAAATATAATGTTAGAAGAGTTTTGATATCACGTCAAAACTCTTTTTCTTTATATAGCTATGAAGACCTTATTAACCGCTCTATTTTTAACCTTCACTTTAAGTGCCTTTGCACAAAAAAGTGATTCAACAACTTTTCGTTCTACCCATATCCGGGAAAGATTTATAGAACGTTACACCGTACTAAAATCAAATAAGAACATTAAAAATGGATTCGCCGAAGTATTGTTTAACGAAAAACAAATTGCCTCAGGCTATTATCAAAACAATGAAAGGGTGAACCAATGGAAATTTTATTTATTAAATGGTGTGCTAGAACAGGTTTACAATTATAGCACCAAAAAAGTGGAGTTTGAAATGGAGGATAAATCCACTACCTATCATTTAGAAAATGCAAAAGAGGGAGATGAAATTATTCGCCCGGTTAAAATTGGTGGCAATTTCAGTGCTATTTTAGTAATAAATAGAATCCTTTATCCTGACATAAATCTCAGAAAAAGAAACGGAACTTATACGGTAAGTTATACCTATTTCTTAGATGAATTGGGTAAGATTATGAAGCTTGAGCAAAAAGTGAGTGGTTCTAATTTCAATGAAATCAAAAGCATTGACCAAATCTTATTCAGACCTGAGGAGCTGGCCTGTAGTCCTGGCTATGTGAATGGTAAGCCGGTAAAAAGCACGATAACAATTTCTCATCATTTAACAATAAATTAAATTTTCTTCACTGTAGCGTTTTCATTTGCTTAATCGTTTTATCATCAAAAGCGTTAATGGCCATTAACCAATTTTGTAAAAAGATTGATTTAAATACATTATGAAAACTAAAAACTACTTAGGCTTAAGCACTAAAATAATATGCGCACTATTTGCGATCACACTCACTTTTTCTGCCTGTAAAAAAGATTGGAATGACGATCCGATTGAGGCGGCTGGTATAGGCTTTGTACATGCGTCGCCAGGAACTGCTGCTTTAGATTACATTCTTGACAACCAAAAAATTGGAAGTTTTAGCTATACCAATGACCGTGGTTATTTTGCAGCCTACCCTGGTACCAGGCTGGTAGGTGTTTCTAAAAAAGATTCGCTTAAATATTTAACTAACGGAACAGCCGCTTTAAAAGGTGGTTCATTTTATTCCGTATTTGTGGTAGATACTTTAAAATCAACTAAACTTTTACTGGTTGAAGATGATTTGAAGGCACCAGAAACGGATAAAGCAAAAATTCGTTTTATTAATTTAAGTCCGGGTTCTTCACCTTTAGATTTAGCATTGGACGGAAACGCTACAGCATTATTTACCTCAAAAGCATTTAAAGAATATACGGCTTTTACTTCAATTAATCCATCAGAGAGTTATACTTTTCAGGTAAAGCAGGCCGGAACTGTTAGGGCAACATTACCTGCTATAAAAATAGAAAAAGGTAAAATCTACACCATTTGGGCAAAGGGTTTAAGCAGTGCAACTGATAGTACTAAATTTGGTTTAGCAATCATGACTAATAAATAATATCTACCTATTAAATTTAACACCGTTCAGTAAAATGAATGGTGTTATTTTTTAATTTTGTTATAAATAAGCTTAAGCATTAAACTAATCAAACCTTAAACAGGCCTTTACAGCGTGATCAAAAAAATACTCAGATTTGAGGAGATTTTAAAAGGCTGTGTAAAAAACGACAATAGCTGCAAAGAAATGATGTATAAATCATTTTATGGCTATTTAATGGGTATAATTTTGAGGTATACCAAGAACACTTCAGATAGCGAAGAGCTTGTAAATGATAGTTTTATAAAAATATTTAAACATGTTGCGGGTTTTAAGCCGCCAGCAAATCCTGAAGAATTGCAAAGATCTTTCAGGGGCTGGATTGCTCAAATTGCCTCACGAACGGCTATTGATAAAATCAGAAGTTCAAAAGCGCATTTTTATGTAGATGAATTAAATGAAGATCAACACCCGGTTACACAGGTTTCGACAGCATCAGAACTTCATGTTAATGATATTATGAATCTGTTAAATCATTTACCAGAAACACAGCGACTGGTATTTAACTTATATGAGATTGAAGGCTTTGCACACGAGGAGATTTCAAAAATGCTAAATATTCCAGAAAGTTCAAGTCGTGTTTATTTAACCCGATCAAAAAATAAGTTGCGTACACTTTACACCAACACATTAGTTGGTACATATAAAAAAAATGGATAAGGAATTAATTGAACATATCACCACCCAATTACAAAATCACGAGGAACATTATGCTCCTGGTGCTTGGGAGCGCTTTTCTAAAAAGGAGGAAGATAAGCGCAGGGGTTTTGTTTTATGGCCGTTATGGACGGCTGCAGCCATTATTTTCATTATTTCTGGCATATTTTTTATTCATCGTAGCGAAGAATCACAACAACCTATTGTGGTAAAATCAAAAGTTCAAAATACAGAATCGCCAATAGGTAGAAAGGTAGAAGAAAATGCTCACTCAAATGAGTCTATCAATCAAGGTACAATATCGGCAGGAATCAATCAGATAGAAAAACACGTCTATCTTCCGTCCTATTCTAAATCATTAGACAGCAACCTAAATCTTCATCCTAAACAGGATGTTATTGCGCAAACTTATCATCCAGTGGAAGAATTGATAATAGATAAAACCAATAATTTTGTTGCTAAGACAGCTGATATTAAAATTGTTGATGCCAATCGAGGTACTGCTGTTGTTCAGACAGAAAAGCAAAAACCGGAAACGAATAAAAAGCTATCTTTTGAAGATTTGTTAGCGCTTGATAGCAAAGTAAACCAGCAACATCCAACTATCAGCAAAACTGATCAGCATTCTAAATGGCAGCCAGATGTGTATGTGGCACCATCAATGGGTAATGATAATAAGTTAAACATGAATTATGGATTCTCTTTATCTTATGCTATTGCCAATAAGTTATCCATCAGCTCTGGCGTTTCTTATGCTTCCATTAGTTCTACAGAATCGCAGAATGCAGCAGCACCTCAATCATTATCTGGCAAAAACCTGGAATCTATTAATGCAAAAGTACAAGGAATTAATGTGCCTTTAGAAGTGCGTTATAATATTTCAGACAAGCTATATACAGGCATTGGCGTTTCTGCACTTGCTGTTTTAAACAATTCGCAACAAAACACTTATCTGGTTAATCAAGTTCAAACCTTATCATCTCCATTAGCCAACGGCACGATGGATTCTAAAAGCTTTATCGTGGCAGAGAAACAAAGTGAGCCACAGCCAACATCTACCATCGACCCGGATAAATATATTGGTTTTTACAATTTCTCTTTAGGATATAAACAAAAGATATCTAAAAAGAATAATATCGCTATTGAACCTTTTTTAAGACTTCCGATGAAAACTTTTTCAAGAGAAAACTTAAATCTAACGAATGGTGGCCTGCGTTTAAAAGTAGATTTTTAACAAATTGTAGTGAATCCTTTACCTGATCACCATCATCTCTTTTTGTATATTTGCCTTTCAGAATAAAATTCAGATGAGATTATTAACTTTTTTATTGTTCCTTTTTATTGGTTTTTCAGCCACTGCACAGCATGATCCCAGCGATCAGATGGATTCGCCCAATTGGGATATCATTGGTGGGGTTAAAATTAAAACAGTAAAGCCTACAGAAACCTATGCCATTTATAATGCAGGTATCCAGAAGTATGAAAGTAAACCATTTGAGCTATCGGGCTATATCGTACCAATAAAGGATGGCATGAAGCAAACCAAATTTATGCTTTCTACCTTACCTATAAACCAATGTTTTTACTGCGGAAAAAATGGAATTCCCATTATGGTGTTGGTAGAAATGGCCGAGCCTATTAAATTTACTTATCAACCCATCACAGTGAAGGGGGTTTTGAAGCTGAACAAGGGAAATGCGATGAATACCCCTCCTATTGAACTGATTACAGCTAAGTTATTATAAAAAAATCCCGATGAATATCGGGATTTTTTAGTTTTATCAATTTGAATTTACGATTTCACTATCGATCTAGTGATCAGCATGTCCATCCGCACCATGCGCATGACCATGAGCCAATTCATCCTGAGTAGCTTCGCGAACATTTAAAATAGTACCTGCAAATAATAAATTTTTACCTGCCATCGGGTGGTTCAAATCTACCGCAACCGTCTCTTCATGAACAGCTGTTACACCTGCTCTGAATTGGTTACCATTGTTATCTTGCAAAGGAATTACATCACCAACAGCCGGAACTTCACCACCTGCTTCAGTAAACATTGTTTTTGGCAAATCAGCAAAAGCTCCCGGATCAAGATCTCCGTAACCATCAGCTGCAGATAACTCAAAGCTATACTCATCACCAGTTTTTAAGCCGGCCAAGTGCTCTTCGAATTTTGGCAACATCATGCCTACGCCATATAAAAATACTAAAGGATTTTGCTCATCAGCTTTTTCAACAAAAACTTGTTGTCCTTCTTCGTTTGTAGTGTGCAATTCATAAGTTACTGCGACTACTGAGTTTGGTGAAATATTCATTCAGATTTTTTTTATTTTAAATATACTAATGCTTCCTCAACAGTATTAACCGGTAACTGGCACACATTATTTCGGCAAATATCTTTTAATTTATACCTACGTTTATGGGGCAAAGATAGCCTAATTATTAATTTAACAAAGAAAGTGCTGAATTGTTGCAGATAGATTTTTTAATTTAATAGGCATAAAAGAATGAGAATGAATGATAGCATCATTATTATTTTTGTGAGAATACTTCATTTTTCAGTAAGAGGATATCGCCTTCATTTTCCTTAAGGGAAATGAGATGAATATAATGATCAACATCGTCATTAATAACGATTAATTGATTGATATAATTGTGATTACCTTGTTTATCGAACATAGCTGAGAATAATTTACTGCGATATTCTTGAGGACTCATATTTTGTTTACCTGGGCCTCTGGAAATTTCAGCATGATCACAATAACAATACAAAATAACATCATGCTCAGCAAGGAATTTTTTAAGGATGGAAGAAAATTGATTAAGCGTTGAACTATTATTGATACCTACATTATTTTCTACAGATATCAGAACATCAACAATATCTGTTTTAACATTTTGTGGAATTTGTTTTTTGTCAATAAATTCGAACTGAATAAGATAATTGTGACCTTCTTTTGTTGTAAGAGGTATAATTTTTTTTTCACCCATTAAAACTATTTCTTGTTTCCGAAATAGTTTTCACGATCAGCATCTAGTTGCTTCAATTTAGCTTCCTTTTCTGATTGTAGTCTTCTAACAAAAGTTACAAGTTTTGCTGATGGTTTAACGATATGTAATGTTTTAAGTGTCATTATGTTACAAAGATAGAATTATTAATATATATAATCCAATAATTTTATAAGGGTACTCAAATTTAACTGATTCTTTAACATTAGCTTCAAGCCAATACTACTATAAATATTTAGCTTAATTTATTAGCTTTAATGCGTCCTCAACAGTGTTAACCGGCAACTGGCATACTTTATTTCGGCAAATATAAACTTTTGTTTCATTGCTTTGCTTCCCTTTTAACAGTGGTAAGTTACTTTTTGTTCCTCCTAAAGTAATTTTATTAGGAATATAATGATTGCTTAACTCCAGTTTAACCACATCTGTTTCTAAACCTGTAATGGCAATTTCATTAATGCCATAAATTTCATTCAGCAGTAAAATAGCCCAATTGGAATAAGCCGAACCATATGTTTTGATTTTGGGATGAACCGCAGCTAGCATTTCTGCTGCCTTATCATGATAATGCACCAAATCAAATAATAAACCAAGTTTCCTGAAATTTAACGCCATAGTAGAGTTTGCAGCAGGAATTACATTATCCATCACCTCATGTTTACGGGCAATAAGGTCTTCACTTTCTGCCGAAGTATAAAACAACATCGGTGAATGATCATCGCTAAAGTTATTTAAAACATAATCTGCGAAAGATTTTGCTTCTATTAGCCATTGCTCATTAAAATCATATTCATAAAGCGCTATTAAAGCCTCGATCATAAAGGCATAGTCATCCAAAAAAGCAGTGATAGATGCTTTACCGTTTTTATAATTACGATACAAGCCACCTGCTTCCGATTTCATATTTATCAAGATGAAATTTGCAGCCGCAGATGCTTTCTGATAATAGAGATCATGGCCCAAAACCTGTGCAGCATCTGCCAGCGCTTTAATCATCATGCCATTCCAGGCTGTTAAACATTTATCATCCAACCCAGGCCGAACCCGTTTATTTCTAACCTCGAGTAACTTTGCTTTTGCCTCGTTTACCTGATCAAATAAATCATCAGCAGTAATTCCATATTTTGCCAAAAGGCTGTCATCCTCAATTGTTTTTCTTAAAATATTGGTATGCTCTTCTTCCCAGTTGCCCTCTTCGGTAACGTTATAATATTCTGCCAGCATTGCAGCATCATCTCCTAAAATGTGGTTAAATTCAGTTTTATCCCAAACATAAAATTTACCCTCAACCCCTTCGCTATCTGCATCTAAAGCTGAATAGAACAACCCTTCTGGTGAAGTCATTTCATTAAAAACCCATTCGATACTCTCGACAGCCGTACGTTTAAATGAATCAAATTTGGTGCATTGATAAGCCTCTATATATAAACTAATTAACTGTGCATTATCATAAAGCATCTTTTCGAAATGTGGCACATGCCATTTATCATCAACCGAGTAACGGGCGAAACCACCAGCCAGCTGATCATAGATTCCTCCCCTGCTCATCTCTTCCAGTGTATGGCAAACCGGTGTGAAAACTGATTCATCATTGTTCAGAAAGCCGTATCGCAATAAGAAAACCCAATTATTGGGTAGCGGAAATTTTGGGGCACGATTATAGCCTCCATAGCCTATATCAAAATGGCGCTTCCATGGATCAATAATTTCTGTTAAATGGTCTTGAGTATACTCTTCTTTACGTTCAACAGCAATGATTTTTTCACTATCGTTTATACCAGCAGTTAGTCTTGCCGCATATTCAATTGCCTTAACTGGTTCATTAGCCCAAAGTGCAGCTACATTTTCCAATACATTAATCCAGTCGGTTTTACGGAAATAAGTACCACCATAAATCGGTCGCTGATCTGGTAAACAAATGCAATTCAATGGCCAGCCTCCGCTGCCAGTCATCAGTTGAATGGCATACATGTAGATCTGATCAATATCCGGACGCTCTTCCCGATCTACCTTGATGCAAACGAAATGTTGATTCATTACTTCTGCCACCTCATGATTTTCAAAACATTCTCGTTCCATCACATGGCACCAGTGGCAGGCTGAATAGCCAATACTAACTAGAATCAGCTTATTTTCTGCCTTCGCCTTTTCCAAAGCTTCTGTACCCCATTCATACCAATGCACCGGGTTATAAGCATGTTGTAACAGGTAGGGAGAAGATGCGTTAATTAAACTATTAGGTTCTGAATGTGTATTTGACATGAAATAATGAATTATAATATTAAACAAGTAAAGCTATAAATTATCTACAATGCTGCTCCCTTTTAGTTTTGTTTTTCTAATTTAGATGTCGATCAATTTGTGATTATGGAATTAGCTAAAAACGATTTATTCAGCATTGTTAAGGAAATCATTATTCAGTCTCGTCTGAAAGTTTACCGGGCATCAAATTCTGAATTAATTGAATCGTATAGGCAAATTGGTAAGTTGATTGTTGAGGATGAACAGCAAGGTAAAGCCCAGGCAGATTATGGCAAAAGTACGTTAAAGAATTTATCGCAACAGCTTACGCTTGAGTTTGGAAAAGGATTTGATGAGCGTAATTTGAGAAATATCAAAAGTTTCTTTAAAGCTTTTCCAATTTGGTACGCATTGCGTCACGAATTGAGTTGGACGCACTACCGCCTTTTATCCCAAATATCAAACCTTAAACCTTCAGCTTTTTACCTTTAACCTTAAAAAAAAATGAAAATTACGCATACCGAAATATATCGCTTCAGCATCCCGATGGAACCCTTTGTAATTGCAACCGGAACCATGCATTTTGCACAGAATGTATTGATTAGAATTTATACGGATGCAGGCATCCACGGCATTGGTGAGTGCTCGGCTTTCCCAATGATTGTAGGAGAAACACAGGATACCTGCATTGCGATGGCCAAAGATTTTGCGGCAATTTTAAAAGATAAAGATCCTTTGGAAATACCGGAAAGAATGAATGATCTTCTGGCTTATGCCGATCATAACAGTACAATAAAAAGTGCTTTCGATATGGCTTTGTTTGATATTGCAGCCAAACATGCAGGCTTGCCACTCTATAAATTTCTCGGTGGAACCAAAAGAACTATTGAAACGGATATGACGATTGGGATTGATACACCTGCGGGCATGGCTAAAACAGCATTGAAATATAAAAGTCTGGGCTGCCGGATTTTAAAAATAAAGCTTGGGAAAAATGTTCAGGACGATATAGAGCGGGTAAAACAAATCCGTGAAGCTGTAGGTACCGAAATCACCTTGCGCCTGGATGCCAATCAGGGCTGGAGTTTTGATGAGGCCCTATTTGCCTTGGGCGAACTGGAAAAATATAATATTGAGTTTTGTGAGCAGCCCATGCGTACCTGGTATGATGATCATTTGCCAGAATTAAATCTTAATTCTCCCATTAAACTCATGGCTGATGAAAGCTGTTATAACCATCACGATGCCAGAAAGCTGATTAATAGTCAATCCACCACTTATCTAAACATCAAATTTTCAAAATCTGGCGGCATTTTAGAAGCTCAAAAAATTCACGAGGAAGCCTTAAAAAAAGGCATAAAATGCATGATTGGCAGTATGCTGGAAAGCCGGATTGCCTTAAGCGCCAATCTTCATTTTGCACTGGCAAGTCCGAATGTAGCGTTTTTTGATTTAGATACCGCATTACTCGGTCACCTGGTAGATCCTGTTGTGGGAGGATTGACCTATAATGGTTATTTCCTTGATGTACCTGATGAGGTTGGCATCGGCGCAGAGGCTGATGAATTTTTCCTTGAAAACTGTGAAAGCTGGACGATTTAGTGTTTTTTTGGTTGGTTAGTTCAAAAGAATACATGAACTAATGACAATACACTATTTATTTTACCAATATTTCCGAAAGAGAAGTACTATCACCATTAAATGCATTAAAATCTACTACATGACCTATCCCATTTATTTTGGCTTTGTCTGAATGTTGCCAAAACTTCCAACGGCTTTTATCCAATCTCAATTTGGGCTGATAATAATGCGCAATCCATAAAGGATATTCATCTAATTTTCCTTCGAGATTATCTTCGTAAAACTTTAAACCTGTGTAAATGATCGGGCGGACACCTGTTTTCATTTCTACATAAGTGAGGAAATCTGAAAGCTCCAGCCGCATTCTAAGCGGAGAAACACCGTCTAGAGTTTCAATATCCACAACGGGTGGCAAATCCCCCTTTTCAATATTTACCACTTGTAAGAAAAATTTTGCCTGTGCCTTCCCACTTTTTTTTGGTCTAAAAAAATGATAAGCACCACAAATAATTCCAGCCTTTGGTGCTTCACGCCAATTGCGTTGAAAATATGGATCAACTTGTAAAATACCTTCTGTGGCTTTAATAAAAGCGAAACTTACTTTAACTTCATCTTCTTTCATAGCTTTTACTTTATGCCAGTTTATTTTTCCCTGATAGTATGAAACATCGATGCCATGCACCGTATATTTCTTCGGGATTTTAATATTAAAGCTTTTGTAGGTACGGTAATTTGGGTCTTGGCCCCAATCTTTAATCCACCGCCAGGTAGCAACAAAACCATTTAAAACATAACCATAATAAAGTGGTGAGAGCAAAATCAATAATAAGCCTGCGAGCGCAATTTTCATCTGCATAGAAAGCACAGCTGGCTTTTTCTTCTTTAGCGCAGGCTTTCTGGTAGTTTGCTTTCTGGCAACGGGCTTTCGTTTTTCTGGCGGCATAAATATTTTATGTCGCTAAGTTGAGGAAAATGTAGTGAAATAAAAAAAGGGATTGCAGGATTAGATTAATCTATATTCTTACCAAATGATTCTTAAATCGACAACAATATATTTGGATGAATAAATTATCAACGGTGTATTTGATTAACCATTAATAAACTATGAACGTACCTTTTCGCCAGCATAAACAATGAAACCAGGCTTTCCGGCTGCATTATATTTAAAGATAAGGTCATCTGTGGTCTGCTGTTCCAATTTTACTTTTTCTAATAAATTCAGTGAAGAATCTTCGTAACCTAAAAAATTATCCCGATATATCTTCAGCTCAGTAGAATAATAAAGATCATCAGGATCAATGTTATTAATGTTTACTTTTATTTCATCGAAAGTCCATTCCTGATTTTCAGAACGATCGATAATCTCTTTCATTTTATCTACATTAAAATTGATCAGTGTTTTAAGCTTCGTTGGCTTATTTTCACTTCTCTTCTTTGCGCACAGGTTTACTATAATTTCCTCTGGTAAATAAACTACCTCTTTGCCTAACTGACTGGCCAGGTTCAACATAATAAAAACCTGAGGTTCTGTAATGAGTGCCCGATTTAACGTCTCACTTATCACAATATCCACACAATCATCTGGTAAAATATAATTGGTTGCATCAGCAATTTCAATAGTTTTCACATAACTGTTTAAATCAAAGGCTGTAATTACATCCAATAATTTGTGGTAACTGTTCTCATTAATTTCAAGCAAGGTAAACTGTACTTCTGCAGGGCTAAACTGCACCATTACCGGAAGTGCCAACGTGGCAAAGGGGCCTGTACCTGCATAAAGAACATGTATGGGGCCATCTCCTTGCAGCAACTTATCTTTAATGGCTAAATATAATCCCCTCACAAAACGTTGGGTTCTTAATACTTCTTTCACACAGTTAGCTGCCCAAAATGTACCAATGGCACTGCCAAATTTTGATCGAATATCTGTTCTGTCGGATATTTCATCAGCCTTTATTTCGCCAAGTTCAAATAAAAGTTGAGTATAAGAAGTAATGGCAGGTACAAGTTTATCATGAAAATCTTGAGGCAGAAGCAGATCATTACTGATGTTAACCAGTTTATCTTTCAGGTTTTGAGATGGAAGCATTAATTTGAAGAGATTAGATTGTTAAATAAAGAATGTTGAAAGATAAAAAAGAATATAATTACTTGCCTCCTATCTGAAAGATTTTCTAACAAAATCGATGTCCGATTTAATAATTACAACTATCTTTTTATTTTAATATTAAATCGGTGGGGCTTTATTACTTTTGTGCGCTGGAAAAACTAATATGCTCAAACTGATCTTAAATACCTATAAATCATCTTTTAGTGGACTAAGCCGTGAAACCTGGTTGCTAAGTATTGTCATGATGTTTAATCGTTGTGGTAGCATGGCCGTACCTTTTATGGGATTATACGTCACTCAAAGTTTGCATAGAACAGAGATGGATGCAGGTTTAATCATCACACTTTTTGGTGTTGGTTCTATTTTAGGCTCGGCAACAGGCGGAAAGTTGACTGATATAATTGGTTTCAGACCAGTACAAATTTTATCCTCAATTATCGGCGGACTACTTTTTATCGTATTCTCAACCATTACGCACTTTTCTACACTTTGTATTTTGGCTGTTGTGATTAGTTTTTTCTCTGAAGCATTTAGACCTGCAAATTTTACGGCAGTAGCGCATTATGCAAAAACAGATACCATTACCCGTTCTTACTCATTAAACAGATTAGCCGTAAATATTGGTTGGTCGGTAGGGATTAGTATGGCAGGTATTATTGCCTCCATTAATTACAAGCTACTTTTTATTGTTGAAGGTTCGGTAAGCATTTTGGTGGGTGTAGCCATTATGGCTTTACTTCCTAAAGTGCAGGATTTTAGGAAAAAGGCTAAAGAAAACCGTATAAACATGGTGATTATAAAACCTTGGCAGGATGCTTTTTATGTTAAATTTATTTTGCTTACCACTCTTTTTATTACCTGTGCATTCCTCATGTTCAGGGTTGTTCCCGTATTTTTTAAAGAGGAATGGCATATTGATGAATTTGCCATTGGTATTATTATCGGATTAAACGGTGTAATTATAGCATTGTTCGAAATGATCTTGATTAATAAAATAGAGAAAAAAAGATCGCCTATGTTTTTCATCATCATTGGTTCCATTTTTTTTGCTGTATCTTATTTATTATTAAGTGCTCCGATTGTTTTTCATATCATCACGGCAGTATTAACCATTATTACTTTCACCATTGGTGAAATGTTCGTTTTACCATTTATCAATACTGTTGTAATTAGCCGAAGTAACGAGCATAACCGTGGACTATATGCGGCGGGCTATACATTAAGCTGGTCTTGCGCCCAGGTTATTGGCCCTTTGGGTGGGTTTTTCATTGCCCGGCATCTGGGCTATAACTGGCTTTGGTTCGGTTTAGCCTGTATATTGCTGTTATGCGCTTATGGTTTTAGCCTGCTTGATAAAAAACAGGAGAAAGCTATTCTCGAAGCAAATTAGTTTCATATTCAGCTATAAAGCTGAATATGAAACCAAAATTTATTTTACTTTTTGAGCCTTTACCCCTTCATTGGTAATTACAACCGGCAGAATCATTCCGTTGGCATCAAATTTCATTTCGTCAATACAGGTAACACGATGGTTTCCATCAGTTTCTGTTAACGGGCGACGGTGATAAACAATATGATAAGTACCTTTTTTATCATTAATAATAACAGAATGATGCCCGGCTCCTGTTGCAATTGATGGATCTTGTTTTAATATCTTGCCAATTCTTTTGAACGGTCCGAAAGGGGAATCTCCTACTGCATAAGCTACAGAATAATCCGGGCCAGTCCATCCACCTTCACTCCACATAAAATAATATTTTCCATTTCTGATGAACATGTATGGTCCTTCAACATAGTTGTCTGGCGTAATTTCTTTAAAAATCTTTCCGTCTTCAAATGGCAGAAAACCACTGAAATCTTTATTGAGTTTAGCTATATTGCAGTGTTTCCAGCCACCATAAATCAAGTAATACTGACCGTCTTTATCCTTAAATACAAATTGATCAATGGGCTGTGCGCCATTATGAAATTTATCTACCAGAGGTTTTCCAAGATGATCTTTGTAAGGTCCTTCTGGCCGATCAGCTACGGCTACACCAATACCTCCAATTTCCTGATCGCTCTGAATATCGTTGGCTCCAAAAAATAAATAATATTTTTTATCTTTCTGAACAATAGCCGGAGCCCACATGGCTTTATTTGCCCATTTAACCGCTGAAGTATCTAAAATATGATCATGTTTTTTCCAGGTGATCAAGTCATCAGATGAAAATGCATCAAGAAAAACCTGTTCTTTATACTTGGCAGAATAAGTTGGATATACCCAGTATTTATTATTGAAAATAGTGGCATCAGGATCTGCATACCAACCCTTAAAAATTGGATTACCGGATTGCTTAATCGTTTTAGTAGATTGAGCAAAAGAAGCAAAGCCTGCTAAAAGTAAAAGAGATGAGATTGAATATTTCATGGGTACAATGTAAAAAATATTTATCTGGAAATGATTAAAAGTGAAATATTTTCGAGTATAATTCAGATTGAGGCAACAGAAATAGTTGAAAAATAAAAGGTGGAAGGCATTCATGTTATTGAATGCCCTCCACCTCCTAATTTATTAAAATTATTTACTTAATTCAGCAAAATATTTGTGAAATAAAGGTAGCGTCTCTATGCCTTTATAGTAGTTATAAATATCATACTTTTCATTTGGAGAATGCAAGGCATCGCTATCTAAACCAAAGCCAAATAGTACTGATTTAATACCCAATACATCTTCGAATAAGGCAACAATTGGAATACTACCTCCTCCACGTGTTGGAATGGCCTTTTTACCAAAACTATCTTCTATTGCTTTTTCAGCGGCCTGATATGCAATGCTATCCGTTGGCGTAACTACAGGTTCGCCACCATGGTGAGGCGTAACTTTAACCTTTACATTTTTAGGGGCAATGCTTTCAAAGTGTTTAGTAAAAATATCTGCTATTTCTTCTGAACTTTGATTAGGCACTAAACGCATAGAAATTTTAGCATTGGCCTTGCTCGGTAACACTGTTTTTGCACCTTCACCAATATAACCACTCCATATTCCATTTACTTCTAACGTTGGCCGTGTACCTGTTCGTTCTAAAGTAGAATATCCTTTTTCGCCCCAAACTTCTGCAATATCAAGATCCTTTGTATATTCTGCTTCATCGTAAGGTGCTGAATTTAAAGCTTGTTTTTCTTCAGCTGTCAATTCTACCACCTGATCATAGAATGCAGGAATGGTGATGTGATTATTTTCATCATGTAAAGAAGCAATCATTTTACAAAGAATAGTTGCCGGGTTAGCTACAGCACCACCGTAAACGCCTGAGTGTAAATCTCTGTTCGGCCCAACTACTTCTACTTCCATATAAGCTAAACCACGCAAACCAGTTTCAATAGATGGGTGTTCCATGCTAATCATTGAAGTATCTGAAATTAAAACGACATCTGCTTTTAAACGATCTGCATTTTCTTTAACAAAAACACCAAGGTTTGCAGAACCAACTTCTTCTTCACCTTCAATCATAAACTTAACATTGCAGGCCAGTGTATTGGTTTCCATCATTAATTCAAATGCTTTTACATGCATATAGAATTGCCCCTTATCATCGCAGGCACCACGAGCATAAATTTTGCCATCACGAATGGTTGGTTCAAATGGTGGCGTATGCCAAAGTTCTAATGGATCGGCGGGTTGTACATCATAATGACCATAAATTAAAACAGTAGGCAATGAAGAATCAATTATTTTTTCGCCATACACTATCGGATAACCTGCTGTAGCACAGACTTCTACGTTTTCCGCACCTGCATCTTTTAGTTTCTGAGCTACATAATCGGCAGTTTTTAAAACATCACCTTTATATTTTGGGTCGGCGCTTACCGATGGGAAACGCAACAATTCAAACAACTCATCTAAAAAGCGTTGTTTGTGCGTTTCTACATATTTTTTAATCTCTTGCATAACAAAATTAATTTGGGCAAATATAAGGTTTTAACATAAAAGGCATATTTAAATAAAAATTGGGCTAAAAGCTTTATTTAAATTGCTAAGAAGAATACCACATTTTTAATCATCCGGGAATTAACTCAGAGACATAAAAGATTAGATTTTTTCACCTGATAAAATTTTACATTCATAAATCGTTTTAATTCATTTTTATGTAAATTGCAGCACTAATAAATATCTTAAAAATCAACCAGAATGATCATTTGTAATGAAATTTAACGCAAGATTAATTTCTTTTCTGCTGTTGACTTTTTCTTTAGGTATCTCCGGTGTTGCACATTCACAAACCCCATCACGCGTAAGTTGCCCTGAAGCTGCCCAATTTTATGCAAAAGATAGTATCAATATTGTAACTTTTGGTGCCAGTACAATTGAAGGTGTTGGTGGAGTTGGTTTTCAAAATATGCTCAAAAATAATTTTGAAAACTGTTATGTTAATAAGGTTGTCGACATTACTAATCAAGGTATTGGCGGGCAGACTACCTTTCAAGGATTACTCAGAATTGATAATGCAGTTAAAGACCGTACTGGTTTTATTGTAATTTCGATGGGTATTAATGATGCAATTGCAATCAGTAATGGAAAAGGAAGTTTAGCAGAATCAGAGGCTAACATGCGTCAGTTAATAACCATTAGCTTAAAGCAAAAACTAGTTCCAATCTTATGTACCCTACAAAATGTAGACGACAGGAACAATTCTCCCTTAGTTAATACAAATGCAAATATCAGAGCCTTAAATACAATTTATAGGCGTTTGGTTGCCGAATACAAGATTTATCTGGCAGATGTAAACGCAGCGATGAGACGAGATTTTACCCTTTATCAGGATGTTTTTCACCCAAATGCACGAGGTTACAGGCTGATCAGTTATGTAATATTTGATGCAATTAATAAGGCAATCTTTGATAAATTTTTAATGTTCGTGGTTACCCAAAACTACCCGAACCCAGCTGCTTCGCAAACCTATTTAGATATTGTTTTACCTGAAACCGATAAAATCAACCTACAGGTTTTTGATTTAATGGGTCGCCTGGTTAAAACAGTTGTAAATGAATATTTGAACACCGGAAAACATACGCTGGAAATTAATACTGCCTCTTTTGTTCCAGGTGTTTATTTTTTCAAAATCACATCAGATTCAGGCCAGTATAATGTGGCTAAAAAGTTTATTGTAGCACGTTAAATTCCAATAACACACTCACTAGTAATCAATACATTAAAGTACCATAATTCCTTTAATAATTGCCGATTGTTTATAAATTGAAATAACATCATCTGCATTTTGCATTTGTTTTTTTACAGTGATGGATACATATTTACCTGTTTTAGAAGGTTGTTCAATAAATTCATCATCAGGTAGTATCTTGCGCAATTCATCTACTTTATCCAGTCCGCCTGTTATAATAAATTTAAAATTGTAAATACCCGGAAACGGCTGTACACTTTCTAATTTTTCCTTCAAATTTGCATAAATATCTACAGACTCTCCTTCTGGCACATCAGTAAACTCAATGTTTTTATTAATTTTCTTCTCGTTCATAGCGAAAACATATCAAATTCTATTCCTAAATAAAAATTATTCTTCATTAACAATTTATTTTACAAAGTAAGTAAAATGAGATTTTATATAAGCTGAATGAGCTTATATTTTCTTACATGTTTGATATTATGCATCGCTAATAAAAGGCGGGATGATTATTAATTTATTTTACTTCATAAGATTCATATAAGAACCAATAAGCTTCAGTTTTCTTAATTCCTTATATAATGAGTTAATAATTTATCCTCAAATGGTGCATACACGTGAATGATGAACTAATTACCAACACCTCTCCAAAAAAGAAATGAAAATTGTTATTTTTGAGCTTCAAAAAAACAGGAGCCGATTTGGATTATTTAGAAGGATTAAATCCCCAGCAAAGAGCAGCAGTAGAAAACACTAAAGGACCAGTAATGATTGTTGCTGGTGCCGGATCTGGTAAAACCAGGGTGATCACGTTTAGGGTTGCTCATTTAATTCAAACAGGAACCGATCCTTTTAACATTCTGGTTTTAACCTTTACCAACAAAGCCAGTAAAGATATGCGTGAGCGGATTAGCAAGGTAGTTGGCGCAGAGGCAAAAAATATTTGGATGGGTACTTTTCACTCCGTTTTTGCTAAGATTTTACGTGTAGAGGCTGAAAAGATAGGTTATCCAAGTAATTTCACCATTTACGATACAGACGATAGTAAAAGCGTTATCCGTGCCATTTTGAAAGAAATGCAGCTGGATGATAAGTTATATGCCGCTAATTTTGTTTTTGGTAGAATCTCTTCAGCAAAAAACAACCTGATTTCTTGGGGTGAATACCAGTCTAACGACCAGATTCAGGCAGAAGATATTCAAAATAAACGTCCGCTAATTGGTCAGATTTATGAGCAATATGCCAAGCGTTGTTTCCGGGCGGGTGCCATGGATTTTGACGATTTACTCTTCAAGACTAATATTCTTTTAAAGGAACATCCTGAAGTTTTGAACAAATACCAGCAAAAATTCAGGTATTTGATGGTAGATGAGTATCAGGATACAAACTTTTCGCAATATACCATTGTAAAAAAACTGGCTGCAGCTTATCAGAATATCTGTGTGGTTGGTGATGATGCGCAGAGTATTTATGCTTTTCGTGGGGCAAACATTCAAAATATTCTAAATTTTGAACGTGATTATCCGGATTTAAAAGTATATAAATTAGAACAAAACTACCGTTCTACACAAAATATAGTTGATGCAGCGAGTAGCATCATCGCCAATAATAAAAATCAGCTGGAAAAAAATGTTTTCTCCGAAAATGCTGAAGGCGACAGGATTAAAGTCTCCCGTGCTTTTACAGATAATGAAGAAGGTAAACTGGTGGCAGAATCCATCATCCAGGAACGTGGTTTAAAAGGCTATAAACATAGTGATTTTGCCATTTTATACCGTACAAATGCACAAAGCAGGGCGATGGAGGAAGGTTTACGCAAACTAAATATCCCTTATAAAATTTATGGCGGACAGTCTTTCTACCAACGTAAGGAGGTTAAAGATTTAATCGCCTACTTCCGGTTAACCTTTAATCCAAAAGATGAAGAAGCTATTAAAAGGGTAATTAACTATCCAAAACGTGGAATTGGAGATACCTCAATTGATAAAATTATCGTAGCTGCCGCTCAGAATAATGTTACAATGTGGGATGTCATTTCCAATGCCCATCAATACGTAGATGGACGTTTAGCTAACCAGCTGAATGATTTTTCTATGATGATTCAAAGTTTTCAGGCTGAAGCTAAAAAATTAGACGCATATGATTCTGCATTGTTTATCGCGCAACATGCCGGAATTTTAAAAGAACTATATACAGATGATAGTGTAGAAGGCCGCTCCAGATATGAGAACATCCAGGAGTTGTTGAATGGGATAAAAGAGTTTGCTGAACGTGAAGATATAGAAGAAAAAGGCCTGGATATTTTTATGCAGGACGTGGCACTCTTAACCAATGATGATAAAGATGGCGATAAAAATAAGGACACTGTTTCATTGATGACCATTCACTCGGCAAAAGGTCTGGAGTTTAAAAATGTATTTATTGTTGGTTTGGAGGAAAACCTTTTCCCATCCCAAATGTCAGTGAACTCTCGCTCCGACCTGGAAGAAGAGCGACGCTTATTTTATGTAGCCATTACCCGTGCAGAAGTAAAACTGACCATCACTTACGCAACATCCAGGTATCGTTGGGGAACACTGACCAATTGTGAGCCGAGTCGCTTTATCAATGAAATTAATCCAAGATTTTTAGAATTGGACGTTAAACCTGCCAAAAGCAATGTTTTGGAAGGTAATTTTGATGATGAGCGTAAAACCTGGACTTCGCAACCGCGTGATTTCTTTAGTAAACCAAAGCCTGCGAGTACTACGTCTGCCCCACCGCCCCGTCCAAAAACGACTTCGCTATTGGCTAAAGCTCACGTACCTACGCCTGGATTTACCCCCTCTCAACCACATGAATTTCAAGGTGGCATGGAAGTAGAACATGAAAAATTCGGTTTCGGTAAAATTATCAGTTTAGAAGGAAATTTACCAGATGTTAAAGCAACGGTATTTTTCCAAGGGTTAGGGAATAAACAGCTTTTGTTAAAATTTGCAAAGCTGATGATTTTGAGAAATTAATAATAAAGTTCTTAGATATAAAGAAGTATAGTTTAAAATTCAGCCCCTTTTTCCAGATACTTATTAAACCCAAACACTAACTGTTAGTATTAAATAAGAAACATGAAACACATAATTAAATTTTTATTTATTGGAATTTTTCTAGTTTCTTGCTCCAAAACTGAGAATTCAATCGAAATAAATCCCTTTAATGAGCCTCTGATAAAGAAAATGAGGACGAATGTATTTTATCAGGGTTCGTCACTATACAACAATAATCCAGACTTAACATTTAACTTTGAATATGATACGTATTCAAGACTTATTAAAAAAATTGGAGGTGATTTAACAATCCCTATTTCATCAGGTAACGGTAAAGTGTTTACGGATAAAATATACACTACATTAGTTTATTCAGGCCAAAATGTTACTGTAGAAGACTTTTCTTCATCAGCTGATTTTAGTGCAGTATTAAATACAAAATATTTTACTCTAAACGATCTGAATCAAATTGAAAAGAAAGAGATCCCTAATGAAAATAATTATTTGTTAAAAAAACAGACATTTAATTATTCGGATAAACATATTACTGAAATAAAAACTTTTTTTCCTAATCAACCTTACATCCCAACTGATCCGAACAGCTATATATTGACATACTTAGAAAAATTTTATTACGATATAAATGGAAATTTAATTAGGTCAGAATATTGCAGACAACAAAATGGGATTAATAAAGGAGAAAGAATTATTAGAACTTTTGAAGACTATGACAATTCTATTAACCCTTGTAAGAGATTACAGTTATTGGATGAGTTTTTTTACCGTTCGCTTTCAAAAAATAATTATAGAAAATATACTGAAATTCATTATTACAATGAAATTTTGGGTTCAGAAAGTACAACAACCTGGTCTTTTAACTATGATGGAAAAGGACAAATAATAATCTACTAAGGCATACTTGGCAACATGGGGTATACAATTTACCAACAATCGCCAAAGTGGTAGTAGTAGTTTTAGTAAAAAAACACTACTACCATTTTTTTTAAAACTGACTCAACACTGGCTTCGTGCCCATAATTTCTTCTACTTTTTCCATTACCTTATCGGTTAACAATGGAACCACTTCTAGTGCGGTTAAATTTTCTTTAAGCTGTGTGCTTTTAGATGCACCTAAAATGACAGAACTAACATTTGGATTTTTTAAGCACCAGGCCAAAGCGAATTTAGCTAACGATACATTAAGATTATCGGCAACTTCTTGCAATTTCTCCATTTTATGAAGTCTATCGGCTTGCATCACATTCTCTTTAAGCCAACCTAATTTTACATCAGCCAAACGAGTATCTTTTACATCTCCGTTGGTATATTTACCGGATAGTAAACCGGATGCTAGGGGAGACCAAATCGTTGTTCCTAGTCCATGATCGCGAAAAAGAAGCAAAAAGTCATCTTCCATTTTCTTTCTTTCGAACAAATTATATTGTGGCTGTTCCATTGTAGGGCCAATTATTCTATAGTCTTTTGCAACAGCTATAGCTTCAGTAATTTCGGCAGCGCTCCACTCAGATGTTCCCCAATACAAAATCTTACCTTGTTCTATTAAGGTATTCATGGTTAAAACTGTTTCTTCAATTGGTGTACTTTTATCCGGTCTATGGCAAAAATATAAATCTAAATAATCAACCTGCAAACGCTTTAGTGCACCATGACAAGCCTCTGTTACATGCTTACGAGATAAACCAATTTGATTTGGCCCCTTATTTTCAGCCCCAAAGAAAACTTTACTCGATACTACAAAAGAATCTCTTTCCCAACCCTGGCTTTTAAAAATTTTGCCCATCACCATTTCAGATTTTCCTTCTGCATAACCTTCAGCATTATCGAAAAAGTTTACACCAGCATCGTAAGCAATCCCCATCAGTTCATCAGCCACCTTATCGCTAATTTGAGCGCCAAAAGTTAGCCAACTTCCTAAACCTAACGAACTTACCTGTAGGCCAGATTTACCTAATCTTCTATATTCCATATCAGCATATTTTTAAAATTTATACAAAACTGTAATTTAACTATCAATAGTACCTAGAATTGGATTGGAATGTTTTAACTGTACGACTTTTTACATTTTATTGAGGATATTGAGTTGTACAATTACCTTTGAAATAATCAAAACACATTGTAAACTTTATACTTCCATCCTAAATTTTCAAAATTTATCCTTATTATTGAGTTCGGTTCGCCCGATTCAAAACCATGCAACTTACCAGATTAGAAATTAAGGGTTTCAAGAGCTTTGGCGACAAAGTAACCATCAATTTTAATGAAGGGGTTACGGCTATTGTTGGCCCGAATGGTTGTGGAAAATCCAACGTAATTGATGCCATGCGCTGGGTTTTAGGCGAGCAAAGCACTAAAGCTTTACGCTCCGAAAAGATGGAAAATATCATCTTCAATGGAACAAAAAATCGTAAACAGGCACAGCTGGCTGAAGTTTCATTAAGCTTTGACAATACAAAAAACATCCTTCCAACAGCTTATTCTCAGGTTACCGTTACCAGAAAATTGTACCGAAATGGTGATAGTGAATATCGCTTGAATGATGTTCAATGCCGTTTAAAAGATATTACTGATTTATTTCTGGATACGGGAATTGGATCAGACAGCTATTCGATTATTGAGCTGAAAATGGTTGATGAGATCATTACCAATAAGGAGCATAGCCGCCGGTCTTTGTTTGAAGAGGCATCTGGCATTTCTAAATATAAGTTACGTAAGAAACAAACTTTCAATAAGCTAAAAGACACTGAAGCTGATTTGGAACGCGTGGAAGATTTGCTTTTTGAAATTGAAAAGAATTTAAAAACACTAGAAAGTCAGGCCAAAAAAGCAGAGCGTTATTATAAGTTAAAAGAACAATATCGTGAACTGAGCATTCAATTGGCGACTCATAGAATTGCCTTTTTCCGCACGGACCTTGAAGCATTAGAAGCACAGGAACAAAATCAGCAGGTAAACAGATCAGAACTGAGTACTAAAATCGATCAGCAAGAAGCCGAATTGCAAAAGCTTAAATTAGGCAGCATTAATCAGGAGAAAAATCTTTCTATACAACAAAAGGCCACCAATGAACTGATCTCCAAAATTCGCACTTACGAAAGTGAAAAGAAGGTAAAGAACGAGCAGATGCGGTTTTTACAGGAAAAGGAAACCCGTTTAGCCGGAGAGCTTGAAAAAGACAAAAACCAACTTAGCCATATCAAATACAATATTAAGCGTTTAAATGAAGAGGTTTTAATAGAAACAGAGGTTTTCAATCGTTTAGAAGCTGATTTAAAATTATTAAAGGCAACACTTGACACGCTAAGGGAACAGCAACAAACCGAGAAAAACAGGACTGATCGTCTGATCAAATCGCTAAATGATTTGCAAAATCAGGTTTACCAATCGCAAAAAGAAATCGACATCCTCAATATTCAAAAAGACGCTTTGGTACAGGAAACCAATAGAAATGAGGGAGATGCAGAAACTAAAACACTCGAGCTAAAAGCCTTTGATCATGCCCTGGCAGAACTTGACATCCAGGTTTCGGAAAAGCAACGTAACATCAACCGTTTTAAAGAAGCTGAAGAGATCCTTAAAGAAAACCTAGCGGCATCAGAAATTATGTTAGCATCCAACAAAGAAAAACTCACTGCCGAGAACCGTAAAAAAGATGCTAAACAAAATGAATATAACCTAACCAAATCTCTTGTAGATAGTTTAGAAGGCTATCCAGAATCGATTCGTTTTCTGAAAAAAAACAATAGCTTTTCAAAGAGTGCCCTACTCCTCTCTGATATCTTGTTTTGTAATGAAGATTATCGAATAGCGATAGAAAATTATCTGGAGCCGGTAATGAACCATTATGTGGTTGATCAATATATAGATGCTGTTCAGGCTATTAATTTGTTAACAGATTCCAGTCGCGGTCGTGCAAACTTTTTCATATTGGAAAATGTCCCCGACAAAAACCCGGTTTTGACAACACAGCAAGGATTAGTTCCGGCACTTTCGGTAATCGATGTAGATAAAAAGTACCAAAACCTTTGCAACCTACTGTTGCAAAATGTATATCTGGCTGTTGCAGAGCAGGAACAAATTTTTAGAGAAAGCCCAGCTGAAAGCCTGACTATCCTTGCAAAAAACGGAAAATATGCACAAAGCAGGTTCACCTTATCTGGTGGATCTGTTGGTTTATTTGAAGGAAAGCGTATCGGACGCGTTAAAAACCTGGAGAATTTAGCTAAAGAAATTAAGGCTTCTGAATCACTGATTAATCGGTATACAGAAGTCATTAAAGCAGAAATGGATCAAATTTTCAATCTTAAAGAAGCTTCAAAAGTAAATGAGATCAATACTGTGCAGCAGGAATTGAATCGTTTAAGCAATGAACAAATTTCAGTTCAAACCCGGCGTGACCAATATCAGGAATTCATCACCACCAGCGAAAACCGGAAAACAGATATCGCTCAAAAAATCGCTTCTATTGAAAAATCCCTTGAAGAAAAGTTACCTGCATTAGTTGAATTACAGCAAAAACAACAACAGGAGCACCTTAACTTGCAGGAACAGCAAATAAATTATCAGGAACTTGCCGATCTGGTAAATGAGTCTGCAGGCAAATATAATCAGGATAATATCCGCTTTCATCAACAGCAAAACAAGCTTGCTGGCCTTGAAAAAGATTTAGATTACCGTTTTGTGCAGGAAGAAGCCCTGGATAAAAGAATAGCACAAAATGATCAGGAACTACAGGAAACATTAGGACAAATTACAGCCACCTTACAACATACTGATTTAAGCGATGATACCCTTTTAGAAATGTATCAACAGCGTGAAGACATGGAAAAAGGTCTAGCTGAAGTAGAAAAAGAATATTTTGAAAGCAAAGGAACCATCAATGATTTAGAAGGAAACATTACGGTTATTCGTAAAAACCGTGAGGAGACTGATTTTTTATTAACGGAAATCAAGGATAAAAAAAACACCTTGAAGATAGATCTAAATTCATTAAAGGAGCGATTAGCGGTAGAATTTAACATTGATATCAATGATCTTCTGGAAACGGAAATTGCAGTAGAAACATTGGAAAGTGAGTTTGAAATCAGGCAGAAGGTAGAAAAAATGAAACGCCAGCTGGATGAATTTGGAGCCATAAATTCGATGGCAATGGAAGCATTTAAAGAAATGGAAGAACGCTATTTCTTTATCCAAGGTCAGAAAAAAGATTTAAATACGGCTAAAACAGACCTTTTACAAACCATTAAAGAGATTGATGATACAGCCAAAGAAAAATTTATGCAAGCCTTTACCCAGGCCCGGGAGCACTTTATAGTTGTGTTTCGTTCGCTCTTTAATGAGGAAGACAGTTGTGATTTGATTTTATCTGACATTAACAACCCCTTAGAGGCTGATATTGATATTATTGCCCGCCCTAAAGGCAAAAGACCTCTATCCATCAATCAGTTATCTGGTGGTGAAAAAACACTCACTGCAACGGCACTCTTATTTTCATTATATCTTTTAAAACCTGCCCCCTTCTGTATTTTCGATGAGGTTGATGCGCCATTAGACGATACTAACATTGATAAATTCAACAATATAATCCGCAAATTTTCAGATCAGTCGCAGTTCATTATTGTTTCGCACAACAAGCGTACCATTGCCAGTACAGATATCATTTATGGGGTAACCATGGTTGAACAAGGCGTTTCTAGAGTTGTAGCGGTAGATTTGAGGGAAGTTGCAGCTTAAGCCTAAAGGAAAAAGCTTAAAGACTAAAGCAAAAACTAGTATTTCCGCCATTGCCCAGACAGCTTTTTCAGCTGACAGAGCAATCTCCATTAATGATTCTGCAAAAGATTGCTTCGTCGTACCTCCTCGCAAAGACGACTTTTTGAGCTTAACCCTGGAAAAATCATCTCTATGATGAATCGCCACGATGAATCGTCCTCCTGACTTGATTCAGGATCTAATTGTAAATAGGTGCTAAACTTAAAAAAATCGTCTTTGCGAAGCAGATTCTTCATCTGCTGAAGCAATCTCAATCGAAGATTTTCAAAGAAGATTGCTTCGTCGTTCCTCCTCGCAAAGACGACTTTTCGAGCTTAACCCTGAAGAAATCATCTCTATGATGAATCGCCACTAAGAATCGTCCTCCTGACTTGATTCAGGATCTAATTGTAAATAGGGCTAAACTTAAAAAAATCGTCTTTGCGAAGCAGATTCTTCATCTGCTGAAGCAATCTCCATCAATGATTCTGCGAAAGATGGCTTTGTCGTACCTCCTCGCAAAGACGACTTTTCGAGCTTAACCCTGAAGAAATCATCTCTATGATGAATCGCCACTAAGAATTGTCCTCCTGACTTGATTCAGGATGTAATTGTAAATAGGTGCTAAACTAAATCCGATAACTATCGGATCAGCATGAAGATTTGTTTAGCAAATAGCCCTCATAAATCTAAAGCACGACTAAATTTTACAAATACCACATTTTTAATACGTTTGGTTAACATAACGGAAAGCGTATATTTGTTAATAACAAAAAAGGATATGTTAGCTACAATTAAAGGATATTACGAAAGGAAAGATAACGCTTAAAGAAAAAGCACCTGTTAGATTCGTCACCCTGAATTCGTTTCAGGGCCTATATAGCAAGAAAGATGCTGAAATATTATAACCTTACACTATGAAAATCCTATATATTATTCCTTTAGCCATGATGCTCAGCTGCTGCTCATCGGTTAAAAATCAAACCATAACCGGCTCAGGGAAATTAGATGCACAATTACTTAAAGATGTAGAAATTCTATCGTCTGATGCCTATCAAGGCAGAAAAACAGGCACCAAAGGCGCTGAAATGGCAAGGGCTTACATCATTGAGCGTTTTCAGAAACTAGGATTAAAATCTTACCCTCAAAATGTTAACTACGCACAGGAATTTACCTTTAATTCCAGAAGCGGAACGAAGATCAACGGTACAAATGTAATTGGCTATATTCCTGGAAAAGGCAAAAATGTGATTGTAGTATCTGCCCATTATGATCATTTGGGTGTGATTAAAGATGAAGTATTTAACGGTGCTGACGATAATGCTTCGGGAACCGCAGGATTGCTTAAGATTGCAGCATATTTTTCAAAAAACAAACCCAATAGTACCATCATATTTGCCTCATTTGATGCAGAGGAAATGGGATTGCAAGGTGCCAAAGCTTTTGTGGCCAATCCACCTGTACCACTCGGATCAATTGCTGTAAATTTAAATATGGATATGATTGGGCATAGTGAGAAAGGTGAACTTTATATTTGCGGTACATTCAGATATCCGGCACTCAAGAAATATATTGACACTAACAGAAAAGACATTAAAGTTATTTTAGGTCATGATGACCCGAAACTTGGCCACGATGACTGGACAAATCAAAGCGATCAGGGCGCATTTAATGCTAAAAACGTCCCATTTCTTTATTTCGGTGTAGAAGATCATAAAGACTATCACAAGGCTACAGATGAGTATTCAACCCTTACAAAGCAATTCTTTAGCGATGCCGCAAATACAGTGTTAGAAGTAGTCAAAAATGTAGATGCACAATCAGGCCTTCAACAATCGTTAAAAGATAAAATGATTATGATGGATAACCCTAAAAAGAAAGAAAGGCTTTAATCCTTATTGCGGTACGTAAACCACATATTTGGTTTCAAAAAAATCTTCTTCAAAATAAGCTGAAAGCGGATACAATTCTGCTTTCAGTTTTGACTCTTTAATCTCCTCATCCAGATCACCACCTTTTAAGTACAAAATTCCATTTGGAATTGCATTTATTGTATCCTTTTTAAATTTCCCCTGGATCCATGGATAAAATTCGCCTAAACGGGTAACCGCCCTTGAAACCACAAAGTTGAACTTTTCTTTAATTTGCTCTGCTCTCAAATGCTCTGCCCTTAAATTTTCTAAACCCAAAGCAGAAGCCACTTCTTTTACCACCTTAATCTTCTTGCCAATAGAATCTACCAGATAAAACTGTGTATCAGGAAACAAAATGGCTAATGGAATGCCCGGAAAGCCTCCCCCGGTGCCTACATCTAAAACAGATTCGCCTGCTCTAAAAGTGCAAACCTTTGCTATTCCCATTGAATGCAAAACATGGCGTTCATAAAGCTCTTCAATATCCTTTCTTGAAATCACATTAATTTGAGCATTCCAATAAACATACAGATCAAATAATTGCGAAAACTGATCGATTTGTTTCGCCGTTAAATCAGGAAAATATTTTAAAATGAGATCTGGTTTTACATCAGCCATATGATAATTTTTTATATTTAATATCTATTTCCAATTCACTTTTTTCTGGCCAAACATGGCTAAAAATCCATTTAAGGTTAAAAATAAGAACAAAAGTATATCTAATACTGGGAACCACCAACGCAAATCCCCATAGTTTAGCCGCTTCAATAACTTTGGATAAATTAAGCTTCTGATGATAATGCTCAGTAAAAGCATACCTCCTGCTATATATTGTGCTTCCCGGCTTAAAAACATACCTGCCACAAAAAAGCCATAAAATAAAAACTGAAAAATAATTTGCAGGCTTAAAATAAACTTATGTTTTGACTTATACATTTTACCTGCCCCAAAATGGCGCTTTTTCTGTTTGAGGTATCCACTCCAGGTACGATTTGGTTCGCTCCATACATGGCTATCTTTATGAATGCAAATCGCTGTATTAAGTCGGTTTGCATTGGCATTTACAAACAAGTCATCATCACCCGAAGGGATATGCATGTGCGCTGCAAATCCTTTATTTTTAAAAAATAGTGACTTTTTGTAAGCCATATTCCGGCCAACGCCCATATAAGGCATTCCTTTTAATGCAAATGAAAGGTAGTTAACAGCAGTAAAAAAAGTCTCGAAACGGATCAGAGCATTCAATAAACCATGTTTTTTAATGTATGGAGAATAGCCTAAAAAAATTTCAATATTTTCATCTTCAGGCTGTTGCATATCCATCAACCATTGATCTGATCCTGGAGTACAATCTGCATCTGTAAAAACAAGCCATTCATATTTAGCTGCCTTTATTCCCATAGTTACTGCGAACTTTTTTCCAGCTAAAAATTTATCGTTATCCAAAACTTTAACCACTTTTAAGTTGCGGTATACTTTTTCCATTTCCTCCAGAAACTCTTCAGTTCCATCCCAGGAGCGATCATTAACTATCACCACTTCATATTCAGGATAGTTTTGAGTCATTAAAGCAGGAAGGTATTCCTTTAGATTTTTGATTTCATTTCTTGCACAAACAATCACGCTTAGCGGCTTTCTGGCTATAAACGGTATTTCTTCCACCACAGCATTGGCCAGTTTTAAGTGCACAAATAAGACAAAATAAAGCTGAACTAAAAGGCAAAAAGCCAGTATGGAAAGCAGAATAACTTCAGGTAAGGTTAAGATCACGATGATAAAATAAATAGGCGCAAATTTCTTATTTTAAATCTGCAATATCCCTGATGTTGAAAAAAACATTCAAAATATTATTTCAGTACAACAGAGGTTATGCTTTATAACTTTGACTTTAGGTTTTGATACAGAAAACCTGGCTAATATTATTGTTTAATTTAAGCCATTAAACTAAGCAACAATATATATAGCTGTGGTAAATTTGTTACTTTTGCATCCTATATGAAATTTACTTTACAGGCAAACGATCCTTTATCAAAAGCCAGAGCCGGGACTGTTACCACTGCCCATGGCGAAATACAAACTCCTATTTTTATGCCCGTAGGCACGGCCGGAACAGTAAAAGCTGTTCACCAGCGCGAGCTTAAGGATGATATAGATGCCAAAATTATTTTAGGCAACACCTATCATTTATACCTTAGACCAGGCTTAGACATATTAGAAGCAGCCGGTGGCTTGCATAAGTTTATCGGCTGGGATCGCCCGATTTTAACTGATAGCGGTGGTTATCAGGTATATTCTTTAAGTAAAGTACGCAAAATTAAAGAAGAGGGTGTTACTTTTCATTCCCATATAGACGGATCGAAACATCTTTTTACGCCTGAATATGCAATGGACATCCAGCGCACTATCGGTGCTGATATTATCATGGCTTTTGATGAGTGTACGCCGTATCCGTGCGATTATACCTATGCAGCACAATCTATTAAAATGACGCACCGTTGGTTAAAACGTTGCTGCACGCATTTTGACAATACTGAACCTAAATATGGCTTTGACCAAACCTTGTTCCCTATTGTACAAGGATCTGTATACAAAGACCTGAGAATTAAATCTGCTGAGTTTATAGCCAGCATGAACCGTGAAGGAAATGCTATCGGGGGCTTATCTGTAGGCGAGCCTGCTGAAGAAATGTACGCCATGACGGAAGTGGTCTGCGATATCTTACCATATGAAAAACCACGTTATCTAATGGGGGTTGGAACACCTATTAATATATTAGAAAACATCGCATTAGGTGTTGATATGTTTGATTGTGTAATGCCAACAAGAAATGCCAGAAACGGGATGCTCTTTACTAGAAATGGCATTATTAATATCAGAAATAAAAAGTGGGAAAATGACTTTTCTCCACTTGATGCAGAAAGTGACTTACATGCGGATCTGGTAACCAGTAAAGCTTATTTGAGGCATTTGGTGCATAGCAAAGAAATGCTTGGCGCACAAATTGCGACACTACACAACCTACACTTTTATTTATGGTTGGTTAAACAAGCCAGAGAGAAAATAATTTCTGGTGAGTTTTACGATTGGAAAAACAAAATGGTGAAGGTTTTAGGCCAAAAATTATAAGAATGAGTCTGTTAAAAGGAAAGATAAAAATCATTGACCAATATATTATCGGTAAATACCTGGGCACATTTATATATACCCTGGCCATTTTCGTAATCATCATTGTTGTATTTGATCTATCCGAAAAAATGGATGATTTTATGAAAAGTGGCCTCAGTTTCTGGGGTATTCTTTCTAAATACTACGCTGGTTCTATTCCTTTTTACGTGAACATGCTATCGCCACTGATTAACTTTATTGCGGTTATTTTCTTTACAGCTAAAATGGCTGATCAAACGGAGATTGTACCCATTTTAAGTGGAGGCGTTAGCTTCAACAGATTCCTATTGCCTTATTTCGTTTCTGCAACGGTTATATTTGCAGCTAATCTTGGTTCCAACCTATATGTTTTACCCTATACCAATACCTTAAAAAATAGTTTCGAGAACACTTACGTAAAGCGTAATGACCCTTCTACAAAAACAAATATCCACATGAAACTGGATGACAAAACTTACATCTATATTGAAAGTTTTGATAATAAAACCAATTATGGATATAGATTTTCATTAGACAACTTTAATGGAGATGTATTGGTTAAAAAGATTGTTGCTGACAACATCAAATGGGATTCTACGAAGAGGAAATGGCAACTCAGTAATTACTCTATTCGTAAAATTGATGGCTTAAAAGAATCCATGATTTATGGAAATGGAAAACTTAAGGACACCATTTTAGATATGCGTCCTGATGATTTTTCGGCCTATGCAAATGTGGTTCAAAATCTATCAACAAGTGAGTTGGCAGACAAAATCCGGAAGGAAAAAGTTAGGGGAACAGGTATCATGAACGACCTGGAGTTTGAGCAATATAAACGTTTCTTACATCCACTTTCTGCCTACATTTTAACCCTAATTGGAGTCGCACTTTCATCACGTAAGGTACGCGGCGGTGTTGGCGTTTCGTTAGGGATTGGCATTTTTATTAGCTTCGCCTACATTGTATTTAATCAGTTTACACAAATGTTTTCTACCAAAGGTGGATTACCGCCAGTGATTGCTGTTATATCGCCCACTATTGCATTTGGTTTACTCGGTATCTACCTGTTAAAACGGGCGCCAAAATAGGAATGGATCAAACCAGGAAAAACTTACTTATTCTTCATTTTACCGTACTCATCTGGGGCTTTACCGGCGTGCTTGGCAAAGTAATTTCTATCGATGCAGTACCATTGGTTTGGTACAGGGTTTTAATAGCAACCTCAACACTTTTTGCATGGTTTCTGATTACAAAAAAGAATATTAAAATTTCTAAAAAACAATTTTTACAGTTCTTTTTTACGGGCGCAATTGTGGCCATTCACTGGATATTTTTCTTCCATGCCATTAAGGTTTCTACAGTTTCAGTTACCTTAGTATGCCTCTCTTCCTTCACTTTATTTACCGCAATTTTAGAACCTTTAATTAAAAAGCAGCCGATTCAAATGAGTGATATTTTAATCGGACTGATCATTATTTTAGGCATCTATATGATCTTTAAATTTGAAGGTCAATATACTTTAGGGATTATTTTCGGATTGCTTGCAGCCGTTGCTTCGAGTCTTTTCTCGACCATCAATTCAACCTTAGTTCAAAAAAGTGAGCCATCTATTATTGGTTTTTATGAATTGGTTGGTGGACTTTTCTGGATCACCTTGTACCGTTTATATGATGGATCACTGATGAATTCTTCCTTCAATCTGAATATTAGTGACTGGCTTTATATTGGCATTTTAGGTACGCTTTGCACCTCGGTTGCTTATGTTGCAGGTGTATCTGTGATGCGAACATTATCAGCTTTCCGAGTGGCATTGGTTACAAATCTTGAACCTGTATATGGTATTCTTTTAGCCTTTATTTTCTTTAAAGATAGAGAGCAAATGACAGCTGGATTTTACTTTGGCGCAGCTATTATTTTGAGTGCTATTTTTCTCTACCCCATCTATAAAAAAAGGAAGAATAAACTTTAATAATCCACAATATAATCCACAACAAAAAAGTCATCAATTACAGTCCTTATTGCACAAAATATCAACCTATATTTAGTGAGGAATTAAGCTAATTTAACATCCCATTTACAGCAACAATATCTCAATAAAATAACCTGTTTTTAGCAAAAAAAAAGATCAATATTTCATCTTAAATATATGCTTCCATAACTTACTGTGATCAGCGATTTTTGATCCTAAAAAGCAATGTTCATACCCTCTGGCAAACTCAATTTTCTTACTCTTTTCAGGGTAAAAAGTTAAAGAATAATATCATTAATTAACTTAAAAATGCCATGATAAATGATGTCATATACCTTCCATTATTGTAAAAATAGAAACCAAAAGCCTCTAATTGCTGAAATATAGGTTCTTAATTCACTAAGAATAACATCTGCCACATACAAAACATAAAAACCTGATCATTAACTATTTAACGAATAAAAATCCAGTGATTCGGATTTTGGTATAAAAGCAATAATTTATTAGAGATGAGTAAATATCCCAAGGAAATACAATTATTGAGCTAAAATACGCGCTCATTTTGAGTGATTTTTGATTAAAATTTATACAAATTACACTAAAAATTATATTGCTCATTAGGGAAAATCCTCTAAATCAAGTGTAAAATTGCATCTAATCATCTACTAAAAGAATCAAAAATCAGATAAAAATCTTAATACAAAACTTAACTATCAAATGTTCATGTTCGGTACTAAGCAAAAACTATAAATTAAAGTCTTCGAAGCAACTAAAAAAACATGACATAAAGACATTATATAATATTGATGTTGCTACTAATTCCTTTGCGATTTACTTAAAAATGGCTTAATATTTTTTCCGTTTAGATTTATAAAAATATTTGACTATTCATACACATCTCCACTTATGTACCTAACTCAAGGATTTAAAAGCTAGTTAATGGTAGTTTGATTCTTAATACTCATAATGATAAATCAATAAAATCTAAATCTGGCATTTAAATGTTTTAAAGAAATAAGTTTCAATTGTACGGGCATTACATAGTTTGAAAATAAAAACGCTCAAAAATTTTATCTAAAAATGGATTAATAAGTGTAATTTAAAGCACTATATTAGGCTTTATAAAAAAGTTTAAATTCACAATGATAAGTCAAAAAAAAGTATACTTTAAATATGACATAACCCCTAAATATTCAATTTAATAAAATATCATAAAAAATTGAAAATCAATTGATTAATATCAAACAATTAAAGTCAGAATAAATGAATAATTTAAATTAGAAAATCCTTAAAACTAATTATTTTAGCAAAGCATCTTAATGGCCTTTCATATACCAAACAAAAAACTAATTATCAGATACTTAACATCAATATCATTAAGTATCATTTCATATCCTGTTTTTGGACAAATCTTCAGTACTGCGCAGAACCCACTTAGTGTACATTGGAGCTATATCCAAGCAGGAGGTTTTAAGATTATCTATCCAAAGGAATTAGAAAAGGAAGCGCAACGAATGGCCAATACCTTGCCTTTCATTTATCCGAAGGTTGGCTTAGGCTTAAATCAACAAAATACTGCTATCCCCCTACTTCTTCAAAACCAGGGAACAATAGCCAATGGCTTTGTTCAGCTAGGCCCGAAGAAATCTGAATTTTACACCACACCGCCTCAATATTTTGACAGTCAGGATTGGCTTAATAATTTAGCAGTTCATGAATTAAGACATGTCGCACAGTTTGACAAATTGACAGGAAATAAAAAACACCCCTTTCCTGAACTGGTTTACTTTGCCTACTTCGGGGCGGGCATTCCTACCTGGTTTTTTGAAGGCGATGCTGTGGTTAATGAAACGGCATTAACAGAATCTGGCCGGGGGCGCCAGCCCAATTGGATTATGCCTTACCGGGCAGCAATTTTAGAAGGCAAAAAATTTCCTTATAGTAAAGCCTATTTTGGTTCCAATAAAGATGTCACTCCCGGATATTATCAAACAGGATATTTGATGGTAGCAGACATGAAAGAAAAATTTGGCCAGTTCATTTCCGATAGCCTGCTTGCAGATATCAGAAGACGTCCAATAAGACTATATCCTTTCTCCAAAAGTTTAAAAAAATATACCGGTAAAAACACAAGAAAATACTTTGAGGATACTCAAGAAAAATTAGAGAAAAAATGGACTACTCAGCAAGAGTTTTTATCTACTGAAAACTATGCATCACTTAATAAAAAAACATCGCTAGCGACACATTATTTTCTTCCTGCAAGATTAAATAAAAATCAAGTTTTAGCACTTAAAGAAAGTAAGCAGGAAGCGAGACATTTTGTAGTGGTTAATCAAGATCAATCTGAACAAAAATTATTTGGAATTGGCTACCAGGAACAGCCTTGGTTTAGTTTGAAAAAGAATATCCTGGTTTGGGATGAAATCCGTTACGATCCAAGATATAAACAAAGAAGTTATAGTGTGATTTGCTCCTATAATATGACGACTAGAAAATTCAAAAAATTGAGTAGTCAAAGTCGCCTCTTCTCCCCCACCCTTTCTAATGATGGAAAGAAAATTATAGCTGTAAAAGTTGAACTGGACAATCAATTCAATCTTATTGAAATTGATGCCCGTTCAGGAAAGATTCTAAAATCAATCCCGAATCCAGATAACAAAATTCTGCAGACACCCTGCTTTGATCAAACCGGAAATGAGATTGCTTACATTAGTGTTACTGAAAAAGGAAAAAGCCTTTGGGTAATAGATGGTGAGAAAAAGAAACCCCTCATTTTGAACAGCAGACAGCAGTTGAGCAGACCAATTTTTATTGATCGTAAAATTGCCTTCAATGCACACTTTAATGGCATAGATAATATTTACACAATAGACACTGCTACTAAAAAAATTAATGCATTAAGCGCATCTAAATATGGTGCTTTTAATCCAACACAAAGTGGTGACGGAAAAATAATTTTTAATGACTACAAAATCAATGGATATGAAATTGCGGAACAAATGATTTCTGAAAAACCTGTTGGAGAAAATGGGTTTGTGGATTTCTCTACTGAAGCACAAAAACAGGAAAATATTGGTAATGTTTTTAATCACATTCCTGATACCACTTTCCAATCAAAACGCTATCGGCAAGGCTTAAATCTTTTCAGCTTCCATAGTGTGATTCCGGTTATTGATAATGAATATGTTTTCGGTTTAGAATTACAATCTAACAATTTGTTAAACACCATGGACTTTTACACAGGCGCAAAATACCATAGGGACTTAAAGCGTTTTGAATACACAGCAGATATTAGCTTTAAAGCACTTTACCCTGTATTTAGTGTGTTATATAGAAACCGACCAAAACGAACGTTCTATCGATCTAAAAATGTTATTCAGCAAGGTGATTGGAGAGAGAATTATATCAAGCTTAATGCATCACTTCCATTATCATTCAATGCAAGGAATCAAAACTATTCTTTTACTCTAAATGCGGCTACGAGTTTTACCAAACGTTATTTACCAGAAAATATGCCGACCAATTTTATAACGGCATTAAATTTTCCGATGGAATACAACTTTACCTTTAATCATAGCACAAGAACTACCGAAAGAGACATTGCACCGAAGTGGGCACAGATCTTAAGGGCAACCTACAACCACCAGCCCTTCGATAAAAATCTTGGTGGTAAGATTGTGGCCTTTGAAAGTTTCTTCTATTTTCCAGGCGTTGCAAAAAACCATTCTTTCCTGGCTAGCTTCAATTATCAAAAAGCAACCGGCGTAAACCAATATGCAACAGAAATTGCAACTGTTTATGGTTATAATAATATCCTTGCAAAAAGTAAACTACAAAACAGTATGCTTTTTAATTATAGATTTCCCTTTGCCTTTCCAGATTGGGAATTGGGACCATTAGCTTATATCAGAAATTTTAGAGCCGGCATATTTTCTCATTATGAAAATATTGGTAAAGACACGAATATTGGCGAACCAAAAACTTATGGCATAGAATTGAATAGTAGTTTAAACATTTTACGGTATCAACCTGTTGTTGATGTTGGAGCAAGATTGGTATTTGTTAATAAGATTTACAATCAAAATCCGATATTAGAGCTTTCATTTAATTATAGCTTTTAAACTCATGAGCGGAAAAACCATATTTATTATCATCCTAACAGCATTACTTACTGCTTTTTTATTTTTAAACAGCGATGAAGTAGCATTTAATTTTATAGTGGTGGATGGCGTATTTGTCTCCAAACTACTGGTGATAGGCATTTGTGTCATCATTGGTTTTATCATTGGCTTTATTGTTGGCCGACCTAAAAAAACGATAAGCAGCTATGATAATGAAATTGAAAGAAACCAGCCAGCTGCGAATAAAAAAGAATTGAGCGACGAAGACAGGGAGTACATCTCCTAGAATTTTTCAGGCATTGCAGGATGTTGAGATTTAGGCAGCTAAGCTTTGATCTCTGAATATATTGTGCTTTGATATTTTTTCATAATACATCAGAAGCGATGTAAAAACACAATTCTAATCCTTATGGATTATGAATTAGCTAAGCGCAGTCATAATTTCGCCAAAAAGTAGCCCACTTCCACCACCATAGTGCTGAATGATCTTGATACCTGGTTTAATTGCTTCTAATTTTAACTTCAAAGCTTGCTCACATTCCTGATCAATACCATTACCAAGTAATACCAGATCAACAGTCTGTTCTTTAAACACTGAAACGGCTTCTTCATCTGTACAAACACAAATCCCTTTCCATTCTGGTCGAGCGTTAAGTAGGCGATTCATGACGATGGTAATTTCTGTATCTCTGCCGATGTAAAGTATGGTTGTTTGCATATTTTTTTTAAGTTAAGAGTTATGCGTTAAAAGTCGCAAGCCAAGGTTATAGACCTGTAACCCGCAACTTTCAACATATAACTTAAATTATAATTCCATCGGAACATCCATCAGCAATACTTCGGCATCAGCTGTATTTGCTTTAAAACTGATGTGATCTGTATCCCAGATACCAATGGCATCTCTCCTGTTTAATGTTTCCCCATTAATAGTTACTTCACCACTGATCACAAAAGCATAAACACCGTTGCCTGCTTTTTTGATTTTATATTCAGTTTCAAAACTTTCATCAAATTTACCTAATGAAAACCAGGCATCCTGATGAATCCAAACATTATCATCTTCACTATTTGGAGATAAAATCTGCTGGAAGTTATTATGGCGGGCAGTAACATCTAAAGCCCTTTGATCATAACGCGGTGTTACATTCTTTTTATTTGGGAATAGCCAGATTTGCAATAAGTTTAGCTGAACATCAGCCAAAGCATTAAATTCACTATGGCTCACACCTGTACCCGCACTCATCACCTGAATTTCACCAGCTTTAATTTCTGCAGTATTGCCCATACTATCTTTATGCGCAATAGCGCCTGCTAATGGAATGGTAATGATTTCCATATTATCATGTGGATGTGCGCCGAAACCCATTCCACCATCAATTAAGTCATCATTTAAAACTCTTAAAACACCAAAATGCATTCTCTCAGGATTATAATAGTTCGCAAAGCTGAATGAGTGGTGAGCGTCTAACCAGCCATGATTGGCATGGCCTCTGGTGTTTTCTTTGTACAAAATAAATTGTGACATAAATTTCCTTTCTTGTTTATGATACAAAATTACTTCAGGTTTGAATGCTGTGCATTGATGTAGGGTAAGAAAGTTTAGCTTTGTGTTAGGAGTCTTTTTAAGATAGATTATAAACAAAAAAGCAGCATAAAAATAAATTTCATACCGCTTTGATTATTTTAATTAGCTATTATGCTTCCAATGCCTGCTCAATATCTGCCAGGATATCATTGATATGCTCTAAACCAATTGACAAGCGGATAGAACCTTGCTCAATACCTACAATATTGCGTTCCTCTTCTGTTAATTTACTGTGCGTACTAGTTGCAGGATGCGTAGCAATAGATCGGGTATCAGCAAGGTTTGCAGAGATGGAAAACATTTTCAAGCCATCCATAAACTTACGGGCACCTTCCACCCCGCCTTCAACAACGATAGTTACGATACCTCCACCCTGTTTCATTTGCTTTTTAGCAATCTCATATTGTGGATGAGATGGTAAAAATGGATATTTAACCAATTTGATTTTAGGATGTTTTTCTAAATATTCGGCAACTTTTAAGGCACTTTCACAATGGCGATCCATGCGCACGGCTAAGGTTTCTAAACTTTTAGACAAAATCCAGGCATTAAATGGGGATAAAGCCGGACCACTGTGCCGTGCAAAACCTATAACCTCTGCAATCAGTTCCTTATTGCCTAATATGATACCACCCAATACACGTCCCTGTCCATCAATGTACTTTGTAGCCGAATGGATAGAAATATGTGCACCTAATGCAATTGGCCGTTGCAAATAAGGCGTAGCAAAACAGTTATCAACCACCAGAAGCTGATTGTGCTTTTTAGCTAAACCGCCTAAAAAGGCCAGGTCGATAATATCAATACCTGGATTAGATGGTGTTTCCACAAAAATCATTTTGGTATTTGGCTTAATTAAGCTTTCCCAATCTTGTGGCTTATCTAAATCAGCATAATCAAAGGTTACCCCCCATTTAGAAAAAACATTGGTTAACAACTGGTGTGTAGATCCAAAAACAGAACGACTGGAAACAATATGATCGCCAGCTTTTAAGAAAGCACCAAAAGTAGTAAAAATTGCCGCCATACCTGTAGCCGTAGCAAAACCATCTTCAGCACCTTCCAGCAAGCACATCTTTTCTATAAATTCTGATGTGTTCGGATTTGAATAACGGCTATAAACATTCCCCTCTTTTTCATTGGCGAATAATGCCCGCATTTCTTCAGCATCATCAAACTTATAACTGGAGGTAAGATAAATTGGCGCCGAATGCTCCTTATGTAAACTTCGTTCAGTTTGTGTACGGATGGCTATGGTTTCAAAATTTTCGGATTTCATTTTTTGTTAGTATCAAGATTTTATTATCAAGCATCAAGATTTTGTATGGAGTATAAAATCGGCATCATGCATTTTCGACTTTCGAAATTGATACTCGCTACTCTATACTTACTTCTCGCTATTTGTTTATTTCGTAGGTAAATTTAATTTTTGCTGAGCGGCCTAAAATATTTGATACAGAGCAATACTTTTCAAAAGTAAGGGCTAAAGCACGTTCTACTTTAGCTTTGCTTAAATCGCCATATAAATTAAAATGAATGTTGATCTCATCAAAAATAGGCGGCATCTCTTCGTCTTTTCTGGTCGCGTTGATGGCAATTTTAATATCATCTAAAGGTTCTTTCTGCTTCGTTAATACATTAACCATATCAATTCCACTGCAACCACCCAATCCAACTAATAACATTTCCATTGGTCTAAACCCCTTGCCCTCGCCACCAATTGCAGCTTTTGCATCTAATTCTACAGTAAAACCGCTCTCGTTTTCTGCCTCAAAATTAAATTTTCCGCTCTTGCGGATCAGATTTATATTCATTTGTTAGTATCAAGTGTTTAGTATCAAGTATCAAGACTTAAAACTAAACATGTAAATTTATTTTTTTTAGTATCGAGTATTAAGACCAATTTGCTTTAGTCTTTTAGCTTTTACCTTTAAGCTCTATCTAAATATTATAATAAACTAAGTTGTCTTTTTCCAGTTCATGCAATTTAACAGGTTTGTTAAAAATGGCAAATACAGATGAGCCGCTACCACTCATTAAAGCGAATGTTGCATCTGCATTGTATAAACTGGTTTTTATTTGATGAATTTGGGGATACTTTGCGAATACCGATGGCTCGAAATCGTTGATAACCTTATCTTTCCATGTTGTTGGAGACAAATGTATGATTTCTTTTAAAGATTGCAAAGGCTTTTGAGGTTTTACCAGGGCATAAGCATCAGCAGTACTGACATGTACAGGTGGTTTTACCAGAACTTTAAACCAGTTTGATAAATCAACCTCACACTTTTCAAATTCATCACCCTTATTAAAAGCGTAGACAGGCTTATTTTCGATAAAGAAAGCACAATCAGCACCTAACCTGCGGGCATAATCTTCCATTTGATTAACAGATAAGCCCAAATTAAACTTTTCGTTTATCAGTTTAATAACAAAGGCACAATCTGCAGAACCACCACCTAAACCTGCGCCTATAGGAATATTTTTTAAAAGATTAATCTGCTGCGCAGGAATATCATAATCATTTCTAATTAATTGATAAGCCTTGAAACAGAGATTATCATTCGCATCTCCAGGAATGTCTATGCCATGAATTTTGCATGATGTTTCTGTGGCATCTACAATTTCTACAGCGTCTTTAATATCAATCGGATAAAAAACAGTTTCGAGATTATGATAGCCATCGGCCCGTTTCTCGGTGATATTTAAACCTAAGTTAATTTTTGCGTTTGGAAAGGATAGCATTCAAATTGAGATTAGAGATTTGAGATTTTCCCTCAAAGCCAAATAAGTTCTGATGCAAACATACAAAAGTCAGCCTTGTTTAAAAATCTGTTATTGTAGAAAACTAAAAGATTTCGGGATTAAGATTTTTCACATATTTGTAGCTGATAATTTATTCACGATTAAAAGCCTGCTTGGGTTTAGGGTATATGAAACAATATTTAGATTTAATGCAGCATGTGCTGGATAACGGTGCGCAAAAGCATGATCGTACAGGAACGGGAACGGTGAGTGTTTTTGGTTATCAGATGCGTTTTAACCTGCAGGAGGGTTTTCCGATGGTTACGACAAAAAAGCTGCACTTAAAATCGATTATTCATGAATTGATCTGGTTTTTAACCGGAGATACCAATATTAAATATTTAAAAGATAATGGTGTTCGCATCTGGGATGAATGGGCAGATGCAGATGGAAACCTGGGCCCGGTTTATGGTTCACAGTGGAGAAGCTGGCCAACGCCTGATGGACAACACATTGATCAGATCACCAATATCATCAACACCATTAAAAACAATCCTGATTCACGGAGAATTATAGTTTCGGCCTGGAATGTAGCGGAGATTGAAAATATGGCCTTACCTCCATGCCATGCCTTTTTTCAGTTTTATGTAGCCGATGGTAAATTAAGCTGCCAGTTGTACCAACGCAGTGCCGATATCTTTCTTGGTGTTCCATTTAATATTGCATCTTATGCTTTATTAACAATGATGGTTGCGCAGGTTTGTGGATTAGAAGCGGGCGATTTTGTACATACTTTGGGCGATGCACATTTATACAATAACCATATCGAACAAGCCAATCTTCAATTAAGCAGAGCGCCAAAACACTTGCCTACCATGAAAATCAATCCTGATGTAAATAGTATTTTTGACTTTAAGTTCGAAGATTTTACGTTAGAAAATTACGAACCACACCCACATATTAAAGGTGTAGTCGCTGTTTAGTTCAATAGTCATTGGTTCAATAGTTCATTTGTTTGGGCGCATACCGAAATCCCCTATTCTATAACATCTCCTTATTAATTTCACTTAATTTAAAAGAGCATGAATTATAAATTAGAGGATTTGGAAGTATATAATTTATCTGAAATTATTTCAGATAAAATTTGGAAAATTGTAACAGGATGGGAATACTTTGCGAAAGACACTATAGGAAAGCAGCTTTGCCGGGCAGCTGATTCTATTAGCGCCAACATCGCGGAAGGCTATGGACGATACCATTTTAAAGAGAATAAAAATTTTTGTTACTACAGTCGGGGTTCAATTTTAGAAGTAAAATCTTTTCTTAGGAAATCAAAAAACAGAAATTTGATATCTGAAAATTGTTATTTAGAACTTTATACAGAACTACAAACCGTTCATCTTAAACTCAACGCTTATATTAAATATATTGGAAAAAACAATCTCAGTTAATTCTTTTAAACTTATCAATTTCCATCTACATAACCTTTTACTCTGAATATAATACGCTATGCAGGCACTAATAAACAAATGACCAATGACTAATGAACACATAAAACCTTCCATTTCAGTTGCCGTAGCAATAGGCGAAAACTTCGCAATAGGAAAAAACAATCAGCTGTTATGGCACATGCCAGCTGATTTAAAGTTTTTTAAACAAACCACATCAGGACATACCGTTATAATGGGCCGGAAAACGTTCGATTCGGTAGGAAAACCTTTGCCAAACCGCAGAAACATCGTCATCACCAGAGATACTACACTTAAAATAGAAGGTGTTGAGGTGGTAAACGGCTTGGATGAAGCGTTGGCCATTACTCAGAATGAGGAAAAACCAGTTTTTATTATCGGCGGAGCGGAAATTTATCGCCAGGCATTACCCAAAACCGACACACTTTATTTAACAACCATTCATCACACTTTTGATGCAGATACTTTTTTCCCTGAAATTAATCGAAATGAATGGGATGTGGTAAGTTCAGATTCACACAAGGCGGATGAAAAAAATAAGTACGATTATACATTTGAGGTTTTAAAGCGGAAGTAATTTGCGCAATAGCTCTGAGCCTCTTAGCCGAAAGTAGAAATACCTTTAGTGCCACCTAAACCCGATATGAGCGGCAGCCCCGGTTTTTTCTACCGGGCTACAGCGTTTAGCGGGACCGAACTTAAACCAAACGCTGCTGCTCCTGCTTTCCAAATCAATCAGCTGGTATAAGTAGAACATTAAAATGGATGGAGCATAACGATTGCATTGGTATTATATGCTAATGGAAATTAATCTTAATAAATTATCAGTTAAGGGGTTCTATAGTTTAAAAATTTAATTAGATTTGCCGACTTGTTAAAAAACAGCGAAAGACAAATTATTTTAAACAAACAATGCAAGGAAAAGGTTTTATTAAGTTTATAGCGATAGTTTTAGCTATCGTTTGTGCGTATGCGCTCTCATTTACATTGGTAGCATCCAATGTAGAAAAAGCCGCCAAAGACTATGCGAAGGGTGATCTAGCTAAAGAAAAAGCTTATTTAGATTCGATGAGTACCGAAAAAGTTTATCCGGTTGTTGGATTTACTTATGGTGAAGTTAAAGCTAAAGAGATTAATTTAGGTTTAGACTTAAAAGGCGGAATGAACGTAACGATGGAGATATCGTTAGCGGAGTTGGTTAAATCTTTAGCGGGCAACCCTACTGATGCTAACTTTAACAAAGCAGTTCAAAATGCACAGATTCAATTAAACGCCGGTGGTAAAGATTACATCAAAATTTTTGTTGATGAATTCGAAAAATTAAGCCCAGGTGTTAAACTTGCAGATTATTTTTCTAATCAAGATAATGCATCTCAGTTAAAACCTAGCGCAAGCAATAACGAAGTTGAATCTTTCCTTGAAAAGGAAGCAACAAGTGCTATTGACCGCTCATTTACTGTTTTACGTTCGCGTATTGATGGTTTTGGTGTGGTGAGTCCGAACATGCAAAAACAAGAAGGCAGCAATCGTATCTTAATCGAAATGCCAGGTGTTCAAGACAAAGAACGTATCGCTAAGCTTTTACAAGGTTCTGCTGAATTACAATTTTGGCAAGTATATCAGGTGCAAGAAGTTGTTCCTTTGCTTGAAAACATTAATAAAACATTAGCGGCTACTTTAAAATCTGATGCGCCTGCAACCGCTAAAGATACCACCGCAGCTCCTGCTGGTGGCAAATTAGCTGGTTTAGAAAAAGCTGCAGCCAAGGATACTACCGCTAAAGGTGGTAAACTTGCCGGTTTAGGTAAAAAAGATTCTACGGCTGTAAAAGCAGAACTAGCAAAATCTAACCCATTATATGCTGTGCTTAGCCTTCCGGTTTATCAGGGAGAAAACGGACAACAACAATTAATGCCGGGTGCTGTAGTGGGTATGTCTTTACAAAAAGATACGGCTAAAGTTAATTCATATTTAAGAATGCCTGAGGTTGCTGCCGCTATTCCTTCTACAATGAAGTTTATGTGGAGCGTTAAACCTAGAGAAGGTTCAAAAGTTTTCGAACTTTACGCTATTAAAGCGGTTAGCGCTGATGGTAAACCAGATTTAGGTGGTGAGGCTATTAGTGATTCGAAAGATGATTTCGATCAAAAAGGTAAACCAGAAGTAACCATGTACATGACCAGCGAAGGTGCTGCGAAGTGGAAAAAAATTACTGCTGAAGCCGCCGCTGATGCGAACAATAAAAAATCAATTGCCATTGTATTAGATAACCAGGTTTATTCTGCCCCTACTGTTCAAAATGAAATTGCAGGTGGTGTTTCTTCTATTACAGGTAACTTTACGCAAGCAGATACCAAAGATTTATCAAACATCTTAAAAGCAGGTAAATTACCAGCTCCGGCGCGTATTGCAGGTAGCTACGTAGTAGGTCCTACTTTAGGTGCACAAGCCATTCATGATGGTTTAATCTCTTTTGTGATTGCGTTTATTGTGATCTTAATCTTCATGGCCTTGTATTATCACCGTGCTGGTTGGGTTGCCAACTTCGCTTTGTTGATAAACTTATTCTTTGTTATTGGTATCCTGGTTTCATTGGGTGCTGTGTTAACATTGCCGGGTATTGCCGGTATCGTACTAACGATAGGTTTATCAGTTGATGCTAACATTCTAATCTTCGAACGTGTACGTGAAGAGCTTGCTCATGGCAAAACAGTAGCTAATGCGATTAAAGAAGGTTTCAAGCATGCAATGCCTTCTATTATCGATTCAAACGTTACCTTATTTATATTAGGTGCTATTTTATACGTATTCGGTAGCGGTCCGGTTCAGGGCTTCGCAACTACCTTATGTATTGGTATCCTTTCGTCATTATTTGCTGCAGTTGCCATTTCAAGAGTGGTATTTGATTCATTGTTATCTCGTAAAATCGAAGTTAACTTTGATAACAGCTTAACGCGTAATGCATTCAAAAACCTGGCATTCAACTTTGTTGGCCGTCGAAAAATCTACTATATCATTTCCACAATAGTTATTATTGCTGGTATTGGTATGTACTTTAAAAATGGTGGTTTAAACTTAGGTGTTGATTTTAAAGGTGGCAGAACATATTTAGTTCACTTTGATAAAGCAGTTAATACTGAAGATTTAAAATCTAAGTTAGCGCCGGTTTTTGATAATGAAACACCGGAGGTGAAAACAGCTGGGGAAGATAGCCAGGTTAAAATTACAACGACTTTCCACATCGAAGATCAGGACATCAGAACGGATAAAGTTGTTGAAGATGCCTTGAACAAAGGTTTAGTTGGTACAAAATACGAAATCGTAAGTTCTCAAAAAGTTACGCCGATTATTGCGAGCGACATTGTTAACGGTGCGTTTTACGCAGTATTGATTTCATGTATCTTCATGTTTATCTACATCGTTGTCCGCTTTAAAAAATGGCAATATGGTTTAGGTGCGGTAATTGCACTTGCGCATGATGTATTGATGGTTTTATCTTTCTACACCATCTTAGACGGAGTAATGCCTTTCTCTTTGGAAATCGGACAAGATTTTATCGCAGCGATTTTAACCGTTATGGGTTATACCATGACAGAGACCGTTGTTGTATTCGATCGTATCCGTGAGAAATTAAAAGAATCCGGTAAAGAAGATTTACATGGTGAAGAACGTAATAACTTAATCAACTTCGCATTGAACAGTACTTTAAGTCGTACGATTTTGACTTCATTAACTGTTTTCTTCGTGTTATTGGTGATCTTTATTTTTGGTGGAGATAGTATCCGTGGATTTATCTTCGCCTTATTGATTGGTCGTATCATTGGTACTTACTCATCATTATGCATCTCTACTCCTATCGTAATTGACTTGGGTAGTTCTGCAGAAAAGAAAAACTAAGATTTAAATTCTTCAAAATACATAAGCGTTCCGAGTAATCGGGACGCTTTTTTTTTGCTTTTTATGGTAGTTATCCTTATCTAAGGATCACGTAAGTAATTAAAAACTGGCATAACCAATTAAATTCAAATTGCAATAACAGCGTAAGTTTGAGCCCCAAAACTGGCCATTCTAAACCTTTTAACTATCTTTTTGTTAGTTTAGTAAACAAATAAATGATAGCGCATGAATTTACAGCTTCCTGAAAGTGAACATCCTAGAATAGTAATTGTTGGCGGCGGATTTGGCGGAATTGAACTGGCCAAACGACTTAAAAACAAACCCTTTCAGGTGGTCATGTTAGATAAACACAATTACCATACTTTTCAACCCCTCCTCTATCAGGTAGCTACGGGTGGGTTAGAAGCTGAATCTATTGCCTTTCCTCTTCGTAAAATCTTCAAGGGACAAAAAAATCTCACCTTCCGGGTAACCAAAGTTACCAATATCGATGCTGAAAAAAATTGTTTAAAAACTGATATCGGTGACATTAGTTATGACTATTTAGTCCTTGCTACCGGTTCTACGAGTAATTTTTTTGGTAATAAAGAGATTGAACAAAACTCGATGCCAATGAAATCGATCCCGGAAGCATTGGATTTAAGAAGCCTGATACTTCAAAATTTCGAGAAGTCGCTTATTGAAACGGATGTTATTAAAAAACATGCATTATTGAACTTTGTGGTTGTTGGCGGCGGACCAACAGGGGTTGAAACATCCGGAGCTATTGCAGAACTCAAGAAGCATGTAATTCCGAACGACTATCCGGAAATGGATTTAAACAAAATCAATATCTATCTTGTAGAAAACTCTCCTGAATTGTTGGGCCCGATGTCGCCACAGGCGCAAGTGAAATCTAAAGAATTCTTAATCAAAATGGGCGTTCAGGTCATGAATCAAACCAGGGTATTGGGTTATGATGGTTTAATGCTTACGCTTCAGGATAAAGATCCTATCATGGCTTCAACGGTGATTTGGAGCGCAGGTGTGAAGGGAGAATTAGTTGCTGGCTTAGACCGGGCGGAAATTGTTCGTGGCGGCCGACTGAAGACTGACAGACAAAACCTCATTGTGGGTTATCAAAATATTTACGCTATTGGAGATGTAGCCTCGATTATTAATGAAGAAACCCCGAATGGTCATCCGGGAGTTGCGCCTGTTGCTATTCAACAAGGTCATCATTTAGCAAAAAACCTGGTTAAAATTATTGAAAATAAGCCTTTAGAACCATTTAAGTATTTCGACAAAGGCTCAATGGCAACAGTGGGCAGGAACAAAGCGGTTGTGGATATAGGCAAAATACGTTTCCAGGGTGTATTCGCCTGGTTTACCTGGATGTTCGTTCACCTGATGAGCCTGGTTGGTTTCAGAAACAAGATTATCGTGTTTGTAAACTGGCTATGGAGTTACTTCAGCTATGACCGTGGAACAAGACTTATTATCAGAACTTTTGCTAAAGATAGAAGTGTAGATTACCGAAAGGAAGTGGAAAGTGTGAAAGAGGTAGGTTAGCGGAATTTTGTTTTCCGTTGATCGTTTTCCGTTGATCGTTGTTTTGCTCATGCGTAAATTGTTGTGCACTATAAGCATTGTTCTTTATTTACTCTTTGTTCCTCAAAATCTTTTCTTTGCGAGAAACTTTGCGCACTTTGCAGTTCAATCTTCTTAAAATTTATGAGCGAGAATAAATTTAAATTAGTGGAATGCCCACGTGATGCCATGCAGGGATTACATGATTTTGTACCAACAGTATTAAAGTCTGAATACCTTAATCTGCTTCTTCAGGTTGGGTTTGATACACTTGATTTTGGCAGCTTTGTGTCACCTAAAGCAATTCCTCAGCTTGCTGACACCGCTGAGGTTTTAGCTAATTTAGATTTGAATGGTACAACTACTAAGTTGTTAGCTATTATAGCTAATTTGAAGGGTGTCGAAGCGGCAATTAAATATCAGGAGATCACTTACCTGGGTTTTCCTTTTTCAATCTCAGAAACCTTCCAGCAAAGAAATACCAATTCAAGCATAGAACAATCGTTAGTAACTGTTGAGAAAATGCTTTTGCTTTGTGCCAATCACAACAAAAAGGCAGTGGTCTATCTTTCTATGGGATTCGGAAATCCTTACGGCAATGATTGGAATTACGAAATTGTAGAACAATGGGCGGACATTTTAGTAAGCAAAGGTGTAGAAATAATCTCATTGGCTGACACAGTTGGGATTTCAACGCCCGAAAAGATAAAGGAAATCCTGCCAAAACTGATCTCGAAATTTAGCGATACGGAGATCGGAATCCATTTGCACTCCACTCCTGCTGAGCGATTTGAAAAAATCGAAGCAGCCTATCATGCTGGTGTAAAGCGAATTGATAGTGCTTTAAAAGGCTTTGGCGGTTGCCCAATGGCTGCTGACGACCTTACTGGAAATATTGCGACGGAAGATGTAATCAACTATTTAAATTCAAAAGGTGAAAATTTAAACCTTAATATGGCTAAATGGAATGAGGCAATGGTCTTATCCGGGAAAATATTTGGGTGATTATCAGCCTTCACGTCATTGCGAGGCACGAAGCAATCCTACAACTGTGGGTGGGTACTATTAACCCTAAAGATAGTAATCTTACAACGCTGAATGAGAGCATCAATCAAAACATAGCGATCGCATTAAGATTGCTTTGTACATGACAACTTATATACCAGACGCCATTGTATAACCACAACGTCATTGCGAGGCACGAAGCAATCCTACAACTATGGGTGGGTACATTAACCCAAAAGATAGTAATCTTACAACGCTAAGTCGGCATTAATTAAAACATAGCGATCGCATTAAGATTGCTTCGTGCCTCGCAATGACGATATCCCTAAAAAATGCTTCTAAGTACAGTAGATTTAATCTAACTGATCATATAAATCTGTAAAACCTGGATTAAAGTCGATAATTAAATTAATCTTTTGTTGGCGACTTCCTCATTTTAGCCTTTTTTCCTCAACAATTGCATCCTCAATAGTTGAAAAAAACGTGAAATACACCAACTTATGGCATTTATATTTAGCTGTGAAACTTTTAGGAAACTCATTATTTTTATGCTTCCACACCCTAATCTGTAATTCTGAGGTTACGCCGATATAAAATACATTATTAAATGAATTGGTCATGATGTAAACACAACCTCCTCTTTCCATTTTAATTTGATTAGTAAACTTAGGTGATCATTGAGGAACGAAGCAATCTGACAACTGTGGGTGGGGAAATAAACTTATATGATAGCGATCGCATTAAGATTGCTTCGTGCCTCGCAAAGACGATTTATCTTTCTAACCTTAAACCTTCTTCACCATTTTAAAATGCTGGATTCCAGCTTCTTCAAACTGCTCTCCTTCTGCAACAAAACCAAATTTAGCATATAAACTCATGGCATCAAGCTGCGAGTTCAAGTAAATATAATGGGCATCTTCCGGTAAATCAGATAAAGCTTCGGCGATTAATGCCCGTCCTACCCCTTGTCCTCTAAAATCTTTCAGTACGGCAAAACGTTCCAGTTTATAACCTGCATCCGTTTTTCTCCAGCGGCAGGCGCCACAGGGTTGACCATTATGCGTAGCTAAAAAATGTATTGATTCATCTTCATGCTCCCACTCCAGTTCTGGTGGGCAATTCTGTTCATCTACGAACACAATTTTACGTATAGCAAATACTTTATCCAGGTCTTCAGGATGAATAACTTTTTGAACTTGCAAACTCATTATTTATGTTGTTTAAAATGTTTATTCTTATCTAATTTCGCTTCATTTAATGCCTCAGCAACATCGATAGAGTGCGAGCAGTGAATATCGGCCTCTTTTTTGGCAAGTGCAGCAATCGTAACATAAAATTTATGCAATTGATCTAGTTCCCGTTCACTTAAATCCTCAATATCAACCATTCGGTTACTGGCTCCCTGTTGGGCAGCTATCAGTTCATTTAATTTTAATTGTATAGCCTTTCCATCTTTATTCTGCGCTTTCTGGATAAGAAACACCATCAAGAAGGTGATGATGGTTGTTCCGGTATTGATAACTAATTGCCAGGTTTCAGAATAATGAAAAACCGGACCTGTTAATGCCCATAAAATTACAATTGCAGTAGCTGCAATAAAAGCAATTGAACTGCCTGTAAATTTGGTAGCAGCATTGGCAAACTTCTCAAAAAAGTTATTCTCCTTTTTATCGTTTTTAGATTTTTTCATCAGATAATGTTTGCTTAAAAGTAATTATAAAAACAAACAAAAGCGCCATCAGTTTTTAAACCAATGGCGCTTTTGTTTAATTATTGAATGAATGATTCTTAAATGACTGAATAGGTATTCAATATTAAAAATCCAATTTGTTTACAACTTATCATTTGCATTAATGCAATTCAAATCTTCAAATGCAGCAGTTAAACGCTTAACAAATGTCTCTTCGCCTTTACGTAACCAAACGCGTGGATCATAATATTTTTTATTTGGTTTATCATCGCCATCAGGATTACCAATCTGACCTTGGAGAAAAGCTTCATTCTTTTTGTAATATTCTAAAATACCTTCCCAGAATGCCCATTGCATATCGGTATCAATATTCATTTTAATAGCACCATAAGAAATTGCTTCTCTAATTTCTTCCTGAGAAGAACCAGAACCACCATGGAATACAAAGTTAATTGGTTTCTCAGCAGTTAATGCAAATTTCTCTTTCACGAAATCCTGAGAATTTTTCAAAATAACTGGTTGTAATTTTACATTTCCTGGTTTGTATACACCATGAACGTTACCAAACGCTGCCGCAACTGTAAAACGTGGCGATACTTTGCTTAATTCTTCGTAAGCATAAGCAACTTCACTTGGCTGAGTATATAATTTTGAACTATCAACATCACTGTTATCAACACCATCTTCTTCACCACCTGTAACACCTAATTCAATTTCGATCGTCATGTTCATTTTAGACATGCGTTCCAGGTATTTAGCAGAAATTTCCATGTTTTCTTCGATCGATTCTTCAGAAAGATCTAACATATGTGAAGAAAACAAAGGTTTACCTGTTTCAGCGAAGAATTTTTCGCCATGATCTAAAAGGCCGTCAATCCATGGCAACAATTTTTTAGCGGCGTGGTCAGTATGTAAAACCACGGCAACACCATAATGTTCTGCCAATAAATGTACATGCTTAGCTGCAGATACCGCACCCAAAATACATGCTTGTAATTTCTCATTATCTAAAGATTTACCCGCATAAAATTGCGCACCACCATTAGACAATTGAATCATAACAGGCGAATTTACTGCCTTAGCAGTTTCCAATACCGCGTTAACCGTATTTGTACCGGTTACGTTTACTGCTGGTAAAGCAAACTGATGTTTTTTAGCCTGCTCAAACAATTCTTGAACGGCATCTCCGTAAATTACGCCTTTGTAGCCTTTTAAACTCATCTCTTGTTAATTTTATTAAGTCCGAAGTTATAAAAAAAAATAATATTACAAGCTTTTGTAACAACAGAATTATTTGCTCCACAACTAAATAAGGCCTCTTTGGTGTAAAAAACACATTATCCTTAGTGTAAAAAACACACACTTCTATGTACGATGCATTACCAACAATAAGCGGAGTTACGTTTTTGATGAATCAATAAATTTATCAGTTATTGACAATTGACTGTTAACCAATGAAGCAAAGACTATTTTTAGTTTTAATAAGGTCTGACTTTATTATATTTTTCGTTTCTTTGCAATCCAATTCTTTAAAAAATTATATGGCTTGGTTTAAGAGAGAAAATAAAGGTATCATTACCACAACAGAAGAGAAGAAAGAGGCACCTGATGGCGTGTGGAATAAGTGTCCAAATTGTAAAAAACCACTACATCAAACTGAATTACAAGAAAACAGATACGTTTGTCATTACTGTAATTACCATTTGAGAGTAGGTTCCAAAGAATATTTCGAAGTATTATTTGACAATAATGATTTTAAAGAACTTTTCGCCAATTTAACATCCGGCGATCCTTTAAACTTTAACGACAATAAACCTTATACAGAAAGAATTGTAGAAAGTCAGGCAAAAACCGGGCTTAAAGATGCTATTCGGGCAGGTGTTGGTAAAATTGATGGCCAAGAGTTAGTAATTGCGTGTATGGATTTTGCATTCATAGGCGGTTCTATGGGATCAGTAGTAGGTGAAAAAATTGCCCGCTCAATTGATTATTCCATTAAAAATAAAGTACCATTCCTAATGATTTCAAAGTCTGGTGGTGCACGAATGATGGAAGCTGCGTTTTCATTAATGCAGATGGCTAAAACATCAGCAAAACTAGCTTTATTAAGTCAGGCAAAAATTCCATATATCTCTTTACTGACAGATCCAACTACTGGTGGTGTAACGGCATCATATGCGATGCTTGGCGATATTAATATCGCAGAACCAGGTGCTTTAATCGGCTTTGCTGGCCCAAGAGTAATTAAAGAAACCATTAAAAAAGATTTACCAAAAGGTTTCCAAACTTCTGAATTTGTTCTGGAACATGGATTTCTTGATTTTATCGTAGATAGAAGAGCCATGAAAGCTAAAATAAGCGCTTTTATTAAAATGATGAATAACTAAGTTGGTTCAATAGTCATTTGTTCATTAGTGCAAATCTCCTAATAAACAAATGACGAATGAACCAGTAAACTATAATAAGAAAAGCAGGGCTTGAATAATTTCGATTAATTCAATCCTGCTTTTTGTTTTAAAAAAACCTATGCAGTTTTCAAAACCATATAGGTTTGATATCTGCAACATTTCCATTAACATCCATTTCCATAGTCCTTATTCATTAAATTAGCGGATCATTAACTAACCCTATTATGAATAAAAAACTACTCTTACCTACCTTGCTCCTATTTACCTCTTCTTTTGCTTTTGCGCAAGACAAAAAAGTGATTGATAATATAGTAAAAGAGGTAAATGAAAATTCACAACTCGAAAAACTCGCTCATGAACTTTTAGATGTTGTTGGACCACGTTTAGTCGGATCTCCACAAATGAAGCAAGCCAATGACTGGGCTGTAAAAAAATACAGTGATTGGGGAATCTCTGCGAATAATGAAAAATGGGGTGAATGGGCCGGCTGGGAACGTGGCATTACCCATATTGATTTGGTAAGCCCACGGTTAAGAACGCTGGAAGGAACTCAATTGGCCTGGAGTCCATCTACAAACGGACAATCAATTAATGCAGAAGCGATTATTCTTCCTGCCATTACTGATTCTGTTGCCTTCCAAAAATGGTTACCAAGTGTTAAAGGTAAAATTGTGTTAATTTCATTTAATCAACTGTCTGGCCGACCAGAAAAAAATTGGGAAGAATTTGCAACTAAAGACTTATTTGAAAAATTCAAAAAAGAAAAAACAGAAGCATTGAAATCATGGACGACCAGTATGGCTAAAACGGGTTACAATGCTAAAACACTTCCTGTGGCATTAGAAAACGCTGGTGCAGTTGCTGTAGTGATTAACAATTGGTCACAAGGTTTTGGTGTAGATAAAATATTTGGTGCCAATACCTCTAAAGTACCCACTTTAGATTTATCAGTTGAAGATTATGGATTGGTTTATCGTTTGGCTTTAAACGGTAATAAACCAATGCTTAAAATAGAATCAGAATCGAAAAAATTAGGTAATGTACCAACCTTTAATACAATAGCCGAAATAAAAGGAAAACAAAAACCTAAAGAATATGTAATGCTGTCCGCTCACTTCGATTCATGGGATGGTGCAAGTGGTGCAACAGATAATGGTTCAGGTACTATCATGATGATGGAAGCCATGCGTATTTTAAAGAAATTCTATCCTAACCCAAAACGCACGATTTTAGTTGGGCATTGGGGAAGTGAAGAACAGGGATTAAATGGCTCCAGGGCTTTTGTTGAAGATCATCCGGAAATTGTTAACAACCTGCAAGCTTTATTTAACCAGGATAACGGAACAGGCCGGGTAGTCAATATTGGCGGTCAAGGTTTTGCCAAATCTAAAGATTACATTACCCGTTGGTTAAATGCAGTACCAGACACCATTAAAAATCAGATTAAAACCAGTTTCCCTGGCATGCCGGGTGCAGGTGGATCTGACTTTGCATCTTTCGTGGCTGCTGGCGCTTTAGGTTATTCATTAAGTTCTACAAGTTGGGATTATGGAACGTATACCTGGCATACCAATCGCGATAGCTATGACAAATTAGTTTTTGATGAAATACGTAGCAACGTTATTTTAGCAGCAATTATGGTTTATATGGCTTGCGAAGATGCTGAAAAGACATCAACAGAAAAAGCTACAGATTTGCCGGTTAATGAACGTACCGGAAAACCTGCCACTTGGCCGGAACAGAGAAAATCTACAAGAAAAGGTGGATTGTAAATAATAATAAATATATTAAAAGGAGCATTTGGAAACAGATGCTCCTTTTTCTTGCAGCAACTCTGAATATGCTGTTATGCTGAGGCACGAAGCATCCGTTTCATTGGTTGCAGATGCTTCGTGCCTCAGTATGACAACAAGCGGCATTACTCTTCTTTCTTCTTGAACTTATAAAACAAATACCCAAGAAAAGGAAGAATTAAAACACTGCCTAACAACAAAGCCAAACCTAAACTGTAAATGGTTTTCTGCGGACCGATAGTTTCGAAAAGTGAAATGGCATCTCCATTTTTTAAACGAATAAAATTAGGAAAGTGTGCGTAACTGATGGCGACCAGAATCATTGTCACCTGAAATCCTGCCAGAACGCGTAGAATCTGTGTTTTACCTTTAATTAAAAAATACCATAATAAAATCAATGATAAACTAGCCAAAATAATAGCAGTTAAACCCACTGAATTTTTAAAAACCCAATCAATTAAAGGAATTTTATCAAACTGTGCAGCAATGAAAACCATTGCACCAAATACTACTGCAGCGATGTTCATATATTCGGCTTTCTTAATAAAGCGTCGTTTATCAAGTTCGTCTTCCGTTTCACCAATCAGGTAAATAGCAGCCAGAAATCCACATAGCGCAACTGTAAATAGACCTACTGCAATAGAAAACCAGTTTAACCAACTATAGATATATGCAGATTGGAAATCTTTTGCTTCTGTATCAATATGTCCTGAAATTACACTTCCAGCAATAATCCCTAGAAAAAGTGGTGTAATGAAACTAGAATACCTGAAAATACGATTATAAAGCCATTGCATATCATCTTTTATGGCATCATAATGCCGAAAAACGAAGGCTGTCCCTCGGGCAATGATCCCAATAAGCATAATGAGTAATGGAATATGCAGATAAACTGACATGGTGGTGTAGATGTGCGGAAAACCAACAAATAAAATCACAATGGCTATAATGAGCCACATATGGTTGGCTTCCCAAACCGGGCCAATGGCCTGATACATGGTTTTACGGGTACGACTCCTGTTTTTAGTTGAAGTAAAAAGTTCAATAATTCCGGCACCGAAATCTGCTCCTCCAAGTAAAAAGTATAACAGTATGCCCAAACATAAAAAGGTAATTACAACATATTCCATAATTAATGATTAGAGGTTTCGGATGCTGAATTGTTGTATAATACAGGAACCATTTTAATTTGCCGGTAGAGTAAAAAGGTTACAATAACACTCAGAGATAAATAAATAGCTGAAAAGATGTAAAATGAATAAGCGATTCCCGGCATTGGTGTTACGGCATCTTTGGTACGCATAATACCATAAATAATCCAGGGCTGACGCCCAACTTCTGTAACTACCCAACCGGCTTCCAGCGCTACATAACCCAAAGGAATGGCAAGCACAAATAATTTAAGCAGCCAGCGTTTCTCTAACAGCGATTTCTTTCTAAGCAAATGAATAAAATAAACCAGTGAAATCAATGCCAGCATGGTTCCTATTCCTACCATCATCTGGAAGGCATAATGGGTAATTGCAACTGGTGGTTGCTGATCTTTAGGAATTTGATCGAGGCCTTTTACTTCGGCCTTAAAATCTCCATGAGCCAAAAAACTTAAGGCTCCGGGAATTTTTATTGCTCCTTTTACCGTTCTCTCCTTTTCATTTACAATTCCACCAATAAGCAGCGGTGCGGGCTTTTCGGTTTGATAAAGCGCTTCCATAGCGGCGAGCTTGGCTGGTTGTCGTTTAGCCACATCTTTAGCAGAAATATCACCACTTAATGGCTGTAGCAAAGCACCTATACAGGCAAATACCGCAGCAATCTTAAATGCCTGTAAATGAAATTCCTTATTTTGATTCCTCAAAATCATTAAAGCGTGAACACCCGCTACAGCAAATCCGGTAGCGGTAAATGCAGCCAAACACATATGTAAGGCTTGAGAAAACCAGGCCTTATTAAACATGGCCTGTATAGGATCAACATTAAGGTATTGACCATTTACAAAATCAAAGCCCGCCGGACTATTCATCCAGGCATTTGCAGCCACAACTAAGATTCCAGAGGCTAACCCACTCACGCCTACCACCATTCCGGTAAACCAGTGAAACCATTTATTTAATTTGTCCCATCCGTAGAGAAAAAAGCCCAGGGCTATTGCTTCGATAAAAAAAGCTGTTCCTTCCAGCGAAAAGGGCATTCCGAAAATTGGGCCTGCGTGTTCCATGAATTTAGGCCATAATAAACCCAGTTCAAATGATAGCATGGTACCAGATACTGCGCCAGTAGCAAAAAAAATTGCAACGCCTTTACTCCAGGCCTTCGTAAGGTTTTTATAAACCTCATCATTTGTTTTTAGCCATTTATAATGTGATACAGCCATAAAAAATGGCATTACCATACCAATGCAGGAAAAAACTATGTGGAAGCCTAATGATAAGGCCATTTGGGAGCGGGCAGCTAAAAAATCATCCATATCTGAAATTGGATTTGGTGTATTGCAAATATAGAAGATATGGGTTGAGTTGATGTTAATTTAACTGAGCTGTTTAGATTTATTTTAAATATAGAATGTTTATAAATTGAAAAAAGATTTTGATCCATGCAGCCACAGATCAGCAAATTATTTTAAAATTAATTTGCTAATCTGTGGCCATACTTTAAGCGCCCTTTAATTCATCATAAGCGGCTGAGAGACTTCTCTGAATCCCCTCACCCTGCCATTCTGATGCGTTTGGAATAGTTGTAGCTTTTAAAATATCGTCTTTATTTTTTCCTGCCTTAATTTCACTACCAACAAATGTGAGCAAATTTTGAAGATAATTTTGAAAGGCCTTTACGTCAGCTTTGTTCCCTGTTATTTTTTCAGGCTCACGACTATGTCCAAAGATAAACATCGTATCATGATCAAATTGATGATAAATTTTATCCAGAGCAGTGATCCAGTTGCCAATGTGTGCACCATTTTCTCTATCGATATATGGATATTTCCGATTAGAAACCAAATCACCTACATGAACGATATTAGCATTTTCAAAATGATAAATGGCATCACCATTGGTATGCCCTGAACCATAATAATAAGCACCGATTTTTTCATCACCAACGGGTGCTTTCCAACCTGTTCCAAAAGTGGTATCTGGCAGCAACTGCTGATCTAAGCTATTGGCCTTCTCAGCAGCCCTCTTTTGATTTACCAGAGAATTTTGATGCGCTACTACTTTTTCTACTAAGCCTTTGAAGGCAATGTTACCCGCCGTATGATCGCCATGATGATGCGTATTGAGAAGGTATTTAAATGGCTTTTCGCTCATTTTTTTTAACTCCTCAATTACATGTGGAGCCGTAGCAGGGAATTGCGCATCAACCACCACAAATCCACTTGAAGAATTTAACCAGCCGATTGTTCCACCCTGTTCTGTAAAAACACCTACATTGTTTCTAAGTGTTTTGAAATTGTAACTCAACAACTGTTTTGCAAAAACATCTGTTTTGTAAATTGAAAGCAATGCCATGGCCAATGCAGAACCTTTAATAAAATTTCTTCTTTCCATTTCGAGTGATATATAAAAAAGCCACAACATTTTTGCTGTGGCTTAAATTTAATTATTCTTTCAGAAAGTTAAGGGTTAAATCCCTGATCCTGGAGTAGTTCCTGGCTCATGGCCCGGACCAAAGGAATTATTTTTGCGTCCTTTATCTTTGTCGAATAAATTCGTTGCAACTTTTGATGATTTGTTATCATCTAAATTTCTGTTTTCCTTAATATCTTCGGCTGTTTTATCAAGTAAATCATTCTCAATGATTTTTCCTTTTTCTTTATTAGTTTCCATAGTGGTTTTTTTAAATTGATGTATTATAGGAACACACAAGAAATAATATTGTTTTAACAGCAATCTTCGTAATGGGCCTGTTACTGATTACGGATTAATCAGATCGTTAAGGAGCCAACAATCATAGGCAGGAAAAAAGAATCAATAAAAAAGTCCCGAATTACTCCGAGACTGTTCCTATTTGGTTAATGATATTTAGGCTAAAGCATTTTGCTTCACCACCATTTTAACTTTTTCGATAACGTAGTCCAATTCTTCTTTTGTAGTGTATTTACTAAAAGAAAAACGCACAGATGGGCGATTTGGATCGGCTTTGATACCATTTAGCACATGTGAGCCAATATTAGAACCAGACGAACATGCACTACCACCAGAAGCACAAATTCCATTAATATCCAAATTAAACAGTAACATATCGCCCATATCCATTTCAGGGAAAGAAACATTCAATACTGTGTAAAGGCTTTTATCTGCATCGGTTTCTCCATTAAAACCAATTCCTGGAATTTCCGCAATCAATTGAGCCTTCATATAATCTTTCAAACCTTGAATATGATTTTGGTGCGCTTCCATTTCTGCATAGGCAATTTCCAAAGCCTTTGCTAAACCTACTATCCCATAAACATTTTCAGTTCCTCCACGCATATTACGTTCTTGTGCGCCACCATAAATCATTGGTGGAATTTTAATATTGCTGTTTACGTATAAGAAACCTACACCTTTAGGTCCGTGAAGTTTATGTGCGGCACATACAATGAAATGCGCTTTCAGTTCACGTACATGATGAACATAGTGTCCCATCGTTTGAACGGTATCGGCATGGTAAATGGCATTATATTTTTCGCAGATATCACCTACTTTTATCATGTCTGTAAGGGTACCCAGTTCATTGTTTGCATGCATTAAGGAGACAAAAGTACGTTCATTATTTTGCAATAACTCTTCTAAGTGCGCATAATCAACATTACCTTTTTCATCAATATTTACAAAGCTCAACTTATCTATCTCACCATTTTTCAGCATCATATTTAAAGTATGTTCTACCGCATGATGTTCAATTTTAGAGGTAATGGCGTGTTTAATTCCATAGGCTGAAATGCCACAACGAATAGCCGTATTATCAGCCTCTGTTCCACCCGAAGTAAAAAATATTTCAGAAGGTGATGCACCTAAAAGATTAGCGACAGTTTTTCGGGCTTTTTCTACCAAAGTTCTTACCTCACGACCTAGTGCATGAATGGCTGATGGATTACCATAATAGTTTTCCATCACGTTACTCATTTCGGCAATTACTTGTTTATCTAATGGTGTGGTAGCCGCGTTGTCTAAATAAATCCTTTTCATATTGTGATTATCACCTTTAAATGATTTCATCTATAAAGATGATTTCATGAATTAATTTTATTCTTTAATTATTGCCTCTATTTCAGTTACAAATGCAATATTTCCTTGATATCTGAAATAATTTTATTCGCCAGACTTTCTGCAATGGTTTCATTTTCTGCTTCGCTATAAATACGGATAATCGGTTCGGTATTAGAACGGCGCAAGTGCACCCATGTTTTATCAAACTCTATTTTCAAACCATCAATCGTGCTGTATGGCTGCTTTTTATATTTCTCTTCAACTTGCTTCAACAAATTGTCGATATCCATTTCTGCTGTAAGCGTAATTTTATTTTTAGAGATATAATATTGAGGATAGCTTGCTCGTAGTACGGAAATAGATTTTCCAAACTTAGCCAAATGCGTTAAGAATAAAGCGATCCCCACCAAAGCATCTCTACCATAGTGCGATTCAGGATAAATAATTCCACCGTTTCCTTCACCACCAATAATGGCGTTGCTTTCTTTCATTTTATTCACCACGTTTACTTCACCAACCGCTGAAGCATGATATTCAGAACCTGCTTTTTCAGTTACATCACGGAGGGCCCTGGTTGATGAAAGATTAGAAACCGTATTGCCCGGAGTATTTTTCAATACATAATCGGCTACAGCAACCAAAGTATATTCTTCTCCAAACATACTTCCATCTTCATTTACAAAACATAAACGGTCTACATCTGGATCTACCACAATACCTAAATCTGCATTTTGTTTTTGAACCTCTTTGGATATCTCTGTCAGGTTTTCTGGAAGCGGTTCAGGATTATGAGGAAAATGACCATCAGGCGTGCAATACAATTCTGTAACCCTGGTTACCCCTAATGCTTTCAGCAAGGCCGGAATAAAAATACCTCCTGTTGAATTAACAGCATCTATTACCACCTTAAAATCAGCTTTCTTAATCGCTTCAACATCTACTAGCGGCAATGCCAAAACTTTATCAATGTGCTTTTGCAGGTAAGTGTCATTTTGAATAACCTTTCCTAATTTATCTACATCGGCAAATTCAAACCCAGCGCTTTCAGCAAGTTCCAAAACTTCTATCCCATCAGCATCGCTAATAAATTCACCATCTGCATTAAGTAATTTTAATGCATTCCATTGTTTTGGGTTATGACTTGCAGTTAAAATGATCCCACCGCCAGCCTGTTCATCAGGCACGGCAATTTCAACTGTTGGTGTGGTAGATAAACCTAAATCAATTACCTCTATGCCCAAGCCTTGCAAAGTACCTATAACCAAATGGTTAACCATCTCACCCGAAATCCGGGCGTCGCGACCTAATACGATTCTTTTAATCCCTGTTTTTTGCACCACCCAGCTTCCAAAGGCAGCTGTGAATTTTACTATATCAATTGGTGTTAAGCCATTTCCAGCCTGTCCACCTATGGTTCCTCTTATTCCTGAAATCGATTTTATTAAAGTCACTTATTGTATCTAATAATGAGCACCAAAAATAAGAAAAAAAACAAGATAGCAGGCATCCCAAAGCCTTATCAAAAGTTAATTTACATTAAGTTTATATCTATTTATACGATGTATTTAGTAGGCATATGATCATTTTTTTGATAAATGATCATATGTTTGGTTCATTAGCTAACCATTATAAATTGACAGATTAAAATATAATTGCAATATTGTTGCAAAAAATATCATAATATTTACCTAGCAACTGTAAAATCTTATATTTGCAGAAATTTGGTAATTAAATGATTATGGAACATCCTATTAATGGCTTCGGCAATAAATTAATATGCGGTGGTTAATCCAATTTTATCTAAGTTTGCATCCTTTTAATAAACAAACAGCTTTTTTTATGCAGCGAAAATGGTTTCAATATTGGTTTAATTCACCATATTATCATATTCTTTACCAACAAAGAAATGACGCTGAAGCTGAGTTTTTTATTGATCAGCTAACCCATTTTTTGCTTCCAAAATCCGATTCTAAGGCCCTTGACATTGCCTGCGGAAAAGGAAGACATTCTATTTACCTCAATAAAAAAGGATTAGATGTTACCGGGATTGACTTATCTGAACAAAGTATAAAGTACGCACGGCAATTTGAAAACAATAAACTGCATTTTTTGGTGCACGATATGCGAAAGCTCTTTTACATCAATTATTTTGATATTGCCTTAAATCTTTTCACCAGTTTCGGTTATTTCGATACTGAAAAAGAACATGTTGATGCTTTAAAAACATTCAGGAAATGCCTTAAGCATGATGGAGTTTTGGTTTTGGATTATTTTAATACTGAAAAAATCCTGAGAAATCTTAATTCCTGCGAAGTGAAATCCCTTGATGGAATTGCATTTAATATTTCTAAAAATGTGATCGAGGGAAAAATCATCAAAAAAATCAATTTTGAAGATAAAGGGAAGAAATATAGTTTTGAAGAGCGTGTTCAAGCTTTCAGTTTTAAAGATTTTGAGCGGATGATTTTAAAAGCCGGAATGACTATCCATCGAACATTCGGCAACTATGAATTAGAAGAATTTAATCAAAACACATCAGACCGGTTAATATTAATCTGTAAAAAAGCATGATAGAAAGCATACAGCAATTTGATCTGGCTTTATTTCTTAAAATCCACAGGGGGCTCTCCAATGGCTTTTTTGATTGGTTGATGCCACTCATGCGCAATCGGTTTTTCTGGTCGCCACTTTATGTTTTTATTTTAATTTTCTGCATTAAACAATATAAAAAACAGGGATATTATATCATTGGAATGATCCTGTTTACATTTGCTTCTGCTGATTTAATTTCTTCAAGAGTAATCAAACCGTGGATTTCAAGGGTTCGGCCATGCAATGATTTAACCATAGCCAATGATATTATTCACCGTGTACCTTGCGGAAGCGGTTTAAGCTTTCCTTCGGCACATGCCACCAATCACTTTGCTATTGCCGTTTTTTTAATTTGCGTTTTTTACAGTAGATGGAAACCCATTTTGCCACTTGGCTTGTTTTGGGCCTTTATTATTAGTTTTGCACAAGTGTATGTAGGCGTTCATTATCCTATTGATGTTACCGCAGGTGCACTTTTAGGAACCTTAATTGGTTTCATCTGTTCAGGAATGTTTAAAAAATTACAACCTGATTTTTAAGTTATGGAAATCTGGAAACTCTGCGTGCTTTTCTTTTGTGCCTTTTTAGGCGGAACAGCTATATTTTTGGTTAAAAGTGACAAATCTAAGTTGCTAAAACTGATCTTATCTTTTAGTGGCGCCTATTTATTTGCCATAACCGTACTGCATTTAATACCCGATGCCTTTAGTGGTCCTGACAAAAGTGAAATCGGGATTTTTATTCTCGTGGGTTTTCTTTTGCAGGTATTTTTGGAACAATTTTCTGAAGGTGTGGAACATGGCCATATCCACAAGCATCACGATGGGCAGGTATTTCCATTCGGCATTATGATCAGCTTGTGCTTACACGCATTTTTAGAAGGAATGCCTTTGGCAAAAGAACAGCATAATGAACTAATTTTTGGCATTTCCTTACACCATATCCCTGCAGCATTTGCTTTAGGAAGCATTTTAATGCAGAATCATTTCAAAAAGGGAAGTATCATTCTATATCTGATCATTTTTGCAATTATGGCTCCATTGGGCTTTTATGTAAGCATGGGATTAAGTAATGGAAGTATTGGAGGTGTAGAGGCTTATTTTAATAAAATTATGGGTGTGGTGATTGGAATATTTCTTCACATATCTACAACCATTTTATTCGAATCCAGTGCCGATCATAAAATTAACCTGCGTAAAATGATTGCTGTTTTATTGGGAATAGGTGTCGCTTTAATTGGTTTCTTCGCCGGGCATCATTAACCAAGCAGAATCAAAATTTATTTTCATCATATCCATATTTTGACTAACTTACTATATGGATGAAATTGTAAATGAGCCTTCCGTAGAATATAAAAAAAGAAAATATAGTGTTCAGGAATACCTGGAAATGGAAAATGCTTCACAAGAAAAGCATGAATATTTTGAGGGAGAGATATTTCCACTTCATAGGGAAGTTAGTGCTACAGGTATAACGTCTCTGTCTGGAGCAGCGCTTAATCACAACTATATATTCTCCAATACTTTTGGCTTTCTTAGTCATAAATTATACGGATCAAAGTGTATTCCTTTTGGCAGCGATATGAGAATGAACATCCCTGAAAACACACTTTTCACCTATCCTGACATATCTATTTACTGCAATGAAATTAAACGCCTCGAAGAAGATGAAAATACGGTACTCTTACCAAACGTTATCATAGAAATTCTTTCTCCTTCTACAAAAGATTACGACAGGGGCAGTAAATTTAAGCTTTATAGAGATATTCCGTCTTTAAAAGAATATATTATGATCGATTCCACAGCTATCGCAGTTGAAGCTTTTCATATTAATGGGCATCGAAATTGGGAATTGAAAGAATATAGTAATATGGATGATAGTCTGAATTTTTATAGCCTTGGCTTTGATATTCAACTAAAAAATATTTATCAGTATGTCAAATTTTAAATAAATAGAACTAGAGAACCTGAATAGTGAATCAGCTATTTCTTCGCCTTCTTTTTTCCGTAGCCCCATGGGCAGTGCTTACATTTATTTTTACAGCAAGAGCCACGCTTTAAATGATAAGCTTCGGTAAATACCATTAGTCCATCTTCATTAAAGTAAAAATCTTCCCCTTCTTTCATATTGAGTTTTGAATGAGTGAGTTTCCAATGAGTGAATTTTGAATGGAAGAGTTTTGAATGATTGAATGTTTTTTCACTTATCCTTTAACCTCAAAATCTTTCAAATCCAGTTACTTAGTTTAATATCTTTACCTCTAACCTATCTTTAAAGTATTCTTTTAACTGCTTCCCATCACCATGCAAAGTCCAAATTTGTTTGGGTTGTACATTTTCGATGGTTTCCAGTATTGCATCCCAATCAGCATGATCAGAAATATAAAGCGAAATGCCATTTTGTTGTTGTAGATTTTCCCATCCGGAAGCAAAAGCCCTCACCACATTAATGGCTTTATGATAACTATGGAAAACCATCGGTGGAACAATATAAACCTGATGTTGCTGGTTATTCTTCATCACTTTACGATCATACATTTTGTACCTGCCCAACGCTATGCCGTAATCTTCGTAAATTTTCACAAATGGCATAATGCTATGATGCACCATAATATTTTTAGTTGGACAGTGATGATTTAGCAATTGGATGATCCTTTGGCTTTTACCTAAGGCATAAGCACCAAGCATAATATTCGAATTGGTATCATTCAATTTCTCTATCTCTTTAACTGGAGAGGGATGTTTAGTTTCCGGATTAGCAAACGTACTTTCCGTAATTAATACATCAGCCTTTACAAACTCAAAAGGTTCACAGGTTGTATCTGGTTCTATCTTATAATCTCCGGTATAGAGATATTTAATGCCCTGATATTCCATTAAAACCTGTGCAGAACCTAATATATGCCCGGCTGAATAAAAGGTGATGGAAACCTCCTTGATCTTAAACGATTGGTGATAAGCTTTAATATAAAAATCTACAGCGGCAAACTTACGGTAACGGTGTTTCATAAAAGATTCGGTAGCAGCCGTACAATACACATGCTCACTACCGCCAATAGCATGATCGCCATGTGCATGAGAAACCACAGCCTCTTTTACCGGTTGCTGTGGGTCTAAATAAAAATCACCGTAAACACAATATAAACCAGTTGGTGTAATGGTGATAAAATCGTCTAAAATCATTTATAAGATTTAAGGATAAAACAGGATTTTGGAAATATAAAACATATCTATTTTAAGGTAGGCAGCATTGAAGCTCTAATATGCCTTTGCAACTACTAAAAACTGTCTATGTAGCGCTAGAACTTGTTCAATGATTGAATTCTGTTCGTCGTTCACAACAAAATGATCTGCCATTTTTGCCTTTTCTTCATCGCTCATTTGCTTGTCCATTCTGGCTTTTACCTGATCTGTAGAAACCTGATCACGATGCATTACGCGTTCCAGCTTCATTGACAATGGAGCGGTTACCAGAATAGAAGTATCACACATTTTATAAGAGTCACTCTCAAAAAGCAAAGCTGCTTCCTTTACTATGTAGGGCACCTTTTGATCAATTTGCTTTACCCATACTTCAAAAGCCCTGAATACTGCCGGATGAACCAAATTATTCAATTTAGCCAATTCTGCTTCATTGTTAAAAACAATACTTGCCAGGTGTTTTTTGTTGAGTTCCCCCTCAGGTGTATAGCTTTCCTCACCAAATGTAGAGATGACACCTTCAACCAGCAATTGATCAGATACCATAATTTCTTTTGCAACGGTATCTGCATAAAAAACCGGAATGCCTAAAACTTCAAAAACCTTACAAACGGTTGTTTTTCCACTCCCTATTCCACCTGTGATGCCTACTTTATACATTATTTTTCTACTACAAAATCTACCTTAGATGGATTAATATTGATTAGTTTACAGTAATCCGGAAACTCCGTAATTTTCACTGTAAACTGCTTATGTGCTAAATCCTGCCATTCATTAACATCAACAGTGGCAGTAATGAAGTTATCATTTACCTGACTATAATTGCCTAATGCAACTAAAAATGTTACCTTAATTTTCTTGGGATAAAGTTTTATGCTGTTGTAATTTTTATTGTTAATGATCTTTAAAGGCACCTCAATTGTCTTTTCTGTAAATTCATCTACAGGAAGCTTTACTTCTACCGACGAAGGATAAATACTTACATTTTTTTGAGGGCTATGTTGCAAACCAATCCTGACAGTTGTGCTCCCCTGAATCTTACTTAGCTTTAAAGTATCCGTTGGCCAAATCGTAATTTTGCTTAATTCTTCTGCCGGACCTGCTACCTTTACATATTGAGGATTTAAGATGATATCACTTGATATCCCGTACTGATTGATGAAATCCAGTTTACTGACCAATTTAATCGAAACCTTTTTTACTGTTCTTTTCGTAAAATCAAAATATAAGGTATCTGGCTTTACAGAAATCACTTTTTGCGTGCTTTCCAGTTGTCTGTTAACGTTGTATAACTGATCTGAGAATGTGATGAAATCCTTAGTATTGAGCTGACTTAAGCTCACAGATATGGATGGTGGGCTGATACGCAGACGGGAAAAGATCAATTGCCAGCCAGTTCCTTCTACCTGTAAATCAACCGTATCTGATTGTAAAGGATAAAATGCCCGCCTAGTGGGTGTGTTTTTAAAAACTAAAACCGTTTTAGCAGTATAGATATACTTGTTATTCAGTGCCATAAAAAGCCATGCTGCAATTGCCAGAAACAAACAAGCTAAGAGTGTAAAAACACGTCTTTTCTCTATTTGGGTTAATCTAATAAATGGCATATTTAACAATCTAAATGACGATGGATGATGATCCAATATAACAATATCGCCAAATGTAGTAAAACTAAACAGGTGCTCAAATAGAAATGATACAAAGAAATGAAAGAAGCGTAGTTTAGGCTTTTAAAACTGACTAAAAACAAAAAACCGCCGATCTGTAGAACGACGGTTTTCCTAAAATTTTTATTTTGTTTAAGCTTTAGCAGGTGTAGTTACTGCTTTCGTAGCATCTAATGATACTGCAGATTTATCGAAACGAATTTTAACGCCGCCTTCTACTTCAATTAAAAAGGTTGTGTCATTTAAATCTGCAATACGTCCGTGGATGCCTGCAGTTGTGATAATTTTATCACCTTTTTTCAATTCTGCTACTAATTTTTTATGTTCTTTAGCTTTTTTAACTTGCGGGCGGATCATGAAAAAGTAGAAAACTACCATAATTAATACCATAGGTACAATGGTACTAAGCATGCTACTTGTTCCACCTGTTGCCTGTAAAATTACTGTTGATGTCATTTCTTATTGATTTGATTTATTTAATTAATATTTGATCAGCCAATTGCTTAGCTGTTAAGTTATTTTTTCACCCTTACATCACCCACCAGGTGTACTGTTGATATAGCCGGGTTCGCATTTGAATTGACGGTAATTACTTTGTCCTGCATGCCTTCTTTACCTTCGCTATTAAAAACCACTTTAATAACGCCTTCTTTACCAGGCAAAATTGGTTCTGTTGGCACTACCGGAACGGTACAGCCACAAGTTGCAGTTGCATTTGAAATAATTAAAGGGCTTTTACCGGTATTTTTGAACTTAAATTCGTGTGTAACTTTTTCACCCTGATCTATTTTTTCAAAATCAAATATTTCTCTTTCAAACACAATTACAGGGGCATCTGCTGAAACAACTGTATTGCCTTTCGAACCAGCAACTTTATCTGTTGAATTATTTGCATTACGACATGCTGTAAAAGAAAGTGCAGCAATGGCCAGGATAAATATCTTTTTCATAATTACTCTTCAATTAATCCGCGACCGATTTTCTTAATGGTATTGTTTTTCTTTAAGTCGCCTAAAATTTTGTCCAAAATACCATTTATAAACGAATTACTTTTCGGTGTACTGTAATCTTTTGACAGTTCCAAATATTCATTAATGGTTACTTTAACCGGGATGGATGGGAAATTTAGCAATTCACAGATAGCCATTTTCATTAGAATTGTATCCATTAAGGCAATACGCTCTGATTCCCAGTTTTTAGTTCTTTCTGCAATCATTTCCTGGTACTTGGCATCGTTTTGTAAGGTATGGATAAACAAATCCTGTACAAACTTACTGTCCTCAGTCCAGTCTGCGCTAATTTCAGTTAATTTGTTTTTGAATGGATCATCGAAGGTAAAATTCTTCAAAGTTTTAGCCACCATGCCTTTCATCACTTCATGATCTACCTGCCAGTTGATGAATTTCTCTTCAAAAACCTGTAAAATAGCCTGGTTTTTTAAGATGATTTTCCTGAAAATGTATTTGATAATGTCTTTTGATGATTCTAAGCTTTCATTAGGATCTGCAAGATAATCTGCATATTCTTTAGATGCTTTTAAAGAATTGAAAACTGTTTTACGAATTTCCGGATCGAAACCCCAGTCAACCTTATACTTCTTTACCGCCGATACATATTCGGGGTTTTGCTGCATTAAAACGCTAAACTTGTTGTGAAGCAGTTTTAAGTTGGGATTTAAGTCCTCTGCTGTTTTTAGATGTTTATTTGCACGCTCTGCAGCGTCGTTGGCCGTAAATTCGGTCACTTCTACCATCAGTGATAACATCCAGATGTACATTTCGTACACGCTATCGATGCTCTGCATTAAAAGTTTTAGGTCTCCTTTAATGTCTTTTTTGTCTGCCATTTGCCATGCAAAAATATTTTGCAAAGCTTTGATCCTTAAGTGCCTTCTGTTTAACATGAATGTAAGAACGAGTGCGGTTTTTAAAACCTGTTTTTAATAATTATTAATATGATGATTTGATTTTCTTAATGTCGGCAATCCGTTTCTCGGCGATTCGGTTAGCAGCAATGTTTGTTGATATTTTTTCTGATTTGCTTAACTTGATTACGCTTCTTGTTGCATCGTAAATATTCTCAGTTAGCTGAACAGTTCGCTTTTTCCCAAAACCTGTCCATTCAGAATAGCAGGCAATTAATCCTCCGGCGTTGATAAGGTAATCAGGTGCAAACAAAATTCCTTTTTTAGAAAGCAGTTCACTATCCAAAACTTCGTCTTTAAGCTGGTTATTCGCAGAACCCGCAATAATAGCAAATTTCATGCGCTCAATGGTCTTGTTGTTAACCGTAGCGCCCATTGCACAAGGAGCATACACATCGGCATCAATGCCAAAAATTTTATCTGCCTCAATAGGTTTTGCCTTGTATTTACGGGCCACATAAGTTAGTTGCTCCTGATTAATATCGCTGATTAAAACCTCTGCATTTTCTTTTCTTAGTAAGGCCACCAGATGTTCACCTACATTACCAATTCCTTGTACAACGATGGTTCTACCGGCAAGCATATCTGTGCCAAAAACTTCTTTAACACTGGCTTTAATACCCAGATAAACACCTTGAGCAGTAAAAGGAGCTGGATTTCCTGCGCCACCAATTGATTCCGGAACACCAGTAACATAATTGGTTTCCATGCGGATATATTCCATATCCTTAGTATTGGTTCCCATTTCCTCCGCAGTAATGAACTCGCCATTCAGATTTTTAATAAATCTTCCGTAGCTACGCATTAATGTTTCGGTTTTGTCTTTTCTGGAATCGCCAATAATTACGCCTTTTCCACCACCCAGGTTTAAACCGGTAATGGCTGCTTTATAAGTCATTCCTCTCGATAAACGCAAGGCATCTTCTAAGGCTTCCCCTTCAGTAACATAACTCCACATCCGGGTTCCGCCTAAAGCAGGACCTAAAGTGGTATCATGAATGGCAATAATTGCTTTTAAACCAGTATCCGGATCATTACAAAAAACCAATTTTTTGTGCCCATAAGCACTTAATTGAGCTAGAATGGATGAATCGGACGGAGAATTTGCTGGCATATTTAACGGTCGGCTAACTTCCTGCAAAATTAAAATAAAAAAACCATTAATACATGTATTTAACTTAACTATAACAAAATTAATTTTGCCCCAATCTCCTCACAATCCTAACCAGTTTTAAAAAACCGATCAGATTAATAGTATATTTTTTCGGATGGAGAAAATGAAATTGCCTAAATTTGTACCACATGAAACATCTGCGCAGGTTAAATAAGTATTTCTTAAAATATAAATGGTGGATTATCCCGGGAAGTATTTTCGTAATCATATCTAACATTTTTGGCGTTGTACCTGCTCAGGTAATTGGTTATGCGGTAGATTTAATTACAGAAAACATACAAATCTATAACCTATTCAATGGCTTTGATCGACAAGAAATCGTCTACAGTATATTCAGCAGTAACCTTCTTTATTTCGGAATTTTAGTCATTATACTTTACGTTCTTAGGGGATTATTCTTGTTTTTCATGCGTCAAACTATTATTCTAATGTCAAGGCATATTGAATTTGATATGAAGAATGATATTTATCAACACTATCAGGAGTTAAGTTTAGGTTTTTACCGGAGAAATAATACGGGAGACCTGATGAATCGGGCTACAGAAGATGTGAACCGGGTTAGAATGTATGTTGGTCCGGCCATCATGTACACCATAAATACATTTGTTTTATCTGTGTTAATTGTATGGTCAATGTTCGATGTAAACTCCAAACTTGCCATTTACTGCCTCTTGCCGCTCCCCTTCCTGGTGGTAATTATCTATTACGTGAATACGCTGATTTTTAAAAAAAGCGGTAAAATCCAGGAACGGCTTTCTGATCTATCTAGTTTTGTGCAGGAGCGTTTTTCAGGCATTAGGATTATCAAATCTTATGTTCGGGAGGATTACACCAGAAACATGTTTGAAATTCAAAGTAATGAATACAAAAAAGATTCAATGAGTTTGGTAAAGGTTTCGGCCTTGTTTTACCCAACCATGATGCTTCTAATTGGGTTAAGCACTATTCTTACCATTTATATTGGCGGCATTCAGGTAATGAACGGCAGTATTACCGCCGGAAACATTGCAGAATTTATCATTTATATTAATCAACTTACTTTCCCGGTAACCATGTTGGGCTGGGTAACCTCATTGATTCAACGTGCGGCAGCTTCACAAAAAAGGATAAATGAATTTCTAGATATTCCATCCGATATTCAATCGACAGAACTTAATGATAGAGAAATCAGTGGGCACTTAGCATTCAACAATGTAAGTTTCACTTATCCGGATACTGGCATTGAAGCATTGAAAAATTTAAATTTTGAGATTAAAGCGGGAGAGTTTGTGGCCATTATTGGTAAAACTGGTTCAGGAAAATCTACATTAGCCAATTTAATCATGCGCATGTATGATGTTCAAAGTGGGTCTATTTTAGTGGATGGAAATGATTTAAAATCACTTAATCTAAAAAACTACCGCAGCCAGATTGGCTTTGTACCACAGGAGGTTTTCTTATTTTCTGATACAATACGTAATAATATAGCCTTTGGTTTAGACCAGGTTACGAATGATGAAATCTACGATGCCGCTAAAAATGCCTCTGTATATCACAACATTATTGATTTTGATGAAAAATTTGAAACGATGCTTGGCGAACGTGGAATTACCCTATCTGGTGGACAAAAACAGCGTGTATCTATTGCTAGGGCTTTAATAAAATCGCCTAGAATTTTAATATTTGATGATTGTCTTTCTGCCGTTGATACTAAAACGGAAGAAGAAATTTTAAATAATCTGGGTAAAATGATGAACGGAAAAACCAGTATTTTAATTGCACATCGAATTTCTACCATTAAAAATGCAGATAAGATTCTGGTACTTGATAACGGAAAAATCATTGAGCAAGGTACACACAGCGAATTACTTAGCTTAAATGGTAGTTATACAGAACTTTATAATAATCAACTTTTAGAGGAAGAATCACGAAGTATTTAATTTTATTTTGAACTTTAAATATTTGCTTTATATTTACCGAAACCAAAAACCAACATCAATACCAACCATGGGAGAATTCGACAACAAGGAAAGAGAAGAAGTTTTTTCAAAGAAAGTAAGAGCAGGCAAGAGAACTTATTTCTTCGATGTGAAGGCTACTCGCTCAGGTGATTATTATTTAACAGTTACTGAGAGCAAGAAAAGATTAGAAGACGGTGTATTCGTTAAACATAAAATTTTCTTATACAAAGAAGATTTTGAGAAATTTACAGAAGGCTTAAATGAAACTGTTGATTACATTAAATCTCATCAGGATGTGGTTGAAAAACGTTATGAATATTCTGAAAATGGAGAACATAGCCCTAAAACATCTGACGATTTTTCGTTTTAATTTAAATATATAAGAAAAGCCTTCGTAAAAACAAAGGCTTTTTTTTATGCATTAAATCTACAGTCATGTAGAATTGATAAATAGTGTTTATGCTACAGCTAGTCCTGCTCCCACTAAAAATATCAATAAAAAGTAGCCAACAATTACAGTGATGGTAATGATTCCCCAAAATTTAAACAGCGATTTTACATTTTGCATCGCGGTGTTTAAACTTTCCTGATTTCCGAATAACACCCCCTGCTTTCCATTGTTTGAAATTCTAAACAATAATAAACTCGGATAGAAATAAAACAGCCCTAAAATTAGATAGACAATGGTTATTGCGGTTGAACTACCTTGCCCCAAGCTGCCTAATTGTTTTGCCAGTACAGGATTGCTTGCAATCATTGCTGGAATAGTAAATGAAACTAAAATAAGTATTACTGAAAATACAAATCCAACAATTGATAAAAACTTCGCCCATCTGGTGATATCGTAAATATAGCTGCGCATTTCTTCTGTTACGACTAATTTCACTTCCTGAGGTACGTCCTCCTCTAAATCTTCCATATTATATAATTGTAATTTTGGATAAACTTAGATAAAATATCCATCTGCTACAAATTAGCAGCTTTAATTAAAGAGTTTAAAAGCTTATCTTTGCCGCCTGAAAAAGGTGAAAGGTGAAAGGTGAAAGGTGAAAGGTGAAAGGTGAAAGGTGAAATCGTAAATCGTAAATCGTAAATCGTAAAATAAAAAATATAAATGGCATTACAATGTGGTATAGTTGGTTTACCAAACGTAGGTAAATCGACGCTTTTCAACTGTTTATCCAATGCAAAGGCGCAAGCTGCAAACTTCCCTTTTTGTACTATTGAACCTAATGTTGGTGTAATTACGGTACCGGATGACAGACTAACGAAACTGGCTGAGCTGGTTAAACCTAACAAAGTACAGCCAAACACAATTGAAATTGTAGATATTGCTGGTTTAGTTAAGGGTGCATCAAAAGGTGAAGGTTTAGGCAACCAGTTCTTAGGAAACATACGGGCTACGAATGCTATTATTCATGTATTAAGGTGTTTTGATGATGGTAATGTGATCCATGTTGATGGTTCAGTTGATCCGATTCGTGATAAAGAAATTATTGATACAGAATTACAGCTAAAAGATTTGGATACCGTTGATAAACGCATTCAAAAGGTTGAAAAAATGGCTAAAACTGGTGGTGATAAGGATGCAAAACGTACTTATGAAATACTATCAATTGTAAAAACACATTTAGAAAATGGCAAATCTATCCGAACAGCCGCTTTGACACAGGATGATTTTGACTTTATTGAAGACTTGGGTTTATTAACTCAAAAGCCTGTAATGTATGTTTGTAATGTAGATGAGGCTTCTGTAGTAACCGGCAACAAATATGTTGACCTGGTAAAGGCCAGCGTAGCTGATGAGCGTGCCGAAGTGTTGGTAATATCTGCAAAAATTGAATCTGAAATCGCAGAATTAGAAAGCTATGAAGAACGTCAGGAATTTTTAGCTGATTTAGGTTTAGATGAATCTGGTGTTAATAAACTGATCCGTGCGGCCTATAAATTATTAAACCTTTATACTTACTTTACTGCTGGTGTTCAAGAAGTTCGTGCATGGACCATTACCAAAGGTTTTACTGCTCCTCAGGCTGCAGGTGTAATCCACACCGATTTCGAAAAAGGCTTTATTCGTGCAGAAGTAATTAAATATAATGATTTCGTTACTTTAGGTTCAGAAAATGCTTGTAAAGATGCTGGTAAACTAGGTGTTGAAGGTAAAACTTATGTGGTAGAAGATGGAGATATTATGCACTTCAGGTTTAATGTTTAAACACTAAACACCACTAAAATATTAAGCCACTTCAAAAGAGTGGCTTTTTTGTTATTGCAGTAGCTCGAAATTTCTGTCATCCAAAAATTTGGATGTTATTATTGTCCTGGCCGGACGGGCTTATTTTCTTTTGACACCAAAAGAAACAAAAGTGCCGGCTCGCAATTTTTCTGTGGAAGTCAGTAGGTAGGCTCAATCAGTGCCATCCCGAAAAATTAACCATGCCGGTATAAAAGCAGAACGAGGAAACAGTGGGTAGGCCTTGTTAGATAGTTTATTTCATAAAAATCAATTGATCTTTAGATATTTAATCAATTAAGTCAATGGTAGATATATAGATGAAACAGATCCTTCGTACCTCAGGATGACAAGCTAAAAAATCATAATTCAAGCCAGCAACAAAATTAATACGGTTTACATCTCCAATCCATAAGCTGCAAGTTGCGCCTTAGTATCTTCATAACTGGTGTGATAAATCCCTTTTAATCCTAAACCTTCAGCTACCTGAACAAAAAGCATCCGGTCATCAATATATAAACTGGTAGCTACATCGCTTTGCGAAATATCTATCGCAACTTTGAAAATATCGGCATCGGGTTTACGGAAGTGTACAAAACTAGACGACACGAAGAAATCTACAAATTCATTCAGTTTAAAGGTATTGATCCGGTACTGATTAAGTTCTCTTCCCTCATTGCTGATTACTGCAACCTTTAAGTTATACTTTTTCTTTAAATCGCAGATTAACTGAATCATTTCAGGGTAGGGTAATGATTTTTTGAACATAAATTCTTTAAAATCATCATACGTAAAATTACGCGGCTTGAAGAATACAATCCGCTCCAGATATTCATCTAATGTTAATTTTCCAACTTCGTAAGTATCGAAGGTTAAATGGTGGCGTTCTTCTAAATCAACTGAATCTAAATCAAAAAGCACTGAGGCTTCTCCCCTGGCGTGCCGGTCCCAACCATTGGTAAGCAATACACCACCAATATCTGTAAAAAGTGTAGTTATTTTCTTTTCCATCATTTTATTTATAATAAAACTCCTTTTAAAATTAATACGGCTACGCTAAAGTAGATGACAATACCAGTTACATCCACCATGGTTGCTACAAATGGTGCTGATGACGTTGCCGGATCGAGCTTAAGCTTTTTGAGGATAATGGGCATCATAGAACCGATTAAACTTCCCCATAACACAATGCCTACCAATGTAAAAAATATGGTTGATGCAATTAGGAAAAAATGTGGTCCATAGTCATACAAGTGAAGTTGCTGCCAGATGATGATGCGGATAAAGCCTATTGTTCCCAATATTACGCCAAGCATGCTACCTGAAATGAGCTCACGACGCATCACACGCCACCATTCTGCAATGGTTACTTCACCAAGTGCCATCGCCTGTATAATCAATGTTGAAGCCTGTGAACCACTGTTACCGCCACTACTCATAATTAAGGGAATAAATAGCGAAAGTACCACCGCCTTTTCGAGTTCTATTTCGAAGTGCTGCATGGCTGTTGCGGTTAACATCTCCCCTAAAAAGAGTACAATTAACCAGCCTGCACGTTTCTTGACCAATTTTAAAATTGGAATATCAAGGTAAGGCTCATCCAAAGCTTCTGTACCACCAATCTTGTGCATATCTTCCGTATACTCTTCATTGGCAATCCAAAGGATATCATCAACCGTTACAATACCCAAAAGAATATTATTTTCGTCTACAACGGGTAAAGCCACCCGATTGTTCATCCTGAAAATATTAATGGCATCTTCCTGTGGATCATTTGCCTTTAAGGCGATAAAACGTTTGTCGGTTAATTCCCCAATTATCGAATCTGGATCTGCCAGTAAAACTTCACGAATCCTGATATCATCCAGTAAGACACCATCTTTATCAATTACATAAACTACATCAATGGTTTCGGAGTTTTTTCCATAACGACGGATATGAGATAACACTCTTGCTACAGACCATTCTGGTTTTACAGCAATATAATCTGGCGTCATTAATCTACCAATACTATATTCATTATAACCTAAAAGTGCAAGTGATTCCTTCCGCTCTTCAGATGGTAAAAGGGAAATCATTTTCTTTACCACATCGCCCTTCATTTCACCAAAAAGTGCGGTACGATCATCAGGTGGTAAATCTTTTATAATTTGATTTAACTTATTACCTGAAAGCTTTTTAATAATCCGTTCCTGGGTAGGAAAATCGAGAATACGGAATACGTTTACAGCCCTGTTGAGGGAAATGGTTTCGATGAATTTGGCTGCACATTGTGGAAGTTCATCAATCAATTCTTCTACATCAGAGATATTCAGCGCATCAAGATATTTCTTTAAGGCAATATCATCTTGTTTTTCAAGTAGTTCCTGAACCTCTTCTACAACCATTTCTTCCATAAACAACTATTTAATTTAATACATGCCAAAGCCTCTGTTAGCGGTTCGCAAAGGTGCATTTTTATTTTTTAAAAAGCCAACAGTGCATCCTTTAATTCATGCTGTGTGTGACCTAAATAAACGCTACGAGCCTTTAAATGAAATGATATTGATCTTCAATCATGAGGATTTAACAATTCTTTAATATTATGGATATACCAATATCGATGCCTCAAAAAAATTGAAAGTGTTTTCATTTTCTACTTCACCATTAAAGTATGGTTTTCATTTTTCAGGCAACTAAAACTACAGATCGTATTATCATTATAAGCGTAAGCTTCATTTTTGAGAATGCAGAATATGAATTAAAGATTATTAAAAGTGCATCATTGTCCACATTTCATACTTCCATCCAATGCATTTAACATTTGCGTAACATTCTTGTTAAATTATGGTTAATACCTGATAAAATCCTCAAATGATCTGGATTGTAAGTCGCTTAAATTTGAGCAGACTAACAACCAAACTACATGATAACCAAACTCAAAACTGCCTTTCTTGCAGTAGCTATGCTCTGTTTTATACAGCTGCAAGCTCAAACGTCTCTCATTAGTGGTACAATTACAACTGCTGATGGAATGCCCATACCCGGCATTTCAGTTAAGGTAAAAGGTACATCTCAAGGAGTATCTACAGATGCTCAAGGAAAATTTTCCATTAAGAGCGTCAATCCATCTGTACTCATCATCAGCGGAATAGGCTACCAGACCAGAGAATTTGCTTATACCGGACAAAGTACGTTGTCCATTGGGATCAAAGATGATCAGCAAAACCTAAACGAAGTAGTGGTTACTGCATTGGGCGTTAGGCGTGAAAAACGCAACCTGACTTACAGTTCGCAAGAGGTAAAAGGAGAACAGCTCACCCAAACTAAAGAACCCAATCTGGTAAATGCACTGGCAGGTAAAGTTTCAGGCGTACAAATTACCAGTTCATCCGGTACACCAGGTAGCTCATCCAGAATTGTAATCAGGGGTGCCAATTCCCTTTATGGAAATAATGAAGCTTTAATGGTAATCGATGGTATTCCTGTAAACAATGATGAAACGGGAAACCTTAATTCGGGCCCGGGAACAAATAGAATAGCAGATTTAGATCCCAATATTATCGAAAGCATCAACGTTTTAAAAGGTGGAGCAGCAACAGCCCTTTATGGTTCTGATGGTGCGAAAGGCGTGATTATCATCACTACAAAAACGGGAATGCAAAACAAGAAACCTACATTAAGTTTTTCATCTTCACTCTCATTAGAGACACCATTATTACCGGAAATTCAGAATAAATATTCACTAGGATCAAACGGGGTGTACTTTGATGGCATAAATCAAAAAACAAGTACCTCCTGGGGAGCTAGAATGGACACCCTAAAAATAAACGGACAGCCGGCAAAAGTTTATGATCAATCTGATTTATTTTTCAAAACCGGTAAAACCTATACTAATACCATTGGCGTAAATGGTGGTGGTGCATCAGGCACTTATTTCCTATCCTATACCAATCTTTCGCAAGATGGTACGGTACCCCACACTTCATTTGACAGAAATACAGTTTTTGGAAAATTCAGCACACAAATACTTAAAGACCTTGATGTTACCTTCTCTCTTAATTATGCTAATACTAAAAACAATAGATTACCTGAAGGTTATGCTTTAGAAAGTCCGGTTTGGACCATCTTTTCAGCACCAGTTTCTTATGATCTTCAACCCTCACTTAATTCGGACGGAACACAACGGTTGTATCGTTTTTCAAGAAACAATCCGTACTGGGTATTGGATAATATTAGCAACACATCAGTAGTTAATCGTTTTTTACCTACTTTTAATGCCAACTATAAGCCATTGAGCTGGTTAACCATTACAGAACGTTTTGGTGCTGATGTATATACCGAACAAGGGAAATATCATGAATCTTTACTATCTGTATCCAATCCCAATGGTCGGATTGTTAATAGTAACACCAATTTCAGACAATATAATAACGACCTAATCATAGGTGCAAACAAAACTTTCGGTGATTTTAATATCGATGCCATCTTCGGGAATAACATCATCTCCACCTATTATGAAAATGCTTATGCCAACGGGCTTGGAATTACCGTTCCTGGCTTTGATAACATAGGATCTACATCCACAGTTAAATTTACAGAAACCATCTACTTAAGCAGAAAAATAGGTTTTTATCTGCAATCAAATATCGACTACAAGAAGTTCCTGATTCTTTCTCTTACCGGAAGGTACGATGGTACTTCTGTATTGGCAAAAAACAATAGCTTTTATCCTTATGGATCTGCAGCGACAAGTTTTATTTTCTCTAATTTCTTTTCAAAAGAGGTTTCTGATATCATGAGCTTCGGAAAATTAAGGGTATCATATAGTACCGTTGGAAACGCAAGTATTGGCCCATACAGCCTGCTTACACCATATGAATCACAAACGGTTAGAAACATTGCTTTTCCATATCAGGGCCAATCGGGCTTTTTGATTAGTACGGTGCTGAGCGATCCTAATTTAAAAAATGAGCGGATTAATGAATTTGAAGTTGGGTTGGAAACTGGTTTCTTTAAAAACCGCATCGGTTTGGAAGTAACCTATTTTGATAAAAAAACAATAAATGGAATTATTCCGAATGTAGCGCTTGCGCCTTCAACCGGATTTAATTCAACCAGTGTGAATACCGCATCCATGCGCAACAGGGGTATCGAAGTGCTCTTAAATGCTAAACCTATTAAAACAGAAGATTTTAGCTGGGATTTGACACTGAATTATAGCAGAATCAGAAATAAAGTCTTATCTATTTATAATAACCTTAACCAGATTGGTAATGGGTTTACCTTTATTCTGGCCAATCAACCTTATGGCGTAATTTATGGTACACGTTACGCCAGAAATAGTGAAGGTAAATTATCCATCGGTGATGATGGATTACCATTTGCAGCAGATGAGCAAGGCATCATCGGTAATATTAATCCAGATTGGATGGGCGGCATTATTAATAATTTTAAGTACAAGCAATTTACTTTAAGTTTCTCCTTTGATATGAAAAAGGGTGGCGATATTCAGAACAATGTTGATGGCTATGGCTATTTCTACGGCACACCAAAAGTAACTGAAAACCGTGAACCTCGCGTAGTAGAAGGGGTTAATGCCACTACTGGATTACCTAATACTGTTTCAGTTTCTGGCCAGGCGTATTACCAAAGAATTAATAGTATCCTGGAATCCGTTATTCAGGATGGGACTTACATTAAATTGAGAAATGTAAGTTTCGGTTATAATTTAAAACCAACCTGGCTTCAAAAAACACCATTTAAAACAATGGGCATACAGGTTACAGGTAGAAATTTATGGATTTACGCACCACACTTTACCGGCGGAGACCCTGAGGTAAGTTCATTTGGATCTTCCAATGGTTCGCAAGGAATTTATTCCTTCTCTACCCCTACCTCAAGATCCGTAGATTTTAGTTTGAAGTTAACCTTGTAAGCACCACATAGCAATAATCAACATGAAAAAGATATATTTTATTCTAAGTTTTGCATTGATCACAGCTTTTGCTGGCTGCAAAAAATATATAGATGTAAACGATGATCCTAACAGGCCAATAGATGTAAAGGAATCATTGATGCTTCCTCCTATTCAAATGCTCATCTCGCAAAACATAAATGCATCAGGTGATGGAAACCTGAGTGTGGTTCTTCAACAGTACCTACAGGTAATGGCGCTAAACCAGGTGGCGCCCAATTTTGGTACTTATCAAATGTATAACATAGACATGGATGGTGATTGGAATAGCATATATGTTCGCACATTAAACAACCTTAACCTGCTAAATATAAAAGCCACAGCCAATGGCAACTTCAATTATGCTGGTATTTCGAAAATACTGAGTGCTTATACTTTGGGTTATACTACGGATGCTTTCGGAGATATTCCCTACAGCCAGGCTTTTAAGGGGAAAGAAATACTTACTCCAGTTTACGATTCACAACAACAGATTTATGTACAACTGCAAAAGTTATTAGATGATGGCATTGCAGACCTTGAAAAAAATGCAGGTTTAGCGCCTGGTGCAGATGACCTGATATATCTCGGCAACATGGCTAAATGGAAAAAGCTGGCCTACACCCTTAAAGCACGCTACTATATGCACCTTACTAAAGCACCAGGTACATCAGCAGCAGCACAGGCACAACTGGCTTTAACCGCATTAAACAATGGCATGCAAAACAATGATGACGATTTTAAAATTGCGTTTAGTGGCTCTGCAGGTGCTGAAAACCCATGGCAACAGAATTTTTTACCAGGTAGTACCTTTGTACTGGCAAATACTTTTGTTGATCAACTTAAATTGAGAAATGACCCCAGGCTTGGCAAAATGGTTAAGCCAGCCGTTCAAACGGGCTTATACACCGGCAGGCAGATTGGACTCGAAGAAATTGGTAGTTTGGAATCCTATTCCATTCCTGCAGATTTTTATGCCGGAGCCAGTGCCAGTAATTATCTGGTTAATTATACCGAAGCTGCTTTCTTAAAAGCTGAGGCTACTTTTATCCTTTCTGGAGCTAATGCTGCACAACCTTTTTATTTGGAAGGTATTCAGCGCCACATGGAAAAATTAGGAGTAAGTGCAACCGACATTAACAGTTACCTTGCTTCAAGGGGGCCACTTAATGCTACCAATGCAATAAAATTGATTATTGAGGAAAAATTTGTGTCTAACTTCCTGAATCCAGAAAACTACACCGATTGGCGTAGAACCGGGTTTCCTGTTTTATCAAAAGTAAAAAATGCATTATCAGAAATTCCGAGAAGGGTTTTATATCCAAATTCTGAAATTATCTCTAATCCGCAACCGCAGCAAAAAGCTAAAATTACGGATCGCTTGTGGTGGGATAATAATTAAATATTTTTTAATCAATTATTAAGGAGGTTGCATCATTGATAAAATGATCAACCTCTTTTTGTTTAACAGGTTTTCAAAGATTATTTGATCAGTTCCTGCTAAATAATTTCTTTTATTGTATATTAGATATATTGTAAACAGGCCAATTTCATTGCGGTTTGAAGATAGTTGACAAGATGATCATTATAGGTATTCAAAATCTTACAACCAAGCGGAATAAATATATTTAGCCCCTAGAAAAGAATATACTAATTGATTAGATTTGAGATTCGATTTTTATCAATTTTTTTACATCCCCAAACAAAAAGGTAGAATACCAACAAATGATCAGAATTTCCCTATTCTTAACTATTCTATTGATTTCCTTAAGTACCTGTGCACAGGAGAGCTTTATTGGCAATATTAACTATATGCTTTTGGAAAAGTATGTTGAATTGGCTAAACAAAATTATCCTAAGAGAAAGATGTACAAAGCCAGTGAACTAAGTGCAAAAGCTAAAATTGGAGTAGCAAAGGCTACTTATTTAGACGCATTTACCGCTTCTTATAACTATAGCCCAACCAACGCATCCAAAATCAACACCACCAATAACTATACGCTAAATGGCTTGCAGCTCGGTATTTTTTTTAACATGGGGATTTTATTCAGAACACCCGCATTCGTAAGGCAGGCCAAAGAGGAGCATAACGAAAAACTTTATCAGGCTCAGGAATACGACATATTATTAACTTCAGAAGTAAAAAAAACCTATTATGAATATTTGCGTGAAGCTGCTGATCTAAAAGTTAAGGCACAAACCTATACAGATAATAAAGCGGCCAGTGATGGGCTTAGATATAGATTTGAGAAAGGTGAAACGAGTTTGGATGATTATACCAAAGCGAAAACAATCACGTCTTATGCTAATTCAGAGCGGTTATTAGCAGAGCTTAATTTACTTAAAGCCAAAGAATCTTTAGAAGCATTAATTGGTGTGTCATTAGAAAACGTAAAATAAGCAAGTATGAACATTCAAGAATTTTTAAATCTCATGCGAAAATACAGGTGGCTGATTATTTCAGTCCCTGCCCTAACGCTAATGATTACGTTTTTCTTCGTTAAAAATCTTCCGAAAGAATATAAATCTGAAGCAAAGATTTCTACAGGCTTGCTAGATCCATCCCGACAGGTAGCATCCGAGTTGCAAGGTTATTCTGGCCCCGATATCATCATCAAACTGAACCAACAGTTTACTACTATTATTGATGTAATGAAAATGCCGAAGAACATGAGTCTCCTGTCTTACAGATTGATTTTACACGACCTTAAAAATCCGCAAGCACCTTTCAAACCATTAAGTGCTGACCTTAAAAATCTAAGTGATACCGAAAGACAGGAAGCCATTAATTTATTTGAGAGTAGGTTACTCAAAAGACAGGTATTAACACCATTGGACAATAATGACAGATTAATGCTTTATGACCTGGTTAAGTCTATGGCCTATGACATAGAAAGTCTGAACAAAAAGCTGAGTATATCCCATGAGCAAAACAGCGATTTTATTTCAGTAGATTTTTTATCTCAGAACACCTTACTTTCTGTTTTTGTGGTGAATACACTCTCTAACGATTTCATTAATAACTACAGTTTAGATCAGATCAGCAATAAAAACACATCCATCCTGGTGTTAGATTCGCTCCTGCAGAAAAAAGAGGCGGTGATGAACGATCGGATAAGGCAGTTAAAAGATTACAAAATTAAGAACGGTGTATTGAATCTCGATAAGCAATCTCAAATTATCTATCAGCAAATTACAGATAACGAAAATAAAAAAAGCCAGGCTTTAATTGACAGGCAAGCTGCATTGGCTGCATTAAAAAGTGTAAATGACAAGTTAGATAGCCGGTACAATGATAAATATCTCGGGGCCGAAGTCATCTCCGATAATCAGGATATTATCAATTTAAAAAACAAAATTGAGGTTGCTGAGAATATTTATTTAGATGGCGGCTATAAAGCTACTGATAAAAAGAAAGTTGATTCGTTGCAACTTATTTTGAGCTCAAAATTACTAAAATCAAATGATAGGTATGTGAGCGACCCTCTTGTAGCCAAACAAACGCTGGTTCAACGACGCATATCTCTAGGGATAGACTTAGAAAAAACAACTGCAGGCATAAAAGACATTGACCGGGAATTGGATAAATTAAATGCAAAATTTACCGGAATGGTTCCTTTTGATGCAGGGGTTCAAAACTATGAACGTAATGCCGATGTAGCTACCAAAGAATATCTGGAGATATTAAGTCGCTATAACCAAACCAGCCTGGATAAAAACATTGGTCTGCGATTACAACTGGTCCAGGAAGGGGTGCCTACCGTACCGGAATCTTCGAAAAAAGCATTGTACATGGCATTGAGTATGGTGGCCAGTTTTGCGATTTGTTTCTTCCTGTTATTAATAATTTACTTTTTAGATCATTCTATTAATAATGCGAAAGAACTAAGAGTAGCCACCAAAGGCAAAGTGATTGGTGAGTTGAATTTCATCAAACCTAAAAACAGAGATATTACCAAAATCTGGGAAGAGGAACATACAGATCAAGAAATATCCTTATTTAAAGATCAAATACGGGCCCTGCGCTTTGAAATTGATCATCTGCTCACCACATCACATCAAAAAGTTTTAGGAATAACCAGTTTAAAATCATCCAGATCGCCAATTTTCACGCTAGTTGGCTTAACCTATTCATTTGCTTCATTAGGCAAAAAGATTCTACTGATTGGTAATGCTGACATAGCCCTGGAGCTGGAAAAGTTGAAAATTCCTACCAATCAGTCTATCGGGAAGATTTTAGCAGGATCAACAATTGTAGCAGATCAACCCATTACTTTTTTAAGCAATGATTTAGGTGGTAAATCACTGTTGGAAAAGGAGCATGAGGAAGGGATTGATCAAACATTTGATAGATTTAGTGAACAGTTTGATTTTGTTATCGTCTATTTGGATCCGGTTAATAGTTTATCAGCCATTAAAGAGTGGATCTTTTTTACAGATCAATATATCGCTTTATTTATGGCTGGTGATTCAATTACCAACCATGACCAGGAAAAACTTGCGCAATTGAATGAAGACAAAAAGTTTGCTGGATGGATCATTAGCGGCGTTAAAGCTTAATAAGCAGGCCAATGCTTGATATACTAAATACCTGGCTCATTGACAATAAAAAAAAGATCATCTTTTTTATTATTGCCATGTGCCTTTCTATTGTTGTTGCTGGCTCTATTAGCAAATTCGGGTTTCTAGGCCCCTTATGTGCGGTAGCTATAGCAGTGTTGGGTGCGTTTTTAGTGTCTGCTTTTAAAAATCCGAAACTTGCCTTCTGGGCCTATTTTGCCTATTGCTTTTGTTTAGGATTTCTGGTCAAAACCTTTCTCCAAATTCCGGTGGGGCTGGCTTTAGAAGCAATTTTGCTGCTCACCTGGTGCAGCATCCTGATCAATATGAACAAATTCAACTGGCAGAACTTAAAAAATGACCATGTTCTATTATCAGTGGTTTGGTTTGGTATCAGCTTCCTGCAAGTACTTAATCCTAATAGTGGCAGCCTGGTAGCCTGGTTTAATGAACTGAGGTTTGTTGCATTAAACTGGTTACTCATCGCTCCACTCGTATTTTTAATATTTAACAGACCTGCAGATTTAAACCGGTTTATCACATTTATTATGTTTTTTTCTGCAGTGGCCTGTTTATATGGTGTAAAACAACTTTATTTTGGGCTTAACAGTGGAGAGCAGCAGTGGATGGGCATGGGAAACGAAGTCACCCACATGATTAAAGGTAAACTCAGGGTATTTTCAATTTATTCTGATGCGGGTCAATTCGGCGCCTCACAAGCCATCATGGCTGTTATCTCAATGACCTTACTTACAGGCCCCTTCAGCTTTGGCAAAAAGATAATATTCGCTTTAGCTACCCTCCTGTTTATTTATGGAATGGCCATTTCAGGAACCCGTGGTGCACTATTTGCATTAGCAGCCGGTGTAGCAACCTCCTTATTTTTAAGTAAAAATTTTAAAGTGTTATTTGTAGGCATTTTGTTTAGTGTAAGTGGCTTCGTGGTGTTAAAGTATACAACAATTGGAGAAAATATATTTCAGATTAGCCGTTTACGCAGCGCATTAAATCCTGAAGATGCTTCTTTTAAAGTGCGGCTGGATAATCAGGTAAAATTAAAATCTATCTTAAAAGACATGCCTTTTGGTGCAGGATTAGGAATGAGCGGAATGAATGGAACAACCTATAATGCTGATAAAGCCATCGCCAATATACAACCCGATAGCTATTGGGTAAAAGTTTGGGCGATGTACGGAATCGTTGGCCTCGTCATTTGGTTTGCCATTACCTCTTATATTATTGGTAAATGTAGCGGAATTGTTTGGAAGATTCATGACCCCAGATTAAAAGCGAAGATGATTGCCCTCACCGCCGGAACGGTTGCCTGTTTTATTTGTAGTTATGGCAACGAAGTGATGAATGGAATGCCTTCATCGGTAATTATGTTTATGTCATGGTCCTTTGTGTATATTGCACCATGGTTAGATAAGAAGTTAAAACAAACTGGATCTGATGGAACTGATCATAATTAATATTCTAAACATATTATTCTGGATTTTAGGCATTTACCTGCTTATAAACTGTTTATACCTGGCTTTTTTCGCCATTGCTGGCCTATTTTCTTTACCTAAGTCTCAAAAACATGCCAGCAAGTATAAAAAGATTGCCTTATTGTTTCCCACTTATCGGGAAAACAGTGTCATTATTGAAAGCGTAAAATCTGCACTAAAGCACCAATATAATGGATCGTTTGAGGTTGTTGTGATTGCAGATGGCTTACTGCCGCAAACCAATACTATTTTAAGAGAAATGGGTGCAAATGTCATCGAAGTTTTTTTTGAGAAAAGCACTAAAGGTAAGGCGCTTCGCTTTGCTATGGAAAAGCTTAAGGATAATGGTTTCGATATTGCAATGGTATTGGATGTTGATAATGTTTTAGGATCAGACTGTTTACATTACATCAATAACTCATTTCTACAAGGAAACAAGGTTATTCAGGTACACCGAACAGCTAAAAATGTGGATACCAGTTTTGCTTTTTTAGATGCCTGTAACGAAGAAGTGAATAACCAGATTTATCGCAAAGGCCATGCTGTTCTGGGCTTATCTGCCACACTTATTGGATCGGGAATGGCTTTCGATTTTTCATATTTTCATAAAGTATTAGATGGCGTTGGAGAAACTGTAGGTGAGGATAAAAAAATCGATTTCATCCTTGCCAATGATAAAATCAAAGTGGCTTATTTAAATGATGTATTTATTTATGATGAAAAGGTAGAGAATGCCCAGGTATTTACCAATCAAAGGACGAGATGGATTGCATCTCAAATCGAATTCCTGAAAGAATATGCGCTGGAGGGATTGGTGAAGTTATTTAAGGGAAACATAGAATTTTTCAATAAAACATTCCAAACTTTTTTAGTCCCAAGAATATTGTTACTGGCATTCCTGTTTATCATGGCCGTTCAATCATTTTTTAACCCTATCGGACCTGGAAGAGTATTTTGGACCAGCTTATTCCTGAGTCTTTGCTTCACCTTGCTCATCGCTGTACCCAGAAGATTCTACGTAGATAAGCGGCTTTATTTGGCTATATTACAAATCCCAAGAGCAATGATCGGAATGGTAATCGCTTTATTTAGCATAGGAAAGGCTAAGAAATCTTTTATGGTTACGCCACATCATCATAAACCAGTTAACGACAATAATTAGCCATGCCAATAGAACTGCTCGCCATCATAGGCATCCTGTTTGGGATCGTTGGTTTCATCAGCGGATTGAACACATCAAAACATACCATAAAAAAGTAGGAAATGTCGATTTTAAAGAACCGTGACATTATTATCGTTGGCCAACAACCCTGGGATACCGCTATTGGCAGTAATTGCAAAGATCTGGCGCTGGAGTTTAGTAAAAGCAACCGTGTATTGTACGTCAACGCACCTTTAGACAGAAGGACGAGTCTGCAACAAAGAAATGCAGAAACGGTAAAGAAGCGATTGCGCATTATTGCCGGTAAAAAAGACGGTCTTGAACAGGTATCTACGAATCTGTGGGTTTATTATCCTAAAATTATAGTTGAATCCATTAACTGGATTAAGATAATGCCTGTATTTCGTTGGTTAAATAAACTAAACAATCAAAAATTTGCCAGAGATATTAATGTTGCTTCAAAAACACTAAGTTTTGAAAATTTCATCTTATTCAATGATAATGATATCTTCAGAAGCTTTCATTTAAAAGAACTTTTAAAACCAGCTATAAGTGTTTATTATTCCCGGGATTATATCATTGCTACCCCCTATTGGCAATATCATGGAAAATACTTAGAGCCACAGTTGATTAAAAAAAGTGATCTCTGCGTAGCAAATTCCGTGTTTCTGGCTAATTATTGTAGAAAATATAATCTAAATTCTTTTTATGTAGGACAAGGATGTGATTTCAAACTGTTTAAACATGATGATCATATTTCTATACCAGAAGATCTTTCCTCAATTAAAGGCCCAATACTGGGTTATGTAGGTGCCATAATATCGATAAGACTTGATGAAGAGATTCTATTACACCTGGCAAAAGAACGACCACAGTGGAGTATTGTATTGGTTGGACCAGAAGATGATGATTTCAAAAAAAGCGAACTTCATCAGTTAAGGAACGTACACTTTTTAGGAAGCAAAGGTACTGAAACACTGGCTTCGTATATTAAGGGTTTTGATGTTTGTTTAAATCCACAGGCGATAAATCCGCTAACCATAGGCAATTACCCTCGGAAAATTGACGAGTATCTGGCGATGGGCAAACCTACAATAGCCACGAAAACAGAAGCCATGAGCATTTTTGAACAGCATGTATACCTGGCAGAAACGAAAGAAGACTATGTAGCTTTGGCAGAAAAAGCACTAACTGAACACAGTGAAGCGCTTGCCACTAAGCGAATTAACTTTGCACATACCCATACCTGGGAGAAAAATGCCGAAGACATTTACCAGGCCATAAATGAAGTCGAAAGTGGTCAGAGATAAATTTAGTATTGAATCCTTAAACTTGTCCTATAGCATTTAGATTAATTTGTGCCAGTTAGAATCACGTAAATATTTAATAGAAAGAATGTCAACCACCTCCATCATCACTGTCAATTTTCATCAGGAAGCAGTAACGATCGCACTACTCCAGTCAATCGATAAATATTATAACGGCCAAAATGTTGAAGTGATCATTGTAGATAACGGAGCTGAGCAAAATCAGGAACATATTTTCCTACCACATTTCGAAAATATTAAATATATCCAATCCAGAGAAAATCTGGGCTTCGCTGGCGGCAATAATTTAGGGATTAAGCAAGCCAGTGGCGATTATATTTTTTTATTAAATAACGATACCGAATTGCCTGCCGGTTGTATCGAAACCCTTTGCGCTGAATTCGAACAGAATGAAAATATCGGACTCTTGTCGCCTTTACTATTGTATTTCGACCGAAAAGATGTAATTCAGTATGCAGGCTTTACACCTGTAAATCATCTCACTGGCAGAAATACCACCATTGGAGAACTGGACCGAAATGAAGGCCAATATGCCAATAAAAGTTATCAAACCGGGTATTGCCATGGTGCTGCAATGATGTGCCGCAAAGAAGATCTGTTTAAAGCAGGATTAATGGATGAAGGCTATTTTTTGTATTACGAAGAGCTGGATTGGTGTGAAAAATTTAAAAGAATTGGTAAGCAAGTTTGGTTTACAGGCAAAACCCATGTGTACCACAAAGAATCAATAAGCGTTGGTATAGACAGCCCTTTGAAAATCTATTTTCATACCCGCAACCGAATGCTCTTCATCAGGAAGAATACAGGTCTAATCAACACCATTCTCTTTTCTGTTTATTATACGCTCATTGCTTGTCCGAAGGCTGTATTGAAATACGTATTTAATCGTCAATCGCATCTGGCAAAATGGGTATTAAAAGGCTTGTTCTGGAATTATACCCATGGTAAAAACAGCAAGACTTTAGGTTTTAAATTACAGAAGTAGCTCAATCTACCTTAACCTTTTTAAAACAGTTAAAACGGCATACCTGCTGAAATAATACATAGACTTCACCAAGTTTAGTTTTTCACTTTCTCTTAGAATCTTCCAGGTTTTAACCACGGCTTTCATTTTATTGGATGACAGTGAGTCCTTCCTAATCCTGTACAAAGCCAATGGCTCATTGATCCCGTATCCCAGCTTACATTTCTTAAATAACTGAAGGAAAAAAATCCAGTCTTCATGGCCTGCCGGCGAAAATTGTAAATCTCCAATAGCACTTCTTAATACCATTGAAGTAGAAAATATGATCACGTTATGCGATAACAATTGATGGTAGCTATAACTGAAAGGAGCTGGAGTTACCCCAGAGATGATTGCTCCATCCTCATTAATTCTATTATAGGCACAGAAAGTCATGCTGAGCATTTTATCTTCCATGTAGGCTACCTGGCGGCTTAGCTTATTTTCCAACCAGATATCATCACTATCCAAAAATGCAATATACTTACCTTTGGCCTTGGTCATCCCGAGGTTTCGGGCATTTGAAACCCCTTTATTTTCCAACAAAGAAATGAATTGTATGTTGCTGTACTTGCTGGCAAACTCTTCAACGATTGTACAGCTATCATCTATTGATTGATCATCGATAATGATTAATTCCCACGACTTATAATCCTGGGCAATTACTGAATTTAAGGTAGCTGTAATAAACTTAGCAGAATTATAGCAGGGTACAATAATCGATACGAGTGGTTCCAATGGGATGTATTTTAAAATCTAATGCGTGAGGACTAAAATAGAAAATTATTACAAACCTTTAAGCGCTTATATAAATTAAATAAAAACCTTACTTTAGTCACGCTGTTATATGGATAGAAGACGTTTTGTAATTAACCTGGTTTCCAATCTCTTTAGTGCCCTTTCTGGCATCGGAATTTCTTTTTTTTTAACCCCTTACATTGTAGAGCATTTGGGTAAAGAGGCTTATGGCTTTTTTCCGTTAACCAATAACTTCATCATGTACGCAGGTATCATAACCACTGCATTGAACTCTATGTCGAGTCGGTACATCACCATCAGCTTAGAAAAAAAAGAAATTAAAGAAGTAAATACCTATTTCAATTCGATACTCTTTGGAAACCTGCTGATTTCTTTCTTTTTCATTCTGGTAAGCGCATTATTCTGCTATTTCATCAGTAATATTCTCGATATCCCCAGCCACCTGTTTGCTGATGTAAGATTACTCTTCATCTTCATGTTTATCAGCCTAATTATTAACGTATCCTCTGCAGTTTTTTCTGTAACGGCATTTGCCTTGAATAGATTTGACAAGTTAGCCTACATCAATATTGCTTCTAATATCATCAAACTAGGAACTATCATACTGCTATTTTATTTTTTCACTCCAAAAATTTACTTTCTGGGTTTGGTTACAGCCATCCTGTCACTTTACACCCTCATTGCAAACTACAGGCTTACTAAAAAGCTACTGCCTGAAATTGCTATTGATTGGGCTTTCTTTTCTAAAAGCACACTATCTGTGGTTGTTGGTGCGGGAATCTGGAATTCTATCATGGCCCTCTCTAATGTAATAAACACCCAATTGGATTTATTGATCGCTAATCATTTCTTTGGAGCATCTGGTATGGGTTTTTTGTCCCTTACCAAATTTATTCCGAATGCAATCTATATCCTTCTTGGGATCATCGTGCCCATATTTTTACCAGAAATGTTTAAGGCTTATGCCCGAAACGATATGGAAAAATTAAAACATACTTTAGATCAATCATTTAAAGCAATATTCCTCGTAGTTTTAGTGCCATTAGCCGTCTTCTTTGTTTATGGTGAAGATTTTTTTCATTTGTGGTTGCCTACCCAAGATGCCAAGGGACTACACCTACTTTCTATTATTACATTAGTGCCCTTTATTGTTCATGGAACAGTTGAAACCGTATATCATGTTTTTGTAATCACCAATAAATTAAAAATGGCCTCCGTATGGGGAATTTTTATCTCTGTTTTGAATTATGTTTTAGTGATCATACTTTGCTTGTACAGTAACCTGGGCGTGTATGCCATACCAGTTGCAGCCTTAATTAGTGGTGTATTTAGCCACCTGACATTTACGCCATTATATGCAGCGTATTGCCTTGAAGAAAAGAGATGGTATTTTTTCATCAAAATGATTAAAGGTCTTGCCGGATTTATACTACTTTTATTAATTGCCTATGGCTGGAAGAGACTCAATCTGTTTACCATTGATTCCTGGATTACCTTTTTAACCAATAGTTTTATGATCGGTTTGATACTTTTAACAATTTCTTTATTTATTAAGTTTGAACGTACCGAGTTATATGAAGGTTATAAAAGGATAAAAAGTAAAGTGATACGATGATACCAAAAATTATACATTACTGCTGGTTTGGAAGAGGAGAAATGCCAGATCTGGTATTAAAGTGCCTTGCCTCCTGGAAACGTTATCTACCAGAATACGAAATTAGGGTTTGGAATGAAGATAACTTTAATGTTAACCGCTATCAATATTCCAGAGAGGCATACCATGAACGTAAGTTTGCATTCGTTTCTGATGTTTGCCGATTATATGCCCTTAAAACGATAGGTGGTATTTATCTGGATACTGACGTAGAGTTTCTGAAACCTTTAGATGATGCTATGCTTGCTAATGTTGCTTTTGCAGGATTTGAAGATAATTTTTTACTCTCTTCGGCTATTATAGGAAGCATCAGCGAGAGCGAATGGATTAATGAATTATTATCTTATTATCACAATAGAAGCTTTTACCAGGCAAACGGAACGTTAGATCTCAATCCAAATACGGAGAGCATTACGGCATTTATGAAAGCAAAAAAATCCCTCCAAACGGATAATACATTACAAGTTTTACCAAACTATTGTACCATTTATCCAAGTGATTATTTCAGTCCGAAAAGTTGGAAAACGCTAAAAATAAACATCACAGAAAATACGTATAGCATCCATCATTTCGCGGCCTCCTGGCTACAGCATTCAAACTTTAGCCCACTAGGGAAAGTAGCCAACTTATTATTAGGGAAAAGAATTTCTGATTTTTTAGCTAAACACTACCGGAATCTTAGGAGTTAAGGATTACTAAAAACTTCATCAATCAACTTATGAAATTTCAAAAGCCTGTGCGCTGAAGAATTTCGTAAGTTTAATAAGAGCATCCTATTTATTTCTGTTTTTTAACCACCCCGCCCTTTGGACACCCCTCCAAAGAACTATCGTCTGGATACATTTTCTAGGCGTGGTTTTCTCTGCATTTTGCTAACCAACTTTAATAAAATTAAGCCTTACCGAAGGTTAGAAAGTTAATTTAATCTATTGGTTTCTTTCTTCAAGCTCTAACTGAAGCTCCTCCATTACCTGATTAAGCACACGGTTAACCTCATCAATCATAGGAATCAGCTCCGCTCTACTTCCTTCTTCACTCAGCAACTCAATATCCCTGATGGTACGTTGAATCGATTTAATTTCCAGATGATCTATAGTTGATTTTAATTTATGTGCCAATTTCGAAACCTGAGGGAGATCATTTTCCTGGAAGCTAGCATTAAGATTGGTTAGTGCATCGGGCACCTGCCCACAAAACAACTCGATCATTTTGGTTACGAAATCTTCTCTGCCCTTACTAATTATTCTGAGACCTTCTAAGCTATATAATGGTTGAGTAAATTCAGGCTCAGGAATGTCAAGTGGCTTCTCTTTTATCCAACTATTGATTACATCGATAAGAAGTTCCTCATTAATAGGCTTGGTAAGGTAGTCATCCATGCCCGCAGCAATACATCTTTCCTTTTCTCCCGCAACTACAGAAGCAGTAAGGGCGATGATCGTGCCCAAATACCCCTTTTGTCTTAACATTCTGGTCGTTTCGTATCCGTCGAGTATAGGCATTTGAATATCCATCAGAATGATATCGTAGGCATCTTCCTTAACCATTTCCAGCGCCATATCCCCATCCTCAGCATTCAACACCTGTGCGCCATAGCCCAGTAAAACTGTACTGGCCACCAGTCTGTTCGTTTCATTATCATCAACGATAAGGATTTTTCTACCTGCAAATAACTCCTCATTGTAAGTCGTTTTTACCGCTTTTGGAAGGTCGGCATTTGATCCTTTTTTAAGTTTAATTACAAAAGAAATCGCTGAACCAACTCCCTTTTCACTTTCCACCTTGAAATGCCCACCCATTTGGCTAACTAATTTCTGTGAAATGCTCATCCCCAATCCTATCCCACCGTATTGACGCGATATAGATTCATGTTCCTGGCTGAAATTCTCAAAAAGACGGTTTACAAATTCAGGATCCATTCCGATTCCCGTATCTTTTACTGAAATTTCAATTGCCTGGCTATCTTCATCATCTTGTAAAACAACAGCGGTTAATATTACAGATCCATTATCTGTAAATTTAATGGAGTTGCTTAATAAATTCAATATCACTTGATTAATTCTGTTAGGATCACCTATCAAAACTGGTGAAATATGAATGTCCTCTGGAAGAATATAGTCAATCTCTAAGCCCTTTTTTTCAGCTTTATGCATCATCAACTGCATTACTTCAGAAAGAATAATGGTAAGATTGAAACCACTGTTTTCCAGATCTAACTTTCCAGCATCAATTTTAGAGATATCCAGAATATCATCAATAATTACCAGTAGATTTTTCGAGGCCGTTTGTATGGTCTGGATGAAATAATCCTGTTCATTAGTAAGCGTGGTTCTGGAAAGCTGATTGGCCATGCTAATAATTGCATTCATTGGCGTCCTGATCTCATGGCTCATATTTACCAGAAACAATTGCTTTATATCTGGAGTCTTTTCAGTATCTATTTTTGCGTTGCTCAATTCTTGCGTTTGCAGTTGGCTGTTCTTTAACAAAACCTTTTCTCCGGCAAATAAAAATGATTCCTGGAAACCAATCTCCTCCCACTTTCCAATAACTGATCCATCTACAACTTTTAGATTAATATTTGTGCTGATGCCAAAAGTTTGTAGATTAAGATTGTCTTTTTGATTAAAGGGCTCAAAATGATGGAAAAAATTTTCTCCAATACAATCTCCACAAATATCTTTTAATACCTTACCCATTTGTGTGATATTCATATTGGTATCCAATAATATAAAACAAGGAAAAAGCCTATTTAACTGGTCAATACTGAAAGATAAAGAATTGATTTCCATTAATTCGATGGTTATTTATGCTTAAATGTATAAAAATACATATGAAATTAGAATTTAAATGGACAAAATAAAAATAGTGGGGTTTTGATATCATGAAATTATCTCAACGGGGCATTTAAAACTATTTAATTGAGGTCAATAATCATTTCTGATTCCTCATCCATTCATCCTGATACTAATAAACCATTTTTTTAAGATTCGGGTATTAATGGCAGATAATTATTGCATCTAAAAGGTCTTTATAGGTCATTATTTTATGTCTTTAGAAAAATACTGATTAAAAAGATATTGTTGAAAAGATATTTACATATATACTGCCTCAACCTTTGCAATTGCAAAACGGTTTACCAATAGGTCATTATAATGAAAACATTCACAATATTTCACTCCTTAATGGAATAACCAATAGATAGACGACTAATTTTTTCTTATTATTGTACGTCATCATTAAATATTTTAATAGGATTTCCCGGATTTGAAATGTATTTATTTATGTTACTCATTTAGGTACCCTGCTTATGAAAATTAAGATCAGTTTTTTGATGCGTAGTATTAATCCCTATTTTACTAAACTCTTTTTGGTATTTTTCTGTAAAAAAACGCTATAATACGTCTTTCGCAATGAGTAGAAATAACAATCCCAGAATACATATTCTCCTTGTTGAGGATGATGAGTTCATGCAAGCTGTACTCGATGAAATTCTTAACGTAAATTATCGCATTGATATAAGACCTGATGGCTTGAGTGCATTGGCCTTTCTGCAAGGGGGCAACATTCCAGACCTAATCATTTCAGATCTGAACACACCAAACATGAATGGACTTGAATTAATAGAGCAACTTAAAGTAAGCGATTTTTTCAGTTCACTTCCTATCATGATCTTATCGGGTGAGGAAAGCTCTGATAAACGCATTAAATGTCTTGATGCAGGCGCTGATGATTTTGTTGTTAAACCTTTTAACCCGGCAGAATTAGAGGCAAGAATAAAGATGGTATTAAGACGGGCTGGAAAAGGTGCAATATAATGGAAAGTCCTGATAGCATAAATCCTGATATCCAAATCATAGCCCTCGTAGGCTTTGCTGAAGATTTTTTGCATTCTTTTCTCGAGACTTGTGAATTTGAGGGTAAACAACTGGTTCATTTTGATAACGGATTGATACTGGTACAAGAATGGGAGGCTAAAAAACTAACAATAGCGGCTATTATTTCCTATAGCGAAATATTATCTAATGGTGGCCTTTCTTTGATAGAGACCCTTAAAAACAAGCAGATGCCGTCGGTACCTTTTTTTTTAGTAGTCAGGTATTTCAATTCAAATTTAAGAATCTTAGCGCTCACAGCAGGAATTTCTGATGTTTTCAGGCTTCCATTGCAAAAAGATCGTTTGGAAAAACGGGTACTTTTCTTTATCCGGAATTGGTCTTCACTGCTTAAAGAACTGCCCGTTCATACCAGGTCAATCTATCGTACCGGCTTGGCTAAACGTATATTCGATGTATGCTTTGCCGGCATGGCGCTGATTATGCTATTTCCGTTATTTATTCTGGTAGCATTTGCCATCCGGTTAGAATCTAAAGGTCCCGCATTTTATTATTCTTTACGAACAGGAACCGGATTTAAGATATTTAAATTTTATAAATTCAGATCAATGTATATCAATGCTGATCAGAAAGTGAAAGACCTGATGCATCTTAACCAATATAATATCGATCAGAAAAAGGAGCAGCTTAAGCAAGAAGATGCAGTGCTTTGTGAGGCTTGTATGCAAACGGGTAAATGCCAATACCCTATTTATGCAGATGGCGCAAAGTGGTGTGAAAAAGATGATGTTTACGTTAATTCGCAAAAAAATGGATCTGCTTTTTTTAAAATCACTAATGATCCCAGAATTACAAAAGTGGGTAATTTCATTAGAAATACAAGCATTGATGAATTGCCACAGCTTTGGAATGTAATAAAAGGCGATATGAGCATTGTGGGCAACCGGCCATTACCCATCTATGAAGCGGAAAAACTTACCACTGATAAATCTGTCCTCAGGTTTGCCGCACCAGCAGGATTAACGGGCTTATGGCAAGTGGAAAAACGTGGCAAAGGAAAAATGAGCGAAGAAGAACGTTTGATGTTGGATAATACCTATGCAAAAAACCAAAGTTTCATTAACGACATTAAGCTGATATTAAGAACAATACCTGCTATTTTCCAAAAAGAAAGTGTATAATCAATGAAAATAAGCAAGAGATATCATTATCTTTAAACGTCCTAAATACAGGAAAATTTGAGCTAGAACCCTTAATCAAGCTATACCCTATTCAAAATATTAAAATAAGTAGTTCCTATTTTCGCTCATCACTTTACATCCAATTGCAGTATTAAAATATGTTCAATAACAGTAAAATATTTGTGGGTTGCTTTGTAAAGGCTGCCTTCAGATATAGAAAACAGGTTAAATAAAACAGCTTATAGTGGTTATCACTGTGCAAAACAAATTGAAATGCAAAAAAATGAATCAGCCCGCCTGCGTGCACTTTATAGTTATGAAATCATAGACTCTAATAAAGAACGCGATTTTGACAGGCTTACAGAAATTGCCTCACTCATTGCTGATTGCGAAATCTCATTAATTTCCTTCATTGACAAGGATAGAGTTTGGTATAAATCTGCCAAAGGGCTTAATGTAGAGGAGGTTCCAAGAGGATTCACCATGTGTGAATATACCTTAAAATCAAATGATTTGTTCATTGTGGAAGATACCCTAGAAGACAAGCATTGGTGTACACACCCAATGGTGCAAGAGGGAATTAAAGTGCGGTTCTACGCTGGATTTCCGCTTATAGATCCAAATGGATTTACGTTGGGCTCATTTTGTGTTATCAGTACAGAACCAAAAAAAATAACAGCATTACAAAAAAAGCAATTATTACTTCTTGTAGAAGAAACTATCTCGGCCATTGTAGACCGAAGAAAAAAGCAAGAATACAAAAATTTCAGCCGCTTGATTAATGATTCTGAAGACCTGATCTGTATTTTGGATCAGGATTTAACTTTCAAGATGGCCAATCCATGTTTTAATAAATGCTTAGGTTGGAGTGAGGAAGAACTCCAGTTCAAAACCATTTTTGATATTGTTCCGGCAGAAGATCAGGATAAGGCAAAAGCATTCTGGCTTAATATTAAAAACGGACAGGCAGATGAGTCTAATACGCATCAGATAGCCATAAAAGCAGGCGGATATCGGATGATTGAATGGACCGCGACCAACGAAAAAACAGATAAGAATACATTTGCAATTGGAAGGGATGTTACGGCTGAAATTGAGAAAAACCAGGCGTTAAAAGTTAGCGAGCAAAAGTTAAAGGCATTTTTCGAGAGTTCACAAGGATTAATGTGTACGCATGATATTCACGGTAAATTAATTTCGCTTAATCCAGCCGGTGCACGAACATTGGGATATTCCAGATCGGAACTGCAAAACAAAACTTTTTTTGACATTATCCCGGTAGAGCAGCATGATGATTTACGCCAATACCTTACCTATATTTTAGCACATGGCTTTTCAAAAGGCTATATGGTTGTTAAACGCAAATCTGGTGAAGAGCGGATATGGTTATATTCGAATATGTTACAGCGAGATCCGAATGGTGAGCCTTATATTGTTGGCAATGCAGTGGATATTACCGACCAAAATAAATTAGAGAAAGATCTCATTCATACTAAAAATTTATTAGAAGAAACCAGTGCGCTATCAAAAATAGGTGGCTGGGAACTTAATCTTATCGATGAGCAACTTTACTGGTCTAGCGTCACCCGCGAAATCCACGGCATACCAGATGGGTTTATTCCTACTAAAGAGAATGCAATTCAATTCTATAAAAGTGGAGAAAACAGAGAAAGAATTACAGAAGTGATACAGGAATGTCTGCGTACGGGTAAAGACTGGGATCTGGAACTTCAAATCATTAATTTTCATGGAAAAGAAATCTGGGTACGGACCAAAGGAAGTGTACATTTTGTAAAAAATTCGCCAACCCGTCTTTATGGTACCTTTCAAAATATTGATGACCAGAAACGTGCGCAGATGGAAGTAATTGCTTCTAAAAAATTATTGGATGATGTGCTTTCTGCAGCTACAGGAATGAGCATAATTGCCACTGATTTAGAGGGAATCATCACGGTGTTTAACCAGGGCTCAGAGCAATTACTTGGCTACACTGCTGAAGAAATGATAGGAATACAAACACCAGTCATTTTTCACGATCCGAAAGAAGTGGATGAACTTTGTACCGATTTCAGTTCTTCGCAAGGTTCCGAAGTTTCGGGATTTGGCTTTTATAGACAATGTGCAGATCATCCTGAGAAAGAAAGAACATTTACTTTTATCACTAAATCGGCAAAGCGGGTAAGGGTATCTTTATCCATTACTTCGATAAAAGATAGCAAGGGTGAAACCATAGGCTATCTAGGCATTTCTATTGATATTACGCAGAAAGAAACCATTGAAAAAGAGCTGGCTACAGAAAAATCTCTACTCATAGCCTTTATAGAAAATGCACCAGCATCTGTAGCCATGGTTGATGAAAATATGTGCTTTTTGATCGCAAGCAAAACCTGGTTAAAAGACTATTCACCACAGATTAAGGGAGATATTAAAGGATTATCTTATTACGATGTTTTCCCTAACTTATCTGAAGCGCGTAAAGCAGTTCATAAAGAGGTGCTTCAGGGGCGGGTTGTTAAAAAAGAAGAAGATGTTTATGTTGATGTAAAAACCAATACTCCACTTCATATTTCATGGGAAATGAGGCCATGGTATAAATCAGATCAATCAATTGGTGGTATGATGATCTTCACACACAATATCTCAGCGAGCGTTCGGCACCGGGAAGAATTAACCGTAGCAAGATTACGGGCAGACCTGGCCAACTCGGCAAAGTCTGAATTTCTTGCCAATATGAGCCATGAAATCAGAACGCCATTAAATGGCGTAATCGGCTTTACCGATCTGGTATTGAAAACCCACCTGAATCATACCCAACAGCAATACCTGAAAATTGTTAATCAATCAGCAAATGCATTGTTAAGCATTATAAATGATATTCTGGACTTTTCAAAAATTGAAGCAGGCAAATTTGAGCTCGACATAGAAAGGTGTGATCTTTACGAGATTGCCGGGCAAGCCAGTGACATTACAAACTACCAGATCCAGACTAAAAAACTAGAAATGCTGTTAAATGTTCAGCCAAATCTTCCAAGATTTATATGGACGGATGCCCTTCGCCTGAAACAGGTTTTAATTAACCTATTGGGAAACGCAGCAAAATTTACAGCCAAAGGAGAAATTGAACTTAAAATACAAGCCCTGAGCGAAAGTAAAAACCATCATTTGCTTCGGTTTAGCGTTCGTGATACTGGTATCGGAATTGCCAAAGGAACACAAGCCAAAATTTTTAATGCGTTTTCACAAGAAGATTCTTCAACCACAAAAAAATATGGCGGAACAGGATTAGGGTTAACCATTTCTAACAAATTATTAAAGATGATGGATAGCCGTCTCCATCTGGAAAGTTCTCTTGGAGAAGGCAGTATTTTCTACTTTGACTTAAATCTGCAATCTGAACCGGGAGATCCAATCGAATGGATAGGCCTGGAAAGCATCAAAAATGTGCTAATTGTAGACGATAATAATAATAACAGAAATATTTTAACGGATATGCTGTTGTTGAAAAATATTCAGTCTGATCATGCAGCAAATGGCTTCGAAGCCCTGCAGTTTTTAGCAGAAGGTAGAAACTACGATGCCATTTTAATGGATTACCATATGCAGTATATGGATGGAATAGAAACTGCAACGAAAATAAGGGATAATTTCATGAATGAAGATGAAAAGCTTCCTATAATTCTGCTCCACAGTTCATCAGATGATGGTACAATTATTAAGGCTTGTAATGAGTTGAAAATTTACAACCGATTGCTTAAGCCGATCAAAATGGATAAGCTCTACCTTGCTTTGTCCAGGCTGAAAACTAAAGAATCGTCCATTCGAAATCTTGAAATATCGTCACCATCAATCTCATACCAAAATCTTAATTATAGATTTTTGATTGTTGAAGACAATGAGGTAAATAGATTCCTGACCCGTTCGTATATAGAAAAACTCTATCCACAAAGTATAATCATGGAAGCTGAGAATGGTGTGATCGGTATTGAACAATTCCAGAAAATGCCGTTCAGCCTCATTTTTATGGATATACAGATGCCTGAAATGAATGGTTACGAATGTTCAAAAAAGATCAGATCAATAGAAAAAGAGAAAAGAACACCCATAATTGCTTTAACTGCCGCAAATGTAAAAGGCGAAAGAGAAAAAAGCATTGCTGCAGGTATGGATGATTTTATCACTAAACCCATCTTAGAAGAAAATATAGAGTACATATTAAACAAATGGTTAGTGCAGTCCGATGAGCTGGAATCAGGCAAAAAGGAAAACGAAACTGATCATGTTCATTTTAATGTTGAAAAACTGGAGTCCTACTTTGGTAAAGACTCCGTAAAAATGAAAAAAATAATTGGGATAACCATTGATCAGCTTAATCAGGCCCACCTTCAATTAGATAAAAATATTCAACCTGAAGACGCTCAAATGGTCTTGTCTCTATCACACAAATTGTATGGTATGTCTACTTCCGCAGGATTGATTAATTTAGCAGAAGTTAGTAGAGAATTGCAGAAGCTTGATCTCGCTGACCATTTTTCCTTAAAAAAAGGAGCTGAAGAACTTATAAAAGAGATTAAATTGCTTATTCCAATATTATTGAAATATATGCAAGAAGAATAAGCCTTTAAGTGGCTTACATGTTGGAGTAGCCGAAATGTTTTTTATCTATCGGTTTATATCTAATCAACAGAAGAACTCATGAATGTAAATGCAATGTTATCAATAGATTCTTGTCTCGGTTGGTGTCTCACCAACCGATGAACTTATACCTGAATTAGTATCAACAGATTAATATTTAGCCTGGCTGGTGAAATACCAATCAGTAGGTTAGGTTAAATTATACTTTCAGATTAGACAAATGGCAACACACCTTATTTACGGGTATTGACAATAAGCTATAATAAAAAAGGAGTTAGCTCTATGTAGAACTAACTCCCATGATGTGTTCCCAGAGGGATTCGAACCCCCATCGGTGGTACCGGAAACCACAATTCTATCCATTGAACTATGGGAACTTTAAGCGGCAAAGATATAACTTGACATCCAATTTTGACCTATTTTTGAAAAAAAATTAGTCTGATGTTATTTCCATCAGTCTTTAGTGGCATTTTAAGCCTATCTCCCAAATGTTTATGCCTTATTTAACTACTGTGTTCGTCATAACCAAGATAAATCAATATTTTTACTGGCCTATAAATCAGAAACTGAATTGTGCTAGTGCTTCATAACATTAGTTTAATTTGAAGAAAACAGACGGATACATAAACCAGATAATAAATGGCTGAAAACAAAAATTACGATTCACAATTCTGCGGAAATCTCGCCATACACCAAACGAATTCTATACAGGATTATGGCTATTTATTAGTGATAGATCAGGCAAACCTTGAAATTATACAAGGCAGTGAAAATATAGAACACATTTTTAAAAAGAAAATACAGGATCTACTGGGAGATACTTTAGCCTCCTTTCTAAATATTGAAGACCTGGCACACCTGAAAGTAGAAATTGGCAAAGGCGAACGGAGCAGATTGCCATTTCATTTCAAATTAAATCTGCCTACAGGTGCGATACCGTTGCACATATTGGCGCATGTTAAAAAAGAATTCATTATTCTGGAGATAGAACAAGAAGCGGATGCTATTGAAAGAAGTTTTACAGCAGTTTTTCAGGAAGTTCGTTCATTTATATCAACCATAGAAAAAACGGCTAATGTTCGGGAAATTTGTGAAGCCAGTATTCAGGAGATCAGACGCCTTTCTGGCTTTGATGGTATTCGCATGTATAGCTTCGATAAAAATTGGAACGGTACAGTCATCGCAGAAGAAATTACCGGCGAACTGGAGCATTATATCGGACAAACTTTTCCAGCATCTGATGTTCCTAAACAAGCCCGTGCACTTTATATTAAAAACCCTTACAGGCTAATTCCAAACAGGCTGTATCAATCGTACCGATTATACCCTGTGATTAATCCCATATCTAACGGCTTTTTAGACCTTTCAGATTGCAACCTGCGCAGTATTGCCGGTGTTCATCTAGAGTATATGGCTAATATGCACGTTACCGCTTCTATGTCTATCCGTGTAATGGTAGATGGAAATTTATGGGGGCTTATCTCCTGCCACCATCAAACCCCAAAATACCTGAGTGTAGAAAACAGATCCATATTTGAGTGGTTAAGTATGGAAATTTCGCATCGGATATCATCTGTAATTATGCAGGAATCGCTTACTTATTCCACAGAATTATTAAAGAAGAAAGCCCAGATCACAGAAAATATTTTCTCAAAAGGCAGTATTGTAAGAGGATTAGCAGAAGATCAAAACCAGAATTTGCTCTCTTTGTTTAACGCTACAGGATTTTTAGTTCACCTTAATGGATTGATATCCAAAGTTGGTGTAGTACCAGAAAATGAAGCGCTAGACAACCTGATCTTATGGATTGAAGGCAATTCATTTGTAAATGTGTATGCTACGAATAATCTTAGTGATGTATACGAAGATGCCAATCATTATTCAGATATTGCCAGCGGATTACTTATTATACCAATAAACCCAAGTCAAGGAGATTTCATAGTTTGTTTCAGACCCGAAGTAGTGAAACGCATAAAATGGGGTGGAGACCCCAACCAGGCAATAAACTTTGAAAAAGATGGCAAAAGTTACCACCCGCGAAATTCATTTAAGCTTTGGCTGGAAACAGTTCACGGGCAATCTGAAGAATGGTTGGAACAGGAAATGGAAACGGCAGAATCATTGAGAAATTTCCTTTTTGAATTTGGTGCTACACAGCTATACAATTAGTGCACAATGATTGAAGAGAAAACAAAAGAAGGTTTAAAAAGGTACGATAAATACATTGTTGCCATTGGCGCATCTGCAGGTGGATTAGAAGCTATTCATGAGTTTTTTGATCACATGCCAGCAAATGCGAGTTTCTCCTTTGTGGTGATTCAGCATTTATCATCTGATTATAAAAGCCTGTTGGTAGAGCTTGTAGCCAAGCACACGCACATGAAGGTGTTTGAAGCAGCGAATGATATGACCATTCAACAGGATTGTGTGTACATCATTCCCAATAATAAGCTCATGACCGTGAGTCATGGCAGATTAAGACTTGCAGATAAATCACTTATCAAAGCACCCAATACCGCAATAGATCATTTTCTCTACACCCTTGCTAAAGACAAAAAAGAAAAAGCCATTGCCATAATCCTTTCAGGAACCGGAACGGATGGAACTAAAGGGATACAGGCCATTAAAGAAAATGGAGGAATGGTAATTGTTCAGGACCCTGCCTCAGCGAAATTTGATGGGATGCCCAATAGTGCCATCTCCTCAGGAAATGCAGATTTCATTCTCCCTCCTCCCGAAATGAGCCTGGAGCTCTTTAACTATGTAAATGAAGAGCCGGTTAATGTGCTGGAGAATGGAAAAATAAATGAACAGTTACTAGAAGATATATTTAAAATCGTCTATCAACAAAGCGGTAATGATTTTAACCTCTACAAAACGCCAACCATCATCCGGAGAATTGGCCGGAGAATGAATGAAAATAGGATTAAATCACTGGATGATTATGTAGAATTTTTAAAAACAAATAAAAAAGAACCCGGAATTCTGGCTCAGGATTTCCTGATTGGTGTAACTAAATTTTTCAGAGATGAGAAGGCTTTTGAAGCCTTTAGCGAACAACTGAGCAACCTTATCGAAAAAAAGGACAGTGGCGATAACTTAAAAATATGGGTTTGTGCATGCAGTACCGGCCAAGAGGCCTATACTGTGGCAATCCTTGCCAATGAGCTTGTAGAAAAATCAGGAAAAAAGATCGACATTAAAATTTTCGCTACAGACATTGATGATAAGAGTATCGAAATTGCCGCTAAAAACCAATATCCTGAAAGTGTAAGCAAGGAAATCCCTGCTCAATATTTCAAAAAGTATTTCATTCAGGATGGAAAGTTTTATGGAGTTCTTCCATCGGTACGTAAAATGGTGGTTTTTGCTAAACATGATGTCATTAAATCACCACCATTCATCAAAAATGATATGGTTACCTGTAGAAACATGCTTATTTATGTTAACAATATCCTTCAGGAAAAGATATTATCAGTATTTCATTTTTCACTGGTTAAGGGTGGCTATTTATTTTTAGGTTCAAGTGAAACCGCTTCCTCTTTAAAGGATGGTTTTACAGAAATATCTGGCAAATGGAAAATCTACCAAAAAACAGGGAACATCAATTACGCCAGTTACAATACCTACAATACCAGTACCCGATCTCAACTGGAGAAAGATAAGAAGAAAAATATTGCAGCAGATTTTGCAATGAGTCCGATAGAGAAAAGTTTTAGCAACTTTTTAACTAAAGACCTGGGCTATGCCGGAATATATGTAGACAAATCCTACATCATGCAGGATGCCATTGGCGATTATCGCCAGTACCTATCCTTGCCAGAAGAGAAAATAGAATTAAATATTTTAAAAATGGTGCCAAAGGAGGTGTCCATAATGTTAAATACAGCCCTCCGCAGAGCCTGGAAAGATCATATTCCCACGCATTTAAAAAGGGTTCGTTTTAATAAAAAAGACCACGAAACATATTTAAACATCTCCATTCAACCACCAGAATTGGACGATAGCCTTAGCTTTACGCTGATTATTTTTGGTGAAAGTACTATGGAAACCATTCCTGAAAAGGATGATCATGGTATGTTTGAAATCCATGATGGAAACCAAAACGAATATATTTTTGAACTCGAAGCCGAATTAAATGAAACCCGGAGTAACCTTCAAATGGCTGTGGAAGAAATGGAAACCACCAATGAGGAGCTCCAATCTACCAATGAAGAATTGCTTTCTGCCAATGAAGAACTTCAATCCAGCAATGAGGAACTTCAATCACTAAATGAAGAATTACACACCCTAAATACGGAACACCAGATCAAGATAAAAGACCTGGTAGACCTGAATGATGATCTGGATAATTATTTCAGGAGTACAGATATCGGACAAATTTTCGTTGATGCAGGGATGTTCATTAGAAAATTTAATGGTGCAGCCATTAGTATGGTTAACCTGATTGAGGCTGACATTGGCCGTTCCATCGAACACATTTCTAACAACATTAAAGCGCAAAACCTCAACCAAGATATCCAGCAGGTATTAAAAGATGGGCACGTGATTGAAAAAGAGGTGCAAATCCATAACGGACACAGTTGCCTCATGCGCATTATACCTTATATCAGGAAGGATAGAAAAACAGACGGCGTGGTAATTACCTTCGTAGATATTTCCAAGCTAACAGAATTAAATAATATCATCAGCGGCGTATTTAATGCCAGCTTAAACGGGGTACTGGCTTTCAAAGCGGTAAGGAACAGGCAGCACTTTATTACCGATTTTGAGTGTATTTCCTTTAATCATGCCTCACTTCATATCTTGAAAAGAACGCATGAATCGTTATATCAATCCAAAATTCTCGAGAACCTGCCAGAGCTTTCTGGTAGTAACCTCATGGATAAATATATTGGCGTAGTAGAAAAGGGAATTACACTACAAATGCAGTTTAAATTAAATGATCAGACCTGGCTTGAACTAGTGGCAGTTAAAATGTCTGATGGCTTTGCCGCAACCCTAACAGATATTACCAGGCAAAAAATTGCAGAAGAAAAACTGAAGAGAAATTACAATGAGCTGCTAGGAACCCGTGAAAATCTGAAATATTTAAATACGGCACTGGAACAGAAGGTACAGGAAAGAACCATGCGATTATCAGAAAGTGAAACCCGGTTTAACCTGGTTGCTCAAGCCACTAATGATACCATTTGGGATTGGAACCTGGCAGAAAACACCATGTGGCGAAGCCAGAATTTCACCAGGATGTTTGGTTATGAAAATGTACCTGAAAATCAAAACATTTCTTTCTACTTTGAAATCATTCATCCTGATGACAGGCAACGGGTAAAGGATAGTGTTTACGGTGCGGTAAATCAAGGAACCGAACAATGGACTGCTCAGTACCGATTAAAAAAAGCCAATGGCAGTTTTGCTACTATTTTAGATAGAGGAAGCATTTTACTGGATGAAAATCAGGTGCCTTACCGAATGGTAGGTTCCATTCTGGATATCTCGGTTTTAGCCGACACGGAAACAAAACTAAATTCAACCGAGCGTAAATTCAGAAAAATATTCGATTCCAATGTAATCGGCATGATGTTCTCCAATGTTGATTCTGGAAGAATTGAAAAGGCAAACCGAAGCTTTTTAGAAATGTTAGGTTATACTGCTGAAGATTTTGAACAAGGTACTATCAACTGGAAAACCCTTACGCCTGATGAATTCATGCCTATTAGCAAAATTTCAGCAGAATTATTAAAGTCAAAAGGTTTTTGTCCGCCATTTGAGAAACAATACTTCACCAAAAATGGAAAGAAATTAGACGTATTAATAGGCTCTGCTATTCTGGATGATGAAAACCGGAGTGATGCTGTAACCTATATCATCGACATCAGCAAGCAAAAACATAATGAGAAAAGACGGAATGAACTTCAGCACCTGATCAAAAAACAGCAGGATGAATTTTATAGTATTTTCAAAAAAGCCCCAGCTTTAATCAGTATCCGCAGAGGTAAAAACCTGGTGTTCGAATTTGTGAATGAATCTTTTGCAAACTTTGATGGTGGTGAAAGTTACATTGGCGAAACCATGCAACACGATTCACAATTCGCGAATCCTGAGCTTAAAGCTATAGAGCAACAGGTAATATCAACAGGCAAAACATTTATTGCCAATGCTTATTTACTTCAGCTAAAAGACAAGGCATCAGGAAAAGTAACAGACAGTTGGTTTGATTTAATCCTCAATCCGGTATTTTCTGCAGAGGGCGTAATTGATGGCATATCTTTCTTTGGCTTTGAGGTAACAGATTTAATCATCGCGCAACGAACCACCAGGGCGCTCATGAACAAGAAAGATGAGTTTATGAGTATAGCCAGCCATGAATTGAAAACCCCTATTACCAGCATCAAGGGCTACCTTCAATTTGCCATGAAAATGGCCAAAGAAGAAAAATTCGGTCACATTTTACAGTTCGTAAGTAAAGCCAACCGACAAATTGGCAAACTAACCAGGTTAGTTGATGATTTGCTAGATGTAACTAAAATCCAGGCAGGTAAACTTACTTTTACCATTTCTACTTTTAATATTGAAGAAGTTGTTGCAGAAGCTGTAGATGGTATACAGGGAAATCTTGGTAAACAAACCATCTTTACTGATATAGATGATGTGTTGATCTCTGCTGATAAGAACAGAATAGAACAGGTAATATCAAATTTTCTTTCCAACGCGCTAAAATATTCGCCAGAAGGAAAAGAAATAAGAATCGCAGCAAAATCAAACGGAAAAACCCTGAAGCTTGCCGTAAAAGATCAGGGAATTGGCATTCCAAAAGATAAGGCAGAATTAATTTTCGATCGCTTTTTCAGGGTAGATGAATCCTCCAATCATTTCTCCGGGCTTGGTCTTGGTCTCTACATTTCAGCACAGATTATAGAACGACATGCCGGGAAAATTGGTGTAGACAGTGAGCTAAATTCAGGATCTGAATTTTGGTTTGAAATTCCATTAAATCATCCATCAATATGATAAAATAATATTTTATAAATCAATCCATAGCATTTGGTGTTATTCAAGATAGGTTTCAGCCAACTATAATTAAAAGATTAAACCTTACCAAACACATTATGCATAAAATCATTATGGTTAGTATCCTTTTGCCACTGTTAAGCATCAACGCACCATTTAAAACTGCTTATTGCTGGTAATGGATATTTTAAGCAGAAATTATTTTAATGTATCAAATCCTGAAAAACTTGATGAAGCCACAAACATAACCCTCTCTAAACTCATCAAGTCAGAATTTAAGTTAGATCGTAGTATCTGGCTGCTAATCGCTTTTTTTGGCTTGTTGAAGTTCAGTATTCACTTGTCTGGCATTTCCAATTATGGTCTCCATGCAGACGAACTATATTACATTTCACTTAGTGAAAAGTTTGCCTGGGGCTTTCTGGATATTTCTCCATTTGTCACCTGGATTGCGAAAGCCTCTTCTACCCTATTTGGATCTTCGATTATTGCCTGGAGAATTATTCCATGCATTTTCGCATCAGCAACTGTTATGCTTACGGGTTTAATGGCGCATTATCTGGGTGGTAAAAAGCTAGGAATTACAATCGCCTGCTCCGCAATTATTTGTTCACCTGCATTTCTTGCTACCTCATACCTTTTACAACCTGTTGTTTTTGATGAATTTTTCTGGGCACTTCTGGCTTTTTCCATCCTGAGGTATCAGCAAACTCAAAAAAAGTTGTTCTTATACATCACAGCCTTAACCTTAGCTTTTGGGATGCTAAATAAGTATACCATTAGCATGTACCTCGCTGCAATTTTACTGGGGTACTTTATTGTTTACAACAAAAATATAAAATTCAACTGGCGCAAGCTTCCAGGTCCACTTCTGCTTTTTATATTGGTGATTATACCTAACCTGGTTTGGCAATGGGCATATGGTTTTCCTATTTTCGGATACCTGAAATTAGTAGGAACACAAGCATTTTCATTTGATGTATTGGATTACGTGTTTCAACTGTTTTTTTTTCATGGTGCTGGTGTTGCCGTATGGACGGCTGGATTTCTCTTTCTTTTAATGAATAAGAATGGCAGTAAGTTTAACTTAGTATGGCCAATTACACTGGTGATAATCGTTATTTTACTTGCATTTTTAAAAGGTAAACTTTATTACGGATTGGGGATGTTTCCTATTTTATTTGCTGCCGGGGGTTGCTGTTGGGAGATGATTCTTTCATCTAAAAAGCGACCCATGTTTATATTTGTAGCCACGATTTATTTGTTTGGTTTACTTTGCATGCCGCTGGTGATTCCCATTTTGCCGATTTCTATTTGCAGGCAATACATCAAAAAAATGGTTTCTTATACGGCCTTCTCCCGGCCTTTGGTTTGGGAAGATGGAACAAGTGGTACCATTCCTCAATTTTTTGCTGATATGTCTGGATGGGAAAGCCTGTCTGGTGATATCAACAAGGTTTCGGGTAGAAACCAAAATAGAAAACCCATTGCTGTACTAACAAACAGTTATGCCATTGCCGGTGCACTGAAATATTATTCAAAGTTGTTAGCCCCGCAAGTAATCTCGGCCAATAATAGCTTCATGCTCGAATCTCCAGATAATCTTCCTTCTGGAACCATCCTTTACCTATCCAGAGATGCCAAAGAAATGGTAGCTAAAATGGCTCGTCACGCATCACTCTACAAGCAATTGAAATCGGAAAACTCACATTTGCGAGGAATTAATATTTATATCCTATCTGATGTAAATGATGTATTCAGAAAAAAATATACGCAAGACCGGAGACAATTTTTTCACTCCGAAGACTTGATAACTCCCAATAAAACATCAACACTTTTATCAAACCTTATAGGTTTTAAAAATCGGTAAGTCTACAGTATTCATAACTATAAATAAATTCCTCAGCTATATTTAGAATTTTTTGCATATCTGCTATCTCTGAAAATTTGAGGTTGGCCTGTTTTGAAAAATTAATCTTGCAATAGCTGGTAATTTACAAGAATTGAAAACAAGCGATAAGCGATACCGCCTATACTAAATGAACTCGAAACAAAAAAGAGAGAAACTTTTTCTTGTTTCTCGGGAAAATGTTTCAACATTTACATTCCAGGCAATAAATGGAATTTTTAAAAAAAATTGCTTCATCATCATCATCTTTAATAATAGCGGGCAATCATCCTAAAATCAGAAATTGTGGGGTATTTTTTGACGTAAAATTATCCTGCAATAGATCATTGATTAATCTGAAATACAGAATTTATCTATAAACCTTATAGATTTAAATCCTATAAGGTTTATTTGTAATCATAAAAATTTATTTAACTTTTTCATTAACCGGAGCCGGGATAGGTTCATCTTGCTGACCCTGTTTAAATTCTTTAATTCCTTTGCCTAAGCCTTTCATCAGTTCAGGAATTTTCTTTCCGCCAAACAATAATAATATGGCTACGCCAAGGATAATCATTTCCGGGCCGCCCAGTAATGCAGCGATAGTGAAATCTTTCATAGGTTCTATGTTTTAGTATTTTAATATACGCTAGAAATTGACTTTCGGTTTTTAATCAGTTATTGTATTTTCGGGGTTAATATAATATAGATAATTTAAACCCAATTTTTCGGTAACATAAGTTCTTTAAAAAAGAATCGTTATAGCTATAATCGGAATTTTGTATGTTTGATTGGAACACTAAACCTCATCCCAAAAACTAAAAAAAATGAACATCAGCAAAAACATTTTATTAACCACACTCATCGCACTATCAACATTAAGCATTTATTCATGCAAAACAAAAAAACTGGCAGCCAAACCAGAACCTGCACCAGTAGCTAAACCAAAGCCGCCAGTAGAAGAGAAAAAACCAGCACCTGCACCTGAAAAAGAACCAGAAGCAGCGCCTTCTGATAAACCAAATTTTAACCTTGATAACATCCAGTTCGAGTTTAATTCTTTCGTATTAAAAACTTCATCGTTTTCTATTTTAGACAAAGCTGTTGCAGAAATGAAAAAAGCACCTAACACTCAGTTTATATTACATGGCCATTCTTCTGCTGAAGGCTCGCCTGAGCATAATATGTCTCTTTCGGTAGATCGCGCTAATGCCGTTAAATCATATTTTGTTAATGCAGGTTTAAATGCAGATCGTTTTACTATTGTTGGGCATGGCGAGAAGGAACCCATCAGTACCAATAATAATGAAGAAGGCAGAACTTTAAACAGAAGAACAGAAATAAGAATTAAAAATTAGTTTATCTGGCACCTTGTGCTATCCTTAAAGTAGTATTAAACATGTAATACGTTATGCACAGAATCTGCATAACTATTGCATGTTTTAGTTACCATTCTATTCATTATTTCTTTTTTTTTGCTTTTGGATGAACAATATATACTTTCATAAAAAATATATTGCTCTAATGAATTTAAACGATAAAACTGTGCATCCTATTCTGGTTAGAAATAATATTAAAATTCTTGGTGAAGGCACTCAGATCATTGTTTTTGCACATGGCTTTGGTTGTGCACAATCAAACTGGAAATATGTTACAGATGCTTTTCTTGAGGATTATAAGGTGATCTTATTTGATTATGTAGGATCAGGAAACTCTGATATCAGCCAATATGATTACCACAAATATGCTACATTAGAAGGTTATGCCTGTGATGTGATTGATATCATTGAAGCACTTAACCTTAAAGATATCATTTTCATCGGCCATTCTGTAAGCAGCATGATCGGCATGCTTGCTGCACTACAAAAGCCAGATGTTTTTAAGAAATTAGTTTTTATAGGGCCTTCTCCAAAATACCTGAATGATCTCGATTATATTGGTGGTTTTGACGCTGTGGATATAGAAACAATTTTTAACCATATTGCAGATGATTATGCCGGTTGGGCAAAATCGATTTCACCTGCTATTTTAGATTGCCCTCATAAACCGGAATTGGAAGAATTTTTATTGGAATGCTTCGAAGAAACCAACCCAAGCATTGCATTGGCTTTCGCAATGGCTACTTTCAAGGTAGATTGCCGGGAACAGTTAAAAGAATTATCTGTTCCAAGTCTTACTTTATCTACAGCAAATGACCCGATGGTTCCGTTAAATGTTGGAGAATATATTAAAGAATATACTCCAGATAATTTTTTAGTGGTGATGAAGGCTACCGGCCATTTCCCGCACATCTCTGCGCCGGAAGAAACTGTAAAGGAAATTAAAAAATTTATTTCTGAAAGTAACATCAAGAGCGCAATCACCACACCTCTTTTATAAACTAAATTAAAGTTTCTAAAAATTTATTGGCATCAGCCTTTGCCATTTTGATAATATCTTCTACCTCTTTCAATATGACGATTAACTCATTTTGCGATAAATTTCCATGTTCAATCGCTTTCAAAGGTTTTTCCAGTACGCTATTTAAACCCATAATATAAATAGTGGAAAGGGCATAATGTGCTGCCTTTTTAAGTTTATCCATAAAACCTAAGCTTAGGTTTTGCATTAAATCATTTAAATGCTCATCAATAAGGGTTATAAATTTTTCAGTAATTTCTTTTTCAAACTTCGCATCACCTTGGCTGATCTCTTTAAGATAGGTTAAATCTATCACGGCATATGAATGATCCTGCTTTAAATCAACAAATGCAGATTTAACCATTTGTGGTACAAACTGTGTTATGATTGCAGCAATTTCCACACGATCAACAGGTTTTGAAAGAATAGCATTCATTCCTGCATTAAAACATTTTTTTTTAACCTCTTCTACATGCTGGTCACTCAGTGCAACAATAGGCAAATCACATTTTAATACTTTTCTAATGGAACGGACAATTTTATAACCATCGAATTTTGATGCATTTAAAGGGATAAAAATCAAAACAAAGTTTCCTTTTTTGATCTGATCCAGAACTTCAGATGCTTCCACAATCCATGAAGTTACATCATATTCTCTTAAATAACTGGTAATTATTTGTTGATGACAAGCATCATCTTCAATGATTAAGGCATTCATTTAAGATAAGTTAGGGCGCATTAATATCGTTATTTAATTCATCTCTGAATAATGATTTACAGTATCTGATTTGCTTACCAAGTATATTTTATAACCATGGAAAGAGACACAAAGTTTTACTAAAAAGTATTGCCCTCATAGCATCAATTTTAACCCACTAACTAAAAATGATCCGTTACCTAGCAAAAATCTCAGCAGATCATTTCTCTTCAATAGATTTTAACAATGATAGATCGCATCAAATTATTCATTTATGATGATTTGATGAAGTCATCATGTACCTTGAAAACCATTCAGGAGTTACAGGTTTTAATTAAATCTAAAAGGTTAAGATCAGGCGTTAGTAAGATAATTTTTTTAAAAAAATTATCAGTGGTTATTTTTTAGACCCTTTTACATGGGCGATTAGAATCTTGTGTAAACAGGAGATTTTAGCTTTTAACCTCCCAGCCCTTCGGGCACCCCTACGATGTAATCGGAGGGAATGACGGCCGTAATTCCACTCTTTCAGACTATCGTGTGGACACAATTAATTTATAAAGATCTTTTTCCCGCTCTTTGCCGCGGAGGCATGGTACTTTGGAGCGCCAAAGTACCCAAAGCGCTTTGTCAATCCAGCTATGGGCCTTTCGCAAATCCCAAACACATCAAAAAAACAGCGGGCACTTCGTTTTGTGTTCATATTCTTTTAAGCTTCGAACCTGAAATTATGAACACAAAACCACTGCGTTTAAGGTTTGTTAGTGCTATTTTTACTATTGTACAACTGTTTTTTTGATTTCACCGGCCCTTGGGATTGACGGTGCTCTTCGGTAAGGCCTAATTTTTTATTAAAGTTGGTTAGCAAAATGCAGAGAAAACCACGCCTGGAAAATGTGTCCACACGATAGTCTTTCAGAGGGGTGGTCGCAGACCGGGGTGTTAAATCAATAAATAATTATCAGATCTCAGCTTATTAATTTTCCTAATCGTTTATGCAACAAGAAATAAACAGCTATTTATAAAAAGCTGTTCATTAATATTTTTGAATGTAACAATCAATTTATAAAATGAATAAACCAATGAAATTAAAATAATAATGAACAAAATGAATAAATCTTGTCATTTTAAAAAACTGAGTCTATTTTAATCACGTATATAAGCCCGTTCGACAATAATATATGCCCATCTGGCGCTTTTGGCTATATTTTAGGTAGAATGAACAATAATTATATCATTTAAAAAAACAAAACACATGATCACTATCAAAAAAATTTTCCTCTTCTCGTTCATTATTTTTTCAGCATTGGCCAGTAATGCACAAAATGGCATGCGTGAACCCATTGATTATTCACTAAAAAATGGCATGAAAATTATCGTATCTGAAAATGAAAAATCTTCAGGTGCATTTTCTAGCTTTACTTTAAATACAAAAGCATTTCAAAATAAAAAAGATGGTATTGTAGAATTACTTTACGCTACATTAAATGAAAGCGGTTCAAAAAATGACCAGATTCTATTTAAAGATAACAGTGGCCGATTGGCTACAAATAATACCCAGCTAGAAAAAGGATTAACAGAAATGGCAACCATTATTCAACATGCTGATATTAACCAAAAAACATTTGATAGTGGTAAAGCTGTGTTACTGGCTAGCTTAAAAAAACAAGATTATGATTACGATCAAACGGTGAATGAAAATTCAATAAATGCAATTTCGCTTTCAGATTTGACCGCTTTTTATAATGAAATTTCACCTGAAAAAACATTTTTAACAATTGCAGGTAATGTTGAAATGAATACTGCAAAAGCAGCCGTAAAAAAAGCTTTTGGAAACTGGAAAAATGCTGAAAAGCAAGAAACTTCTGCAATAGCAAAATAATTTATTCGTTTTATTCAAAGGCTTTCTGATTTAAATTAGTAAGCCTTTTTTTATGCTCAAAATGTTACATGATTTAGTTCTGATCGAGTTTAAATTGATTAAACATTCAATATCTTAGCGCATCCATCACCCCGCTATGAAAAAGACTTACGCCACAATAATATTTTCCTTTTTAATCACTTCTATCCATGCGCAAACTATTGTTAGTCGAAATAAGGATATAGATCAAATGGTTAAATCTGTCAGTCAGGATTCATTAAAATCTTATATTACCAAAATGGTTTCTTTCGGCACCAGAAACACCTTAAGCGATATTAAAAGTAAAACGAAAGGAATTGGCGCAGCAAGAAATTGGGTGGTTGGTAAGTTTAATCAATTTGGAAAACAAGGTGATGGCAGACTTACAGCATATTTAGATACGATTACTTTTAAGCCAGATGGAAAACGGGTGGACCAACCTACACTATTGGGCAATGCAGTTGCCATATTAAAAGGAACTGATCCAAATGATAAAAGGGTTTATGTAGTAAGCGGACATTTGGATAGTCGTGTTACAGATGTAATGAACAGAACCAGCAATGCACCGGGTGCAAATGATGATGGTAGCGGTGTGGCAGGTGTAATAGAGGCAGCACGAATCATGAGTCAGTACAAATTCCCTTCAACAATTATTTTTGTAGCCGTTAGTGGTGAAGAGCAATCTTTATTAGGTTCTGGTTTTATGGCGGACAAGGCTAAAAAGGAAGGTTGGAATGTAGATGCCATGCTAAATAATGATATGATTGGCAGCAACAATAGCAGCGAAACACAAATTATAGATAACACCAGATTACGCGTATTTAGCGAAGGCTTGCCTGCTTATGAACTGGATAAAAATGCGAAAAGCATCAGGCAGTTTGGATTGGAAAATGATGGCAAAAGCCGTCAGCTTGCCAGATACGTTAAGGAAGTTGGCGAACGTTATGTAGATCAGCTTGAGGTTAAACTCATTTACAGAAATGACCGCTTTTTAAGAGGTGGTGATCACACTCCTTTCGTAGAGAATGGTTTCACGGCCGTAAGAATCACCGAAATGAATGAAAATTTCGACCATCAGCATCAGGATTTAAGAACTGAAAATGGCATTAAATATGGCGATTTACAAGAATTTATGGATTTTGAATATTTAAGAAAAAATACAGGTGTTAATATTGCAGTTTTAGCCAATCTGGCTAAGGCACCTTCAGCACCCCTTGAGGTCAAAATAGATGTTAAAAATCTAAGCAATGCTTCATTATTATATTGGAAAGCGCCAGCAAATGGCAATGTAAAAGGTTATTATGTACTCATGCGTGAAACCAGCAACCCGGTTTGGGAAAAGAAATTTTTCACTTCAGCAACAAAAATAACACTACCCTACAGTAAGGATAATTATTTATTTGCTGTACAAAGTGTTGGCAATGAAGATAATGAAAGCCTGCCAGTTATTCCAGGCATTGGCCGATAGAAAACCTTTAGCCTTAACTCAAAGTTTAACCTTAATTTTATGCCATGAGATTTAAACCTTTAGCATTTATTTTAAGCATCGCCATTACCTTAAGTATTGGTGCACTTGGTGGTTATGCCACTGCACAATCTGTAAAAACCTGGTATCCATTATTAAATAAGCCTTCTTTTAATCCGCCTAACTGGTTGTTTGCACCGGTTTGGACAAGCCTTTATATCCTAATTGGAATTGCAGCCTACCTGGTTTGGGTAAAACGTGATCAAGTTCAGCACTTTCCCAGAACGGTAGCTATCTATTTCATTCAGCTTATTTTAAACCTGGCCTGGTCTTTTATTTTCTTTTACCTGCACGAAATTGGTTTTGCACTCGCAGAAATTATTGCGCTTCTACTAGTAGTTATTCTGAATGCAGTGATGTTTTATAAAATTGATAAGTGGGCAGGTTTACTGTTTATCCCTTACATCCTTTGGGTAAGTTTTGCATCATTTTTAACTTATAACCTATTCATATTGAATTAATTTTAAAAGAAAGTCTTATTTTAGAAGAGTGGTAGCTTTTAAAAGAATTTTGCTGATACTCTTCGTTTTATGCTATACCCAATTGCATGCGCAAAAGGTGGGCCTCGTTTTTAGTGGTGGTGGCGCAAAAGGTTTAGCGCATATTGGCACCTTAAAAGCACTGGAAGAAAATCATATCCCCATAGATTATATTACCGGAACATCAATGGGTGGAATTGTTGGCGCCATGTATGCCGCAGGCTATTCACCATTGGAAATTGAGAAAATAGCTTTAAGTGATGATTTTCAGAACTGGGTAAATGGCCGTTATACAAGTGATTACACTTACTATTTTCAAAAAAATGCGCCAAATGCATCTATGCTTACAGCTAAGGTAGCCATAGATACAGGTTTCCATTTTAGTTTTCGCTCCAACCTGATTAATGATATTCCTTTAAATTTTGCCTTTCTGGAACTTTTTTCACAAGCATCGGCTGTATCTAAAGATGATTTTGATAAGCTTTTTATTCCTTATCGCTGTATGGTGGCCGATGTACTTTCTCAAAAAAGTATTACCGTAAGCAAAGGAAGTTTAGCCGAAGCCGTTCGCGCCACAATGACGGTTCCTATTATTTACAGGCCTATTAAATTAGATGGAAAATATGTTTTCGATGGCGGCTTGTATAATAATTTCCCGGCAGATGTAATGGAAAAGGAATTCAAGCCAGATTATATGATTGGAGCCAATGTATCGTCAAAAACCTATAATGAATATCCAAAAAACACAGACGATCGATTAATGAACCGATTTCTGGTTTACATGTTTCTTTCCAAATCAGATTCTACCACCATAGGTAAAAATGGTGTTTACATTCAACCTGAACTCGCAGAATACACCGCTACTAATTTTGCTCCTGTTAAAGAGCTTATTAAACGAGGATATGATGCAACTATGGCAGATATGCCCCGAATAAAAAAATTAATTAGCAGAAGAGTGAGTGATGAAGAATTGGCCCGTAAAAGAGCCGTATTTAATTCAAAGAAACCCGATTTTAAGTTCAGTACCGTTTCGGTATCTGGTGTAAATAACCAGCAGAAAAAATATATCGAACGGTTATTTAAGAGCGATCAACCCACATTTAACCTGCAGGATATCAAACGTGGATACTACAAATTAGTTGCCGATCAAACCTTCGAAACTGTTTATCCTAAAATATCCTACCAGGCAGCTACAGACAGTTATACTTTTGAGGTAGTGGCTCAGCCCAAAAAGAGCTTTAAAATGGAACTGGGTGGCAACATCTCCACACGCCCCATTAGCAATGTTTTTCTGGGTGCCGAATACAATTACCTAAACCGAAAAGCTTATACCTTTGGAACAAGTTTCTACTCCGGGCGCTTTTATGAGTCAGTACAATTAAATGGCCGGGTAGATTATCCAACGAAATTGCCGCTATTTCTGGCGGCAGAAATGACTTATAACCACTGGAACTTTTACAATACCAGCCAGATTTTTATTGAAAATCCACGCCCCATTTATATCGAACAATCTGACCGCAAAATTGATCTGATGATGGGCGTTCCTTTAAATTATAATACTAAAATTGTACTGCATTCTACCTTTATTAATAATAATGACCGTTACAGCCCGAATAACACTTTTGCTGTGGGCGATTTACTCGATCAAACCATTTTTAATGGTTTCAGAGGCTCACTTAATCTCGAAAAAAACTCTTTAAACAGAAAACAATACGCCACCAACGGACAAAACTTTTCTTTAAGATTTAATTACACCACTGGCAGAGAAAACTATACGCCTGGCAACATTTTCAGAAATACACTGGGCTACATTAAATCACCGGAAGTGAGCCGATTACATCATTGGGCGAGTATTAAAATTACTCAGGAAAATTATTTTCTGCACCTTAAAAAATATACACTAGGTTACATTGTGGAAGGTGTGATTTCAAATCAACCTTTGTTTAACAACTATTATTCAACCTTATTAGTTTCTCCTGCTTTCTACCCGCTACAAGATAGCCGTTCACTTTTTCTTGATAAATTCAGGGCTACTACTTATGCGGCTGGTGGGATTAAAAATATTTACAGCATTAAAAAGAATATTGATTTAAGAGCTGAAGCTTATTTATTTTTACCGCACAAGGAATTTGAACGCATTGGCTTACAAGATGTTGATTATGCCAAAGCCATTACAAAAATTCGCTATGCTGCAACAGCCGGGGTGGTTTACCACACACCACTTGGCCCGGTAAGCTTAAGTTATAATTTATATAATGATGCAGTTAAAAGAAATGGTGTATTATTGCATATCGGTTATTTAATTTACAATAAACGTTCTATCGAATGAAACAATTTATCTTAGTTTGCTCGCTCTGTTTAGTTGCTTTGATCAGCTCGGCACAAACCGCGACCATTAACAATTTCCTGGTGAAGGAAAACTTAATAAAAAACAGTAAGCTTGCTATAATTGCTGCAGATTCTCTTAACGTTCCGAATGAAAACATTAATGGAACCTATACTTTTAGTGTGAGTGGTTTTACCCAGATTCTTAAGTTTAATGATGGCATTGCGGTATTGCCACTACCTATAGATAAATCTACATTTGTTTACATCAAACACCAAAATGATTTTGGTACGCATAGCAAACTCGTATATGTTTACAAAAAAGATAATGACTTGAGTCCATATACCATCAATAGTTTATGGCTATTCATTATCCCAATAGCACTTGTAATTATTGCCTTTGCGTTTAGAAAACTCATCATTTTTGTAGTGATTGCATTTTTGGTTTTTGTTTATTTCAATCACAGTTCAGGTTTAAATATCTCTACATTCTTTGAAAGCATATTCGATGGATTAAAAAATCTGGTCTGAATTTAAATTTTAAGCTTTTTATAACATGTTTAGGCTTTGACAACTTTTCTTTAAGGTTTGCTATTAAAGTTGTTAAGCGTACATAACATCAACACAACTCATCAAATGCGTATAGCGGTTATTGATATGGGTACAAATACCTTTCACCTGCTGATTGCAGAAATCAGCGGTCATAGTTTTAAGGTGCTTTATAAAACCAATGTCCCGGTTAAGCTTGGCGAAGGACGTATCAATGACAACATCATCATTCCAGAGGCTTTTGAAAGGGGCATTAACTGCCTTAAAAATTTTAAGGAGACCATCTTAAATTTCCGGGTAGAAAAAGTAAAAGCCACGGCTACATCAGCAGTTCGTAGCGCTGGCAATGGAAAAGATTTTGTTCATTCCGTAAAAGAACAGACAGGAATAGAGATAGACATTTTATCCGGCGATGAAGAAGCCTCACTAATTTATAAAGGTGTAAAATTAAGCGGTGCAATAAATGATTTATCCTTAATTATGGATATTGGTGGCGGTAGCGTGGAGTTTATCCTATGTGATACAGCACAATTAATCTGGAAGAAGAGCTATAATATTGGTGCCGCCCGCTTGATGCAAAAGTTTTTTAAGTCAGACCCTATTTCTGATGAAGATAAAAATAACATCCTCACTCACATTCAACATGAATTGACTGATCTCTTCGAAATCTGCAAGCAGCATCAACCCAAAACACTAATCGGATCAGCTGGTGCTTTTGAGACTTTTGCCGAATTGGTGAACAGTGCTAAAAAATCAATCATTAATTTAGATACCCTTCAATCTTATCATTTCGATTTTGATGACTATATTACCCTCTCTATTAAGTTGATTAACTCTACACATCAACAGCGAGTAGAAATGCCGGGTATCATTCCGTTACGTGTAGATTTAATCGTGATTGCCACTCTAATCACCAATTATGTTTTGGGCAGACTTAAAATTAACCAGCTTAAACTATCTACCTACGATTTGAAAATGGGGATTTTAGCAACTGAATTATAGTTGTTATTTACCCTTTTTAGGGGTGTAAATCATTTCACCCATAATCATGGGTTGAAGTTTCAATACCAAATCCTTTTGTTTTACCTTGGTATAATCGATTTTCATAACAGCTGAATAGTTTACACTTTCAATGGATAATGAATTATTTTTAGTATCTAAACCACTTTTGAATAAAATTTCATACTCACCACGATCATTGGTTAAAGCATGATATTTGGTATTTAAAATTACCAAACGAATTCCTGCTAATGGCTTTTTATCCACGCCCAAGATTTTCCCCGTAACCTTATTTACTACCGCTGGCTTTTTATCGTCTTTTTTATTATTATTGACTTTTTTTGAGATTTCTGTTGCCACTGGTGGAATTGCCGCATTAGCTTCTTGTGCGAAGATACTGGCACCAATCGCCAGAACACCTAAGTATTTCATCCAGTTTCTATTTGCCGGCTTAACTAGGAGATAATGATTGAGTTGGTTTAATTGCGTTTCACTTAAACGGCCACAAACTGATGATGTTGAAGCTGCTAGTAAAGAAATTATTTCGGCATTGGTATGCCCACTGAAATCAATTACATTTTTACTACAGGCTTTGCAGAAATTAAATCCTGATCCTTTTTCCATCTCCTCCCAATTCTGAGTACAGGGTTTGGCAATGGTAACTTGTGCTGTTGAGTTTTTCATCTTGATTGATTTGTACACATGATGAAAAAGAAATCAGGATTCCATAAGTTATTTAAAATGATTTAATCGTTTTGTAATTAGAAAAATAAAATAGATATTTGCAACTATAATTTAGTTACAATATTGAGCAAAATAGAAAAGCTTATTACCAGATTCTTATCAAAACCTAAAGATTTAACTTGGGAAGAATTAATTATAATACTTAGATTTTATGGTTTCGAAGAATTGCCAACAGGAAAAACAGGTGGCTCCAGAAGAAAATTTACTGATAAAAATAAAGATATTATAAGTTTACATAAGCCTCATCCAAAGCCTATTGTAAAATATTATGTAATTGAACAAGTATTAGAATATTTAAGAGAAAAAGGGAAACTTTAAAATGATCGATAATTTAAAATATAAAGATTATACCGCAACTGTTCATTATAGTACTGACGACGAAGTCTTTTTCGGCAAAGTTGTGGGCATAAATGATCTCCTTACTTTTGAAGGTTCATCAGTAAGTGAACTTAAAGCTAGCTTTGCAGAAGCTATTGAAGATTATTTGGAAACCTGTCAAGCATTAGGCAAATCGCCAGACAAAACTTATAAAGGCGTGTTTAATGTTAGAGTACCTTCAAGTCTGCATAAACAAATTGCTCTTTCTGCATCGCAATATAAAATGACCTTAAATGATTTCGTTAAAACAGCTCTATCTTATGCTGTTAACCATAAAAGCGATGTAGTGGCTGAGTTAACAAAATAAAAAATTGAGTAGGTTTAATTTGATAATTTAATTTTATTCAAATTAAGGATTAGCAGTTATAAACCTAAGAAATTTCTAAGCTCTTGATACAGTTTTTCAGTAGGCAAACCCATTACATTGGTGTAAGAGCCTTCAATTCGCTGTACAACAACCAATCCCCACCAATCTTGTACGCCATAACTCCCAGCTTTATCATAAGGTTGATAGTGATCAATATAGAAATCAATCTCATCACTGGTAACAGCCTTACAATAAACCTCAGTCCGGTCATAGAAAGAATGTACTCTATCGCCTTGAACCAACGTCACGCCGGTATAAACTTCATGTTTGCTTCCTGATAACTTAGCCAGCATTTCCTGAGCATGCTCCCGATCTATTGGTTTGCCCAAAATTTCGCCATTTAAGGCCACAATGGTATCAGCTGTGATAACAACTTCTTCAGCAGCATCAAAGGCTTTTGCTTTCTGCTCTGCAATATACAGTGCAATTTCGGCTGGCTCTAAGCCTGCAGGATAGCTTTCATCTACATCTTTAAGTAATACCTTAAAATTTAGACCCATTAGGGTTAGAAGCTCTTGCCTGCGTGGAGATTTTGATGCGAGTATAATAGGTGGGAATGTAATTGCCATAATTCATTTTTCCGCTAAAATAAGAAAAGCGACCAAAAGCCGCTTTCTTATTTAATGTTTTATCAGATTAATTGTTTCCACCACCCTGCATACGCTTTTGCATTTCAGCACGCTGCTCTTTCTGCCAGGCCTCATAAGTTTTTTTCTGATCATCAGTGAGCACTGCTGAAACTTTGGTATCATTATCAGCACGGAATTTCTGCATCTTCTCTCTCATCGCATCTCGATCAGCTCCTTGCATCTCTTCACGCATTTTCTTCATGGCCTCAGCCTGCTCCGTAAAAACAGTGGTTAGCTTTATTTTCTGGTCATCACTAAGCTTTAATTTTTCATCTAATTGTTTTACCCGTTCTTCAGGTTTCATCATCATCCCACCTCTTCCCTGGCCACCACCTTGTTGTGCCTGAGCAAAACCAGCTATACCAAGCATTAATCCGCAGATCATCAATAATTTTTTCATCTCGTTGTTTTTTGAAGTTTAGACTAGTTGGAGTATTGTAAGGAAACAAAGTTTAATCGAAGGATGTAACTTCAATGTTGCAAATTAAAACAGATCAAACTTTTACGTGCAATTCTGCCAAAGACAATGGATAGGATTAAATTTTCGTCATTGTGAGGAGAAACGACAGCCTGCCCCGACCTTTCGGGGAAACAATCTATTTTGCGAAGAAAGATTGCCACACGCCATCACTAAGCTCAGCCCTTCAGTTCGCAATGACGAGTTTACCTTAATGAACTTATTTACTTACCTGAATCAGCTGCATTTGGATTTTCATCAAACCATTTACCTTGTACCTTCAGCACTTTTTCTATAATATCACGTACAGCAGTTTTACCGCCATTATAAGGTGAGATGAATGTCGAAATAGCCTTAATTTCCTCTACCGCATCAGCAGGACAAGTTGGAAGGCCAACCAGCCGCATCACTTTTAAATCAGGAATGTCATCACCCATATAAAGCACTTCTTCCGGAGTGATATTTTTACTTTTAAGGTATTGATTGAATACGGAAACTTTATCGCCGGCACTCAAAAAGATATCGGTAATACCCAAATTGAAAAAACGCTTTCTCATGGCAATACCATCTCCGCCTGATATAATGCAAAAATTGTAACCCTTTTTTACGGCGAGTTGCATGGCATAGCCATCTTTAATATTGAAAGTACGCAGCGATTCACCACTATCTGTTACTTGAACAGATCCATCGGTTAATACACCATCAACATCAAAGATGAATGTGGTAATTTCTTTTAATTTTTGGAGAAACATTTGTGCGTACGGTGTTTAGGGTTAGGCGTTTGTCATCGACTCAAGACTAAGGACTCCGAACTCTGGACTAATCCTGATTATCTCTCCATTCGTAAACCCAGGCAGATTGAATTTGTTCTAAATGCCCTTCACTGCTTTCTTCACGGGTTCCTTTAAAGTTTGGCAATTCCAAAACCCATTCTAAAAGCTCGGTAAAACGAATGCGATAGATTTTAGCTTCAGAAAAGTCGTCGCCAAATCTTTCATATAAAGACATGGCAATATCTTCATAATCATTCCAGTAAAAAGGTAAGGCAAATTTATCGTTGTTCATGTTGTTTCAAGGTTGATGGTTAAAAAGTTAAGGATTGAAAGGTAAACGTTTAGAGTTATGAATTAAAAGTTACAGGTCTGAAGTACTACATCTATAGCTTCATCATTTTCAAAAGAATTCTGCAGACTCCCGACTAAAGACTCTGGACTTAAGGACTAATCTAATGTCCCATAAAGCCAGATTGATCTGGAATGGTTACTTCGATATCTCCATTGATGACCACACACTGGCAACCCAAACGGGATGTAATTTTCGGGCGGACGGCTCTATCGATGAAATCTTCTTCTTTATCAGAAATTTCCTCAATATTATCCATACCTTTTGTTACGTAGACATGGCATGTACTGCATCCACAAACGCCTCCGCAATTGTGCTGAAGTTCAATTCCATTATCCAGACAAACATCTAAAACTGATTCTCCCGCAGCTATAGGCAATTCTATAGACTCGTGATCAGCTTCTTCAAAATTTATTTTTAGTTTAAAAATGCTCATAATTATATTGCAAAAATAGTAAGCTAAAGCGGTAAATATGCTATTTAAGCATTAATTTTATGCTATCGCTTAAAGTTTGATAAATGTGCTGCAATTCTGGCATATTGTTTAACATGCTAAAATGCTTGTTTAATGTAGTTTCATCTGCTCTTACTGCCGGACCAGTTTGCACTTTGTCAGGCAAACTGATCATCACTTTATCAGCAGTTTCTTTAATTAACGGTCTGATGATTTCGAAATCCAAATCGTTTTGCTGAAGCAACTGATGGGCTAATGTATACATATGATTGGTAAAATTACAGGCAAATACTGCTGCAAGATGTAATACCTTTCTTTTCTCTCCCCCGAGATGTTGTACCTTTTGGCTTAATTTTGAAGCCAGGTTTTTTAAAACGCTTAAATCAGATTCATTTGTAGCTTCAATGAATAACGGAATCTCTTTAAAAGAAACTTCCTTTGTTTTAGAGAAAGTTTGTAAAGGATATAAAACGCCGGCATGTTTAACTTTCGAAGATAATACTTTAATATCTGTTGTGCCGGAGGTATGAACTACAAGGCCATTTACAGCCTTTAACCGATCAGCAATGCTTTCAATGGCATCATCTTTTACTGCTATAATGTATAAATCAGCATCCGTTTTAATCCCCTTCAAATTATCAATTGATTCACATGGAATGCGATCGGCCAATAATTGAGCGTGATCCAGGCGCTGGCTATAAATCTGAACAACCTCTTCACCTTTGCTTTTTAAAGCCTGGGCAAGATGAGTCGCTACATTTCCTGAACCTAATAAAACGATCTTCATGATTTATGCGATTTTCGCTTCTTTTCTTCTTCTGAAAATGGAAAGCAGAAACCCAATCACCATTACAATGGTACCAGCCCAGTATAAATTAATAAATGGAAATTCAATCGCTTTAAATACTACCCAATCTTTCGCCTGCTGAGGTTTTTCAAAAATCTGTAATTCTACCTTTTTCTCGTCAGGTAAAACTTTAGAGAAACGGAATTTAAGGTCTAAACCTTCCACTTTACGGGCAAAATCGAAAGTATTGTTCCCTTTAATTAAGAACATGGGTTCTGCGGTATAAATTTTTCCTGCAGAATTAATTTCTAAAGGCAAACCTACTGCATAATCACCTTGTGCCAATACCAGGTCTTTAGCCACTGGTTTATTATTTAAAGCTTTTACGGTAACTATACCACTTGAGGTGTGAATGGTATCACCAACGGAAACCTTTACAATTCTTGGTTCCTTATAGTTCTCATCATCAGAATGACCTTCATGATCGGCATGATTAGACTGTTTGATTGCCGCACTGGTAATGTGTGTGTACACATCATAAGTTAAATAATGTTTGGTATCAGGTGAAGCAATTAATCCCATTTTTTCATTATCCTGTACATGCGGATGTAAATTAAAATCTTCTTTAACCTTTCCTGTTTCTTTATCTAAAACTTTAAAATTAAGTGTATAAATCGTATTCGGTGCCTGGGTAGTATCACTCACATAAGTTACCGTGTACTTACCCATTTCTTTGGGCTCGTTTTTGTATAACATGATGTTTTCACCCGGCTTCTCTGTTTTTTCAAAGTCTTTTACCGGAATGAAATTATTGGCATTGATAGACAGTGGCTTATTAGTTGCTGCAGAAATTAATGCCCCAAGAATTAGAAAGGCAAACCCGATGTGTGCAACAGCTGAACCAGCAAGTTTAGCTTTACCACCAAATGCCTGATACAAGATTGCTGAATTAGACAATACCGCAAATAAACAGCTAAAGGTGATCAGAATATACATGGTGTTGGTGTAGATGTCTGCTACCCAAACCAAACCAGCAGTTAGTACCAATGAAAACAAAATAGCCGAAACCAGGCTGCTGTAGAATTTACGTGGATCAGTTCGTTTATATTTTAAATATTGAGAAAAGCCAGAAATTAACGTAATCAGTACGGCAAATGGTGCCTGCCATTGATTATAGTATTTCACTGCATCAATTGGCGGAGAAAAATTGGTTCCGAAAGCTTTATTGAATACCGGAACTGAAGTAGAGAAAATAATCTGAATACAGGCAACAGTAACCACTAAGGCTCCAATAAACATCCAGAATTCTCTAGAATAGGTTTCTTCATCTTTAGTAGTGATGGGTAATTCTTTCCACCTCACTACAATAAGTGCTATCGCAATCACCGCAAATACTACGTTGTAAAGAATCAGGTGACCAAACATGCCCATATCTGTAAACGAGTGTACTGAAGTATCACCTAAAATCCCACTTCTGGTTAAGAACGATGCATAAAGCACCAATAAGAAACTTAAGAATACTAATGCAATAGCAGTAAAATAAGCATGACCAGTGTTTTTATACGCGATCATTACGTGAACTGCACCTATCAGCGTTAGCCAAGGAATTATAGAGGCATTTTCTACCGGATCCCAAGCCCAGAAACCACCAAAGTTTAAAGCTTCATAAGCCCAGAATGAACCCATAATAATTCCTGTTCCTAAAATCATGACAGCAAAAAGCGTCCATGGCATTGCAGGCTTAATCCATTCTTTATATCTTTTTTGCCAAAGGGCAGCAATTCCATAAGCAAAAGGAACCACCATACTTGCAAAACCTAAAAACAGCGTTGGCGGGTGGATTACCATCCAATAGTTTTGTAATAAAGGATTTAATCCCCTACCGTCGGTAATAAATTTTAAATAATTGGCAAAATTCTCTGGATTGGCAAAAACTACAGGAGCCATCGCTTTCAAATCAAGGGAATCTCTTAAAAGGATAAATGGCGAACTTCCAATCCGCTCGCCTAAAATTTCGACACCCAACAGCATCGAGGTTAAAAAGACTTGTGAAAATGCCACAACAGTCATTACCGGACGCTCCCATGATTTGGCTTTCCAAATTAGCAATGCACCTAAAAAAGATTGCCAAAAAGCCCAAAGCCAGAAACTTCCTTCCTGACCTTCCCAAAAGGCAGATACAATATAATAAATGGGTAACTCTTTAGATGAATGCCAATAAACATAACTATATTCGTTGTAGTGACCTAAAATCAGATAGAACAGTGTTGCTCCAATACCAATGATACTTGCCCAGTTAATTAAAAACCCGATCCTTCCTAAATTGCGCCAGGAATGATCTGCTAAATCTTTAGAGCGGGTAGCGAGGAAATATGATATGGTTGAAAGTAATGATGCACTAAATGCCAGCACAATAAAAAACTGTCCGATTTTACCCGGCAGCAGGTTCTCACCTACAAATTGAATATCCATTAAAATTAATTATATTTTTTCTCGCCGTACTTACCCACTTCTTTAACCTTACCATCTTGATTTATTTCGACCAGGTTATCATTATATTTAGATGGACACTTCATTAGAATTTTTGAAGCGTAAAATTTATCACCATCCATTTTACCAATTAACACCAATTTTTCTGATTTTTCGAAATCCTGAGGCTTGGTGCCGTTGTAAACCACTTCTCTGATTTCACCTTTTTCATCTTTCATGTGAAATGCAAAATGATTGGCATCCTTAACAGCATCATAATACATCCCTTTAGATTTTTCCCAGTAGCCCATTACGTGTTCCTCTTTTTGCGAAGTAGCGGCCTCTTTAAAATTCGAGTAGGTATCTGTATTGGCATTTAAGCTAAAAAGAATCCCTACAGAAATTGCAATAGTAATTAATCCAATGATTGCACTTTTTTTCATGTTGTGTTATTGTAGTAAAAGCTGGCAACAAAGATAGAAAAATAGCCATAGCGAACATTCTTTTACCGTTTTCGTGTCGTTATATTGACAATTAACTGATGATATCATTAGATCACTTAAAATCCTATAAATTATCAGGCGATCATGATTTTGGTATGATATTAATTACAGTTTATGATAGAGTTGCAAATTATCTTTAACCTTCGAATAGTTACTCATAAAATTCAGTTAAATGATTATGTTTGGCGATCAGATAATTGTTATTTTTAAATTTCCGGTAACCCTAATCATTACTTCTATGAATCTCAGGCAGTTCTATAAGCTTTTATTATTTATTGTATTGATTCCGGCATTAAGCTCCTGTTTCGAAATCGTAGAAGAGATAAACATGCGAAATAACGGAACCGGAGATGTAATATTGACCATCAACCTTAGCCAGAGTAAAACTAAGGTGGCTTCTGTAATGCTGCTGGATAGTATTCAAGGATATAAGGTTCCGAGTAAACAAAAGATTCAGTCAGAACTGGCAGAAGCAGTTGCTTATCTAAAAAAAAGCGAAGGAATTTCGAATGTAAAAAGCAGTAGTGATTTCACCAATTACATCGCCACCATCAGCTTTACCTTTAAAGATGTATCTAACATCAATAACATTACCAAAAACATCCTGGCGAAGCAAAAAATAAAAGCGACCAATACATCCTCTTATAGTTATAATAAAGCGACTAAAACATTTTCAAGGAAGTACCAACCAGTGGCTAATGCAAAATCTGAATTTAATAAACTTAAAAATCAGGATAAAGCGGTTTTCAATGGCGCCATGTACACCAGTATCTATCGTTTTGAGTCTCCTGTAACAAATGTAACCAATCCGGCATCAAACCTGTCAAAATCAAAAAAAGCTGTGATGTTAAAAAGCAATATCATAAACTTAATCAATGGAAAAGTTAACGTTTCCAATCAAATACAACTCCTAAAATAATCTAAAAAACCTCCATGATTTCGAACTCTTAACATAAAAGAAAGTATATCATCATGACAGGTTGCTCACCTTTGAAAAACAATTTTATACAAATGAAAAAACTTCTCGTTGCACTCTCGTTCCTATTCCTTTCCAGTCTGACCTATGCGCAGGATTTGGTTAAGAAAATTCCTTCAAATGCCTTTACTGTGGCTACAATAAAAGGTGATAATGTGTTTAAATTGATGTTTGTGAAAGATTTTAATGAATCTTTTGTAGGCAAAAAATTATTAACAGAAACTTCAAAATCGCTTGATAAGAATTTCACCAGTGTAGAAGACTTTGGAATTAACCTGGAGAAAAATATGTATTATTTTAATCAGCTGAGTGATAGCATTACTTATAATTGCTTCCTGATTCCGCTTAAAGATGCCTCACGATTTGAGAACCTGATTACAGATAAGGAGAAAAAAATTAAAGTTGATGGCGAGATCAGAACCATGATTTTACCTGATAGCACAAGCATAATCAAATGGAACAACAACATGATGTACTTCGTAACAGGAAGCATCAATAGCTCTTTTTTTGCTGATTCATTAAAATCTGCACGCTATGGTATTAAAGATATTCGCTATCAAGACGAAATTTCATTGGCTGATAGCACCATGACGGCAACAGACTCAACCTATGTAACCACAGATGAGCCGATGGTAGAAGAAGTGATTGCACCGCCAGTTGTAAAAGCAAAAGTGCAGAAGAAATCAGGAAAGAAAAGTACTGTTAAAAATAAGTCGGGAAAAAGAAAAAAGGGCGTTAAGTCTAAAAAAGCACCAAAAAAGGTTAAACATAATGAATATGATTCAGCTGAATATGCAGTAACGGATTCTGTTGGGATGGCTTCGCTTCCAGCTACAGATGACCAATATGATCAATATCAGCAAGAACAGGCAGAACAGGAAGCAAAGAAAAAACAACTGACACTTGAATGGATGACTGTTCAAGCAAATCAAATCTTCAATAGCAATTACGAATCTATTGAAAGTAATAAATCATATGCTGCAAGTCTGGATAAAAATGCCATTGCAGAAGTTTGGGTTTCAAGCTTGCAAGATGTTTATAATTCTCTCTCCCCGGCATTTGGCTCCTATGGTAAAGCTGGAGTAATGAAGGGTTACGGAAGTTTAACTGCTAAATTATTTATGGATAATAAGAGCTTCCGCATTTCTACAGGTCTGGAATTGGCAAAAGAGCAGGCTGATTCGTACAAAAAAATCATGAACAGGAAATTGAATAAAAAATTCCTGAAATATGTAGATAGTGAAAAGGCAATTGGCTTTATGGGATATGCCATTGATACGAAAGCTTACTTAGAGGAATTACCAAAATTGATGCAACAAACCTATGGCTCATTTTTAGGCACCAATAAAATGGACGAAGAAATTGCACTGGGTTCAGAATTATTTTCACTCCTGCTGGATGAAGAAGCCGTGAGTAAAGTAGTAAAAGGCGATGCTTTATTTATAATCAATGGCTTAAACAGTCGCGATGTGACTTACACCACATATGATTACGATGAAGATTATAACCAAACAGAGGTAACCAAAACTAAAAAAGAAACCCTCCCTGACTTTCTCTTCATGTTCTCATCAGAAGACCAGCGTTTAATGAATAAACTGATTAGATACGGAATTAATAAAAACAAAGTTAGTGTGAGTAATAACATCTATAAAATTGAGGAAAAGAAAAGTCCGATAGATATCTACTTCATGATTAAGGATGGCATTGTATTTTTTGGAAATTCATTAACCGAAATGCAAAGCATTAACGATAACAGTTTCCGTGCAAGCATTAGCAACACGCATAAAACTTTATTAAGCAAGAACAATTTCAGTTTCTTATTCAATGCAAAGAACCTTGTTGGTAAAGTACCAAACGAGGAAATAGGTGGTGAAGAAACCGCAAAAAAGTTTAATGAAACGCTGGGTAAAATGGGTAACGTTTATATGAAGTCGAACCCAATTAAAGGAAACCTGGTTTCAGCAGATATTAGTGCTGAAATTCCTAATGGACATGAAAATGCCTTGAAATATTTGTTTACTTTAATTGAAAATGCTGCAAAATAGACCAATGGAGTTTTTAGTTGGCAACGAATGATCAATGAACGAATGAACCATTCTCTATGAAGAAATTTCTTAAAATAACAGCAGCAATATCTTTATTGCTGCTTATTTTTTTTGTTGGCCTGTTTAAATACAGGCAATATTATGCCAATCAGATTTCTGTTCCGAAAGAGGCAACTGCCATCATTAAAATCAGTATTGATCAGATCTATAAAAGTATCGCCATGAATATGCTTTTGAATGCGGGATATTATTTAAAATCAGATACCACTAGAAAACCGGATAGAAAAATTGGAAACTTTAAACATGGGTTAAAAATACCTGCAAGTATATATTTTTACACGATTAAAGATCAACCAGAAATGGCTTTGTTTTCTCGTTTTGAAATTAAGCAATTCAACGATTTTGAGACATTTGTTAAAAACAAGCTAGGGTTTAAAATCCTGAAGAAACAAAATGGAATTACCTTCGCTGGATTACGAAATGTAATTATCTGCTATGATTCGAGCAATGTTGCTGTAGTTTTTTCAGGTGAAGCCCGGAATTTTGATTCAGCACTTATGAAAGTTTTGAAGGAAAATAACTTTCAAAAAATTGGCAATGGTAAATTTAAATCTATAAAGGAATCAACCCATCACATCGCCTATTTTAACACAAAAAATAGTGTCACAACAGATTTCAATAATGGAGAAATAAATATTGATGCTGATTTTGCTAATCATTTCATTATTCCGGCAGCTAAACCTTTCCATAGAAAATTTAGCAGAGAAAGTACGGCAAGTGCCTGGCTAAATGCTGATTTCGTTAAATCTTCAAATCAAAAAATCCAGTTGAAAAACAGCATTTTAGAACGAGATAGCTTATTGAAATATTACAGAGGTTATCTTGATTTCGAATGGACAAATACCACAACACAAACTGATTCTATTATTACCTATGAATATAATGATGATTTTGAAAAAACTGAAAAAGTAGCCTTACAGAAACGTAGTGTACCGAATCTTATACTCAATATCAAAGCAGAGAAAAATCTTTTGATCAAATATCTTGATGAAAAACAGGTGGTAAATCTAGATAGCGGAACAATAAGTAAAACCGTTTTTCCACTTTATAAAGTTTTTGTAGGTGGAGATCAAAATCAGCTTCAATTGACTACCAAAAAAAATAATAAAACCGAGAGTATTAAAGTCCCTGCAAATGAATTCTTTTCATTAAATGTTGATTTTGTAAAATTAAATGCATCAATGAATATTCCGGGTTTAACACAACGCCTAAAGCTTTTCAAACATTTGGAGGTAAAAGGAACATCAATGACTACTGAACAAATACAATTGCATGGAAAAGTCACACTAAATAATATGCAGGTAAATGCTTTATATCAGATCTTAAAAGATTTCTAAATTTGCTACTACTTTTTTACTTTCCAACTTCTTTTATATTTAATTATATTTAGGTTAATATCTCTTTTACATGCTACACGATAATTTAATTCTCATTCTGGTTCTATTGCTTGGGGTAACCCTTTTGGTTATGCTTGGTCAGAAAATTAAGATTTCTTATCCCATATTTTTAGTTCTTGCAGGTTTATTTATTGGCTTTATTCCAGGAATGCCACATATTAAAATAGATCCAGACCTTGTTTTCTTATTATTTCTCCCACCATTGCTCTACGAAGCGGCCTGGTTTACTTCATGGAAAGCATTCTGGGAATATAAAGGGGCTATTTTCTTAATGGCGGTTGGTTTGGTGTTTATTACGTCAGTAGCGGTAGCTTATGCATCGGTGGCCTTTATTCCTGGATTTACCTTGGCATTAGGCTTTTTACTGGGTGGCATTGTTTCACCGCCTGATGCTGTCGCCGCCGCGGCCGTATTAAAAGGTATGAAACTTCCTAAAACTGTTACCGCACTTTTAGAAGGAGAAAGTTTAGTGAACGATGCGTCCAGTTTAATTGTGTTCAAATTTGCACTGGCTACCGTTACTACCGGAACTTTCATTTTACAGGATGCAGCTGTTAACTTTGTTTCTGTTGCAGGATTGGGTATCGTAATTGGGGTAGCCATAGGTGGAATATTCTATGCCATTCACCGCTGGTTGCCCACCACAGAAAACATTGATACGGTACTTACCCTGCTCACCCCCTATTTTATGTACATCGTTGCTGAGCATTTTGAAGCCTCAGGCGTTATGGCTGTCGTTTCGGGCGGGCTATTGCTTTCCAGCCAGTCGCATGTTATTCTCACCTCAAACTCCAGAATAAAAACAGTTTCAGTTTGGTCTGCACTTATTTTTTTACTCAACGGCGTGGTGTTTATTCTGATTGGTTTAGCATTGCCAGATATTGTTGGCGGTTTAGGTCCGGATTACCCGATTACAAAAGCAATAGGTTATGGGGTTGGCATTAGCTTTTTAGCACTTGTAGTTCGTTTCATCTGGCTTTTTTCAACAGCAAGGATTACTAGTTTTTTCAATAAAAGAACCAGGGTACGTTATCAGGATTTGACCTGGCATTCATCATTGGTAATAGTATATGCAGGTATGAGGGGCGTAGTATCATTAGCGGCTGCACTTTCTATTCCCGTCATGATTTCTGATCAGATAGCTTTTCCACTAAGGAATCTGATCTTATTCATCACTTTCGTAGTCATCTTCGTTACGTTGGTAGTACAGGGATTAACACTTCCGCTTTTTATTAAGTTATTGAAAATACCAGAGCCTAAACATAAACTTTCTGAACAGGAACAAACCAACCAGATCAAGCTAAAGTTAATTGATCTTTCAATGGAAAAATTAGTGACTGATTATCAATACCAGTGTACGCACAATGAATTGATGGTTAACTTAAAGGCTGAATTACAACATTCATTAAACGAAAAGAAAGATACACTTCAGGCATACAGAAAAGGTGAAATAAATAAGATTGACTTAAAAGCCTATAACGAAATTTTACTTGCTTTGATTCAAGTTCAGCGGGATGAGCTGCATCAATTGAAACGCAATAAAAACTATGATGACGATATTATAAGGAAGGAAGAATGGAGACTTGATCTCGAGGAATTGAGTATCACTTCATAGGTCTGTATTTCATTTTATTCTTTGAGGAATATGCTCTGATCCTTCACTAGTAATATTCGCGGCAACCTCTTTCTGGGTTTTGTTTGCAGCAATGAGATTGCTTCGTGCTTCGCAAAGACGGTTTCTCATAAGTCTCTGCTATAAAAAAACGTACATTTCCAAAACAAAAAATCCTTGCAAATTATACATTTGCAAGGATTTTTCAGCTTTTAGCTTTAAACCTTACTATGGCCAAACGCCTAAGTTCATGTATGAAACGGCAATTTTATCAATTGAATTTACAAAAGCAGCTGTTCTCAACGTTTCTGTACCAGGTTTCACTTTTAAGGTTTCACGAATTTCATGATAAGAATGAATCATGGTATCTTCTAAACCAGAGTTTACCAATTCCATCTCTGATGCACCTTTAACAATCATTAAACGGTGTTCAGGAAGAATGGTTTTTCCTGTTAAGTTTTCTAAAGTTGCAATCAGGTTAGCGTTAGAATTCGCCGCATAACGGTTTTCCATACGACCAAAAGCTACGTGAGAAAGGTTTTTTAACCACTCGAAGTAAGAAACGGTAACACCACCTGCATTACAATACATATCTGGGATAATGATCCCTCCCATTTCAGTGAAAATCACCTCAGCTTCTGGAGTAGTTGGTCCATTTGCCCCTTCAGCAATAATTTTTGCTTTAATGTTACGGATGTTTAATTCAGTAAACTGATTTTCTAAAGCAGCAGGTACAATGATATCACATTCCTGCTCTAAACCTTCCATAGAATTTCTAAAATCTGTAGCACCCGGGAAGCCTAAAATGGAACCTGTATTTTTACGGTGTGCAAAAACCTCATCAACATTTAAACCATTTGGATTGTAAATAGCACCTTCGTATTCGCACAAACCAACAATAGTCGCACCAAACTCAGCAAGAAATTTAGCAGAATGATAACCTACGTTACCCAACCCTTGTACAATTACCCTTTTATCACCTAAGCCAGCTTTTAAACCAATCTTAGCCATATCTTCTGCAACATCTACACACTCACGCACGGCGTAAGCAACGCCACGTCCGGTAGCTTCTTTACGGCCACGAATACCATGTAACGCAATTGGTTTACCTGTTACACAGCCTAAAGCATCCAGCTGACCCGGATTCATTGTCATGTATGTATCTGCGATCCAACTCATTTCACGCTCACCAGATCCATAATCCGGAGCCGGAACATCAATACCAGGACCAATAAAATTCTTTTTGATTAATTCGGTTGTGTAACGACGGGTGATGGTTTCTAATTCGGCTACACTATATTGTTTGGTGTTGATTTTGATACCACCTTTTGCACCACCGAATGGCACATTTACGATGGCACATTTGTATGTCATCAAGGCTGCAAGCGCCATCACTTCATCCTCATTAACCATATCGCTATAACGAATACCACCTTTGGTTGGACTCATATGGTGCGAGTGCTCTACACGCCAGGCATCAATTACTTCAAAACCATTTCCTCTGCGAATAGGGAATTGGAAACGATACACACTATTACATGCTTTAATCTGGTTCAATAAACCTTCAGGGTGATTGGTGAATTGAGCCGCACTGTCAAAGTTCTTACAAACATCTGCAAAGAACTTGTTCTCGTCTGCTAGATTAGCCATTATTTATCTTTTATGAATTAAGTATGCCGCAAAATTGCCTAAAAAAACAGCATATATCCAAATGAAAAAACACTTAGTGTATAGCAAACACCAATTGCAAATGGCTAAAAAAATAGCTTTAAACTGTTTAAACTTAGTTTTTACCCGTATTTTCTTTTTCTATTTTTTTTAATCTTTTATCAATGGAAAAAAGATAAGCCAATAAACCGACTAAAATGATCACAATACAAGTAACCACTACGTAGATTTTACCATCGCTACGCAGTCGATCTGCCATTTCCACACCATTATCCTGAGCAAATAATTGTATTGCTGTCAGCATCAATGTTAGGGATAAAAATATCTTCTTCATGTTAATTGTGTTGTTGTTTAGTTTCTATGGAACGTATTCTAAAACGGATAGTGTATATCCAGTAACCTATCAAAATCCAGCCCAAACATGCAGGATAAAATACCATGCGCATGCGGCTGTCTAAATCATAGCTATTAAAACCAGGATTACCACCGTTACCAGGATGTAGTGAATCTTTTAAACGTGGTAGCACGAAAAGTAAAACCACCATCATTGGAAAGGCAAAAATGTTGTAAATGGCTGAAATTTTAGCTCGCTTTTGCTCTTCATCTATGGCATTACGAAGAATGAGATAAGCAAAATAAAGCAATACTGAAATGGCTGCAAAATTTTGTTTAGGATCGAAACTCCAGAACTGCCCCCAGGTGTATTTTGCCCAGATGGCTCCCGTAACCAAGCCTAAAAGGCCAAAGACAATTCCCGCATTTACACTTTCTACTGCTTTTATGTCATCAACTTCGCTTTTTGAACTTAATGATTTGATGCTGTAGAAAACAGAAATGGAGAACAAAACAATCATGGCAAACCACATTGGTACGTGGAAATACAAATTTCTAATCGATTCATTTATAATAGGCAAACGCGGCACCCCTATCAATATACCTGCAATTGCAGTGTAGATGACCAACACCGAACCTAATATTTTCCACCAAGTTTTATACATATCTTTTATAATTTTGAATGACAGTAGGTTTAAATTTTGAATGAGTGAAGGTTAGTTATCTATCAATTAAATCATTCTATAATTCAATCATTTTTTTAACTTAATTTTGAATGAGTGAGTTTTGAATGAATGTTAGCTATGTAGTAATCAATCCTTCAATTATTCCATCATTCAGTTATTCTGTTTAATCCCGCCAAAGGTAAGGAAATAACAATAAAGAGGTGGCAACGGTAAGCACATTTACCAACAACAGCATGCCAATTTCATCATAACTATTTTCCCATGGCAAGCCATCTACCGCATTTTTAGCCAATTTTATTAAAAGAATCAATACAGGAATGATAATCGGAAAACTGAGAATTGCCATGAGCATCCCACCATTACCTGCTTTACTGGCAATGGCTGAAACCATGGTAAAAACCGTAGAGAAACTGATACTTCCCATAATTACAGCCACATAATAAAGCAATAAATCGGGTGGTGTAAATGTATCAAAAACCATCGTATAAAACCCCAATGCAATGGTAGTTAAAACCAACATCAATAAGGTATTATACACCGTTTTAGAAATTAATATTGCTGCCGGACTTGCCAGAATATAGTTATACAATTGCTGGCCTTTAGTTTCTTGGAGAAAGCTTTTAGAAACACCGTTTATCGAAGCAAAAAGTATAATTATCCAAAACAATGCATTCCAGGCAAGCTTATCGCCGAGGCTTACAAAAGATAGGTAACAGGTAAAAATAGTGGAAACTACATATAACAATATGCCATTGATGGTATATTTGGATCTCCACTCTAACAGTACCTCCTTTTGTATCAAATATTTAACCTCTTTGGCCAGTTGCATAATCGCAAAGATACTTTTATTGATAAATATTGAATATTTTAATTGTTGGATTGTTGTAATTTTGTCTAAATTTTTTAGCCATAGATTATTAAATAATCTTTAAAACTTAAACCAAAATCTGCGAATCTGCGGCCCTATAATAATGGAAAATTACTATGCATCAGTTATAGAATCGCCAATAGGCAAATTAATCATCCTTGCCGATGATGAATTTGTGCATGCCGTTACCTTTACTGAAACGGATATTAGAGACTTAACCGAAAATGAATTGACATCAAAAGTCGCTTTACAGTTTGAAGATTATTTTAATGGTAAATTAAAGGATTTCGATTTCCCCATTAAACAAAAAGGTACAGATTTTCAACAGCAGGTTTGGCAAAACTTAATTGCAATCCCTTATGGAGAAACCACTTCATACGCTAAATTTTCTGCACATCATCCTTTAGCCATCCGAGCCATTGCCGCAGCGAATGGAAAAAATAATATTGCAGTTGCCGTTCCCTGTCATAGGGTTATTGGCAGCAACGGTAAACTGGTTGGTTATGCAGGTGGTTTATGGAGAAAACAGTGGTTATTACAACATGAAAGGGAAGTAGCACAGAAGGGACAAACCACACTTAAATTTTAATCAGATAATTGAAGATGACATTACAAAAAGCCGAAACCAGAAATTATTTAAAAGCCATAAGATTGATCAACCTGGATAACGATGATTGTACCTTTGAAAGCGGAAGAATTCCAGTACAACAACACATTAATGCCAGTTATTTTTTCGCCAAAACGGATGTTTCAAGTTTGGAAGGTATTCCCCATCCGGCGCCTCGCCGACAATATGTAATTACCTTAAAAGGAAAATTAAAATTTGGAGTAACTAATGGAGAATCTTTTATCATCGAGCCCGGAATTATCTTAATTGCGAATGATACAAGAGGAACCGGACATACCTGGGAAATTATCGAAGGTGAGGAATGGGAAAGAATTTACATTCCATTGGAAGACGACACCGACGATCTATTTATTACAGACTAATCTTCCAGATTTTTGTCATTATAGCAAATCCAAAACCTCATATTCATCATGAGTTGTAAAGATCTTTGCAGATTATGATGAATATGAGGTGCTATCAAATAAAAAATTATAATTAATAATTAAGCTTATTTTAATAAATCAGGATTGCTTGTTGCAATAATCTTATCACCACGTTTGGTACTAAAAAGCATAAATAAAACACCAACCAGTAGCACAATCCATCCCCATTGGAAATGAACAACTTTACCAATTAATTTATTGGCGAAGCCATATTTTGTATAATTATTTGCGGTGAAATAAACTGCTACCACGGCCAATACATACCAGATAGTCATAACGAAGCTCATGAATCTAAATGCTCCAGCCTTTCTGATAAAAAGAAAAAGCACTGAAATAACAAGAATGGCATATGTGATCATAAACAAACGGGCATCAGATTGATACAGATTCCAGTTTCCTTTTATTGGCACTTTTAACATTGGGCAAAACCCTGCAATAAGACAAAGTAAAATACCTACAAAGGCTCTGAATTTATTTAAAATTAGCATAATTAAAAATGATTTCCTGCGATTTGATTACACAGATATAAAGAGTACACAGATATTTTTAAATTGTTTGGATGTTTTTTTCGGTTAACTTGTCTGGCATTTTAACCTAACCGCCTACCCCCTCTACTGTCCTTCCACAATCCCCATCTTCTCTGCAAAGTGTGCACAGTAATCACGTAAATCTTCTACAATTAGTGTTTCATTAGTCGCCTTTAAAAAGCTATCACCCATGGTTTGCAAGGTTTCGTAGAAGAAACGTTTCATTTCATCAACAGGCATATCCTTTGTCCAAAGGTCAATTTTTAAAGTGTTTTTATAGTTATGATCCCAAACGGATAAGAACATTGCTTTTGCTGGTACTTTATCTGCATTTCCAGAATCTGTACTTTCCCAAAGGATGTTATCTGGGTTATTGGCTTCGTCTAATTCAACTGTTAATTTAATTTCTGCTGTCTTCATACAATGATTTCACTGATTGTGGAGATTCCACGGTTTTAATTTATGGCGCAAAGATGCTGAATTTTTAACTTGATTATACTCTTGAAAAGCCTGTAAAAATATTTTTACGGTTTAATTACGCGATCCTTTGAATGATCAGCATCAACACTACTGTAATCACAATAAAAATTGATTCTACTATCCAGATTTTTTTTAAATCTTTAAGCGTAAAACGAAAGATTAAATCAGTAATAAAAGTGACAAGAACTAAACACCCGAGTATTAACAGATAAAATCCACTAAAATCAACATGCCTTGGCGCATGATCTTTGGGACTTAAAATAGTAAAGGCCGCCAATCCTAATCCAATAGCGCCAATAATATTCAGGGGCGTAATCCTCAGCTTCATATTCCCTACTTTTTCTTATCGAAACGTTTACCTTTTTTAAATGATTTTACTTCTTTACCTGCTTTTGCCTTAGCCTTTTCACGAACTTTTTTCTCTATTGCAGCAGCATGTTTTTTCTCATGAAAGGCTCCCTTAAATTCAGGGTCTTCCTTTCGTTTCTGCATATCAATTTCCTTGGCAATTTGCTGACGTTCCTCATAAGGCGTTTCATCAATATAAACCCCTTCCGGAATTTCAGCAACAGGAATATACTGTCGAATTAATTTTTCAATTTTACGGATATAATATTTTTCGGCATCAGTAGCAAAGGTAATGGCATCTCCTTTCGCAAAGGCCCTACCCGTCCGCCCGATTCTATGTACGTAATCTTCAATAATAATTGGAACATCAAAGTTAATTACATGGCTCACGTCACTCACATCAATCCCTCTACTGGCTACATCTGTGGCAACAAGCACTCTAATATTCCCCTCTTTAAAACTGTTAATGGAATTAATACGTGTATTTTGCCCCTTATTTGCATGAATCACACGAACATTTTGTGCGCCATATCTACGCTCAATAAAACTAAAAATATTATCAGCAACGGTTTTTGTTTTGCAGAAAATAATCAGGCGTGAAAAAGCTTCATCATTCTTTAATAAATGCTGCAACAAATTTATTTTCGTTTTAAAATTCGGCACATAATATAAAGCCTGTGTTACATTAGCTGCAGGTGTAGCCTGTGCTGAAGCTTCAATAACAAGAGGATTATTTAAAAAATCTCCGGCAATTTTTTGCACCAACTCGCTCATCGTTGCAGAGAAAAGTAAATTCTGACGTTTACGCGGCACAATTTCCAATATCCTGTGGATTGAACCAATGAAGCCCATATCCATCATTTTATCAGCTTCATCCAACACCAAAAACTTCAAGCTTTGGGTATTAATGTCGCCATCTAAATATAAATCAAGAAATCTTCCTGGCGTTGCAATTAAAATATCTACGCCTTTTGCAATCTGCTCTTTTTGTGTTTTCGGACCAATTCCGCCAAAAATCACCAATGAACGTAAATCCGTATAAGTAGAAAATAATTTTACCTGCTCTGCAATTTGCATGGCCAGCTCCCGAGTAGGTGATAAAATCAAAGCCCGTGGATTATCGCCCTGAGCATATTTCAATTGCATTAGAATAGGCAAAACAAAGGCTGCCGTTTTACCTGTACCAGTTTCTGCAATCCCAAAAATATCCTGTCCGGATAACACTGGGGCAATTGCTTTTTCTTGTATCGGCGTGGCAACAGTATAGCCTGCATCGGCAACTGCGTTTAATATTTGCCTGTTTAACTTAAATTCTTCAAAGGATTTTGCCATAGCGCACAAAGATAGGTTTTTTAAGCCGAAAGGCTTAAACTAGTCTGAAGTTCGGAGTCTTAAGTCATGAGTCTGAAAACCAAACATAAAGTCAAAGCTCTTTTAAAGAGATTAAGAGTAAAGCAATTTCATAAATTCTTCGGCTATCGTAGTCCTGCCATTCGCTTTACTTCATTACACTCGTGCTCAAATCTTATTTGTTACTTCGCAAATCTCGTATCGAACTTCTCAAATCTATTTTTACCTTTGAACCCATGAATGCTTACCTGATAAAAGCCGCCACAATTGTAAACGAGGGACGAAAAATTGTTGCTGATGTATTAATTAAAGATGGACTTATTGCGAAGATTGGTCAAAATTTAACTGTACCAAATGCAATAGAAATTAATGCTGAAGGACAATATCTTCTACCAGGAATGATTGATGATCAGGTTCATTTCCGTGAACCAGGTTTAACACACAAAGCAGATATATTTACAGAGAGTATGGCTGCCGTTGCAGGAGGCATTACGTCTTTTATGGAGATGCCGAATACAGTTCCAAATACTTTAACACAAGAATTACTGGCTGATAAATATGCCATTGCGGCAGAAACTTCTTTGGCGAATTATTCATTTTACATGGGTGCCAGTAATGATAATATCGATGAAGTCTTAAAAACCGACCGAAAAAATGTCTGCGGTATTAAAGTTTTCATGGGTTCATCAACCGGGAATATGTTGGTTGACAATGAAAAAACATTAGAGAATATTTTTAGCAAAGCACCAATTTTGGTGGCCACACATTGTGAGGATGAAGCAACCATCCGCCAAAATTTATCAGAATTTAAGGCAAAATACGGTGATGACTTAACCATAGATATGCATCCACTGATTCGCAGTGCAGAAGCTTGTTATAAATCTTCATCGTTAGCTGTGGAATTGGCAAAACGCTACCAAACACGTTTACATATTCTTCATATTTCAACGGCTAAAGAAATAGCCTTATTTGATAATACCATTCCATTAAAGGATAAAAAAATAACAGCAGAAGCCTGCATTCATCACCTTTGGTTTAACGATCAAGATTATGCAACAAAAGGTAATTTCATTAAATGGAATCCTGCTGTAAAAACGGAGGATGACCAAAAAGGAGTGCTTCAGGGTGTTCTAAATAACAATATCGACGTTATTGCTACTGATCATGCACCACACACGCTGGAAGAAAAACAATTGCCTTATACTCAGGCGCCATCCGGTGGACCATTGGTTCAACATGCATTGCCCGCGCTGTTGGAAATGCACTTGCAGGGCAAAATTTCTTTGGAAAAAATCGTGGAGAAGACCGCCCACAACCTAGCTATCTGTTTTGATATTGAAAAGCGGGGGTTCATCCGCGAAGGTTACTGGGCTGATTTGGTTTTAGTAGATTTAAAAGATTCATGGAAAGTTACTACGCTTAATAATTTTTATAAATGTGGCTGGAGTCCGTTTGATGGCGATACTTTCCAGGCCAGCATCACACACACTTTTGTATCAGGTAATCTGGCATATCAGAAAGGTAAATTCACAACAGATCAGATTGGTAAGCGATTGACTTTTGAGAGATAGATTTTTTTAAAGGAAAATTCATTTATTTTTTAGAGATTTTAAGAATATTTTCATAAATTCGATTATCAATTAAATCATAATGAATAATTTACAACTATTTGCTGAAATATCCTCGCTGCCTTCTAACCTTAAGGAGCAGGTATCTGTTTTTGTAAAATCATTAAGAGACAGGTCTCCAAAAATCTTTGAAGAACCTCAGGCAACCTATAAGTCGAATTTAACAACTTTCTTACTTCAGGGGCCCGTGTTTTCAGAAGATCAAATCAACAAAATAAAAGAAACCAGCAATTCAATAAATGAATGGCGAACCAAATAATGGTTGACACGTCTATACTAATAGATTACTTTAGGAAAACAGACAAATCAAAAAGCAGGCTTTTTCAATTGGTTCAAAATTTTGATGACATTTGCATATCAAGCATAACTGAATTTGAAATTTATACAGGAGCAAACGATCTTCAGATTGATTTTTGGAAAAGTATGCTCGCTAAATTTATTGTGTTTCCATTTGACGGAGATGCAGCGCTGATGGCAGTGGATATCCAAAATAAACTTAGACAAAAACGAAAGAGTATAGATAAAGCTGATTTATTTATTGCGGCAACAGCCATTGCTAACAACCTAATTTTCGACACCCTCAATCAGAAGCATTTTCAGGATATTGAAGATTTGAAACTTTTAAACTGACCTATCATTTCAAATTATAGTTTTGCTATATTTGTTGTAAGAGAATTTAATTGATATGGAAACATTAATTGCACATCCTAAAAACGAAGAACAAGCAACTGCTTTAAAAGCCGTGATGAAAGTTTTGAAAATTGATTTCGAAACGGAAGAAAAACCGTATAATCCAGAGTTTGTTCAGAAGGTGCTTAAGGGCGTAAATGCTAGAAAGTCAGGTAAACCTGGGCATATCATTGATGTTAAAACGATGTGGAAATAATATAATAAATCAGCCTCTAATTTATTGCATCCCAATTTGATCCAGCTATTGGTATGCGAATAGAATTACATGAACAAGCAATTATTGATCTTGAATTTTGGAAAAAATCAGGAAACAAAGCCATCCAAAAAAAGATTGAACAATTAATTATAGCCATTCAAGAAAATCCTTTTTTGGGCATTGGTAAGCCAGAACTATTGAAATACGGTTTATCTGGTCAATGGTCAAGAAGAATAAATGAAGAACATCGAATAATTTATGATGTGATAAATAATGTTTTAAACATTTATTCTTTAAGAGGTCATTATAACTAATTAATGATAAACCGTCCACTATTAATAAAATCAGCTGTTTTAGCATGTATTGCAATTTTAATCTTCCTCCTCGGCCTATTCCCTGCCCTAGTTAATAAATATTATTCAACAGGCATCTATCCTTATATTTCTTCATCATTAAGGTTTATCTCCTCAATTTTTCCATTTGCTATTGGCGATATTATTTATGCCTTAATAATTGGTTTTATCCTTTATAAAATCATCATATTTTTCAAAAAAAGGAAAGCTTTAAAAAGAGCACACAAAATTATCGTCCCGTTGCAGGTTTTAAACTTCTTCTTAATTCTATATATCGTTTTCAAAATTGTTTGGGGTTTAAATTATAGTCGGCCAAGTGTGAATGAAGCATTAGGCATTGGAAATGAAAAATATAGTGTAAAAGAATTGGTTTTATTGGGTGATTACTTTGTGAAAAAGACCAATGATTTAAAACTGAAACAAACCAAAATTCCAGCTTATTCCATCGATGCCTTAGAAATCAATTCAGCAAAAGCTTATGATTTAATGGAGAGGAAAAACTCTTTATTTCATTACTCAAACCCTTGTTTAAAAGCGGTTTTAAATCCATGGATTATTAGCAAAGCAGGTATTGAGGGGTATTATGCGCCTCTTTCAGGTGAGGCTAACATGAATATGAATCTTCCTGATTTTGTGAAACCCTATGTTTCCTGCCATGAAATTGCACATCAATTGGGCATTGCTTATGAAGACGAGGCCAATCTTTTAGGTTATTTAACTGCAAGCAATAGTCCCGATGTGAATTACCAATATTCTGCCAATTACGAAATGTTAAGGTATATTTTGTTCGAAATCAGAATGAAATCACCTGATGACTATCTCAAACTTCATGATCAATTATCTACTGGTGTATTGGCCGACTTTAAAATGGAAAAAGAGTTTTGGCGCAAATACAACGGCGAAATGTTCGGTTATATGGATGCTACTTTTGATCGCTTTTTAAAACTTAATAATCAGAAAAAAGGAATTAACAGCTATCAGGATATTGTAATTTGGCTATGGAATATACATAAAAATGAGTTGAATGTTAAAGGTTGACAGTTCAATGTATAGTAACCTAACTTTTAACATATAACCTGTAACTTTCAACTGTTACCCATGTATCGCCTCTTTCTTCCCAAAACTCTGAATCAACTCGCCTTCAAAATCTAACCATTCTTTCCAGCGTTTATCTACACCTACATCCGTACTGTATTTACGGGCGAAGTTTAAAAATGTAGTGTAATGACCAGCTTCAGATATCATCAATTCATGGTAAAACTTAGCCAGTTCTATATCTTTAATATTTAATGAAAGTACACGAAAACGTTCGCAACTTCTGGCTTCAATCATTGCGGCAAATAAAAGTCTGTCGATAAAGGCCTGATTGCGGCTTCCATCTTTTTTACTAAACTTGACCAAACGGCCCACATAATCATCTTTTCTTTCGCGGCTTAAGGTATAGCCTCTCTGCTTAATGATTTCGATAACCATTTGAAAATGCTGCATTTCTTCTATTGCAATAGCCGTTAGTTCATCAACTAAATCCTGGTGTTCAGAGTTTTGAGTAATTAGTGTAATGGCATTTGATGCAGCTTTTTGTTCGCACCAGGCGTGGTCAGATAAAATTTCTTCTAAATTAGATTCAGCAATATTTGCCCAGCGTGGGTCTGTCAACAATTTTAATCCTAACATGTGGTGCTTTGTAATGACTTGCAAAATTAGAAATTTCCCGCAGATACACATAGATATTAAACCACAGATTTAAAGAGATTTGACAGAAAAAGCTAAAAATTAAGACATTAAGCTTATGCGACCTAAACATTCTGTGCTAACCTGCGATACTTATTCCCTTTAAATCTGTGGGAAATTAATTCAACCCAAACAAAAAACCTTTATTTTGCAGAAATTTTTAATAATGAGCGAAAAGAAACTATTGATCATTGGATTAGTTTGGCCTGAACCTACTTCATCGGCAGCCGGAACAAGAATGATTCAATTGGTTGAGTTATTCTTAAGCAAAGGCTATCAAATTACTTTTGCATCCGCCGCTTCCAAAAGTGATTTCAGCTACAATTTTTCTCAAACGAAAGTTCAGGAACAGGAAATCAAATTGAATGACGAAAGCTTCAATTCGTTTTTAAAATCGCTCGATCCACAAATCGTGATGTTCGATCGGTTTATGGTTGAAGAACAATATGGATGGAGGGTTCAAGATGAATGTCCGGATGCACTTAGAATTTTAGATACGGAAGATTTACATTGCCTGCGAAGTGCTCGTCAGCATAGTAATAAAAAGCAAACCGAGATCAATTTATTTTCTGACACAGCAAAACGTGAAATAGCAGCTATTTTAAGGTGTGATATATCCCTAATCATTTCGGAAGTAGAAATGGAAATTTTGAAAGAACAATTTAAAATTGATAATTCTCTCTTATACTACCTGCCTTTTTTAGAACAAGAAATCACGGCAGAAACCATAGCAAAATGGCTTCCGTTTGAAGATCGCTCAGATTTTGTATTCATGGGAAATTTCTTGCATGAGCCCAACTGGCACACAGTCCAAGTTTTAAAAACTAAGATCTGGCCGGCTTTGAGTAAAAAACTTCCGGGAGTAAATTTAAATATCTATGGTGCTTATGCCACGCAAAAAGTGCTGCAACTGGAAAATAAAAAAGAAAGATTTTTTATAAAGGGCCGGGCAGAAAATGCCCAACAAACAATTGCAAAACATAAAATTCTACTTGCGCCTATTCAATTTGGCGCAGGAGTGAAAGGAAAATTTATTGATGCTATGCTTACTGGAACGCCATCTGTTACCACCACTGTTGGTGCCGAGGCAATGAAAGGTATGCTGGATTGGAGCGGCTTTATTGCAGATGAAATGGATGTTTTTATAAAGAAAGCAATTATACTTTATCAAGATCAAACAACATGGTTTAATGCAAAACAAAATGGCATTGAAATCATTAATAAAAGATATGCTGCTTTGCATTTCGCTGATGATTTTATAGCTATGATTGAAAATGTAAACTTAACTGAGCATCGAAACACTAATTTTATCGGTCAGATTTTGAACCATCATACGGCCCAAAGCACCAAATACATGTCTTTGTGGATTGAAGAAAAAAACAAAAAATAGTTGCTTAAAATCATGCAATAAAAAACATTTTGCATCCTGCTCTATCAACTTCACACCTACCTCATCTTTCAAATTTTTCCAATACCCAACTTCAAATTATTTTTTTTCTGTTTGTAACATTTCGGAAATATATTTTAGATTTGCGTATTATTTAAAATTAGTCTAAATAAAACCAAACAAATCCGATGTATAATTTCTACAAAAAAATATCATTTCTGATAATTTTTATGGGCGTTTATGCCCTGGCTTCTGCCCAAGAACAAGTGACTATTAATGGTAAAGTAACTGACGAATCAGGTGATGTTATCCCTGGGGTTAATGTATATACAGAGAATGGCAGCGAAAAAACAACTACTAATCATCAGGGAAATTTCAGTTTATCAGTACCAAAAACCACTTTAACGATTAAATTCAGCTATGTAGGCTATATTACAGCTAGTAGAAATATCAACTTGAATAGGGAAAAAGTTACTATAAACATCAGTCTTTCCCCTACTAAATCAGATTTACAGCAAGTTGAAATTACCGGTCGAAAAGAGAAAACGTACAAAAATACGGCTACTTTCATTGGTAGCAAATCCGAAATCCTGTTGAAAGATTTACCACAATCGGTATCTTATGCAAGTAAGGAACTTATAGCAGACCAAGGTGCCGTACGCGTAGGTGAAGTAGTAAAAAACTTTAGCGGCGTTAACCAATTCACTTTTTATGATGACATCACGATTCGTGGATTCCGAATCAATGGCGGTAGTAACACACAGTTAATCAACGGCATGCGCACCAGTACTGGATTCTGGAAACAACCACTAGCCAATTACCTGGAACGTGTTGAAGTTTTAAAAGGGCCATCATCAGCACTTTATGGCAATGCAAGTCCGGGAGGTGTAATTAACCGGGTAACTAAAAAACCTTTGGCAGAAACACGTAAATCGCTAAGCCTTTCAATGGGAAGCTACAACACTTTCCGTGCATTAGGTGACGTTACCGGCCCTGCAAATAAAGATAGCACCTTACTTTATCGCTTAAACTTCGGCTATGAAGATGCCAACTCCTTCCGCGATATGCAATTTGATAAGAACCTGATTATTGCCCCATCACTTACTTTTCTTCCTTCAAAAAATACCAGTTTAAATTTTGATCTGGTTTATAACGATTCGAAGAGTCGTTTAGATCGTGGTCAATCGGTATTTGGAAATGGCAACCTTTATTCCACTCCACAATCAACTTCTTTAAATACAGGAAACGATCGCCTCAATGAAAAAACTTATAATGTTTCTCTTTCATTAAATCACCGTTTCAGTGAAAACCTGAACTTTACGGCTTCTTATATGAAGACCGGATACAGCGAAGATTTGTATGAGCATAGAAGTGCAAATGCATACGCCTTAGATGCCACCGGAAAAGCAGTAGATAATTTGGTTGCCATGCAAATTTTTAACCGCATCCGTAAAAGGTATATTAATAACTTTTCTGGTTTTATTAATTACAAACTTAAAACCGGAAAAATTGAGCAAACCATTGTAGCCGGATATGATTATGCAAGTGAAAAACTTCCGGTGGGTGCCTCACAACTTACGGCGACTAACTATCGCAATGCGGCAAATACTGGTGCCATTAGCTTTGTGAAATCAGAGTACGATAAAGACCCTACCAATTATATCAAACGGTTTCTTGTGGTGAACAATTTACTGGTACCGAATGTACCATCATTCAACCTGAACGACGTGATGGGATCACAACGCATGCAGGATGATAGTAAAAACTTTTTTACCCAGGCTGCATATGATCCAACTTATTATTTCTTAAATGCAGGTTATGTTCAGGATAACATCAAATTTGGAAAATTACAAGCCCTACTGGGTTTACGCTACGAATATTATACTGATTATTCAAACTACCTTAAGCCTACGCAAGCTAAGGCAAACTCTAAAGCTTTATTGCCAAGATTTGGACTGGTTTATTCTGCCACTACAAACATTAATCTTTACGGAACCTATGTAATGGGTTATACACCGCAAACGGCTTCTGCTATTTCCAATCCTAATGCCGGCGGACCATTTGATCCATTAAAAAGTAATATGATAGAATTTGGTGCTAAAACGAGCTGGCTTGATGAACGCCTGACTGCATCAGCAGCCATCTACCAAATTAAACAAAAGAATGTACTTTATAATGCAAATGTAGTAGGTCAGCCTGATCTTTTACGCTCAGTTGGTGAAGAACGCTCGCGAGGTATTGAGTTTGATATTATTGGTCGCATTATTCCTCAATTGAGCATATTGGCATCTTATTCTTATAATGAGGCAATGATTACGGATAGTCCTGTTGCATCAGAAATTGGCATACAGAAACCAAATGCACCTCATCATACTGCCAACATCTGGGCGAAATATAACTTTACTGATGGTATTTTGAAAGGACTAGGCATTGGTGGTGGTTCAAATTATGTAGATTCCAGAATTTTATCTTTGAATTTTAATCAAACGATTCCAAGCTACACTTTATTCAACGCTGCATTTTATTATAATGTTGGTAAGGTACAAGTGCAGTTTAACATGAATAATATTACCAATAAAGTGCATTGGGTTGGTGGATATGATTATTTAAGACTTTTCCCGGGTACGCCATCTAATTATTTATTTACTTTGGGCTATACTTTCAACTAGCATTTTGAAGAAATTAAAAAAAGCAGCCGCTTTAATACATCTATGGCTTGGCCTGATTAGTGGTATTATCATTACTATTGTGGCCATTACAGGCTGTATATATGTTTTTGAAGAAGAGTTATTTAATTTTTTCCATCAGGATATAGTTTATACAAAGGCAACGGGGAAACCCTTGCCTTTGTATATTTTAGAAGAAAAGGCTCAAAAGGCACTTCCTCCTGATGAGAAGTTTAATAGTGTAGAAGTTAAATCAGATGAATACGCTTATATTTTTTCTGCTTCTAAAGCCAATAAAAAAGCTAAATCCATTTTCTATCTTAATCAGGTGGCTTATAGCAAAGATGTATATATCGATCAGTTTAGCGGCAAAGTTCTTGGCGTTATCAATCTTAAATATGATTTTTTTAGCATAGTAAGGCTCATTCATCAATATCTGCTATTTAAAAAACCCATTGGAAGTTTTATCGTGGGCTCTTCTGTCCTCATGTTCTTTGTTATTATTATAACAGGATTTATCATCTGGCTTCCTAAAAAGTTAAAAAACATCAAGCAACGCTTAACGGTTAAGTGGAATGCGAAGTTTAAACGACTTAACTGGGATTTGCATAGTACTTTTGGTTTCTATGTGATTCCATTTGCTCTGGTAATCGTAATCACAGGCTTGGTGTGGTCATTCAAATGGTGGGAATTGGGAATTTACAAATCACTAGGCACCCCTAAAAAGCCAAATCTTTTGCGAGAATACGTACAATCTCCTGCTGAACATAAAACCAAATTAGCAAGTAACCTGGCCTTAAATACCCTGATCAGATTAAATAAAGGAAATTACAGTACGATCTTACTGAATTATCCTGAAGAAGAAAAAGCAAGTATGATGGCTACCGTTCAGATAATTAAATCAGGAGATGCCTGGCGCGGATTAAGTTATTACTACTTCAATCCAAACACTGGAATACTTACGGATGAAATGTTACATCAAAATAAGCCGTTGGGTTTAAAATGGCGCAATTCAAATCTCGACATCCACGATGGAGGCTTATTTGGCTGGCCCACTAAAATATTGGCATTTTTGGCAGCGTTAATTATTGCAACCTTACCCACTACCGGATTTTTGATTTGGTGGGGGAAAAAGAAAAAAAAGAGGCTTCTGATTTAATCAAAAGCCTCCTTAGCATTCATATTTCTGCCTTGGTTAAAAGTTAAAAGCCAATTTGGTAAATAGCCTGCGTCCATTAAAGCCCATTTGAACAGCATCCCACGCACCGCCTGTCTCACCATCATAAGCAGACAACTTAGCACCTTGAACATAGCCATAATCCGGGTGAACATTAAATACATTATCTACACCAAAAAATACAGTCATTCTTTTTGATACTTTATAAGAACCATAAAGATCAGTGACCATTTTACCTGAATAATTAAACTGTTCCAATACGGTTGTGGCCGGATCGTTATCTAATGCAACCAAGGGTGGATAAGTATTTTCATAGCCATAGCCTAAAATCGATATTTTGCCATAGTATAAAAAGCGTGTTCCGAACATCCAATTGCCAAAACCATAATCTAAGTTTAAGCCTAGTTTTACAGGAGGAGCAGACGCTCTGACGTAAGCCTGTTCCCGATCACTAAAAAATGCCTGTTGATTTTCATAAGAACCATTTAACGCATTTGGAATATTAATTTTATCAATATTTAAGTGATTTAAGTTTCCGGTAAATAGAACCCTGATACTTTTATCATCAAATCGCTTGGTATAATCTACCACCAAATCCAAACCGTAATTCGTAGTATTAACCGCATTTGCAAAGAACTGTGCCTGTGCAACATTCAATTGATTAAGTATGGGTTTTAAAGCTGGTATACTTTCATCAAACTGACCTGATAATACCACCCTATCTTTGATATTGATGCGATAACCATCCAAGGTAACATTAATCTCGGGTACAGGTTTCCATGAAAACCCTAAACTGGCATTCAAAGATTTCTCCTGTTTTAAATCTGGAATTCCGGCCGCTTTGGTAATTGGACTATAGTTTGGTGCAATTTTAACTTCAAAAACATTACCCCCCTGTACATTTGTAAAGGTATTGCTAAAATTAATTTGCTGTAGCGATGGTGCCCGGAAACCGGTACTCACAGATCCTCGGATATTAAAATTGTTGGTCAACTTGTAACGAGTGGCAAATTTGTAATTACTGGTGAAACCAAAATCATTGTAATTTTCAGCCCTCACCGCAACACCAATCAGCCATTTATCAGTAGCATCTAATTCAGCATCAACATAAGCTGCAACATTAGAGCGGCCTGCATTAACCTCATCTCCTGGCTGATAACCCGGAAAGCCTTGTGCTCCGGTAGCCTTATTAAGATTATAGTTTGCATAGGAATCTTTTTCACCTGCATAGATTTGATAATTTTCATATCGATGTTCCAAACCAAATGCTAAATTTAATCCTGACGCAACGTCTGGTATTGCTTTGCTTAAGTTAAAGTTAACTGTGTTTTGCAAAAAGGAAAAACCTCCATCATCAAAATGAGTTTTACCAGCACCCAAAGAAGCATTGAAAGTTTGATCACCATAAAAATGAAAGTTATTGCGCCCTAAGGTGTTGCTTAAATCCCAATTCCAGTCTTTGCCCCAAACACCCTTTACTCCTGCTGCAAAAGACAGATCCTGGATTTTAGTCTGAATGATCGGATCAAAATAAGTTTCTCCATCTATTGTCGTTTGTAAAATTGGATTCCCGGTAACTCCATCAGGAAAACGCTCCGGTCTGTCTGATAAATTTCTAGTGTAAGCATAGGCATCAGAGGCCTTTATATTACCCCCACCAAAAGAATAAATAACTGTTTTAGTATGCGCAATGGGCAATTCCATATTGTACATCAAACCTCCTGAGGTTACCGACCCATCTCCCGTTGATCTTCTTACCGTATTAATGGGCAAGCCATCTTTAGTGCTTAAATCTGTATTCAGGTTTTGCCTGAATGTTTTTCCATTGGCGAAAAAATTTCCTGAGAAATTGATAAAACCGTTATTTTTTCCCAGCGCTACACCATAATTAGTTCCTAAAGAAAATGCATTGCCATCTATTGCGCCACCGTGGCGATACTGACCAAGTTCTTTACCATAATAAGTATTATTTCTCGGATCGTAATAACCCGAGTAGCCAGTATTCACACTTAAAACACCAACATCTTTTTTTAATATTAAGTTGATTACACCTGCAATGGCATCCGATCCATATTGTGCTGAAGCTCCGTCTCTTAAAATCTCAACACGATCTATTGATGATTCTGGAATGGCATTTAAATCGGTTCCTGAATTTCCTCTCCCTCTGGTTCCAAACACTGCAACAAAGGCTGTTTGGTGACGGCGTTTACCATTTACTAAAACTAAGGTCTGATCTGGCCCTAAGCCTCTGAGTGTCGCTAAATCTATCTGATCGGCACCATCTGATCCGCTTTGTTTATTAAAATTAAAAGATGGAGAAGCAGCATTTAAAATAGAGGTTAAATCCATTTTTGCTGTAGGCATGTTAACCTGGTTAATTTTAATTACATCAACAGGAACCGGTGTTAACATAGAAGAGCGACCTTTACCACGTGTTCCAACCACCACAAAATCGCCGAGGTTATGAGAACCTTCAGCCAGTGTTATAGATGAAGCCATTCCCGCAGCAACTTCTTTAGTTTCATAACCAATGGCACTAATCACCAATGTGGCCTGATTAGAAACTGAAATTTGAAAATCTCCATTCTGATCTGTAATTGCACCCTTTCCAGTTCCTTTTTCTTTAACAGAAGCAGCAATAATTCCTTCTCCTTTCGCAGTCATAACCTTCCCCTTGACCAAATTTTGTGCTAAGGCGGTAATCGGGAGCATAAAAGCCCACATTAAAACATAAAGTAATCGTTTTTTCATATTTATTTTGTTAGATATTAGCAATATAAATTAAAAAATATTTATTTGAATGAAAAACTAATCAATAAAATAAGGAAAAATTAACTCAAAAAACATATTCTTCACAATTAAGCATGAAAAAGTATATTTAATTTAGCAGTTTAGAGACTTTTTTGTATGATTAACATTTAAAAACATCCGAGAAAATTGGTGTGGCAGATGTATTCTTGCTAACAAATGAATGACATAACCTTTATTTAAAAAGCATATTTTTGTTGCTATGGCGAAAATATCAATCAACCTTGCTACAGGTTCATTTCAAAAGGAAGAAATCATAGTCGGAATCGATTTAGGCACCACTAATAGTCTGGTAGCTTTCATCAATCCAGATAAAAATCCACAAGTTATAAACGATGCTGGAAAAGGACTATTGGTACCATCTGTGGTTTATTTTAACAGCCAGAACGAGACTATAGTGGGTAACGAAGCTAAAGAATATCTAACTACCGATCCAGCCAACACTATATTTTCAGTTAAAAGATTGTTAGGCCGCTCCTATAAAGATGTTGCTGAACACGCTGCTATTTTCTCCTATAAAATTATTGATGATGATAGCGATGCATTGGTGAAAATTCAGGCAGGAGATCGTTTTTATACACCCATTGAACTATCGGCCGAAATTTTAAAGGAACTTAAGGCCAGGGCAGAACATGCTTTAAAAACACCTGTTAACCGGGCTGTAATTACTGTTCCAGCCTATTTTAATGATAGTCAGCGCCAGGCCACACGTGATGCAGGTAAACTCGCCGGTTTAGACGTAATGCGAATTGTAAATGAACCAACCGCCGCAAGTTTGGCCTATGGAATTGGTTTAGATCCTGCTCAACAAAAAACCATTGCCGTTTATGATTTAGGTGGTGGAACTTTTGATGTTTCTATTCTCCAGATTCAGAATGGAATTTTTGAGGTTTTAGCCACCAATGGAAATACTTATTTAGGTGGCGATGATTTTGATAACGCTATTTTAAACCATTGGATAGAGAAAAATAATTTAGACATCAAGGTCTTAGCAGAAGATAATATTCTGATGCAAACCTTGCGTTTACAAGCCGAAGCAGCGAAAAAAGCATTGTCTGACCAAAATTTATACAATGAAAAAGTTGGCGAAATCTGGTGCACACTAGATAAGCAGACTTTTGAACAGTTGATTGCGGCAAAAGTTGAAGAAACCATCAGCGCTTGTAAAAATGCTTTGAAAGATGCAGAACTTACGGCTAGTGATATTGATGAGGTGATTTTAGTTGGTGGCTCCACCCGTACCCCATTTGTAAAACAACAGGTAGAAAATTTCTTTGGCAAAACCCCTCAAGACAATATTAATCCGGATGAAGTGGTAGCATTGGGCGCAGCCATACAGGCTGATGTATTGGCCGGGAATCGTTCTGATATTCTCTTGCTGGATGTAACACCCCTGTCTTTAGGTATTGAAACCATGGGTGGATTAATGGATGTGATTATTGCCCGCAACAGTAAGGTGCCCACAAAAGCAGGTCGCCAGTATACTACTTCCATTGATGGGCAGGTAAACATGAAAATCTCTGTTTATCAGGGCGAACGCGACCTGGTAAAAGAAAACCGTAAACTTGCTGAATTTGACTTGAGAGGCATTCCGGCTATGCCTGCAGGATTCCCTAAAGTTGATATTAACTTTTTATTGAATGCTGATGGCATTTTAACTGTTCAGGCGATTGAACTGCGTTCTGGCGTAAAACAGGAAATCGAAATTACACCAAGTTATGGTTTAAGTGATGACACTGTAGAAAAAATGTTGATTGATAGCATCACCCATGCCAAAAGCGATGTAGAACAACGCATGCTCATTGAAGCCCGTAGTGAAGGTGAACAACTATTATATACTGCTGAACGGTTTATTGAAAAACATGCCGAACATTTAACAGCAGAAGAAATCTCAGAAACCAAAGTGCATATCGAAGCCTTGAAAACTGCTTTAGCGAGTGCAGATAAAGATACGATCCTTAAAAAAGCGGATGAATTGAACGAATTTACCCGTCCATTTGCAGAGCGTGTAATGGATGCAGCGATTTCTACAGCGATGAAAGGCAAGAAGATTGAGTAGTTTTTAGTTGGCAATTAACAGTTGTTATTTCATTTGACAGTTGCCGATTTTAATCTAGTAACCTAAATTCGATAATTATTAATTTGATTTAAACACCCCGGTCTGCGACCACCCCTCTAAAAGAGGGAATTACGATTGCCATTTCCTCCGATGTATCGGAGGTTGCCCAAAGGGCGGGGTGGTTAAAATATAAATAACCTGTTTAAATAGTATTGTAAGCCACATTATTAATCGAAATAAGATTAGTAGCTTCATCCTGAACTTGCTTCTATAGATACGTCATTCTGAACTCGTTTCATAAACTTTCCAGATATAAGTTGATATGATCTTATATTCCTTATAGGCTTCAAATCTGCTTAAGAACTTCATCCTGAATTTTTATTTGGAAAGCAATACCAATACTTATCTGCTCCGAAGCCCCCGCTTCCCGCTTTACTCCGTTACACTTCGTGTTCACTGTAACTGGCTTTAGCTAACTTAGGCCAATATAAAAAACCCAGGGTGTAGGGTGCATAAGTAAATATGTAATCTCTCTTTCTTAACATACATCAAAAACCCCTAAACCTTAATCCCCTATCTTTGTTAAATAAATTTTAGCATTATGGAATTAGGTATTGGTATGTTCGGTGATTTGCAAATTAATGCAAAAGGAGAAATTCAACCCGCACAACAAAGGCTTCAGGAAATTATAGAAGAAATTAAATTGATGGACCAGGTTGGTCTTGATTTTTATGGTATTGGTGAGCATCATCGCCCTGATTATGCAGTTTCCAGTCCGGAGATTATTTTAGCTGCAGCAGCTACCGTTACTAAAAATATCAAATTAAGCAGTGCAGTTTCTGTTTTAAGTTCTTCAGATCCTGTTAAATTATACCAGAATTTCGCAACTATAGATTTAATCTCAAACGGCCGGGCCGAGTTGATGGCTGGTCGAGGAAGTTTTATAGAGTCATTCCCTTTGTTTGGTTACGATCTTCAGGATTATGATGAACTTTATGAAGAGAAACTTGAGCTACTTTTAAAGATTAACAGTACGCCAAAAATTAGTTGGAATGGAAAATTCAGAGCAGGATTAGTTAATCAGGAGATCCTTCCAAGGGCAGTTAATGATCATCTTAAAATCTGGGTTGCTGTTGGTGGAACGCCACAATCTGTAGAACGCGCAGGAAGATTAGGCTTACCCGTAATGTTTGCAATTATTGGTGGTCAACCCAATCAATTTAAGCCGCTTTTTGATTACTATAAGAAGGTTTACCAGGCTTATGGTCATGACATGGCTAAGTTTGAAGTTGGCGTACACATGCATTCCTTATTTGGAGAAAATAGCCAGGAAATTTCAGATTATTATTACCCGTTATATTCAGCTCAGATGAACAGGATTGGAAAAACCCGTGGCTGGGCTCCATTCCAGAGAAATCAGTTTGAAGCCGGCAGGAGCCCTGATGGCGCTTTAATTATTGGTGATGTAAATGAATCCGTTGATAAAATTTTAGCCATGGAAGAAGCATTTGGCTTAACCCGTTTTTCAGCACATATGGATGTTGGTGGCCCATCTCATGCAGCCATGATGAAATCAATAGAGATCTTCGGAAATCAAATTGCACCTGCTGTTAGAAAAGCTTTACAGAAATAAATCAGAACAGTTGATGCATATCGTGAAAAGATTTAGCTTTAAATCTTAATCGCTTTGGTTATTGAGCTTTTAAACCGATTTATTTGAAATGTTAAAAATTAAGATGATCAAATGAGTTTTTTAAAAAAAATATTCGGCGCTGATTCTTCCAAAAGAGAAAAGCCAGAAGTACTCTTAGAATTGAGAAGTCCGAATTGTCCCATTACTGCTATTGTTGAGCAGGATAATCAGGTTGCTTATTTTTATTTGTGGGGCGATGAAGATTCCGATTTCGGGGTTAAAGCGTGCTGGATCAGAAATCTGGATAAAGCTCCAATAGATGCCGATTTAAAACAAATGGAGGAAGGCGTTCCACCAATGTTAAGCAAAACATACTGCAAGTTTCCGGAAGGACAAATACCTTTGCAGATAGACGATTTAGAAATTGTTTGGTTTGAAGAAGGAGACGCCGCAGCTTTACAGGAAAAGGGAGAAGTTATAGCCATCATTCCATCATGGGCAGGTATTAATGGTTTTTCGGGTTATGCAAGAGATTGTGTTGGAGAAGGAGAATATTGCTGGGAACTTCAATCTTCTAATATTTTGTTAGAAAGAGTTGAAAAGGCAAAGGAATACTGGCAATTGTGGGATCAGGAAATTAATCCATTTCAAATTATTCAACCTCAATTGCTTCAACAGTATGAAAATAATTTAGGCAATAGCGATCAATATTTTGCTATAGATGGCAATGAATGGCCACCAAGAGGCTTATTTTTGAAGAAAGGAGAAGTGAAGGATGTATTTGTAACCGTAGGCCTATCGCTACTACCTATGCCGGGTGTAGAAATGTATAGTGAACATCCTAATGAGATTAACAGAATCGAATTGGGCCTACTCCTAAACTCAGGTTTACCTCAAGCAGAACTTAACCTGATTGGGAGTTGGATCAGTGGCCAGGCGAGCATTCCATGGAAAAGAATCTCCTGGTTTGGGAACGGACATACCATTACATTTAATATTCTTAGCAATACCAAAATGACATCGCTAGTATTGGTAAAGCATTTAAATAATTTACCCGATATAGAACTTGAAGATTACCGAGATAGTCAGGTAAATATTTTATGGATGGTACCCATTACTGAAAATGAAAGAAATTATATTATGGATAATGGATTTGAGTTATTCAGCGAAAAATTAAATAATATAGGGTCAGAAATTTTCAATATCCATCGAAATGAAATTGATTTAAATTAAGAATAATTACCAGCGATATTTTTTTTTATATTAGGGTATGAAAAGATTAACGATAATACTGGCGTTAATCATCCCACTTTTTCTTTGTACATCCTGGGGTTTCTTTGCACACCAAAGAATCAATAATCTTGCAGTTTTCACCTTGCCATCGGGCATGATTGGTTTTTATAAAAAGAATATCAAATATATAACTGAGCATGCTGTAGATCCTGATAAGCGAAGGTACGCCGATACTTTGGAAGCACCCAGACACTATCTTGATGTAGAAAATCATGAACCCTGCATAGATAGCATTCCAGAAAAATGGAACGATGCATTGGCTAAATACGGATCAAAGACATTACATGCCAATGGAATTCTTCCCTGGCAGATTCAACGAACCTATTATAGCTTAATTAAAGCTTTTAAAACTAGGGATTCAATCAAAATCCTCAAATACTCTGCAGACTTAGGTCACTACATCGGTGATGCACATGTACCTTTGCATACCACTTCCAATCATAACGGACAACTCACTCATCAGATTGGAATTCATGCCTTTTGGGAAAGCCGCTTGCCTGAATTATTTTCAACTAACTATAATTTCATTGTGGGTAAAGCCAGCTATATTGAAAATCCATTGAAAGAAGCCTGGAAGATAATCAAGCATACACACAGTTTGGTAGATACCGTTTTAACATTTGAGGCAAAACTTAACGCTTCATTTCCTTCAGATAAAAAGTACAGTTTTTCTGAGCGGAACAATGTAGTTTTAAAACAGTATTCTAGCCTGTATTCAAAAACCTATCATGATCAAATGAACCATATGGTAGAAAAACAGATGCGTTCGGCCATATTGGAAATCGGAAACTTTTGGTTTTCTGCGTGGGTAGATGCTGGCCAGCCTGAGTTAAAGAATCTAATTAAGATTGAACTTGAACCAGAGATAAAAAAAGAGGAATCTGATACAGAAAGGAAATATCAGCAAGGTATAATTATTGGGAGAGAGATTTAATATTAAACAGAAGCGGCGAAAATAACTATCGCCGCTTCTGTTTTTAATTATTTTTTATCGTCTCCTTCGATAATCTCTTCAATTTTCTTTGGCTCAAGCCTACTTTTAACAGCAGCCCATATCGCCGGAACGAATGTTACTACTGCAATAAACACAATAACAAGTTCAAAATTATTTTTAATGACTGGAATTTGTCCCAACACATAACCGCCCAAAAGTAAAGCTACAATCCATGCTACACCACCAATGATGTTGAAGTAGGTAAACCGACCAAATGGCATTTTAGCAATACCAGCAACAAAAGGTGCAATAGTTCTAAAAATTGGCAGAAAGCGACTAAAAATAATGGCTTTACCACCGTGTTTTTCAAAAAACTCATGAGATTGTTCGTAATACTTTAATTTAAGAATTTTATTCTTTTCCTTAAATACACCTGCTCCTAATACGCTTCCTAATTTAAAGTTTACCGTATTTCCTAAAATTGCGGCAACAATTAATATCAACAGCATCAACCAAATGCTTAATCCTGTTTCATGTTCACCGGCAATTAAGGCACCCATTGCAAAAAGCAAGGAATCGCCTGGTAGAAATGGTAAAACGACTAAACCTGTTTCCGCGAAAATAATCAGAAATAAAATTAAGTAAGTCCAGGTTTGATAATCGTTAACGATTTGTGCTAAGTGAACGTCAATATGAAGTATGAAGTCCAGAAGTTGATGTAGTAAGTCCAATATATCTAATTTTGGGCAAAAGTATGAATATGAAAATGATTAATGCTTAATTACGAAAATAAAATCTCATGTATTAGTTACTTGCAACCACGCGTTTCTGTAAATCGCCCGTTTTAGCACCATCGATTAATACGGTATAAACCCTGCCATTGAGTACAGTTGGAGAATCCAGAACAGTGACTATGGGTTGAGGATTTGTAATTGTTGGTGTTGTGAGCCTGAAAGTAATTTTTGTTAATTTGCTTACCTTTATTTTCTTTGAAACCGTAGCACCATAAGCAATGGTAAAATTAGTAAAAGAGGCTGCAGAATCACTCACAATTACTGGTGATGCCAATGTATAACCTAAATTCATAAATATGATTTTAGCACTATCAAGATTTGGTCTGACATCATCTTCTTGAAGAATTAACTTCGAAGGTGAAGTAGGTGTCGCTTTAGTAAGAAATACTGAATAATTTTTACCAATAACTAAACGCTGATTATCAAGACTAGCCAGATCAGATGTGGAATTAAAAATTCTTGAGCTAATTTTATAAGACGAATCTCCCGCTTCTACAATATAACTGCTGTTCGTTCCATAGGTGGTGGAAGACCCCAATTGCCTGCCATTAAGGAAAAAATTCTGAGTAGTATCTAATACAGAAGCTTGAAATATCCTGATTTTTGCATCACCCTTAATAAAATTATCATTTTTTATGCAAGCGCTGATACAAATTGTCGCCATAGATAAAAGAAACAATTTAGGGAATAGAAACAATTTATTCTTCATAAACAGGTATAACTCAATTAAAACGTAAAGATAACAGAAAGCATATTAAAACTGATAATTAATTATCTGCGATGACATGCGCCTGCAAAGTTGCACTTGTATTGCCACTGAACCAAATGGTATAAATTTTACCAGCTTGAAAGTTAGAATTGTCTATGGTTTTAGTGATTCCAGATCCCAATACATTATACCTTAGGTTTAAATCAGCATCTACGGAAAAATAACTTGAGGCCTCTTTATACTGTAATCCATTTACGAAGAGTGTTCCGGCTTGCACACTCACATTAATGCCTGTTGTAAAATATGGCGTTACGTTGATGAATTTAATTTTGGCTTTGCCAGACTCTGTATTACTTAAATTGTCTTCATAAGATACGATTTCCCTGGCTCCCGAACGATCACTGATCAAAAAGGTCGTGTAGGTAATCGATGGCGTATATTTCATTAAAGCTTTTGTTTCAACCTGATCATTACCTATAAATTTGATATCCCTGTTTCCGGAAACCAGCTTCAAATAATCTGTCGATTCTGAAAAAGCAAGTGCTGCATTTGAAAGCTTTTCATCATCAATAAAGATATTCTGAACAGCATCTGCCTGAATTGCATTCACTAACTTCACTTTAGATTCGCCTTTAACCTCAACATTTGGATCTGTTTTTTTACAAGAATAAAAAGAAGTAGAGATTACAGATGCCAGAAGAATAAAGGAGAGGGAGAAATTAGAATGGCTTTTCATATTGGCAGGTTTGGTTATAAAACAAAGATGGCCTGGTCAAAAACCAAGCCATCTTTTATATTAAACTAAAATCTTAGTAGACTAGTAACTATTATTTAGCATCACTGGCATTACTAACATCAGCACGTCTTCGTTTTCATCATTAGTTTGAGGAATCAGTAAACCAGCCCTGTTTGGCGTTGAAAGTTCTAAAGTAACTTCATCTCCACTTAAATTGGTTAGCATTTCAATTAAAAAACGAGCATTAAAACCAATTTCAAGGTCTTCACCATCATATTGACAGCTTAAACGCTCATGTGCTTCATTAGCGAAATCTAAATCTTCAGAGGAGATATTAAGTTCGCTACCGTTAATTTTTAATCTAACCTGGTGTGTGGTTTTATTAGCAAAGATAACTACCCTGCGAAGGGTGTTTAAAAACAAGCTTCTATCAATAACTAATTTATTAGGATTATTTTGAGGAATTACTGCTTCATAATCTGGATAGCGTTCGTCTATTAAACGACACACTAAATTAATGTTATCAAACTTAAAAAAGGCACTTGTTGCATTATAATCTACCGATACGTTAATATCTGTTGACGGCAATGCAGCTTTTAAAAGTGTTAGTGCTTTTTTAGGAAGAATAAATGATGTCGCTTTATCAGCCTTGCTATCCATACGGCGATAACGAACCAGTTTATGGGCATCGGTTGCTACGAAGGTAATGTGCTGAGGAGATAGCTGACAAAATACACCAGTCATGGCCGGACGCAACTCATCATTACTAACCGCAAAAATTGTTTTAGTAATGGCTTCTGTTAAAACAGATGCGGGTAAATTTACCGAAGAAGCATTTTCAACGATTGGAATTTTAGGAAAATCATCACCATTTTCACCACTTAATTTATACTTACCGTCACCAGCACTAATTTCAATTGCGAAAGTACTGTCATCAATATTGAAAGCAATGGGTTGATCAGGTAATGTTTTAAGGGTATCTAATAAAATTTTTGATGGAACAGCCACTTTACCTTCTTCCTTCGATTCTACAGCTAATGAGGTGGTCATGCTGGTTTGTAAATCGGTAGCTGAGATCGTTAAGTTTCCCTCTTTAATTTCGAAAAGAAAATTTTCTAGTATGGGTAAAACTGTACTGCTGCTTGATGCACCATTTACAGTTTGTAGGTGTTTTAATAAAGTTGATGTGGATACAATAAATCTCATGATATCATTTAGTCTTCTTCAAAAATATAAAAATTATTTAGCGTACTTGTATTTGCGGTAATAATGTTGAAAAATCGCAAAGAATATTAACAATAACAAAGGAACTACAATATTAATGAATTGCCACCTGGCTTTTTCAAGTTTTATTTTAGATTTATCCAGCAACCTTATTTTTACTTCCTTATTTCTAAGAACGATCAGGTTATCTTCATCTGTAAAATAATCAACAATATTTAACAGCAATGCCTTGTTGCCATAAGTTCTCTGACTAAAGCGATCAAATCCTAAAGGAAAAGGCGAATGATCTCTTTCTGATACCTGGTTCTTAAAAACATCACCATCGCCAATAACAATCATTTTTGTTGGTTTACTTTTTAAATCTGAGGTAAACGGTGCGGAGATTCCATCCGGCAATGGCCTGCCAGCAAATACAGATGGGAAACTACCTTCCATTATTAAACCAACATGCTGTGGCACACTTTGAAATGCCCTTGGGTCTAATTGCTCGCTGATCATTTGTAAACTAAACGGTTTGGGTGTAGTATAAACCTTGTTAAAGGCAGAAGTATTAAGAATGAATGACTTTTTTAATCCTTTAACACCGATACTATCTACTGTACTTGGAAATTCAGACTTCACCCCATCTAACTTTTTCACCACGCTTTGACTCGTATCCGGTAATAAAATGGGATAATAAATCCATGGCAATAAATTCATTTGGCTTTGTCCGCCCACCATTCCTGTCGATACTGGAATTTCGGCACAATTTGCCGGATCAGCAATCAGGTTATAATTAATTCTTGCGCCATACATAAAAAGCATGTCATCAATATTCAGGTTACTATTGGTGGCCATTTGTCCACGCTGTTGCCTTAAACTATCCAACTCCGCTTTTACCTGATCAATACTCCATAGTACACGCCCCCCATTCATCACAAAATAATTGATTTTGTATTTTTGAGTTTCCGAAAATGGCTTGGTCGGCTTAGCAATAATCATCATGTTCAACTTATCCAAACCCGCCTTATCAATGGTATTTAAATCTACACGGCCAACTTCATAGCTCGTAGAAAGCGACCGGATGGCATCCCCAACTTGTAAATCATTCAGTTCTCCGTTTGATTCGGTAAATCCAATCCGTGGATTTCTTCCATCAATCACTTTTTTTAAACTTGCAGTGAAAACATATTCCAGGTTTTCAATGGCCCGGTTAATGTTGTCTTCATAACTGCCACGTGTATCTAAATTCTGGAATAGCTTAACGGGAAACTCCTTATTGTCTGTTTCGATCATGGCCATGGGATACACCAATTTTTGTGTGAGCCCTGCATCAGTTTTAATACTTAAATTGGTCGCTTCAATTCCCCTTTCATAAAGATTATTGATCACCGTATCTTGATCTGACTGATTCAGTCCAGCCAGCGGATCTACAAAAACAATTTTTAAATCTGCATTTGAATAGGCCTTATAATCTGCTAAGATATCATTTACCGCAGCCTGAAGGCGCTTAAAAGCTGGCGGTAACTCACCATCTAAAAAGACAGTAACCACGATAGGCCTTTTATTTTTAGCCAGTATGAGTTTCGTTTTATCGCTTAAAGTAAATCGCTGATCAGCAGTAAAGTCAAAACGGTAAAAAACATATTGACCAATCATGTTAACTGCAACAATAATGACCAACACCAATAACAAATTCAGTAATTTATTTCCTTTTTTCATTATCGTTTCCCTCCTATTATCACCTTTGTGAACACTAAAAAAAGTACGGTAAGGGTAATGAAGTAAATTAAATCACGGGTATCTAATACACCCCTGCTCATTGAGGTGTAGTGTTGATTTATTCCGAAGCTTAAAATACTATTTTGGAAATTTTGCAAAAAGGGCAATTGACTGGTATAATCAAAACCTAAAAAAGCAAAGGCACATAAAGCTGCACAAATGACAAAAGCAATCACCTGGTTTTTGGTTAGTGCTGAAGCAAAAATGCCTATCGCTGTGAAAGCAGCTCCAAGAAAAAACAAGCCGATATAGGAACCGATTACTGCCCCTGAATCAATATTCCCTTCAGGAAAACCTAGTTTTGAAATGGAATAATAATAAACCAATGTTGGAATCAAAGAGAAAAAGACCAATACCAGGCTGGCTAAAAACTTTGCTACAATAATCTGAGAAACTGTAACGGGCCTGGTGATTAGCAGTTCATATGTTCCTTCCCTACGTTCTTCGGCAAAGGACCTCATGGTAATAGCCGGAATTAAAAACATAAACAAATAGGGCACCAGGCTAAAGAAGCCACCCATTTCTGCATAGCCATAATCCAGAATTGAAGTATCTGGAAAGAACCAGAGCAACAGCCCGGAAATCAGCAAGAAAATGCCAATGGTGATATAAGCTACCATTGAACTTAAGAAACTGAATAATTCGCGTTTAAAAACTGCGTACATACCACGTTAAAACGTCGAAGTTAATTAAATATTCGGGCATATTAATGAAGCGAAGTTGGTAATCGCATTAAAGAACTTTACTATAGTTGTCATTGTTAACCGATAACATTTATTTATACTTCTTAAAATGAGAAGCCAACACCGACTGATAATACCCTGTTTTTTTCTTGGTAATAGCTAATATTTCGACCTGTTATTGTTGTTAAACCCAGGCCATAACCCGCATGAATATTAAATCTATTTTTTAATTGATAACCTGCTAAAAAGTTCAGACCAAAATCTCCTCTTTTAAAATCTTCATCACTGCCAAACTTAACATTTCGCTCTGATTTTTCATTTGCTATAATATCTCCCCTAGTTTCAACACCATCTATTTTTATTTTACCGCCTATTCCAAATCCATAATATGGGCCAACTCCAAAAAATATATTCCCATCACCAATATTAAAACTAAAAACTGCATTTACAGGAATTTCTAAATACATTGTATTTAATTTATAGGAACCTTCGAAAATATATAGGTTTGATCCAGGTTCAAAATTTGAATTATAAACCTGGGCTTTACCTCCTTTTCCAATTAATGTTAAACCTGGTTGAATAGAAAGTACTGCCGAAACAGGTATATCAACTGTACCACCTAAATAAAAAGACGTATTCGTTTTATAATCCCGAGGTTCAGGTCCATCATAGGCAGATGCACCACCATTAGCAGATATGGTTGGAAAAGTAACGCCAGCCTTAATGCCGAATTTAACCTGACTGGTTTGTGAGAATGCACAAAAAGACATTACCAGGATAGATAGTGTAGTGAAGAGCTTTTTCATAAGTTATTTTAGAGGAAAGAAAGTTATGAAAAAACCTTAATAGCAGATCAACACCGGAGTAATAAATAAAAATATATTAGTTAACTTAAATCCAAATCAGGCTGTCAGTTTTCTAAAAATTTCTTCCAGTGAGTCTTGATGATATGCTTTCTTAATGCCTTCAAGTGAATCATTGGCTACAATTTTACCTTTATTGATGATGATAATGTCATCACAAATGGCTTCAACCTCTTGCATAATGTGCGTAGAAATAATTACGGTTTTATTTCTACCTAATTCTTTAATTAAGGCACGAATATCCACCAATTGGTTAGGATCAAGCCCGGAAGTAGGCTCATCCAGGATTAAAACATCAGGATTATGAATTATGGCTTGTGCCAGCCCTACCCTTTGGCGATAACCTTTAGATAACATACCAATCTTTTTGTGTTGTTCGGGCGTTAAACCAACGAGTTTAATCACTTCATTAACCCGATTTGCGATGTTATTTAATTTATAGGTTTCACCAACAAAACTAAGAAACTCCTTAACATACATTTCAGAATAAAGTGGTGTATTTTCTGGTAAATAACCAATATGTTTTTTAGCTTCAATAGGCTGGCTAATAATATTTTGATTTGAAACTTCAGCATTACCAGATGTTGGCATCAAATAACCAGTTAACATACGCATGGTAGTAGATTTACCTGCACCATTCGGACCAAGAAATCCTAAAATACGTCCAGGATGTGCTTCAAAACTAATTGAATCAACAGCTTTTTGCTGATCGTAATGTTTGGAAAGATTCTTTACTGAAATGCTCATTTTCGTTTTTTATTTAACCCTAAAGGCCTCAAAATTTTAAATCAGTCTTAACACCTGGCAACAAAGCAGTAATAGCTGAAAAGATTGCTTTGTGCCACAATGACGAGAAATTTAGTTTATATAATCTGAACTCAGCTTTTTGTTGTATCTAAATTTATTAAATTGTTCTGATGCCTGAGACAAATTATCACCTGATAATATATCTGCTCCATTATTAATTAAATGATAGTATATGTTTCTGGCTGGACTGGCTATTGCGCTTTTATCAATGTTACCCATTGTTCCTAGTATCGTAGTAATTCCTTTATCATGCAGAAACTGATAAAATCCCTTATCTGGAGCTGAAACACCCACAAAGGCAACAATTCTATTATTCGGTATCCCTAAATCGTTAAGCCTTTTTAAATCTGATTTTTTTTGTACTGATGCAGAAATCATGAGTTCAGGTGCAAGGCGATGAACTTCCTGCGCCTGATTCGCATTATAAGTGATGATAATTGAATTGCTTTCAACTTTATATTGCCTTACTTTTTCAATCACTTTAGCATAAGAAACGCCTTTTTTTAAGTCGATTGTGAGCAGCACTTTTCCTTTACTCCAGCTTAGTACGCTATCTAAAGTAGGAATTTTGAAACTGGTTTCTTTACCATCATTATCTTTCAGGTTAAGTGTTCTGAGTTGTTCATAAGTATAATTTCCAATCGGTCCTTTTCCTGTCGAGGTTCTGTCAAGTTGATCATCGTGCATAATCACCATCACTGAATCTTTGCTGTAAGCTATATCAAATTCAATTACCATTGGATTATACTGTGTTGCGTTTTCAAAAGTTTCAATGCAATTTTCTGGAAAACCTGGCATTGGCCCACCCCGGTGCGCACTGATTAATGGATAACGATTTTCTGGTGTCCACTTCAAAAACTGATATAATTGTGCGGTATTTTTAAATTTAATATAGTGATAAACTTTTTCATCCTGCTTGCATGAAGCAAATAAGAATGTAAAAATGAGGAAAAGGAGATGATGGAATTTCATGCTTCAAAAATAGGAAAAAATGGATGATGTAGGGTGTGAAATGGAATTCTTAACTCCATGCATTAAAACGCAGATAGATTTACAATTTTTGCCACCTAAAACCCGATGGCAACGAGCACGAAGTGCAACGAAGTAAAGTGTACAGCGGGACCGTAGAAACCGATTAACATTAAAATTGCTTTACCCCTAAACTTCTTAAAAGGCGTTTGTAAACCACACAATCAGCTCGTTCAAAAACCTTTTACCTTTTACCTCTCACCTTTTACCTTATTTATTATATTTGCCTCCATTATGGCTCAAAAGAATAACGACGAACAATTTAAAAATGTAATCTCACATGCAAAAGAATACGGATTCGTATTTCAAAGCAGCGAAATATATGATGGCTTAAGTGCCGTTTATGACTACGGACAATTGGGTGCCGAGTTAAAAAATAATATTAAATCTTACTGGTGGAAAGCCATGGTACAGATGCATGAGAATATTGTAGGGATAGATTCTGCAATTTTTATGCATCCTAAAGTTTGGAAAGCAAGTGGTCACGTAGATGGATTTAACGATCCGATGATTGATAACAAGGACTCCAACAAACGCTACCGTGCAGACCAGTTGCTGGAAAACAAAATTGATGAGCTATATTCAGAACTAGCAAATTTCAGTGCAGAAAACAAAGCCAAATTTGAAGAATTTCAACAGGAAATATTAGGTTTAAGTGATGAAGGGCAAGCCAGCTGGATTCCAAGTTTTAAGGATGAGGATGGAATTTTGGATAACGCAAAATATCCATTTGTAGATGAAGCCAGCTGGAGATTTGTTAAAAAAGGTTTAGCACTTGAAGTGGAAATGAACTTAGCGCTTAAATCAGAAAACTTAGCACAGTTAAAAGATTTAATCGTTGATTATAAGGTTATTTGTCCGATTTCTAAAACTTCTAACTGGACAGATGTTCGCCAGTTTAACCTGATGTTTAGCACACAATTTGGTGCCATGGCAGAAGGAAGCGATGAAGTTTATCTTCGTCCGGAGACAGCGCAGGGTATTTTTGTAAACTTTTTGAATGTGCAGAAATCAGGAAGGATGAAAATTCCTTTTGGTATTGCACAAATTGGTAAAGCTTTCAGAAATGAGGTCATTGCCCGTCAGTTCATTATGCGCATGCGTGAATTTGAACAAATGGAAATGCAGTTTTTTGTTCGCCCTGGTGAGGATAAAAAATGGTTTGAATACTGGAAAGATGCCCGTTTAAAATGGCATAAAGCTTTAGGAACTTCCCCTGAGAAATACCGCTATCATGATCACGTTAAATTAGCACATTACGCCAATGCGGCTACAGATATTGAATTTGAATTCCCTTTTGGATTTAAGGAAGTGGAAGGTATCCACAGCCGTACAGATTTTGATTTAACGCAGCACCAGGAGTTTTCTGGTAAGAAAATGCAATATTTCGATAATGATTTAAACGAAGATGGTAAACCATATGGAAATTATGTTCCTTATGTGATTGAAACTTCAATTGGTTTAGATCGAATGTTTTTGCTAACTATGATTAATGCTTTTGAGGAGCAGGATTTGAGTACAGCAGATAAACAGGACAGCCGTACATTATTACGTCTGCACCCTGCTCTGGCACCATATAAAGTGGCTGTTTTCCCACTAACCAAGAAAGATGGCTTACCAGAAAAAGCACGCGAAATTATGGATACATTGAAATTTGATTTCAACTGTATTTATGAAGAAAAAGATGCCATTGGTAAACGTTACCGCCGCCAGGATGCTGTTGGTACGCCATTTTGTATTACTGTAGATCACCAAAGTTTAGAAGATAATACAGTAACTATCCGCCATCGCGACAGCATGGAGCAAGAACGTGTAGCTATTGCAGATTTAGGTGATATTATTGGTAAGGCAGTAAGCTGGAAGACGTTACTTGCATAGTTGACCACCTTAGAAACCTAAGAACATCTTAGTTAGGTTATCATATATAGTCGCGGGCTTTAACCTGCGACTTTTTTTTGTAAAAATGAATTTATCAGCACCTGCCTATCCGTGGTTGGTGGCGCACCAACCAATTATATCCATTAAGGTTTATCGTTTAAACTGACGAAATTCTTCTGCGCTCAGGCCTTTAAAATTTCGTAAGTTGATGAATCCCATGGTTGGTGGCTCACCAACCATTATTTTTTTTAATTCCAAAGTCAAAAAGGCTGTGATTACAATTTTAGCGTTCTAAACTGATCATTTGTAAATTACCTTTGTTTGTCCTTATTTAATAGTTAGATGAAACTTCCTCAAAAATTCTTTGCCCGCCGCCACGAAATTGCAGCTGATTATCTGAAAGAATTAGACAAACATCTTGATGATATTGTGGCTGGCAGAACAACAGAAATGTTTGAAGTGCGAGACTTCGCGGATTTAATTCATGTGCATCCTACTCATTTAAGTAATACGGTAAAAGCTGCAACAGGCTATTCACCGTGCTATTTTTTCGAAAAACGTTTGATGGAAATCTCAAAATCGATGTTAGAGAATACATATATGCCCATTTCAGAGATCGCCAGAATTTTGACATACGATCCTTCAAATTTCACCAAGTTTTTTAAACATTTTGCTGGTCAAACGCCTAAGCAATATCGTGAAGAATATGCAACATCACTTGTCGCTCAGAAAATGATTGTGGTATAAAAACTTAAGCTATCACCATTTTAACTTAAACTATCACCATTTTTTACAGGCTTTTTCCATTTAACTTTGTTTATCAAATTAAAAGAACATGGAAAAACAAAATAAAATTGCTTTGGTTACGGGCGGTAGCCGTGGACTAGGAAAAAATGCTGCAATCAAAATCGCCGAAAAAGGTATTGATGTGATCGTTACTTATCAAACAAAAAAAGAGGAGGCTGAAAATACTGTTGAGGAAATTAAGCAGCTTGGCGTAAACGCAGCGGCATTGCAACTTGATGTGGCAGACAGTAAAACTTTTAACCATTTTATTACTGAAGTAAAGTCAACTTTAAATACTGTTTTCAATGCTGATAAAATTGATTTCATAGTAAATAACGCAGGTATTGGTATCCATGCATCATTTGAAGAAACTACAGAAGATCAATTCGACACTTTGGTGAATATCCAGTTTAAAGGTCCGTTTTTTCTGACACAAAAAGTTTTACCTATTCTGAATGATGGTGGTGCGATTATTAATATATCATCAGGATTAGCCCGCTTCTCTTTACCTGGCTATGCAGCTTACGGGGCAATGAAAGGTGCTATGGAAACCTTAACACGATATCAGGCAAAAGAACTGGGTGCAAAAGGAATCAGATCAAATATCATTGCTCCTGGCGCTATAGAAACGGATTTTGGTGGTGGTGTGGTTCGCGATAACGAACAAATGAATGCCGGAATTGCCGCTCAAACAGCATTAGGTAGAGTTGGTTTACCAGATGATATTGGGGGTGTAGTTGCATTTCTTTGTACAGAAGAAGCTAGATGGATTAATGCACAGCGCATTGAAGCTTCTGGTGGCATGTTTCTATAAGTATTTCGTATAGATTAATCACCAAGATACAGAAGAGCAATTCTATAACTGATGCGCTGTAGCTTGGTGGTTATTTTGAAGCAGAGGAAATAAATAAAATCAAATGGCGTTATCCACCAAAGCCATCCGATGCGAAAAATACTTCTCCCTATATTTTTATTCCTATGTTTTGTAAACGGAGCAATGGCTCAAAAATGGACCGATGCTGAGTTCCAAAGAGCTAATACCGCAGCAAATGCTGATTATTTAACTCATGAAGAGAAAAACATTGTGCTGTATATGAATTTAGTCCGCATTGACGGGGAAAAATTTTACTATACTTTTTTAGAAGATTACATCAGCGATTATAATTCAAAAGTTCGTAAGTATCGGAATTACAACGACCTTAAAATCTCAAAAAACAACCCTTATTATTTATCATTACTTACGCATTTGCGTGGCATAAAAAATCTGCCAATGTTTTATCCAGATGAGAAATTAGCAATGGTAAGTCGTAACCATGCAGAGGATTTAAATAAAAATAATTTAGATACCCACGAGAGTAGTAACGGCGATAGATTCTCGAAAAGGATCTCCAAATACTACCCAAACAAAACCATGAGCGAAAATATCGATTTTGGCTACTCAAATGGTTTAGACATTGTTTGTCATTTACTATTAGACTGCGGCGTGCCATCACTCGGCCATCGATTCACTATTCTTGATCAGAAAAACAAATTAAACCTTGTGGGCATTAGCATCCAGCATCATCCATCTTATCGCTGGTGTGCCGTGATTGACTATGTTGCGAACCCACAAATGAATGTTTCTACCAATGAAAATTTTTAAATTACTATGGATTTTAGCCAAAGGAGTAGTGTCTTATTCTATACTTTTTATTTTGTAAAAGCAACAGTATAAAAATTAATTTACCTTTGCAGCCAAACTATCTGAAACCCCAATGCGTAAAGTTATTCTCGCCTTTATAGATTTTTTTTATCCCCCTTTTAAGAGTTTTATCTCTGCACATAATTTCAGGTATCTGGCAACTGGCGGCGGCACTTTGCTGCTCGGCATTTTAAGTTATTATTTTGCATACTTTTTTATTTTTAAAACTTCAGAAGTAAATTTTGGAATTATCGTACTACAAAGGGAAACAGCATCTCTGCTGGTAGATTATGCAGTGGCCATTCCAACAAGTTTCCTGCTGAACAAATATGTCATTTTTACGCACAGCGAATTAAAAGGACGTGTTCAATTGTTCCGTTTTTTAAATCTTCAGTTTATTAATATCCTCGCCAACTACGTTTTGCTTAAGTTTTTATTGGAACTGTTAAGAGATTACCCAACGCTGGCCATGCTTTCCAGAATAGCTGTTTCGGTTTTAATGGCCTTATTTAGCTACTTATACCAACATTATTTCACTTTTAGTGTGAAGAAACTTAATGGCAGTAGTAAAACCCCGGAACAATAACCTTTAGATTGCGATTCCCCTAAATTCTGCATAAACCATTTATTACGCCTAGCTGTTAATTTAGGCAACGGCTTTCTTGTTTCAATAAATTCAACACCATAACTTAGCGGTAGACCAACTTATTTTCATGACCACTATGAGCCATTTTAATGATTTTAATAATGCGCAGGTAGCAAAATTGCCAAATCATTTGAAGCAATTTATTGTTAATCAGAATTACGAAAAATACACTCCTATAGATCAGGCTGTATGGCGTTATGTAATGCGTCAAAATTATAGCTATTTAAAGGATGTGGCTTATTATCCATATATCAAAGGTTTACAGCGGGCGGGCTTAAGCATCGAATATATTCCCGATTTGCAAACCATGAATGATAACCTAGGTAAAATTGGTTGGGGTGCCGTTACAGTTGATGGCTTTATACCACCAGCGGCTTTTATGGAGTATCAAGCCTATAGGGTGCTGGTTATTGCAGCGGATATCCGGCAAATTAACCACATTGAATATACACCAGCGCCGGATATTATTCACGAAAGTGCCGGCCATGCCCCTATTATTGCCGATACGGATTACAATAATTACTTAAGCTATTTTGGCTCTATTGGTGCTAAGGCGATGTTTTCTGCAAAGGATTTTGAACTTTATGAAGCCATCAGAAAGCTATCCATATTAAAGGAGGCAATTGATGCAGATGAATATCAAATAGCTAAGGCAGAAAAGGCCTTGCGTATGATCAGCGAAAACATGGGTGAGCCTTCAGAAATGGCTTTGCTTGGTCGTTTACACTGGTGGACCGTTGAATATGGATTAATCGGAACGCTGGAAAACCCAAAGATTTATGGCGCAGGTCTGCTTTCATCTATTGGAGAAAGTGCTTCTTGCATGAATAAAGAGGTTGAAAAATTATGGTACAACATAGATACGATCAATTATCAATACGATATCACTAAAACTCAGCCTCAACTTTTCGTTACAAAAACTTTCCAGAACCTAATTGATGTATTGGAACAATTTGCTAATACCATGGCCTTTCGCCGTGGCGGAGCAGAAAGCATCATGAAGGCCATTGCCTGCAAAAATGTAGCAACTGCTGTTTACTCCTCAGGTTTACAAGTGAGTGGTGTGATTACTGATATGGGTATTGGTCTATCAGATGAGGTTACTTTTATCAAAACAACTGGCCCATCTGCCCTTGCCTTTAATGGCAAACAGCTTCCCGGACACGGAAAACAATATCACGTGGACGGTTTTTCTTCTCCGGTTGGCAAGCTGAAGGATGCAAAAAAGCTATTGGAGGATTATAGTGATGAGGAAATTAGAACATTAGGAAACAACAGTGAGAATCGTACCCAGATGGTTTTTAACAGTGGCATTCGGGTTGATGGCAGAATTACTGATATTTTAAGAGAAAATAGCAAGGTTATATTAATCACATTTATAGATTGCACTGTAAATGAGAGCAATGGCAATATCCTTTTTAAGCCAGAATGGGGTAATTATGATATGGCTGTGGGCGAGAAAATTGTTTCTGTTTTTAATGGCGCCGCTGATAAGGATGCCTTTGAAGTGATTACGCTGATAAGCGAAGAAGAAACACATCGAATTGTTTACGACGAGAAAACCGTACAGTTGCATCAATTGTACAAACATGTGCGGGACATTCGCGAAAGTGGAGAAAACATGGAAGCACTAGCCGAAATTTTCGATCAGTTAAAAAGAAATCACAGGCAAGACTGGCTCTGTGCGTTGGAAGTTTTAGAGATTGTTTTTCATAAGAAGATTTATCATCAGCTGGAAAAGGAAATCCAGGTTTACCTGGAAATAAAAGCTGGAAAAGAATTAGATCATAAAAAACTTATTAACGATGGTTTACATGTGATTAAAAATCCAGTGAGCCAATACTAACCAATTAATTTTGGGGATATAAACATCCATAAAACTAAAAAAGGTTAATAGTCTGCCTAAATATCGATCTGTGAAATTTGAGAATATTTAAGTAAATTTGAGAATGATAATTGAAATCCAACAACCTATTACGAAAGAAAAAGTTCAAGATGCAATGAAAAAAGTATCAGAAACTGGTATTAAAAAGACCTTGCGTAAGCATTTTGGAAAATTACAACGCGGTTTGGATGGAGTAGATTACCAGAAAAAAATAAGAGATGAGTTCATTTAGTTTTGTAGCGGATACAAACTTTCTTATTAATGTTCATGAAGGTCTTGATAAAACTGAACCCTTTTTAGATGGTACTGCAATCGTATCTGTAATTTCAGAAATTGAATTGTTAGGCTGGCTTTGTTAAAAGATGAAGATAAATTTAGCTTGAAATCTCTTCTTGAAGATTGTGTGATCATAGAATTAAATTCTGAAATTAAAAACATCGCTATAAGCAATTAGGCAACGCTTTAAAGTAAAAACCCCTGATGCAATTATAGCAGCTACTTCAAAGTTTCTGCAAATACCTTTAGTAACTTCTGATAAGGGATTCAAATCTATAGATGATATCGAATTAATTTTAATCTAAAAAATTAAAAGGATTTTAACAATGTCATTCGGGTTGACGGTAGGATTACTGATATTTGAAGAGAAAATGAAAAAGAAATACAGGTTTACTGAAAATAAAAGTAGGAAAAGAATTAGATCATAAAAACTCATTAACGATGGTTTACATATAATTAAAATCCAGTGAGCCAATTATATTCACCACAAATATACCTTACCAATGAACATTATCATTACCGGAGCAAGCAGCGGAATCGGATTTGAAACTGCATTAGAATTTAGTTTACAGAAAGAAAATAAGATTGTTGCCATTGCACGTTCAGCAGATAAATTGCGTAAACTACTTGAAATAGCCAAAGGGATTAATCCTGACTGCACACTTTTACCAGTAGAATTTGACATTGTTAATGATGATTATGCCGCACTTATTCCGTTTTTAAAAGAACGTTTGGGTAATATTGATATCTTAATAAACAATGCAGGCACATTAATTAATAAGCCTTTTTTAGAAACAACCGAACAAGATTTAGGAGAAATGTTGCAAAGCAATGTTATTAGTCATTTCAGAATGATTCAGAATGTATTGCCATTAATGCAAAGCGGTAGCCATATCATAAACATTGGAAGCATGGGCGGTTTTCAGGGTAGTGTTAAATTCCCAGGCTTATCAGCATACTCCGCAAGTAAGGCTGCACTTCATACCTTAACAGAATGTTTGGCTTTTGAATTAGCTGAAACTGGGATTAAAATTAACTGCCTGGCTTTAGGATCAGCGCAGACAGAAATGCTGGAAGCCGCATTTCCCGGATATCAAAGCCCTGTAATGGCATTTGAAATGGGTAAATACATTGCCGATTTTGCAAAAACCGGACATAAATATTTTAATGGAAAGGTTTTACCCGTTGCTGTAACTACCCCGTAATTTTTTTCTAAATTTTTACAACAGTTTCGTTAGTTATTTGTTACTGACTAAAATCTAATTTTAATAAATCATGGAAACAAACACAAAATTCAATTCAACTGACAGTGGTAAAAGTGCTGCAATAGTAAGTTACATCTTCCTAATTGGATGGCTTATTTCTTACTTTGCCATGTATAAAGACAATAAAACAGCTTTATCCAGTTACCATTTAAGACAATCTCTATTATTGCATTTAGCTATTATTGTTGTTAATATTATAATAACTATCGTATTAGCTATTTTTCCGGTAGCACTTTTAGCCTATTTGAGTTATGTGATTTATATTGTATACATCATCTTTATTATTTTAGGAGCAGTTAGTGCAAATAATAATCAGCTAAAACCACTTCCGGTAATAGGAGACAAAGCTCAAGGTTTTTTCCCGAGTATTTAATTAAACAAATATTTAATCAGGCCCGGACATTAAATCCGGGCTTTTTGTTTTAACGAGTTTTCCACATTTCGTAGCGCACTTGTATTTTTTTTATATCTTGCCATCCAACATATGAAGAAAATAACATTTGCAATTCTGTTTTTCATTTTGTCTGCAAGCGCAGTGAATGCTCAAAACATCATTCCTGCTCAGTATCAGGATCTCGTTAAAAAATTAGTCGCCACTTTACCAAGAAATACTTCAACAACATTTAAAGATGGTTCTTCAGCAAATTCAGAATCTTTAATAGATTTTGCAAAAAGTATGCTGGGAATCCGCTATCGTTATGCGACAAGTAACCCTAAAATTGGTTTTGATTGTTCAGGTTTTGTAAGTTATGTTTTTAGCAACTTCGGTTTTAAAGTCCCACGTTCATCGAGAGAGTTTAGTGGAGCTGGAACAGAAACTACTTTAGAAAATGCTAAAGTTGGCGATGTACTAATTTTCACCGGAAGCAATTCTAAAATAAGAAGAATTGGCCATGTAGGAATTGTTTATTCTATCGATGAAAATGGAATTAAATTCATCCATGCCTCTTCAGGCAAAGCACACAGCGTTACTATTACTGAACTTAATGGCCATTACAGAAATCGTTTTATGAAGATTGTAAGTATAATCTAATTACTTTTCATACTTCCACATCCTGCTTTTTCCTTCGCTAATCCATTCTATTGAAGTTTCTAAACGCTTTTGTCTGGTGGTTTCTGTCTTTGCCTCTTCTAACCAGATTATATAATCCTTTTTTTTAGAAACACTGAAGTTTTGGAACACATCCATGGCTACAAAATCTTTTTGCAAAGCATCTATGAAATATGGAGGAATAATAAGTTCCTGAAGATTTGCTTTAGGCTTCGCCGGAAGTTTAATCCCATCTTCATTTAGTTGAATGGCTTGTTGAATATAAGCGATCAGAATTTCATCAGCAGGTAGATCCGCAAAGGATTTGATCTTGCCTAGCATCCCCATAGCACTACTCGTTTCGAAAATATTGAATTCATCCTCTATTAAAGAACCTTTCCAAAAGCCAAAAGCACAATGATTTTTAAAGGCTGCCATGTGGCACACCGGACCTTTAAATTCAAAAAATGGCATTCCCCATTTGGTTTTTTCTTCAATTCTGGCATCTGCATGGTGCACCAGCATTCTTAAATGCTCCAGTATTGGAATGGCGAACGGCGCAGATTTGATGATGTATTGATCAACTTGAACGGTGGTATGCATAAGCCTGGATTTTAAATTTAAAGCAAAACAACTTTTAATGCAAACTCAACGTTCCCCCGTTTTAAAAGGTTTTTAGCCAACTCGTGCAACTCTCTTTCCCTATTGGTGGCATCACCAATTGTGGCATCTAAAACGTCTTTAACTTCAGGTTTTAATGCGATCAAATCAATTTCATCATCACCTGGTAGATGTTCTACATTTCCCAACATCCCCAAATCATTACCTGTTAACACTTTGGATAGGCGTACAGATTTAGGTAAGGCATCTACGCCAATACCTAACTTTGCTAAAGGTTTTGTTACTTTAAATAAATTATCTGCTGTAACCCTGCAATACCAATCGCCACCCAAGCGAGCAACCAAATCTATTTTTTGTTGATCTATTTTCCCCTCGCTATCTAGAATATCTTCATTAATATGTATGAGCTTAACCTCTGCTAAAATTAAGTTTCCGGCACCATGCTGATCACCTAATGGAATCACTTGATTCACCACACACTCAAATTGTACTGGTGCTTCTGCTACTCTTGGCGGCTTAACTAAATCAGATTTTAGCATGGTGAAACCAGCTTTTTCAAATTCATTTACTCCTTTGGCATATTCTGTACTCGCCAAACTCATCTGCTGCACCATATCATAGTTGACAATATTAATGACACATTCTTTTACCTGCAGTACGTTTTCAAGTGTGTGTTTGGTTGTATTATCGCGTACCCGCCGGGCAGGTGAAAAAACACAAATCGGCGGCTTGGTACTAAACATATTAAAAAAACTAAACGGACTCAGATTAATGTTCCCATCATGATCTATGGTTGATGCAAAACAAATTGGTCTTGGTGCAATGGCATATTGCAGATAATTCTGCAGTTGCACGGCAGATAAATCTTCAGTTTTTAAAGTTAGCATAGGTGTTTTAAAGAGGTTATGGGGTTAGGGGTTTAGATGGGTTAGGCGTTAATGTTGTAAAGTTTAAATGTTGGAATAAGGGTTTAAAAGTTGGCTAGCATTGAGTACAGTTAATGTTAGATGGGTTAATGTTGTAAAGTTGGAATAAGAGTTTAAAAGTTGGCTAGCATTAAGTATAGTTAATGTTAGATGGGTTAATGTTGTAAAGTTGAAATAAGAGGTTTAAAAGTTGGCTAGCATTGAGTACAGTTAATGTTAGATGGGTTAATGTTGTAAAGTTGGAATAAGGGTTTAAAAGTTGGCTAGCATTGAGTATAGTTAATGTTAGATGGGTTAATGTTGTAAAGTTGTAATAAGAAGTTTAAAAGTTGGCTAGCATTAAGTATAGTTAATGTTAGATGGGTTAATGTTGTTAAGTTGAAATAAGGGTTTAAAAGTTGGCCAGTATTGCGCCTAATTAAAAGTAAAAGATTGACAACGCTAAAACAATTAAAAATATACGTAACTAAATCCCCTTCTTCAATGCTTTTTTCTTCTTCTCGAAATCTCGCAGATAATCAATAAAACGTTTCGTTTTGGAAGAGAATTCTATGCATTTATCATAGAGAAATTTAAAATTTACGTCAGATAGTTTCTTTGCTTCTAACATGATAATTATTTTATTTCTAAACTCTCCTGATGAGCCTTTTGCATAAGTTAGAAAACGGATAAAATCGGGGTTATTGTTATACTCAAATCCTTCTGCAACATTATCAGACATTGACATTGCAGCCCTACGAAACTGATCTTTTAATCCAAAATCAGATTTCATTGGTTCCAAATCAGAGATACGATAAGCTTCTACTCCAACTTGTTTTGCAATCTGCCATATCTCTAAATCTTCAAATTTCTCAATTTTTGCCATTCTCAAACTATATTATGGAAATGTCAGCATTCAGAGATAAACACACTAAACGCTTAGAACTTTCCAACCTTCTAACATTTCAACCTCTTCCCAATTTCCAACATTCCAACTTCTTCCAACTTCTTCCAACTTTTCAACTTCTTCTCAACAATATTTATTTCTTCAAAGCTAAAATAGAAAAATCAGTATCTACTTTAGTTATGGTATTGGTTAAAGCGCCTAAGCCAGTAATTTCCATTTCTACCACATCACCAAGTTGCAACCATTGTACCAGGTAGTTTGGATCGTTTAATAAACCTGTGCCATTAAGCTCAAGGAAACATCCCGTTCCTACCGTACCAGATCCGATTACATCACCTGGGAGAATATCCACGCCATAAGCACAACGCTCGATAATCTCTGCAAAAGTCCAGTCCATATCTGCAGCATTGCCTTTAGATACTTCAATGCCATTCACCCGGCAGGTCATTTTCAAATTGTAAGCATTACCAACATGGCCTTCTTTTGCCGAAACTTTGTAAGGTTCCAGTTCATCAGGTGTAACCAGCCAGGGACCAATTACAGTTGAAAAATCTTTTCCTTTTGCAGGGCCTAAATTTAACAACATCTCTTCCATTTGCAGGGTTCTGGCGCTCATATCATTCATCACCATATAACCTGCAATATATTCATCGGCATCTGCAGCTTTGATATTTCTTCCTTTTTTACCAATTACAATGGCCAGTTCCAGTTCAAAATCGAGCTTTTCAAAATGATCGGGCATGCATTCAATTTCTCCCGTACCCTGAATAGCATTATGGTTGGTGAAATAGAAAATCGGATATTCATCAAATTGCGGAATCATTTCTAAATTCCGGTTCCGACGAGCAGAAGCTACATGCTGTCTGAATGCGTATCCATCCCTGCAACTGGTAGGATTGGGCACTGGTGCGAGGATTTCATAGAAGATTTCCTCTTTTGCCTCCAGGCTTCCATCTTTTATCTGCGTATCAACCTTTTTTGCACGTTCCATCAGTACTTCCCCACCCTGCAAAAATTCATTCATATTATCTGGCAGCAGCTTATCACAGCTATTCAGGTTATAAATATGTCCGTTTATAAAAAGGCCTAAATGAACAATGTCTTCAGTTTTATAGGATACGAATTTCATATGATTTGGTTAAAATATGGGGTAAATATAGTAAAAAGGTACTGCGTTCAAAATGAACCCTGTCTGGTTAAAATATCCCTTATTAATTTTAAGTGATTGATTATCATCTTAAATAAATGATCAAATATTTCTTCCTGTTGAAGAATATACTTATTTTAGCAACATCAAAACCATGATTTTAAAAGCATTACATATCAATTTAGTAAACGATGCCATCGCTGCACGTCGCTATAAAATGCTATCTAAATTAATCATGGCCCAATATTCTTTGTAAGCTTCCAGCACCTTTCTTTTTAATTAAACGCCATTACGTTTTTAATTATTAGTTCTTTTTAGATTTTATTTCTAACCTAACATCAATTCATATGCCTGTTTATCATAAATTAGGGCAGATACCCGCAAAACGACACACGGTTTTTCGTAAACCAGACGGAAAACTTTATGCTGAAGAACTGGTTTCTACTGAAGGCTTTTCAAGTTTATATTCGCTTGTATATCATTGCCACCCGCCTACTATTGTAAAACATTTAGGTGACCCCTATAGTGTTGAGCCGACAATCGCCCGTGAAAAACACTTGAAGCATACGAGCTTAATTGGTTTCAAAATTAAGCCAGAGGATGATTATCTTCAAAGCCGGAAGCCTGTTTTAGTGAATAGCGATTTACATATCGTGTTGGCTGCACCACGGAAATCCATGACCGATTATTTCTATAAGAACAGTCAGGCTGATGAAATGATCTTCATCCATGAAGGCTCGGGAAAGTTGAAGACCGGCTTTGGGGAGATTAAGTTTAGTTATGGTGACTATTTGATTATTCCCCGTGGCACCATCTATCAAATGGAGTTCGATCAGGAACAAAACAGGTTATTTATTGTAGAAAGCTTCAGTCCCTTACGCCCTCCTAAACGTTATTTAAATCAATATGGGCAATTAATGGAGCACTCGCCATATTGCGAACGTGATTTAAGATTACCTGAAAATCTGCAAACACATGATGAATATGGCGATTATAAGGTCCTCATTAAAAAACAAGGTTTAATCTATCCATATACCTATGGTACTCATCCTTTCGATTATGTGGGATGGGATGGATATCATTATCCATATGCCTTTTCCATTCATGATTTCGAGCCAATTACCGGGCGCTTGCATCAACCACCTCCGGTGCACCAAACTTTCGAAGGACACAATTTTGTTGTTTGTTCTTTCGTACCTCGTAAATACGATTATCATCCTGATTCTATTCCCGCTCCTTACAACCACAGCAATGTAGATAGCGATGAGGTACTATATTATGTAGATGGTGATTTTATGAGCAGAAAAAGTGTCGTGAAGGGACAGATTACACTTCATCCGGGTGGTATCCCACATGGACCACATCCCGGAACGGTTGAAAAATCAATTGGTAAGGAAAGTACAGATGAGTTGGCCGTTATGATTGACCCTTTTAAACCGCTGATGCTAACGCAGGAGGCCCTGGATATTGAAGACGAAAATTACCATAAAAGCTGGCAGATTTAGTCGTTAGTTTTCAATCAAAAGTCGTGAGTCTGTTTTAAGATATGCCGACACATTAATTTAAAAACATCATTAGGGATCGGAAAGTCGATCTTAGAAAATAGCACAAAAATGGAAACACAAACTTTCGCAGAAAAAATATCAAAGGCACCAGATTTTTTGCCCATTAACGGAACAGATTATATTGAGTTTTATGTTGGCAATGCCAAACAGGCCGCTCATTATTACAAAACCGCATTTGGCTTTCAAAGCCTAGCATACGCTGGTCCGGAAACTGGTGTTCGTGACCGGGCATCATATGTTTTACAGCAAGGAAAGATCAGGCTGATTTTGACGACAGCTTTAAAATCAGATCACCCGATTTCGGAGCACGTAAAAAAACATGGAGATGGTGTTAAAGTACTGGCCCTTTGGGTAGATGATGCCTATAGTGCATTTGAAGAAACTGTAAAAAGAGGTGCTAAACCTTACATGGAGCCAAAAACGCTGACAGATGAGCAGGGTGAAGTAAGAATGAGTGGCATCTACACTTATGGCGAAACGATTCATATGTTTATAGAAAGGAAAAACTATAGCGGTACATTTATGCCTGGTTATCGGGTTTGGGAAAGTGATTACCAACCAGCAGATGCCGGATTGCAATACATCGATCATTGTGTAGGCAATGTAGGCTGGAACCGGATGAACGAAGCGGTTCAATGGTATGAAGATGTAATGGGGTTTGTAAATATTCTATCTTTTGACGATAAACAAATCAATACTGAATATTCTGCATTGATGAGTAAGGTGATGAGCAATGGCAATGGTTTTTCAAAATTCCCGATTAATGAGCCTGCGGAAGGTAAAAAGAAATCGCAGATTGAAGAATATTTAGAGTATTATGAAGGCGAGGGCGTTCAGCACATTGCCGTAGCTACTAAAGATATTGTGAAAACAGTTGGAGAATTAAAATCTCGTGGTGTGGAGTTTTTAAGTGCACCACCCGAAGCTTATTATAATATGATGCCACAACGTGTGGGTAAAATAGATGAAGAAATTTCTTTATTAGAAAGCCTGGGTATTTTGGTTGATTGTGATGAAGAAGGCTATCTATTACAGATTTTCACTAAACCAGTTGAAGATAGACCAACTTTATTTTTTGAAATTATCCAGCGGAAAGGCGCACAAAGCTTTGGTGCGGGGAATTTCAAAGCCTTATTTGAGTCATTGGAGCGCGAGCAGGAATTAAGAGGGAATTTATAGGTTGCAAAATCAATTCTTCACTAAAACTTCATAAATGAAGTGCACCTTTGATATAACAAAACACCAGAAGCGATTTCCGTTTTGTTAAATTCTAAAAACTTCATAATTAGTTTTTTAGTTTTCCGGTTACCCTTATCTGATACCTCATGTATTGCAAAATACATGAGGTTTTTTTATGGTTATTCAGCACTCTCTTTTAGCATTTCGAATAAATCTTCTGGTCCGCCGTCAAATTTGGTTTCATTTACATAGAATGATGGTGTTCCATTTACGCCACTTCTCACACCGCTTTCAAAATCATCTTCTACTTTTTGCTTCACCGCCTCGCTTTGAATGTCCTTTTCCAATTGCTCAATATCTAATCCGATAGTCTCCGCAAGTTCCTGAAAAAGATCTTCACTCAAACGATACTGGTTGTCATATATGGCATCATGCATTTCCCAGAATTTATTCTGAAGTGATGCTGCCTCTGCTGCTAAAGCTGCCTGAAATGCAAATTCATGAGCTTCCTGTAAAGGAAAATGCCTGAACACAAACCTGATCTGATTGCCAAAGGTTTGCTCAATTTCTTTTATAATGGGATAAGCATGCGCACAATGCGGACACTGATAATCGCCAAATTCTACAATAGTTATTGCTGCCGAAGCAGCCCCTGTAACGTGATCATTACTTCCTACTTCTGGTTTTAATGTGCTCATGATATTTTATTTCTTTTCTAAATTTTCCAAGGCATCTAATATCCCGTCTGCACCAGGGTTTACAGCCGTTGGCGATAAATAACTCCAGGCAATATTTCCATCCTTATCAATAACAAAAAGTGCTCTTTTGCTTTCGCCTACTTCATCGTCATAAACACCATAAGCTTTCGAAACTTCACCTTTTGGTTCAAAATCAGCCAGAAGCGGAAAATGCAGTTTTCTATCCTGCTGAAATGCATTATGGCACCAGGTACTATCTACAGATATGCCAATCATCTGTGCATCATGCTTACTAAAATACTTTAGCATTTCATTATAGAGCGCCATTTGATCTCCGCACACCGGACTCCAATCCGCCGGATAAAAAGCCAGAATAACATTCTTGCCTTTAAAATCGCTTAATTTTATTTTTTGATCTGGTGTAGCATTCAATTCAAAATCTGGTGCTACAGTTCCTTTTTCTAGCATTACTTTGATTTCTATTTTAGGTTATAAAACTTCGCCTAAATGTTTATAATTAGATTTTATAGTGTCAAATACCTCGCTCATTTTTCCACCCAGCATTAATTTCGTCATGGATACAGTCATACCTTTTATTTGTTCCCATTCTATTTTAGGTGGCATTGCCAAAGCATTTGGGTTAGTCATAATATTTAATAAAACAGGTCCATCTTCTGCAAAAGCATTTGCAATAGCCAATTCAACATCATCTGGCTGATTAATGGTTATACCTTTGTAACCCATAGCCTGTGCCACTAAGGCAAAATCAGGATTGATCATGTCCGTTTCATTATCAGGCAATCCGTCTACTTCCATTTCGAGCTTCACCATGCCTAAGGCGCGGTTATTAAAAACGATAATTTTTATAGGTAAATTATACTGTTTAATGGTAGCCAGATCGCCCAGCAACATTGATAAACCTCCATCACCACATAGTGCAATCACCTGCCTATGAGGATGTGCAAGTGCCGCACCTATAGCCATCGGCATGGCATTAGCCATTGATCCATGATTGAAAGAACCCAACATTTTCCTTTGCCCGGTACCATCGATAAATCTGGCTCCCCATACGCAACACATACCAGTATCTACTGTATAAATCGCATCCTGATTACTCAAACGGTTAATGGTATCTGCTACAAATTCAGGTTGAATTTTATTTTCTTCTCCCCTGTCTTTAACATAGCTCAATTGGTTTTCCTTCACTTTTCCATAAAAATCAAGCTGTGCCTTTAAAAAACTATCATCTGTTTTCGAGCTGATCAATGGAAGCAAAGCGGATAAAGTATCTTTAATATCGCCACACAAACCCATATGAAGTTTTGCCCTTCTGCCTAATCTTTCCGGGCTTTCATCAATTTGAATGATTTTATTTTTTTCTGGCATGAAGTTCTGGTAAGGAAAGTCTGTTCCCAACAGTAATACCACATCTGATTCATGCATACTGTGATAGGCAGATGGCTGACCAAGTAAACCAGTCATTCCAATTTCGTAAGGATTATTATATTGAATGCCCATCTTTCCCCGAAAAGAGAAACCGATCGGTGCTTTTAATTTTTCTGCGAGGGCGACTACTTCATCATGGGCTTCAGCGGCACCAATACCACAATAAATGGTGATTTTTTTTCCTTGATTTAAGCAGTCCGCTAATAAATTAAGATCACTATCGTGTGGTCTCATTAGTGGTCTGCTTTTAAAGAGTTGCATAGAAGTTTCACTTTCTATCGCATCCATTTGAGCCACATCACCTGGTAAACCAAAAACGGCTACGCCTTTTTGATGAACAGCATGCTGGATAGCGGCCTGAAACATTCTGGGTACCTGAGCTGCAGTTGTGGCGATCTGGTTATAAGAGCTGCAATCGTCAAATAATCTGGTGGTATTGGTTTCCTGGAAATAATCCATCCCAAACTGTCCGGTATCAATGGTTGAGGCAATTGCAATTACCGGAACGTGAGATCGATGCGCATCATATAAACCATTAATCAGATGAACATGTCCGGGTCCGCAACTACCTGCACAACAGGCCAATCCATCCAATTCGGCTTCAGCAGCGGCAGCGAATGCCCCTACTTCTTCATTTCGAACATGAATCCATTTGATTTTTCCATTTCGTCTAACAGCATCGTTAAAATAATTCAAGCTATCGCCTGTAACCGCATAAACTCTTTTTACGCCAGCTTCAACCAGCATCTCTACCAGCTGTTCTGCAACATTTTTAGCCATATGTTTTATTCTTAAAGTTGAGGGCAATACCTCAGTTAAATATGATTACTATTTATACTTTAAAAATGATGCTATTGTTTGCATGGATTTACAATGTTATGTAATTTTTGATCTGGTTGAGTTTTAAAAAAACTAACCGAGTTTTTGTCTTTTGATTAAATAAGCTTGAAGTACCGGATAAAAACCTTCGTTAATATCTGCATCAATCAGGTCTACCTTGTATTGCGCACACTTTAAAAATATTTGTTGCCTGTAAGAAGCTATTGCTGCAACATAGTTTTCTTTCACCTGATTGGTGTGCACTTTAATGGTATCGCCTGTTTCCATATCAATAAAGTGATGAGGGCGGTTTTCAAACTCAAAAGCTACTTCTTTAGATTGATCAACCACATTGAAAACTACAATTTCATGTTTATTAAACTTAAGGTGTTGCAGTGCATCAAAAAACTGATCGGTTTGCTCGGGGCTGGTTTGTGTATTAAACAAATCACTAAAAATAACCACCAGCGACCGTTTGTGAATGAGGTCAGCAACCTGATGAAGTGCTTCGCTTAAATTTGTTTTTGCATTAACCTTTGGCGTTTCCAACAATTCTTCAAGTTTGGCAAACAAGAATTTCTGATGAACCGTGGTTGATTTAGCGCGAGTATTTAATAAGATTTCATCTGAAAAAAGACTTAGCCCAAAAGCATCCCTTTGCTTTTTTAACAAATACATGAGCGATGCAGCAGCTTGAATAGAAAAAGTTAGCTTATTAGATTTCGGTTCAGGAAAATACATGGAGGATGAAACATCAACCACGAACTGACAGCGAAGATTGGTTTCTTCTTCGAAACGTTTGCTATATAATTTATCTGTTTTAGCGTAGAGTTTCCAATCGATATTTTTCACATTGTCGCCATTATTGTATTGGCGATGCTCTGCAAATTCTACAGAAAAACCATGAAACGGGCTTTTGTGCAACCCGGTAATAAAACCTTCTACTACCTGGCTTGCCAGCAGTTCAAGGTTTCCAAAACTAGTTTCTTGATCATATTTTACAGCTTGCATAGGATAAAGCTAATAAAAAGATTGGTTATTTAGATGCTAAGGGCCGGTGTATTCACCTTAATATTTTGGTCGGTGAGACACCAACCAATAGAAAAAAAGCCTCATAGGTTTTCCAAACCTATGAGGTTTAAATACAGTTTATAAATTGGCTGGTGTTTCACCTGTGAAACTTATTTCGCAGCTATTTTATAAAGTTTGCCATTATCTGTTACTGCATATAATGCGCCGTCTTTTTCCACTAAGTCGCGGAAGCGTTCGCCTTTACCCTCTAAAAGTCTTTCTTCGCCAACAATTTTATTGTTTTTAATTACTAAACGGATAATATGCGAGCCACTTAAGCCACCAACAAACAAATTGCCTTTCCATGCCGGGATTTTATCGCTATTGTAAAAAGTAATCGAACCTGGTGAGATTACCGGATTCCAGTAATAAACAGGTTGTTCCATCCCCTCCTTTTGCTGAATACCATCACCTACAGCTTTGCCACTGTATTCAATTCCATATGTAATTACTGGCCAACCATAATTTTTACCAGGCTTAATTAAATTAATCTCATCACCACCACGTGGTCCAAACTCAGCTTCCCATAAATCTCCTGTTTGCGGATTAATCGCCAACCCATCAGGATTACGCAATCCATAAGCATAAATTTCTGGCTTCGCATCTGCTTTACCAGCAAATGGTCCATTAGGTACCGGTTTACCATCTGTAGTTAAATGCAAAATTTTACCAAGAGCGGAATTTAGTTGTTGTGCCTGAATCCTGATTTCTTTATCTGACCGTTCCCCAGTGCTGACAAACAGATTTCCATCTTTATCAAAAACGATTCTTGAACCATACTGAAGTTTACCTGTGTGGGCAGGTGTAGCCCTATAAATAACTTTTTGATTTTCTATTTTTGTCTCACTAGCCGATAATTTCCCTTTAGCGATGGCTAACAATGAACCTTTGGCCTGAGGTTCTGCATAGGCCCAATACAGCATTCTGTTTTTCGCAAAGTCTGGGTCTAAGGTAACATCCAATAAGCCACCCTGACCTGAGGCATCAACCTTTGGCAATCCTTCAATTTTTTTACTGAGCTTTCCATCGGCAGTTAAAATTACCATTGATCCTTGCTTTTGGGTAATTAAAAATCCGCCATTAGGAAGAACCGAAATGGCCCAGGGATTTTCTAGTTTCTCATTGATGATGGAAACAGATAAAGGTATTTCTGTTTTTACACCAGCAATTCTGGTTTGCCCTTCAAAGGCTGGTTTATAATCTGCAGTAGGCTTCTCTGTTTCTACAGGATTTTGAGCAGAAACGCAGGCGATGTTCATGCTGTTTAAGGCAAAACCTGCAATTATAATTCCTAATGTTTTGTTGTTGAATAGATTAATAGGCATGATTCAATATTTTTATTAAATAAACAAAAAAATAACGCAATAAAAAACCCGAACTCTGTAACGAATTCGGGTAGTATATTTAAATAACTTAAATTATAATTAAGCTAATTGTTTGTTCAATTTATCAGCCAATACTGATTTTGGAACTGCACCAACTTGCTTATCTACAACCTGACCGTCCTTAAAGTATAATAAGGCCGGGATATTACGAATACCAAACTGCATTGAAATTTGAGGGTTGTTATCAACATTTACTTTTCCAACTACTGCTTTGCCATCGTATTCTTTAGCGATTTCTTCTACAACAGGACCAACCATGCGACAAGGGCCACACCATTCTGCCCAAAAATCTACTAATACGGGTTTATCTGATTTTAATACAAGCTCCTCAAAGTTTGCATCGGTGATTTCTAATGCCATAATTATTTTTTTTATGTTCAAATATATGTATTCAATTGTTATACCAGCCTCTATGTAATGTCAATTTGACACTATGCAAACTCTTTTATCCCCACGTCACCCTGAATTTGTTTCAGGGGCTATTATGGTTAAGATGCTGAATTAAGTTCAGCATGACGTCTCAAGACACCAAATACCTAGTTCAATTTGTAATTAACAACATTAAGTCCCAGCAATTGTTCTAGAAACTTATTGTTGGGATTTATTTTTAGATTCTTCGATGACAAATCAAGCATAATTTGTTTTTCACTATCAAAAACTGCAAAATTTAGCTGACAGTTCTGCTGATCAGAATTTGCCTTATTGTCTGCTAAAATAAGTTCAATTTCCCTCATTAGTTCCTCATTTACCCGCTCAATTGGCACCTGTATGGTTAAACTTTTGGTTAATTTATCTCTTAATTCAGACATCAGGTTAATGGCCGTGATTTTAAATTCCCAGTCACCTGCTTTTCCAAACCTTTCTCCAACACGGCCTCTTATTTGCAAGAAATATCCTTCCGTAAGAAATGATTTGAATTTAAGAAAATCTTCACCAAATAATGCCATTTCGCAAGCATCATCATAATCTTCAAATACAAATGTTCCGAATGGTTTACCTGTTTTAGTTATTCTCTGTGAAGCTGCTACCACCAAACCACCAACACAAAGTTCACGGTTTTGCAGTTTAGCAAACTCCGCTAAAATATCCTCATTAGTATCTCCCATTCGCACCTTATTAATGATGCTTAATTGTTTAACACCGTGTGTACAAAACCTATCAAGTTCTAGTTTGTAGTTATCCAAAGGGTGCCCGGAAAGGAAAATCCCAATCGCATCTTTTTCATATTTTAAGCGGTCCATTAATGCCCACTCTGGAGAAACCGGTAACGAAGGTTCCAGAATCAGATCTGCTTTAGAGCCACCAAATAATGAACCTTGTGAGGTATTTTCATTATTCTGAAAATCGTTGGCATACTTAATAATTTTTTCGATACCATTCATCTTATCGTTTGGCCCGATGTAAAAATATTGTGCCCGGTGTCCGCCAAAGGCATCAAATGCACCGCTATATACAAAACTTTCGTAAGCTTTTTTATTTACGATCCGGGTATTGGAACGCTTGGCAAAATCATATACCGTAGCATATGCACCATTTAATTTTCTTTCTTCAATAATACTTTCTACTGCTTTTTCGCCGACACCTTTCACCGCCGACATACCAAAACGGACTTCTCCTTTGCCATTTACTGAAAATTTAAGGTCAGACTCATTTACATCCGGGCCTAAAACGACTACCCCCATCTGGCGACATTCTTCCATAAAGAAAGCCACTTGTTTAATATCACTCATGTTGTTGGAAAGCACCGCAGCCATATATTCTGCCGGGTAATGCGCTTTTAAATAGGCTGTTTGATAAGCAATCCAGGCGTAACAAGTTGAGTGAGATTTATTAAAGGCATAAGAGGCAAATGCTTCCCAATCTTTCCATATCTTTTCTAAAGTTGCCGCATTATGGCCTTTTTCTGCCGCCTGCTTTACAAATTTAGGTTTCATCTTATCTAGTACATCCTTTTGTTTTTTACCCATGGCTTTCCGCAAAACATCGGCCTCACCTTTGGTAAAACCTGCCAGTTTTTGCGATAAAAGCATTACCTGTTCCTGGTAAACGGTAATTCCGTAGGTTTCCTTTAGGTATTCTTCGCAGGCATCTAAATCATATTGAATTTCTTCTTCGCCATTTTTACGGCGAACAAAACTCGGAATATACTCCATTGGTCCAGGGCGATATAATGCATTCATGGCAATTAAATCGTCGAAAACGGTTGGCTTCAATTCCTTCATATACTTCTGCATCCCCGGACTCTCATACTGGAAAATACCAATGGTTTCACCACGCTGGAAAAGTTCATAAGTCATCACATCATCAATCGGGAAATTATCCGGATTGAGATCGATGCCATGCCTTTTCTTCACCAGCTTAACCGTATCCTTGATCAGGGTTAGGGTTTTCAACCCCAGGAAGTCCATTTTTAATAAACCAGCGCTTTCTACAACTGAGTTATCAAATTGGGTGACATATAAATCAGAATCTTTAGCGGTTGCTACCGGAACGAAATTGGTGATGTCACTCGGTGTGATGATTACTCCGCAGGCGTGAATTCCGGTATTTCTTAATGAGCCTTCTAAAACCTGTGCCTGTTGAATGGTTTCGGCACTTAAGTCTTTCAGCAAGCCCATTGCTTTTAACTCCTGAACACGTTCGTATTCATCAGGTCTTAAAGCGTCCTTTAAACTCTTTTCGTCGAGGTTAAAGATTTTTGCGAGCTTCATATTTGGAATCAGCTTCGCAATTTTATCAGCTTCAAACAGTGGCAAATCCAGCACTCTGGCCGTATCACGAATAGATGACTTTGCAGCCATTGTTCCGTAAGTGATGATTTGCGCTACCTGGCTGGAACCGTATTTGTTAATTACATACTCCATTACACGGCCACGGCCCTCATCATCAAAATCGATGTCAATATCGGGCATCGAAACACGATCCGGATTCAGGAAACGCTCAAAAAGCAAATCGTATTTGATGGGATCAATATTCGTAATCCATAAGCAATAAGCTACAACAGAGCCTGCTGCCGAACCACGGCCTGGGCCAACCGAAACATCTCTCCGACGGGCCTCGGCAATAAAATCCTGCACAATCAGAAAATAACCCGGATAACCGGTTTTCTCAATGGTGGCCAACTCAAAATCCAAACGCTCAATGATCGATGGAGTAAGTTCACCGTAACGAATTTTTGCACCCTCGTAGGTAAGGTGTCTTAAAAACTTATTCTCACCGCGTTTCCCACCATCAACCTCATCTTCTTCCACTAAAAATTGTTCAGGGATATCAAATTTCGGCAACAATACCTCACGGGCAAGTTTGTAGGTTTCAATCTTATCAACAATCTCCTGGATATTTAAAATCGCCTCAGGTAAATCGGCAAAAAGAGTTTTCATCTCCTCTCCCGACTTAAAATAATATTCCTGGTTTGGTAAGCCATAACGGTATCCACGACCTCGGCCAATTGGTGTTGCCTGCTTTTCCCCGTCTTTTACACAAAGTAAAATATCGTGGGCGTTAGCATCTTTCTTGTTAATATAGTAGGTGTTATTGGTAGCAACCAATTTAACCTCATGCTTTTTGGCCAATGTGATTAAAGATGCATTTACGCGATCTTCATCTTCCTGGCTGTGGCGCATTACCTCAATATAAAAATCATCTCCAAACTGTTCCTTCCACCAAATCAGAGCTTCCTCTGCCTGGTTTTCACCCATGTTTAAGATTTTATTCGAAATCTCACCAGAAAGGTTTCCGGAAAGCACAATGATATCATTTTTATATTGTTCAATCACATCCCTGTCAATCCTGGGAACATAATAAAAGCCTTTGGTATAGGCAATAGATGACATTTTAGCCAGGTTGTGGTATCCAGCCTTATTTTTCGCCAATAGCACCATTTGGTAGCCATTGTCTTTTGTAGTTCGATCTAAGTGGTTATTACAAACAAAAAACTCTACGCCAACAATGGGTGTCATCACCATTTCTGTTGGTCTTTCACCAGCCTCAATCGCAGCAGCATTTTTGGCCTCGGCTGCTTTATTATGATTTAAAACATTGTTAACAAAGTGAAAGGCACCCATCATATTGGCATGATCCGTCATGGCTACGGCAGGCATTTTTAACGATGCAGCAGCCTTAATCAGTGCCGGAATACTGATGGTACTTTGTAGAACAGAAAATTGAGTATGGTTATGCAGGTGTACAAAAGTTGCTGATTCAAGTTCCTGCTTGTTTCGTTCAATTTCCTGTTTAGAAACGCCACCACCTTCAGCTTTTTGAAGTCGCTTGCGAATTTCATCAGATGCTGCTTTTAGATTAACATGCTGAATACCAAAGCTCGGAATAGACTCCGGATTTACTTCCCTGAAACGTGGAAAATATTCTGCATCAACCAGTAATTCTTCTTTCTTGAAAACTTCTTTTTTGATTAGCTCCAGAAAGCAACGTGTAGTGGCTTCAACATCGGCAGTTGCATTGTGCGCTTCATTAAAAGGAACGCCAAATAGATAAGCGTGCAGCTCTGTTAGCGTTGGTAATTTAAATCTTCCTCCCCTACCTCCAGGCAACTTTAATAAATCGGCTGTAACTTCTGTACAAGTATCTAATACAGGCATTTCAGCCATGCGGTTTTCTATACCAAAACGGTAAAACTCGCTGCCCATAATATTTACATCGAAGCCAACATTCTGACCTACGATAAACTTGGCTTTGGATAACACAATATTGAATTTTTCCAAAACTTCAGCTAAAGTAATCCCTTGTTCATCGGCAAGTTCGGTAGATATTCCGTGAATGCGTTCGGCATCATAAGGAATATTAAAACCCTCTGGCTTAACTAAATAATCCTGATGTTCAACCATCCTCCCCATCTCATCATGCAATTGCCAGGCAATCTGAATACAACGCGGCCAGTTATCGGTATCGGTAATTGGCGCATTGTAATTGCGGGGCAAACCTGTGGTTTCTGTATCAAAAATTAAGTACATATTGTATTGTCAAGAATTAGCCGTTCGGGAATCATAACGGTTTTTCAAAAATAGGGAATTTGGAGGCGGATGTTGTCAGCAAATTATCAACAAACCTCATAAATAAATCTTAAAAATTTTAAAAACAGATAAGGTTCGGCACAATAAAGTTATATAAAAGGATTCTTTAACCTTATATTTATTTCTACCTTCGATTAATATTTAAGCAAACCATTAAAATATAGCTATATGAAAGTAACGGTTGTAGGTGCAGGCGCTGTTGGTGCTACCTGTGCAGATAATATTGCCCGGAAGGAATTAGCAAACGAACTCGTTTTACTCGATATCAAAGAAGGTTTTGCCGAAGGTAAAGCAATTGATATGATGCAAACCGCTACGCTTTTGGGTTTTGATACAAAAATCAGCGGTGTAACTAATGATTACAGCAAAACGGCTGGTTCGGATGTTGTGGTGATCACTTCGGGATTGCCACGTAAACCTGGAATGACCCGTGAAGATTTAATCGGAATTAATGCAGGTATTGTAAAAGGTGTGGCAGAAAATATTCTGAAATTTTCTCCTGAAGCAATTATTATTGTGATCAGCAATCCAATGGATACGATGACCTATCTGGCTTTAAAATCATTAGGATTACCTAAAAACCGTATTATTGGTATGGGTGGAACTTTAGATAGCTCCCGTTTTAAATTTTATTTGTCGCAGGCACTGGATTGTAACCCAAATGATTTACAAGGCTTCGTAATTGGTGGTCATGGCGATACAACAATGATCCCTTTAACCCGCCTGGCAACTTACCAAAGCTTACCAGTAAGTAACTTATTAGATCAGGCTACGCTTGATCAGGTAGCAGCTGATACGATGATTGGTGGCGCAACACTAACCGGATTAATAGGCACTTCGGCCTGGTATGCTCCCGGAGCAGCAGGTGCAGCTTTAGTAGAAGCCATTGTTCGCGATGAGAAAAAACTATTTACCTGCTGTGTTTCTTTAGAAGGTGAGTATGGCCAGCAAGATATTTGCCTGGGTGTTCCTGTAATCATTGGCCGCAATGGCTGGGAAAAAATTATCGATTTTAAATTAACAGAAACTGAACAAGCAGCATTTAATAAAAGCGCAGACGCTGTTAGAAATATGAATAGTGTACTCTCAGAAATGAAATTGGTATAGCTTTTAATATACCCATCTGAACTTAAGTGCTCTAAATGGTAAAAATATTAATCACTTAAAACTATACCGGTTCGCAATACTTATATACTAACTTAAGTGCTTACATATGGTAAAAAATAATTAAAAACCTTAGCCATAATCATTCAATCTACCTAATTGAACTATAAAATCTTATATGGCAAAAATCTTAAATGAAATCAATATCCATACCACTTAAACTTATAAACCTACAAGATGATGGTTTCCACCTTCTGGTGGAAATTGTTGTTTTTAACGAAACGCATTTTGCAGTATTAGATACAGGTGCATCCAGAAGCGTATTTGATAAAACCCTTATCGAAAAGCATCTCTCCGAAACACTTCAGGTATCAGAAGAAATAAATGCTGCAACACTCTTTACCACTACGACGACTATACAAGCCACTATCCCTGAAATTAAAATTGGTGCACTAAAAATAAAAAGCTACGAAACAGTTGCCTTCGATTTACAATCCGTTACTGAAACTTACCAGCAATTTGGCCACCCACCCATCATTGGTATTATTGGCGGTGATATCCTAATGCAATATAAAGCCGTTATTCACTACAGCAAACTTTTATTGAGGCTTTATAAATAGTTTATACCATAATGATGGTCATCACTTTTTAAACTTCATTTTACAGGATATTTGTTACAGCAGAATTGGCCTCATGAAAGACATTGAAAACAGAACTGACATTATCCTTTTAGTTGATCGCTTTTACAGTAAAGTACAAGATGATCAAACCATTGGCCCTATCTTTACCCACGTGGCGCATGTAGACTGGTCGCATCATTTACCTAAAATGTACGATTTCTGGGAAAGTATTCTCTTTGGAAAGGCGATTTATAAAGGCAACCCCATGCTCACCCATTTTACACTAAATGATAAAGCACCTCTAAAAACCGAAGAATTTAATACCTGGAAAACTATCTTTTACGAGGTTGTGGATGAACTTTTTGTAGGAGAAAATGCCGAAACCATTAAGCAAAAAGCACAATCTATTGCTGATTTGATGCATTTCAAAATTAATTCTCCTAAATCAAACATTAATATCGTTTAAAACACTTTGATTTTGAGCGTTTTATATTAAATTTATTTAACCAAATAAACTTAATATGAAATTCTTAAAAGTCCTGCTCTGCATTGTTATCGTATTGGCTGTTGTATTTGTGGTAGGTTCGTTCTTCCTTCCAAAAAACTACACCGTAAACCGCTCTACAATGATCAGTGCACCTGATCATCTAATTTATAAAAACATTGCCGATTTTAATGAATTTTATAAATGGAATCCCTGGGCAAAAATGGAACCATCAGCAAAAGTAAAGTTTTCCGGAAAACCTATGTTACCAAACCACCTGTATGAATGGAAGGGTAAAGAGACTGGATCAGGTTACATGAAAATCTTAACCGTTATACCCAATAAACTGGTTGATATGGAACTTAAATTTTTCGAGCCTTTTGAGAGTGTTGCCGATACTAAATTCGAGATCACACCAGAAGGAAATAGCAATAAAGTAACCTGGACAATGAGCGGAGACCATAATATGATCAGTAAATGGATGTGTGTTTTTGTAAGTATGGATGAGATGATTGGAAAAGATTTCGAAAACGGATTAAAATCTTTAAAAGACCAATCAGAAAAAGGCATTTGATCAATTTTCTAAATTTAAATCTAAGCAAAAACTAGAGAATGGTTGAATCGAGGGCTTTCTGTAACCATTTAACAGAAAACAGCAAATAATTATGTCTTCTTTTCATTGAAAACAATTATATTGGAAAATTACGTGAATTTAGATTTTGTAAATCCACAATTTTTACAATTATTTGTCCTAGATGAATTTATTAGTAGTAGAAGATGAGCCAAATGTGGTTTCGGTAATTTCAAGAGGTTTAACAGATGAAGGCTTTACGGTGAGTATTGCTCCCGATGGCTTAATTGGTAAACAAATGGCCACCGAAAATCATTTCGATTTGATTATTCTGGACATCATGCTACCCGGCATAAACGGTCTTGAGCTTTGTAAAATCATTAAAGCTCTTAAACCCACTACACCAATAATCATGCTTACCGCTTTAGGCACTACTGAAAATGTAGTTAATGGGTTAGACAATGGCGCCGATGATTACCTGATTAAACCATTTAAATTTGCTGAACTTTTTGCGAGAATCAGAATGCTTTTGCGGCGTTATCACGGCACTGTTAACCTCGATCAAATTATCAGCATTGCTGATTTACAAATTAACCTCAGCGCAAAAACCGTTAACCGCAACAAAACCGACATTGTACTCACAGCAACCGAATATCGCTTATTAGAATACATGGCTAAAAATAAAGGCAAAATTCTATCCCGAATTGATATACTTGAAAACGTTTGGGATATTGATTTCAATCTCGGCACCAATGTAGTGGATGTTTATGTAAACTACCTGCGTAAAAAAATTGATAAAAACGCAGATCAAAAACTCATACATACCGCTGTTGGACTAGGCTATGTTTTAAAAGAGAAATAATGAAAATCGCCAAAAAAATCACTTTGCTTTTTGCCATCTTATCGGCAGTAATTATTTCCTTATTAAGTGGTTTTGTCTGGTATTTTTCTAATGAGTTTGCATTTGAAGATTTCTACAAGCGATTGGAAGCCAGGGTTAATATTGCGGCACAAATTAAATTGTATGAAGATGATAATAACAGTGTTTATGCTAAAATGCGCAATCAATACCTGGAGCGTCTTCCCTCTGAACGTGAATTTATTATTGACCCCAAAAAAACCACTTCACAATTAGATCGTGAATTGCCAAAGAGTTTTTATAAGAAGATTGATGCAGGTTTAATGGCCCGCTATCGTTTCGAAAATCATTTTTATGCCGGTAAATACTTTAAAACTTCTAAGGGTGGCTACATCGTAATCATTTCAGCAAATGATCCTTTTGGATTCCGGGAATTGGAAGACCTGCAAAAAATCCTGATTATTGGCTTCTTCCTTTCCATCATCCTCTCCTTTGTAGTGGGTTGGAAATTTTCTGATTATATGCTTACTCCCCTCAGAAACATCATTAAGAGCGTAAAGAAAATTAAAGCCGAAAACTTACACATGCGCCTTGACGTTAAAAAAGGAAGTGATGAAATGTCGCAACTGGCACAAACCTTTAACAACATGTTAAACCGCCTGGAAACGGCCTTTGAAACTCAAAATAACTTCATTAGTAATGCATCGCATGAGCTTCGGACACCTTTAACGGTAATAAGTGCTGAAGTAGAACTGGCAATGAAGCCAGATCAGGAACTTCATGATCAGCACAAGGCGCTATCTAGAATAAAAGATGAAGCAGAAAGGTTGGAACATATTTTAACCAGTTTACTTGGCCTCGCACAGTCTGGTTTTAATGGTAAAAATCAACCTTGGGAAGAAGTGCGGATGGATGAATTGCTCTGGGAGATTAAAGGATCAGTTAACCAGGTATACCCCAATAGTAACATTCAAATCGACTTCAGTAAATTACCGGAAGATGAAGCATTGCTGACCTTAAAAGTGAATAAGAATTTAATTAAACTGGCTATATCCAATGTGGTGAGTAATGCCTGCAAATATTCCAATGAAAATTTAGTCAGCATTGGAATTGAAAGTACAGGCAAAACACTCTCTATCGCAGTAACTGATAGGGGTATTGGTATTCCGCAAACAGATATTCAACATATTTTTGAACCTTTCTACCGTGCATCAAACACCAATGATTACAAAGGTTATGGCGTTGGCTTACCATTATCATTGAATATTATCCGCCTTCACAGAGGCAGTATTTCTATTAAATCACAAGAAGGTATTGGAACGGAAATTAAAATAATGCTGCCTTTAATTAGCCTATAGTACAATATTTTCTATATTTGTGCTCATACTTCATCTACCATCAAAATTCTAATGGTATTCTAATCTCATTCTTATCTGGCTATAATAACATTGGCCTAAACTTGTATTAATCATTCATCTATTTAAACAAGTGAGCAATGAAAACAGTATTAGTACCCACCGACTTCAACTTAGAAAGTACCAAGATTATTGATGCGCTTGTACAAGCTCAGCCTAATGAAATCTTGAACATAATATTTTTACATGCCTTCAAGTTATCAGATTCTATTACAGATATGTTGATGTTAAGTCGCCGAAGTCGCGATTATGAAAATGTAAGTGATGAATTTTATCAAAAATTAGAGGCTTATAAGAAACGATATCCCAACCATATTAATGCGATAGGAATTGAATATTTTTATGGAAGTACCGTATCTGCTTTTAAAAATTTTATAGAAGCATTTGATGTTTCCTATATCGCTTACCCTAAGGAGTATAATTTTATCGCGTTAAATAAATACAGCATTGATCCGAAGTTTTTAACGGAACGATCAGGTTGCGAAGTATTGTATTTAAATATCATGAAACTTCATGTCCAGGAAAACCTGATAGAAACCCGCATCCCTGAAGCACACTTACAAGAGTTTAATGCTTAATTTTTCACGAACAAAGACCATTTATTATGCTATTACGAAATAACATCCCGCTCACATACATCTTTGGAAAGATCAAATCAGAACTACTTTTTGTGATCAGTTATTCTGTAGGCATTGTTGTACTTTATCAAAATTTCCATGTTACCCGCATTTCCATACCAGTGGCTGTACCGGCCTTACTGGGAACCATTATATCCCTACTGTTGGCCTTCAGATCAAACCAGGCTTATGACCGGTGGTGGGAAGCGCGTACACTTTGGGGAGCCATTGTAAATGATTCCCGCTCGATATCCCGTCAGATTTTATCCTTTGTAGAAAATACATATGGCTTAGATGAGGTGGAAGCATTTAAACAACGCTTTATTAAAAGGCAAATTGGCTGGTGTTATTCGCTAAGTCAATCGCTTAGAGGCTTCAATGCCCGCAAAGGATTGGAAGAATATTTAAGTCCGGAAGAGCTTGCGTTTATCAAAAAACGTAGAAATGTGACCACCTCTTTATTGGAGTTGCACGGCATGGATTTGAAAAAAGCACTTAGTGAAGGCTGGATCAACAAGTATCAGCAGATTGAAATCGACAAATCAATTACGGCATTGTGTAACCATATGGGTGGCTCTGAACGAATTAAGAATACCGTTTTCCCTGTAACTTACAGTAAATACATCAACATGTCTATTCATTTGTTTATCGTGTTATTGCCTTTTGGATTAATAGAATACTTTGGATACATGGAAGTACCACTGGTTGTTGCCATTGCAGCGTTCTTTTTATTGGTCGAAAAAATGGCCGTTCATCTTCAGGATCCCTTTGAAAATAAGCCTACAGATACGCCGACCACAACCATATGCAGAAACATAGAAAGAGATTTGCTGCAAATGCTGGATGATGATCAACTATATGAAGATAAACCACAGACAGAACTGGCATCAGTTGGTTCATACTATATTTTATAAAAATCTTAATTCTTAGTGCTATTCCGTTTCGGAATGGTTAGTTAGCCAAAAGTATTCCCTCTGGATGGAGTGAAGCTTCAATGGCAGTTAGTTATAATGATAATTAATGCGGCGATGTTTCATTGCCGCATTATTTTTTTTATATAAACCTCTAAACTAAAAGCTGACGAAATATTACTTATTTAAACCTGATTGCTTTTAATGGCGATACTTTACTAATGAGTAAAGATGGAATGATTAATACTGCCAGGCACACCACTATTGTGACCAGGTTTAATGCCACTACATCAATAAAATGGAACTCAATAGGCGCATAGGCCAAAAAGTAAGATGCCTGATTAAGCTTAAAAATGTGGGTGGATTGCTGAAAAAAGCCCAGGCCGAGTCCAAGTATATTTCCCAGTAATAAGCCAATTCCAATTAGATAAGCCGAATTAAATAAAAATATTTTCATAATCGACCAGTTACTGGCACCAAATGATTTAAGCATACCAATCATATTGGTGCGTTCTAAAATCATAATTAATAGCGCGGTAACCATATTAATCACTCCAACAATCAGCATTAGAATAAGTAACACCCGCGTATTCACATCCAGTAAACCCAACCAGGTAAAGATGTTTGGAAAGTTTTCTTTAATAGAAAATGATCTCAGATTTTGCGGTAACTCTTCAAATATCCCATCAGCAACTGATTTTAACTTGTTAAAATCTTTGATTCTAATTTCAACGCCACCAATTTCATCTGGTTTCCAATTGTTTAAACGCTTAATGATGTTCAGGTTTCCAAGTACAAATCCTTTATCTATATCTTCAACACCAATATCATAAACGCCAACTATTTTAAATTTTCTTGGTCTTAATTGGTTTTGTACAAAGTACATGATAAAATCATCTCCGGTTTTAAGCTTTAACCTATTGGCTGTATAATTGGAAATGAGCAATTCCTGCATGGCAGCAGTACTATCCGAAAAATCGATGATTGTACCGCTAATGATATGCTGTTTAATATAATTCCAGTTGTAATTTTTATCTACCCCCTTAAAATTAATCCCTTCAATTTCATTATTGGCAGAAAGAATAGCTGGTTTAGTGGCAAAAGGATAATAAAAATCGACCTCAGGATTATCCTTTAATTGTTTTTTTGTTTCTGCATCCAGCACAAATGGCGAATGCTCAAAGGAATTATTTAGATCATATCGGGTAATCTGTACATCGCCAAGATAGCCCCTCACCTTATCCTGAATTTCGGTTTTAAAACCTTTTATGATGGCAATAGACAAGATCATGACTGCCAGGCTAAGCATCACGCCTGCAATAGCAATGCGCACAATTAACTTTGAAAAAGTTCGCTCTGATTTAATGGCTATACGGCTGGCTATGAAATATTCGAAATTCAATTTAGATAATTTTGTAACAGCAAAAATGCTTAAATCCTTTTTAAAAATGGCATATATTTGGAATATTATAGCCGTTTACCGATAAGTAAATCAATAATATGAAGGATTGTTTTAATGAATTACCTTTATCTCCATTAAGAATAATTTATCTTGCATGAATTGCATTTGGAATGAAGCTTAAAACAGCCTTTCGAATAATCTTTAAAGTATACATAAAATGAAAAGATATATCTGCCTAGCTTTTACGAGTTTACTCGCACTATCCGCCTGCAGTCAACCAAAATCAATAGAAGATGACTTTGGCAAGGTGAAAGTGAATAAAAAAACCACCATCAGGAGCATAAACATAGCTGATACCAGTGAGATTAAAACCGGAGCCGAGCAAACGGAAAAATATTTACCGCTTTTAAAAGGAAAACGTGTGGGTATGGTAGTTAATCCTACATCAGTAATCGGCACACAAACCGTTGTTGATAGTTTACTTAAGCAGGGCGTAAAAATTCAGAAAATATTTGGTCCCGAACATGGCTTCAGGGGAGATGCAAGTGCTGGTGTTAAAGTGGATGATGCGGTAGATACCAAAACTGGGATCAAAGCCGTGTCACTTTATGGAAAACACAGTACACCCACTGCTGAAGATCTGGCTGATATAGACATGATGGTTTTTGATATTCAGGATGTTGGTGTTCGTTTTTACACTTACATTAATACGCTTCAAAACGTAATGGAAGCTTGCGCAGCTAACAATAAAGAATTAATCATATTAGACCGCCCGAATCCGAACGGATACTTAATTGACGGCCCTATTTTAGATCCTAAATTTAAATCGGGCATTGGCGTACAGCCTATTCCCATTGCACATGGCCTAACTGTGGGTGAGTATGCACAAATGCTAAATGGCGAAGGCTGGTTGAAAAATAAAGTAAAGTGCAAGATTACCGTGATTAAAAACCTGAATTATGATCATGAGATGGAATATGTTTTACCCGTTAAACCCTCTCCAAACTTAAATACGCAACAAGCCATATTGCTTTATCCTTCAACATGCTTATTTGAAGGTACTTATTTAAATCATGGTCGCGGTACGATGTTCCCTTTTACCATTGTTGGAGCACCATATTTAAAAGATAAATTTAAATTCAGCTTCACACCGAAGAGCATTAAAGGAATGTCGGAAACTCCGCTATTTCAAAACCAGGTTTGTTATGGTTTAGATTTAAGAAATTATGATCCTGCTGAATTAAGAAGGTCTAAACAGGTTAACATTTCATGGCTGATTGAACTCTATAAGGCCTCGCCGCAAAAGGCAGATTTTTTTAACACCAAATTAAGTAAGGAAATGGGTGTAATTGAACGTTTGGTTGGAGTTGCTGATTTCAGACAACAGGTAATCGAAGGAAAAAGTGAAAAAGAAATCAGGGCAAGTTGGGAACCAGGATTAAGTGCTTATAAAAAAATGCGTCTGAAATACCTGCTTTATAAATAATGAGTGAATTTTAAATGAGTGAATTAGAAAATGAATGAATGAGTAAATTGGGGAATGAGTGAATTTTGAACGTTAAATGAGCCTATAATGGAACGATAAAATGTGAGAAACAATTTGCATTGTTAAATACAGAACTAAACAATACGGTTTAGGCTTTGTTAATTAATAAGCGATTTTAAATATTGCTATTAAATCATTCAATTACTCAATCATTAAAATTATGAGCGGACCTAAAGAAACAAGCGATAAGCCAGGAAGTAACTACAAAGAGGAAGTGCCTAAAGGACGCAAACCGGTAGATCATCAAACTGTTCGGAAACCTGATGACAGCACACCGAATAAACCTGTTAAAACAGATGATCCGGCTGAACAAAGGGAAAACGAAGAGCAACCCGTTCACCCTATCAAAAAAGCACCTAAAGAAGATTAATGATTAGCGGTGATTTATTAAAAATCACCGCTGATTTGCCTTTTTTCAAGTTAGTAGGTTCAGACTATTAAGGAAATTGAGCTTTTATTTACTCCCAGTTGCTTTTAGGAATGAAAGCAATACTTTTTCATCATGCTCAAGCCCTAATTTACCCACCGTCTTATTGTTATTCATTTTTTTCATATACTTCACCAGCTCATTATTTTCATAAGCAGTAATCAATAGCGGATACACATATGAGCTTTTACAAACAGCTCTGGTATTACCCAATTTTTTGGCAACACAATCCAAAACATTAATTACCGTTTTTTTTGTATTCAATTCTACATCAACATCTACTGAGCATTTTGCAAACTGACGCAGGGCTTCTAACGTACCACCCCAAGTTCTGAAGTCTTTTGCCGTGAAATCGTTTTGTGTGATTTCTTTAATGTAGTTATTGATTTTACCCGAATCTATCCCCCTGTGTTCTTTGCTATCTGTGTAATATTGAAACAGGTCTTGTCCGGGTATATCACGGCATTTCTTAACCAACTTCGCCAGGCTTCTATCATTTAATACAAGAGTTTGCCTCACTCCTTTTTTACCGATGAAATCAATATTAATTTTGCTGCCTTCAATTTTAACATGCTTATCTCTTAAGGTGCTTAAACCAAATGAGCCATACAATTGCTTGTAATTTTCGTTACCAACTCTAATTAAAGACTTTTGCAAAACATCTACGGAAATGGCAAGCACTTTTCGTTCATCCAGTTCCTTGCGTTTAAGGTCCTTGTCAATTTGTTTTCGAGCTTCGGGTAATACTTTCCCAAATTCATAGAGTCTGAAATATTTATCTTCTGATCGCCGGCTTGTCCACTTGGCATGATACCGATATTGTTTTCTACCAGCAGCATCTGTTCCTGTCACCTGCAGATAGGCATTAGGTTTATTGGCAATCCATACATTTTGCCAGGCCGGAGGAATAACCAATGCTTTAATGCGGTCGAGATGCCTTTCTTCAGTAATTTTCTTTCCTTTTTTATCTTCGTAATAAAATTTACCTGGTTTGCCTTTTCTGTAAATGCCAGGCATAGCATCGGTTACATAAACTAATCCGCTCGCTTTTACAACATCTTCGCCTTGTACCATTTTTACTTATCAGGATGAATTAATTTTTAGTTATTTTGTAAAACTTAAGGTGACTGATCACATTATTTTAGAACACAACACAAACGGTATGAAAATAGTTTTTATGGGTACGCCCGATTTTGCAGTTGCTTCTCTTGATGCCCTGGTTCAGGCGAAATTCGACGTTGTTGCAGTGGTAACGGCTCCTGATAAGCCTGCCGGACGTGGGCAGAAAATCAACGAAAGTGCTGTAAAAAAATATGCTGTAGAAAAATCCATCCCGGTACTCCAACCAGAAAAACTTAAAAATCCTGAATTTTTAGCTGCATTAAAATCATATCAAGCCGATTTACAAGTGGTGGTTGCTTTTAGAATGCTTCCGGAAGTAGTTTGGAATATGCCATCCAAAGGAACCATTAACCTTCATGGCTCTTTATTGCCACAATACCGAGGTGCAGCACCTATTAATCACGCCATCATCAATGGCGAAAAGGAAAGTGGCGTAACCACCTTCTTTTTAACACATGAAATTGATACTGGTGATATTATTTTGAGTGATCGTACACCCATTGGTGATGATGAAACTGCCGGAGAATTACATGATAAATTAATGGTAATCGGCGCCAATTTGTTGGTGAAAACCGTTACTGCCATTTCGAATGGTGATTTCACCGAGCAACCACAACCACAAAGCGATGAGCTAAAACACGCTCCAAAAATATTTAAGGAAGATTGTAAGATCGACTGGAATAATTCTTCCGCAATGATTCATAATCTCATCAGAGGGTTGAGTCCTTATCCAACGGCTTTCACCCTATTAAATGATAAAACATTAAAAATTTTTAAAGCGGAGCCTGAAGAAAAAGAACCTGGAATTGCTGCAGGTGGCTTTTTAACGGACGGCAAAACTTATTTAAAATTCGCCACGAAAGATGGCTTTATTAAATTACTGGATATTCAGTTTGAAGGTAAAAAACGGATGCTGATTGAGGATTTTTTAAGGGGGATGAGGTTGTAGAATAACACGTTGGATTAGGCAATCCATCTATATAATGCCATAGATGACACCCATTTGTGTGCTATTCTTTTATATAAAACAAATCTTCCCTGTCCACATCTCGAACCGCAGGTATAACCATTATAAAAAAGGCAAAATCTTTTTCCTCTAAGAAAAATTGGCTTACTAAAAGTCACGATTTTATGCTGACCTGGATTTTTGTTAATAGAATCAGGATCAACGGCGATGCCTTTTATTTTTTTAAATAGTTTGGAAGACCATTTAGATTTTTGCATTTGATCAAATTCTTGTTTTACCTGAGATCTTTCTGACTTGGTAAGACTAAATTTTTTATCATTATCTTCAAAAATACTTTTTAAAGTATCCTTTGAAACAATCTTCTCTAATTGCGAAAGTGTGAATTTATCAATGATTTGAAAATAAACAATTGTGTCATTACCTTTATAAAAATCATTTATAAATTCTTCTGAATCTTTGCTTTGTCCTTTAACCTTAAAAAAACAGAAGATTAAGAGTAATATAAATGTTGCTTTCATAGTCTTTAATTAACCATTCCAAGGCGATTCTTAAATATTAATTACTTACTCCAAATCAATCAACATATTACAAACAAATAGTGATCGGCTTGCATAAAATAACTTGCTATAAAACTTCTTTCGGAAGAGTTTTTCTCATGCGCTAAAGTATTAGCATCTTCTCCTTTTGTTTATGCAATTGCTTCGTCTTTATATGATAAAATAATAGAAAGAAGACTGATAAAAAAACATAACCTATTTTCATAATGATTTTGTTAAGGGTATTTTGTGCCTTTGTATCATAGTTTAGTTGTATTCCTTTATTGTGCGTTATCTTTCATTTCTAATATTTTTTATAAAATCATCGTACAGGATCAAAAAATGTATTGATGAAAGGTTTCAAAAGAACTATTTGTTTCTCAGAAGTTTTTAAATCAATAATAGATGGCCATAAATTTTCATAATCACTTAATATTTCATCTAAATTTAAAATACTTGTATCATCTGGCCTCTTAAATAAGATTGGCAGAATCAATATCTTATTTTTATATTTTTGGTTAGCAATAGCTATTTTTCTAAAATCCATTAATAAACCTTTATCAGTATTTATGATTTCCTTGTTTTCCTTTGAAAGGTTAGAAAGAAAAAAACTGTCTATTTTTCCATTATTATCAATAGAAAAGGCAATGGAAAATAAAATAGCATTATTTTTTGGGGTCTTAAATAGTTGATCGGTATTTAAATGTTTACCAATAGCTTTAATTAAAAAAATTCTTAGGTCTTTCTTCTCTCCTAAAGAATCAATTTGAATTTCTGAAGTTTGAAAATCATCATGCTTTTGGGAAAAACTATTGATAGTAAACGCTATGACAAATCCCAAAATAATTAATATTTTCTTCATGAGTTATTAATTACAATTAAGTACCATGCCTCAAATTCGAGTCAGTTGTTTTTTGGTGCCTTCCATTCAAATTTTGGATTTCTGCTCGCTCAGCGACTCTGAGCTTTGTTGTATAAAATGGGGTATCTTCCAAGCCTCCCCAAGACAATGCCTAAGCATCTCTATCGGCAAAAAATCTTAACCATTACTTTTAATTTTTCTTTTCTTCATTTAATTCTAAAAAACATATAATCTTACAGTTTACAATAGATTGAGAAAACAAATTAATTAATCGAATTGTTCAAATCAATAAATTCTTTAAAATTAAACTTAACTGGTTGATCAAAGCTACCTTTAGTTATTTAATACTAGGAAAGTAAGTAATGATCACAGGCTTTCTAACTATCATAGCCTTATTCGCACCAGCTTGGGGAATCAAATTTTCAAGGTTAATTAAAAACCCACACTTATAATCAATAAAATTATCTGGTGATCTGTTATGAAAAAATGGAATGAGTACTGTTTGAGAAGCATATTCTTTATATAGAAAATTTTCAGCCTTAATTTCTTGAAGCAAAGAATTATCTAAATGGTATAAGCTTTTTATTGAGGGGTTTAACTTACTTGAATAATACAATGTGTCTATCTTTCCATCATGATCAAAACAAAAAGCTATTGCATAAAAATGGACAAAATTTTCCTTAATTTCTTCATATGCATTTTTTGCATTTTTATTGATAGATTCAGATAAAAATATTTCTAATTTTGGTGCTTTTTTTTGTCCAAAAGATAAGCTACTTAATAAAATGCCTATGAAAAATAATAAATATTTCATAATTAGTTACAATATGTTCCTTGTTTATCATTTGCAGATTTACCGGTATGTCTCCGGTTAATGCTGTTAATTAAATCTCTTTCCGGTTGAGTCAGCTTCGTTCTATAAAGATTAGTTTCTTCTAACCTCCCCAGCTAAGCCCCAAGCTTCCTGATCACTTATGTTTGGAAATGGCATTTAATTATAATCAATTATATATGATCTGTTGATTGGTTTACACAATACAGTTCTTCTATTTTTAAATTTAGCAACATCAGGAAATAGTGAATTCCATTCCTTTACTAATTCATTTTGAAAACTTATAAATTGATCATTTAAATTAATTATCATTACTGGAGCGACAATAACACAACTTTTATACTTTTTAAAAAAATCTTTATTTGCCATAATGTTACTCTTAATCGCATTAAGATTAACCACTTTTCCAAGATCAACATTTTCGACCTTTGAGAAATAAACAGAATCTATTTTACCTAACTTATTAACAGCTATATTTACAGAATATATAAATGCTTTTTTAGGTATTGGATTATTTTCATATGAATCCATAACCCCTGTTTGCATGCCAAATTTTGATATATCTAGTATTTGAGAATAGCACATTTGCATCATTGAAGCAAATATGAATGTTGTACAAAATATCTTTTTTATCATATTATTAATTACAGTAAGATCCCAATTTATCGTATCTATCTTTATCACTATATTTCATTAATGTCTCGCCTATCAAGGTTTTATTCGCATCACTAAGTAAATCAAAAAATGAGGTTTGTTTTAAGCCACCCCATGACAGTGCCCATGCATCGTCGTCCGATAGATTTGGAAAAATACTTTTTAAGGAAGCAGTTATTTGATTAACATAATTTTCCGCCATGTAATCATGCTGAGATGGTATTAAAATTTCACCTAATGGTGATTCAGGAAAAAGCTTTCTCAACTCAGCATGTATCATTTCATGATAAACTGTGGCTACGACATATTGTTCTGATCTTATTCCACCAACATTGGTATTAAACGTTATAGTTGAAGTCATTATTCCGTTATCATTTGGTTTTGTACTTGTTTTCGCATCAAGATTAGAATTCAAAGAACCATCAGTAAATACAACATTGTAATTTTTGTCACTTCCGAAGGTATTGTAAAATAATGTTTTAATATCATTAACTGCATCTTTTGATAAGGCCAATGCTAATGCATTCTTTACACATGGATTTTTTACACTATCAATAATTTCTTTATTTGAATTATTCCCTCCGCTCCCACTTCCACCACCTTCCGGCCCTCCGGTATTTCCCGATCCTCCATTATAACCTCCATCATTTCCACTACTTTGGCATTCACTTCCTACATATTCTCCACTAATCATCCATTTACAATACATGTCATTCCCTACCATCAATTTTTGACGCTTTGGTTCTTCAACTCCTGTTTTATTTGAAAAAGACCTTGTTGCATTAAATGAAACACAAGTCTGTTCTGAAGTAGTTACAAATTCAAAACAATTACTATTAATATCGTAGAGCATTAATTTTGCGCCACTTGCTATACGGTTAATACCTATTTTAGCTTGATTGCGAAGTTTTAAATTTAGAAGCTCGTTCGGTTTTAAGCTTGCCTTGCCGAAACTTTTTAAAACATTCCCATTTTCGATTTTATAACCATTTGCCAATGTACCATTACTATGATAAAATATAATACGTCCACTAAATTGACTAAAATCTTTGTAGTGTACCTTTGCCAAATCTTCTTTGTATTTGCCAACAATAACCATAAAAGCTGCTTTGTTTATTGATTTTGAACCAATTGAATTTAGAAATAACATTCTGATTTCTGTTCTATCCAAAGCACTTTCCTTTTCAGCATCTGTAGATGTTCCGTTATCAAAAACCAGTTTATTGGGTGTATCAAATTTAAACTCTGTTATTTGTAACCCATCTTTAAAAGAAACAAATGGTTTTGTAAAATCAGGACTTTTATGCTCAAAGATCTTACTTTCTGTATTAAAGGTGTTAGCGTTTGAGATGTACCACTTTTTAATTTCGTCGGCACTTAAAACGGAATGATTTTCTTTATCTTTTTTACAGGAATAAATAAAAATGGTTGTATTCAATAATAAAATTAAAGGCAGCGTATACTGCTTTAACAGAGAACAGGTAGTCTTCATAAATAGTTGTAGAATTTGGTTAGTACAGTAGAGGTAAATGAAGATAGAAAGAAAATTTAAAACTACAAAACAATACTACATTATAATTATCAATATGACATTTTAAATCGATAAATGCTGTATTTTAAATTACAATACACTACCACCAGGAAGAAAAAAAGAAAAAAAATGACTACCATAGATTAATTTGGATTACTATTTCCTTAAAATAATGGTAAATAATTAGATACTTTAAGGCCTATGAAATTTAACAGTGTAGAAAGTAGATAATTCATTAATTTAGAAATGAACCTTAATTACAAAGCATTCAGCTTCTCATTCAAAAATTTAGAAAACTCATTAAAATACCTTTTTCGGCCATAGCCCATAATCCACTGAATGCCCTGCGTAGCATTGGTAATAAAAACTTCTTCGGCTTCTTTTAAAATTTCAGGACTAATCTGCGCTTCAATTAAAGGAATATCGTTCATTTTGCAAATCTGCATGATAGTGGTACGCATTACACCACTAATACAACCTTCAGTTAATGCAGGCGTATAGATTTGCTTATCATATACAATGAAAATGTTTGAGCTGATGCTTTCACACAAAAAGCCATTCTGATTTAATATAATGGCTTCATCTAATCGGTTCTGTGTTTTAAACAGCCCTGCCATTACATATAGCAAAGCGTTAGAAGTTTTGAAATTAGCTAGTTTATTGATTGATTTTGTCATTTCATCAAAAACATCAATGATTAATCCCTTTGAATTTAATTCATAATCAGAAGTCTTTAGTGGAATGCCTTCTAAAACATAACCAGACTTATTACTTTCCGGGGTGTAAACACCTGCACCCTGGCGATAAACGGATAGCCGGAAACGTACATTTCCATTCCACCTGTTTTTCTTAACCAGGTCTGCGGTTTTCTGCCGAAGAAAATAATCATCCATTAAAACATGACCATCAATTTTCAGTGCTTTCATACCTGCAGCAAGCCTGTCGGCATGTAAATCTGCAAACTGAAGCTTATGATTAATCATCCGCATGCTTTCAAAAAGCCCATCGCCAAATTTAAAACCTCGATTGGAAGTAGTTAAGACAGGAACATCAATGGGATGAAATTCATCATTAAATAAAAGGGATACTTGAGACATATTTTATGATGCGACGATATAATTTTCCCATTTTGTTAAAGCAGCTTTAAAATCAGCTGGTAATGGCGATTCAAAATGCATATATTCTTTTGTTGTTGGATGAATAAAACCTAAACTTTGTGCGTGTAGCGCCTGTCTCGGTAATAATTCAAAGCAATTATCTACGAATTGTTTATACTTATTAAACGTGGTTCCCTTTAAAATCTTATCGCCACCATACATGGCATCATTAAAGAGCGGATGACCAATGTGTTGCATATGTGCACGAATCTGATGCGTACGCCCCGTTTCCAGCTCACAGCTGATCAAGGTAACATATCCCAGGCGTTTTAAAACCTTATAATGCGTAACAGACCATTTTCCTTTTTCTTCCTCATCATATATATCCATCACCCTCCTGTCTTTCACACTTCTGCCAATATAACCAGTTACAGTTCCATCGTTTTCAATATCGCCCCATGCCAAAGCAATGTATTTTCTGGTAATACTGTGATCAAAAAACTGTCTGGCCAGGTGCGTAATTGATTTTTCATTCTTACTGATCAACAGTAAACCTGAAGTATCTTTGTCAATTCTGTGTACCAAACCCGGTCTGCCATCATTGCCAGGCAGTTGTGGTAATTGCTCAAAATGGAAAGCCAATGCATTTACCAAAGTTCCGGTATAATTATTAAAGCCGGGGTGCACCACCATCCCAGCTGGTTTATTGACTACCAATAAATCGTTGTCTTCATAAATAATATCCAAAGGAATATCTTCTGGATAAACTTCAGTATCGCGTGGCGGATGTGGCAAAACGATTGAAATCTCATCATAAGGCTTAACCTTATAACTTGGTTTGATCTGCTTTTGATTGACCAGAACATTGCCGGCATCAATAGCATTCTGAATGCGGTTTCTGGAAGCATTTTCCACACGAACCATTAAGAATTTATCGATACGTAATAAAGATTGTCCTTTATCAACAACAATTTTTAAGTGTTCATATAATTCCTGCTCTTCTGATTCCTGCAATTCTACCACATTTTCCATTTTACAAAAATAAACTTTTACCCCTAAGATTATCGAAATGATTTTATAATTAAAAAAACTGGGCTATCTTAGTGATACAAACCGTTCTAAACCATTCTACCATGAAAAATCCCTACGTAAAAGCCATTCTGGCTTTCTTGCTTTTTGCTTTCGCAACTCGGGCAAATGCGCAAAAAGATGTTGGAAACCTATTTGTTTCCGGTCCTGCAGATGCAACAAAACTTATTAACGCTTATTTTGACCCTTTGTATAAAGGTTTAGGTCAGGGCCTGAATGATGGCTGGAGCAACACCGCCAAATCGAAAGGTTTTCTAAAATTTGAAGTCAGGGTATCCGCATCCGCAGCATTTGTGCCACAGTCGGCCCGGACCTATGATGTAAACACCTTAGGTTTAAATAATATCAAACCCGCACCAGGTGCATCATCGATTGGTCCTACTGCATTTGGTCAAAATCAGGATGGTGGCCGAATGGAAGTTTATACCAGTGACGGCATACCAACCGGAAAGTTCTTTAGCCTGCCACGAGGCGTTGGTTTCCATGTTGTACCTTCACCACAGATTCAGGCAACTTTAGGCCTGCCTAAAAACATTGATATCTCATTAAGGGCGATGCCGAAAATTAAACTGGGTAGCGATTTAGGAAGCATTTCTATGATTGGTGTAGGTGCGAAGATTGAATTATTACCCTTAATTTTAGGAAAAACAGATCAGTTAATCCCTGTAGATATTGCCATTGCCGGAGGTTTCACCCAATACAAATATAACCTAGACTTAAATATTAATAATGAAGCAAATTCCGATCAGCGCATTGATGCCAGGTTTAATGGTGTGAATGTAGATGCCATCATTTCAAAGAAAATTATGTTTTTTACACCCTTTGCAAGTGTTGGTTACCAAACTTCTAAAACAGATTTAAAAGCATTGGGTACTTATCGTTTTGAAACCAGCCCTGTAACCACTGCAACCTATGTTGATCCTGTTTCGGTTAACCGAACAGATATTGATGGCATTCGAGCAAGCTTAGGCTTTCAATTGAAATTTGGATTTTTTAAATTATACGGATCTTATACACAAGCTAAATACAGCATGGTTAATGCTGGTGTAGGTTTTGGCATCGGACAATAAAAGACATGCTAAACATTTAAATTAAAAAACACCTGAAATCATCAGGTGTTTTTTAATTTTACACGTGTTCGAAAAAATATATAGTCCGGTTCAAAAAATTGATTTGCATCCGCTCAGCAATTTATATGTAAAAAGGGATGACCTGATTGATCCCTATATTTCGGGAAATAAGTGGCGTAAACTCAAATACATTTTACAAAAAGCAAAAGCAGAACAAAAAAATCACCTGGTTACTTTTGGTGGTGCTTACTCTAATCACCTAGTGGCCACAGCGGCAGCAGCTGCACGTTCTCGTCTACAGGCTACAGCCTTTGTGAGAGGTGAAGAAGTAAACAATCAAATGCTTTTGATCTGTTCTCTCTATGGAATGAAGCTCATTTTTGTAGATAGGGAATCTTATAAAAACAAAGTTGATTTATATAAACAATATTTTGATTCGGATGATAGCACTTACTTTATTGATGAGGGTGGCGCATCTGCAGAAGCGGTTCAGGGTTGTAGTGAAATCATCTTAGAACTCACCAAAACTTATGATCATATTTTTGTGGCTGCTGGCACAGGCACCACGGCAGCGGGTTTATTAAAGGGCATTCAGGATGCTGGTTTAAATACTAAACTCCATGTTGTTCCGGTTTTAAAGGGTGGCAGTTTTATTGCCGATGAGATAGCTGGCTATACTACGCTTTCAGATCACCTCATTTTGCATACCGATTATCATTTTGGTGGCTACGCTAGAACTACACCAGAACTTCTGGATTTTATCAAAAAATTCAGCAAACAGACTGGCGTACTCATTGATCCAGTTTATACTGCAAAAATGTTTTATGCCATTCTAGATTTATACCAGCAAAATCAAATCCTGACGACGGATAGAATCCTGGCTATTCATACCGGTGGATTATTAGGTTTGTTGGGAATGAAAGATAAATTTCATTTTGCTTAATGCGCTAATTATTAAGTTTTTCTGCTTTGTGATAGGTTAATGATCGTTCTTATTAATGCTCCACAGGGAAACACCAATGGATTTATTTTTAGGTTTCTTCTGAATTTTAAGTGTTTCTAATGGTGTTTCAGGGAAGAAAATGTCCGTCATAACGGTCAATCCATCATCTGCAAAAAGCTCTACTGAAGCTTCATCCAAAATTAAGCTTAGTTTTAACTGTTCAGCCTTAGCAATTCTTGGAGCCACGTGTTTTGCTGCAAAACCTTTCTCAAAACCTGTTTCGCCTGATTGTCTTCGATCAATGAAATAATTGTTTTTCTTTTCATCATAACCTATTACGAGTTTTTGACCTTTACTATTGGACAGGATAATGTTTAAGTCTCCTTTATTTTCAAGCGAAACATTAAGCTTAACTTTTCCTTTTAGTGGCTTAAAGTTTGACGACAAATCCAGTTCCTGATCTTCTGATAAAAATTTCTTGCTGTAAATAAGTTTCAACAATGGATTAAATTCTTTTACAGGTAAAGACTGTAAAAACAGATCACCATTTACACTCGCAAGTGTCAATTCTCTTGGAATGGTTGTGGCGCCACGCCAGGCTTTGGTTGGCACTTGATTGGCATATTGCCAGTTGTTCATCCAGCCCATAAAAATTTTCCTATTTCCTGTATTAGACCAGGTTACGCCTGCATAATTATCTGTTCCATAATCAATCCATTTTACCGCTTTAGATTTCGGAACAAAGTTCTTTCCATCAAAATTGCCAATAAAATACTGAGTTGCTGAGCCTTTATTTGGTCCGCCAGGATTGATACTCACCAGAAGTACCCAAAATGTTTTTCCATTGCTTTTAAGGGGGAACAGATCCGGACATTCCCATACTCCACCATGGGCACCCAAATTTGCACCAAATTCACTCTCCCGCTTCCAATCTTTTAAGTTTGGTGAAGAATAAAAAGTAATTCTATCTTTTGTAGCCAATGTCATCACCCATTTTTTCCCAGCCTCATACCACATCACCTTTGGGTCTCTAAAATCGGTTATTCCCGGGTTAGGCAAGACCGGATTGCCTTTATATTTTTGCCATGTTGCCCCTTCATCATTACTATAAGCCAGGCTTTGGTATTGATGGCGACCAGTTTTAGCATCTTCCATTTTTTGGTTATGATGCGTAAATATGGCTACCATAGCATTTTTGCCAAATCCTGCGGTATTGTCCTTATCAATTACCGCACTGCCAGAAAAAATAGCGCCCAAACTATCCGGATAAAGTGCTATTGCCTTCTCCTCCCAATGAAAAAGATCTCGGGTAGTAGCATGGCCCCAATGCATCGGTCCCCAGGTTGTACCTCCTGGATAATATTGATAAAAAAGATGGTACACACCATTATAATAAACCATCCCATTGGGGTCATTCATCCAATGAGCCTGTGGCGAATAGTGAAATGCAGGTCTATATTTTTCTTCGGTGATTGATTGTGCTTTCGATTTCATCGTACCTAATCCTATGAAGAGCAACAGTATTGATTTTAATAATTTAAGTTCCATGAGTAGTAATTATTAATAAAGGAATACCAGCATTAAGCAGGCAGCATGCTTTTCTATATTATTTATATTCTATTAAAATGTTATCAGTCTTTTATCTCTGTTATTGTTGTACAATAGCGTTTCCAAAACCAATTTGTCTTTGTAAATACTGAACTGATAAAGTTATAATAAAAACCACATAGAAAAGCATTGGTATTAACTAAACAAGTCATAACTAAGCTAAGAGCTAATAATTTAGCTTCGCTGATGCACGGGTGCCGCTTGTACATTTTCATATTACCTTTACAGTTCATCTAAATCTATCAGTCCTTTGCCTTCGCAATAATCTATTGCCCTGCTATATTTCCAATTCCAGGCCTCATTAACAAAACCTGCTGCTACCGGATTGCCATGAAGGTAATCTGCCTTTTGCTCAATAAAGCCATACTCTATAATTCTATTGGCCTATTGCTGTGCTGCCAAAATTGAATATCCTTTAACATTACTCCTTTTTGAGCCTGCCCGCTTAAACATCCTCAGCAGTCATTCCTTTCTACTTTCCTGAGTGGTTGCTTTAATTGCCTTTACAATTTCTTTAGAAGCATATTCTTTTATCTTCCCTGGTAGAATATATGGATGATGACTTTTTGCACTAAATATTAAATGTATGTAACTTGGCATCAGGCACTAACAATACCCCGCCTTCGCTATCGCATGCGTACCGAATGTACATTTTTCATTCAAGTCTATTAATGTTTTATCTTCACTACAACTTTATTTAGCATCACATTCAAAGTATAGATAAGTTAATAGAACTGGCTATTAGCAGAACAGCTACACCGACTTGCTTGAACCCTTTCTTAATGGTATGGTCTTGCAGATAGACTAATATCTTAGCGTGATCTCATTGAGTTTTTATTTATCACGCAAAAAAGTTTTCCACATTCCTTCAGTCTAAAATCCAATTTTGTCTATAATCATACTTTAAACTGTTTAAACCTATTTTTTGACTAATTCTTGTAAAAAGTGCTTAAATTTTGATTCCAGGCACATTTTACTAAATTTGAATTATACCAAAACCAAGTTTATGTACGAGTTAACCATACCTGCCGACCAAGTTAAAGAATCATTAAGCAAGCACATTTTAGCCGATGGCTTCGACCTGACCTATGATATGGAAAAAAGTCATGGTGCTTATATTTATGATGCTAAATACAACCGGACACTCCTTGATTTTTTTACCTGTTTTGCATCCGTACCGCTGGGATACAACCACCCCAAAATGGTTAACGATGAAAACTTCAAAAAGAATTTATTGCTGGCTGCGATGGCAAACCCATCTAATTCTGATGTTTATACCCAGCAGTATGCCCAGTTTTTAGCAACCTTCTCCAAAATTGGGATTCCAGATTATTTACCTCATGCTTTCTTTATTGCGGGCGGAGGACTAGCAGTAGAAAATGCCATTAAAGTGGCCATGGACTGGAAAGTACAGAAAAACTTTGCAAAAGGCTATACCGAAGAAAAAGGATTTAAAGTATTACATTTCGAAAAGGCATTCCATGGCAGAACGGGCTACACCTTAAGCTTAACGAATACCTTACCCGATAAAACAAAATGGTTCGCTAAATTTGATTGGCCTAGAGTTTCTGTACCGGAAGTGAATTTCCCACTCTCTGGTGAGAACTTAAATCATGCGATCCAAACCGAGGAAATATCTATAGCACAGATTAAAATGGCTTTTGCGGAAAACAAAGATGAGATCTGTGCCATTATTGTAGAACCCATTCAATCGGAAGGTGGCGATAATCATCTCCGTGAAGAGTTTCTGATTCAATTGAAAACTTTGGCTGATGAAAATGATGCATTTTTGATTTACGATGAAGTTCAAACTGGTGTAGGTTTAACAGGTAAATTCTGGTGTCACCAGAACTTTAGTGAAAAAGCACGACCAGACATTATAGCCTTCGGAAAAAAAATGCAGGTTTGTGGAATACTGGTAGGAAATAAAGTTGATGAAGTAGAGAAAAATGTGTTCAAAATCCCGAGCCGAATCAATTCTACCTGGGGTGGTAACCTGGTTGATATGGTGCGTTCATCTCAAATTATACAAATCATAGCAGATGATCGGCTTTGCGAAAACGCAGAAAAAGTGGGTTCGTATCTAAAAGACAACCTGACTAATCTTGCTCAGCAATATGATAAAATGACCAATGTTCGCGGACGCGGTTTGCTCTGCTCATTTGACTTTCCAAATAAAGAAATGCGCAATACTTTTATCAATAAAGGATTGGAGCACAATGTGCTGTTTTTAGGTTGTGGTGAAAAGACCATTCGTTTCAGACCAGCACTTTGTATCGAACAAAAACATATTGACGAAGGCTTGACGGTTATGGAAAAAATATTGCCTTTATTGTAAGCATGCGCAGAAAATCCCTTATTTACGTTATTACAGCAATCGTTCTTATTTTAGTTTTCTTTATGGTTAAAGATACCTTTAATCAACCTGGAACTGAAGATATGAAAGCAGGCTTTAAAGAAGTTGCTAAATATAGAAATGCGAACAATACTGGTCCGGTACAACGTATTTATGTGGTAACTGTTAAAGATTCTGTTTGGAAGGAAATGGAAGATTATGGCAATTTAATGCCACATACTAAATATGGCAGTACAAAGGTTTATTTCTTTATGGAAAAGGCAAACGTACCGCAAACACTGGAACCCGGAGCTGTAAACTTCGATCCTTCATTCAATAAAGATTGTATAGCCTTATATGAGAAAAGCGCCATGAGTCAGGTGGCATTTAATAAACATCCTTTATAAAATTTCCCGCAGATCAAAAAGATAACCGCAGAAAAAATTAGCGAAAATCATCTTGATCTGCGGGAGAAATTTCGAGATTAAACAAATGCCGAAAACCCGGTAATCGCTCTACCTACAATCAGCGTATTGATCTCTTTCGTACCTTCGTAAGAATAAATCGCTTCTGCATCAGCCACAAAACGTGCCACATTATATTCGAGCAAAATCCCGTTTCCGCCCATCACTTCGCGGGCTTTGCTTACAACATCACGGGTACGCAGCGAACAAAAAACTTTTGCCAAGGAAGCATGCTCATCTTTCAATAAACCCTGATCCTGTAATTGAGAAAGCCTGAAACACAGCGTTTGCATCGCCGTTAGGTTAGAAAGCATTTCTACTAAATGATTCTGAATTAACTGGAAAGAGGCAATAGGTTTTCCAAACTGTTTCCGGGTTCGGGTATATTCCAAAGCATTTTCGTAAGCGCCCCGTGCACAACCAACGGCCTGCCAGGCCACTCCTGCCCTGGTCATTTGCAAAACCTTCGCCGTATCTTTAAATGAATTGGCATTTTGCAAACGGTCTACTTCTTCAACTTCGCAATTGGTTAAGGTGATGATTCCATTCTGAACAATTCGCAAAGCCATCTTGTCCTGCATTTTCTCTACAGCAAAACCCGGATTATCCTTTTTTACAATGAAACCTTTCACTTCACCATCGCCCTCATCACGTGCCCAGATAATCAAGATATCAGCAAAAGTGGCGTTACCAATCCATTTTTTCTGTCCATTCAGCACCCACTTATCACCAACTTTTTTACAAGTTGTGGTTAAACCACCCGCAGCGGCAGATCCTACTTCAGGCTCTGTTAATCCAAAAGAGCCAATAATTTTAAACTGCTGCATTAAAGGCAGCCATTGCTGTTTTTGTGCTTCTGATCCGCATAGATAGATGGAACCCATGGCAAGTCCGCTTTGAACACCAAAAAAAGTAGATATTGATGTGTCTATTCTCGCCATCTCCATCGCCAGGATACCTTCCATCAAGTTCGATTTTCCGGGACAGCCATAACCTTTGTAGGTTAATCCGCAGATGTTGAGTTCAGCAAGTTTCGGAATGATTTCAAATGGAAATTCGGCTTTATTCCAATAGTGATTAACGATAGGCTTCACTTCTTTTTCTAAAAAGGTACGAACTTTTAATTGTAAAGCACGATCTTCATCTTTCAAAGCTTCATCACCCAAGTGGTAAAAATCACCTTCAATCGGCGGCAACTCCCTTTTTTTACCTGATCCACCCATCATTTTCATCATCCCCTGAATTTGTTTATCATCCAGGCTCGAAATCGTTTCGACCATTTTAGGTAGATCCACTTTTTTAGACAGTGCTTCTAACTTATCGAAATCTATATGTTTGAAAAGGTTGTATGCATTTTTAAGTGAAGAGAATATATTCGCCATGATTATTCGTTTGGAGAGTAACAAATGAAGGGCGATTTTGTTGGATATCCTAATTTGTCATTCTGAGGAACGAAGAATCTACAGCCTATAGATAATCAAACCAAAAGATAGCACAAACCGGAAATTCGCATCGTGTTTGCGTTATTCATTACATGTTAAAGATTCTTCGCTGCGCTCTGAATGACAATCTCTTATCTCAAATCAAACAGATTATCTACCCCTAACAATTTTCTTGAAGTAAATCCTTCACCAAAGGTTGCACCAATACTTTTACCAAACTCTCTTGAACGGCCAATTACGGTTTCAAAAAACTCTGGAGATGAAATATAAGTCTGCAAGCCATCCACATCAGGGTTGTAAAATTGGGTTTTAAAGGCTTTGATCGATTCTATCTTTTGATCCATATGCTCCGAGATATCAACAATGATATCCGGCTTCAAATAACGATCCTGTATATATTGCAGCAATAATCTTGGTCGGTGGGCATCTTGATTCACACCATCCAATTTAGTTTCAATTTTAGGTAAGCCTGAAAGAAAAACAGAATCGTAAACCAAATCTCCGGCCCGTCCATGATCTGGGTGACGGTCTTCTAATGCATTACTTAAAATAATCTCTGGTTGGTATTTCCTGATCACCTTAATCACTTCCAAACGATGAAACTCATCATTTTGAAAAAAACCATCTCTAAGGCGAAGATTCTCCCGAGCATGTAAACCTAATATTCTGGCAGAATCTGCAGCTTCTTCATCACGGGTTTCGGCAGTTCCGCGGGTGCCCAACTCACCACGGGTTAAATCTACAATTCCTACTTTTTTACCGAGGGCAATATGTTTTAAAATTGTTCCTGAACAACAAAGTTCTGCATCATCAGGATGAACAGCTATAACTAAAATATCTAATTTCATGATTATTGATTGGCATTATCGTTCAGCAGCTGCTGAACTTTCTTTTTAACCTTTGAACTCAAGGGTTTGGTGAAGGGCAAATAAAAATCGACGAGTTCGCCTTTTTTGTTCAGAATATATTTATGGAAGTTCCACCTGGGTTTAGAACTTAACTTCAAATTTTGTTTTTTATCGCTTAAGAATTGATAAAGCGGATGTGCATGTTCACCACGAACCATAATTTTATCAAAAATGGGAAATTTTACACCATGGTTAATTTCGCAAAATGAGGCGAGATCATCCCCAGCCAAAGGCTCCTGCTTTCCAAAGTCGTTTGTTGGAAAGCCTAAAATTTCAAAATCCGGGTGGTTGATTTCATCTTTTAATTGCTGCAGTTCTTTTAGCTGTGGGGTAAATCCACATTCGGATGCCGTATTCACAATTAAAACAACTTTATTCCGGTAAGCGGAAAGGGGTTGTTCCTCCCCATTGATTTTCTTAACCTTGAAAGAATAGATATTCGGAATGCTTTCCTGCATTTGATTTATTGATAAAACCCTGAAGTCCTGATGATCGATTCAATATCTCGATCTTCATTAGGGTTGTAAGTACTCTTTAAATTATGACCAACCACACGGGCAACAATCTGATAAGAAAAAGCAGCAAAACCACCTTTAGTTTGCTTTACAATATCATAAGTAGTTCTTCCAACTTCTCGATCGATAAGCTTCGTTAAAATTTGGCCTTGTGTAATGGTTAGTTCTTTAATTTCACGGTTAAACATGTCTTTAATTTCTTGATCACATTGCTTAACCAGTTTCTTTTGTTCCTTTTTTTCGGGTGTGCGGGCAATATCCTCTTCCAACTGCTGATACCGACGCTTGGCAAAAAGCGCATAAGGCATTACCTTTAATACATTGTAACGCAACCTGTTATAAGCCATTTGTTCAGCTGGAGATTTCCAGATTCTATGTGCAAAAATACTCACATCCTGCAGCTGCATCCAGGGAATCATCATTCCATTATCATTGGTAGAAGCCACCCTAATCGTATCCGCTTTGCTCATTTTAGGAAAAACCGGGGCTACGGGCTCCTGGGCTTTTAGTGTAACACCAAAAATCATGACAATAAACAGAATGATTAGCCCTTTTAAATTCATAAATTTATACTTTAACAAAGTTAGGTGTTATTTCATATATTAGTCGTCTAACACAACTAATATAAGTTTTATTCATAAATAAGACGCAAATTTTTACGCAAAAAAAACAAATGAAAACAGAGTTAGTGATTGATTTAGAGGCGGAAAAGCAAGAGATATTAAAGCGATACAGGGCCTTACTTAGGGCAAGCAAGTCTACGTTGCAGAAAGGAGATAAAAAAGAAATCAGGAAGGCTTTCGATATGGCGCTTGAAAGCCATAAAGATATGCGACGTAAATCTGGCGAACCTTATATCTATCACCCTATAGCGGTGGCACAAATTGCTGCCGAAGAAATTGGCTTAGGTACCACATCCATCGTATGCGCTTTGCTACATGATGTGGTAGAAGATACTGATATCACGCTTGAAGATATTGAGCGTGAATTTGGCAAGAAAACCGCAAAAATAATTGATGGATTAACGAAGATATCAGGCGTATTTGATACCAATAGTTCACTGCAGGCAGAAAATTTCCGTAAAATGCTACTTACGCTGGCTGATGACGTAAGGGTAATTTTAATTAAACTGGCTGATCGTTTACACAATATGCGAACGATGGAGTTCATGCCCCGCCACAAACAGCTGAAAATTGCATCTGAAACCATTTATCTTTACGCCCCACTAGCACACCGTTTAGGTTTATATGCCATAAAATCAGAATTAGAAGATCTTTCTATGAAATATCTTGATCCTGATACCTATAAGTTTATCGCCAAAAAACTGAATGAGAAAAAAGCAGAGCGTGCCCTTTTTATTAAAAAATTCGTAGAACCGATTGATGAAATTGTTCACGAGCAAGGTTTGGTTGCTGATGTATACGGCAGACCAAAATCCATTCATTCTATATGGAATAAAATGAAAAAGAAAAATATTCCTTTTGAAGAGGTTTATGATCTTTTTGCCATTCGGATTATTTTAGACAGCGCTTACGAAAATGAAAAGGCTGATTGCTGGAAAGCCTACTCTATTGTAACAGACTTATACCGTCCAAACCCCGACCGTTTGCGCGACTGGGTATCATCACCAAAAGGAAATGGCTATGAAAGTTTGCACACCACTGTGATGGGGCCTCGCGGGCAATGGGTAGAAGTGCAAATCCGGACACAAAGAATGAACGAAATTGCTGAAAAAGGTTTCGCAGCGCATTGGAAATACAAAGAATCAAGCAATGACAATGGCCTTGATCAGTGGATCCAAAAAGTGAGAGAAATGCTAAGCAATCCGGAAGCGAATGCTTTAGATTTTCTGGATGATTTTAAAATGAATCTTTTCTCTGATGAGATTTTCATTTTCACGCCAAAAGGTGCGTTGCTTCAGTTGCCTTTAGGTGCAACGGCATTAGATTTTGCCTTTGAAATCCATACTGGCGTTGGTGCAACCTGTATTGGAGCCAAGGTGAATCATAAACTGGTTCCCATATCTTATAAACTCCAAAATGGCGATCAGGTAGAAATTATCACCTCCAATAAACAAACACCAAAAGAAGATTGGTTAAACATTGTGGTAACGGCGAAAGCCAAATCCAAAATTAAATCATCTCTTAAAGAAGAAAAAAGAAAGATTGCCGATAACGGTAAGGAAATATTGGAACGGAAGCTTAAATCGCTTAAAATCACTTACAATACCGATAACCTTCAAAAACTAAGTTACTTCTTTAAATTGCCGTCCACTCAGGAGCTTTTTGTAAATGTTGCGCTGGGAAAAATTGAGCTAAGAGATATTAAAGAATATCTAAATAGCGAGAAGGAAGTAGAAACCCGCGGGCCAGAACGCCCAGAAAATTTATCTGTAGATGGTGTTAAGAGTAAAATAAAAGGTGGAGAATCTGATATACTGCTAATAGGTGAAGACATGCAACGTATTGATTATACGCTTGCGGCCTGTTGCAATCCTATTCCGGGCGATGATGTTTTTGGATTCATCACTGTTAGTGACGGGATTAAAATTCACCGAACAAATTGCCCAAATGCAGCACAATTAATGGCTAATTATGGCTATCGGGTGGTGAAGGCAAAATGGAATAAACAGCAGGAGTTAACTTTCTTAACAGGTTTACGCATTGTCGGTATCGATGATGTGGGTTTAATCAATAACATTACTAGGGTAATTTCAACTGACTTTAAAGTAAATATGCGTTCCATTACTGTTGATACGAATGAGGGCATATTTGATGGCTCAATTATGATCTTCGTTAATGACACCGAACATTTGGAAAACTTAATTAAGAACCTTTTAAAGGTAAGGGGAGTTACAGGAGTAACAAGGTTTGATGCATAAAAGAGAAAGATAGTCTGGAGCCCGAAGTCAAAAGTATTAAGTCCTGATACTGACTTAAGACTTTTGACTTCGGACTAAACTTACAACATTTCAACAATAGAACAACATAACAATCAAACAATTTACCTACCTTTGATTGGAGTTTAAACACTATGCCTGAACAAAAAACAAATGAGCTCGTTCGCAAGATTTTTGAAGCTTATTTAGAAAACAAAAATCTACGCAAAACGCCTGAGCGTTTCGCCATATTAGAGGAAATATATTCAAGAAACGATCACTTTGACGTTGAAACCCTCTATATCCACATGAAAAATCAAAAGTATCGCGTAAGTCGAGCTACGGTTTACAATACTTTAGAGTTATTGGTTTCATGTGATTTGGTTACCAAGCATCAGTTTGGCAAAAACATGGCGCAATTTGAAAAATCTTACGGCTACCGCCAGCATGACCATGTAATCTGCATTGAATGTGGTAAAGTAGTAGAATTTTGCGATCCCCGTATTCACCAAATTCAAACCATGGTTGGAGATCTTTTAAAATTCGATGTAAAACACCATTCGTTAAACTTATACGGATTCTGCTCAGATTGTAGCATGGCCAGAAAAGTAAATGAGTCTGCCAAGACAGCCAAGCTTGAAGAAAATTAAATCAATCCACAAAATAAAACCAGCTTAAATTTTTAATAATGACGCAAGTAGATGTACTTCTCGGCCTGCAATGGGGTGATGAAGGAAAGGGAAAAATCGTTGATGTACTCAGTCCAAAATATGATCTTATTGCCCGTTTTCAAGGCGGTCCGAATGCCGGACATACACTTGAATTTGACGGTAAAAAATTCGTTTTAAATACCATCCCATCAGGAATTTTCAATGAAAAAACCATGAACCTTATTGGTAATGGTGTAGTAATCGATCCGATCATTTTAAAAAGAGAGTTAGATAACTTAAAAAAAGCTGGTCATGATCCTGTTGCCGATGGCAAATTGGTAATTGCACGCAAAGCACACTTAATTTTACCTACTCACCAATTATTGGATGCGGCTAATGAAGCACGCATGGGTAAAAATAAAATCGGTTCAACACTTAAAGGAATTGGCCCGACATATATGGATAAAACTGGTCGTAATGGTCTTCGTGTTGGCGATACTACACTTCCAGATTTTAAAGAACGCTATGCTAAGTTAGTGGAAAAGCACACAGAAATCCTTTCACACTACGAAGGTTTCGAATATGAATTAGCAGAAAAAGAAGCTTCATTCTTTGAAGCTATTGAGTTTTTAAAAAGCATTCCTCATGTAGATAGCGAACATTTTGTGAATGGCTATTTAAAAGAAGGAAAAGCAGTTTTAGCAGAAGGTGCACAAGGAACTTTATTAGATGTTGATTTTGGATCTTATCCGTTTGTAACTTCTAGTAACACCACCACTGCTGGTGCTTGTACCGGTTTAGGTATTGCGCCTAATAAAGTTGGCGCTGTTTATGGTATTTTCAAAGCATATTGTACACGTGTTGGTGGAGGTCCTTTCCCTACTGAATTAGACAATGAAGTTGGTGAAAATTTACGCGCTTTAGGTCATGAATTTGGTGCAACTACTGGTCGTGCCCGTCGTTGTGGCTGGATTGATCTTCCTGCTTTAAAATATGCCATCATGTTAAACGGAGTAACCGAATTAATTATGATGAAAGCTGATGTGTTAGATACATTCGAAACCATTTACGCTTGTACACATTATGAATACAACGGTGAAACGATTGATTATATGCCTTACGATATCATTTCTATCGAACCAAAACCAGTATTGAAAGCAATTGAAGGTTGGGCTACTGATGTGACTAAAATTACTTCAGTTGATCAGATTCCAACTAAATTAAACGATTATATTGCTTTTTTAGAAAAAGAATTAGAAGTGCCAATTAAATTCCTTTCTGTAGGACCAGATAGAGCACAAACTTTAGAATTACGTTAAAATATTTAATACATATACAGAAAAAGCAACCTGATAAAAGGTTGCTTTTTCTGTATATAACTTTTTTTAATTTTGTTATAGCCTTTATTTATCTTAGAACTCCCTACCGAAAACAATACATCTCATCGATATCTAATTATTACACCAAAGTTTAATTTAAATAAAAATGAGCGATTTAAAATTATTTGAAGACAAGGCAGTACGTTCTGCATGGAATGAACAAGATGATAAATGGTATTTCTCTATAGTTGATGTGGTTGAAGTATTAACAAATTCACCACGTCCTAGAAAATATTGGAATGCTTTAAAAACAAAACTACAAAATGAAGGCAGTGAACTGTCCCATAAATTGGGACAGTTGAAAATGCCGGCGGATGATGGAAAAATGAGAATGACTGACGTTGCAAATACAGAACAACTTTTGCGTCTTATTCAATCTATTCCATCACCAAAAGCTGAACCTTTTAAACAATGGCTGGCACAAGTTGGTGCAGAAAGAATTGCCGAAATAGAAAACCCCGAATTAGCACAAGCCAGAATTAGAGCAACTTATAAAGCCAAGGGGTACAGCAATGAATGGATAGAAAAACGAATTCGCGGTATTCTTGTACGTGATGAACTTACTAACGAATGGAAACAAAGAGGTGTAAAAGAAGGCAAGGAATACGCCATTTTAACTGCCGAAATCAGCAAAGCAACTTTTGGTATTATTCCAAGCGACTATAAAAAGCTAAAAGGTTTAACAAAAGCGAATGAGAATCTGAGAGACCACATGACAGATTTGGAATTGATTTTTTCGATGCTGGGCGAAGCCTCAACAACAGAAATTGCCAAAAACAGAGACGCTAAAGGCTTTGATGAAAATCATACTGCAGCAAAGGCAGGTGGTAGCGTTGCGGGTAAAGCTCGAAAAGATTTAGAACAAAAATCTGGCAAGAAAATAGTAAGCAATCAAAACTTTAAAGCGCTTACAGAAAAAAGCGATAAGAAAACCCTGAAATAGCAAATTAAATAGTTTTAAACCCTATCAAAAACAAAAAATAGCATCTTTGAAAACCACACAAAACAAACCTGATTTCAAACAAAAAGCATTGCATTGGGCTAATCAGTTTGATGTTTGCTGTTTGTTGGATTCTAATTACTATAATGATATTTATTCAGCCTATGATTTCATGATCGCAGCTGGAGTTCATAATGAATTAGAATGTTCGGTAAATCAGGCTTTTGATCACTTAAAAGACTTTTATTCGCTACATAAAGAATGGATATTCGGTTTTTTTAGCTATGATCTCAAAAATGGAATTGAAGATCTCAAATCGAATCATCCAGACCAACTGGCTTTCCCTGATTTATACTTTTTTGTTCCGAAGTATTTGATTGGTATTAAAAATGGTGAAATACATGTTTTAATAGGTAATTATACGATCATAGATGAGATTAATCAATTTAACATCAGCTATAGCGCTAAGCCCAATCAACTAAAAATCGCCAAGCGAATAACAAAAGATCAATATATTGATAAAGTAGAAACTTTAAAAAATCACATTCTTCGTGGCGATATTTATGAAGTTAATTTTTGTCAGGAGTTTTTTGCAGAACATGCGATAATAAATCCTTTACAAACCTTTGATGCATTAAATAGCGTATCACCTACTCCATTTTCAGGTTATTTCAAAATCAAAAATCGTTATATTTTATCGGCTACGCCGGAAAGATTTTTATGCAAACGCGATAACAAACTCATTTCACAACCCATAAAGGGAACGGCGAGGAGAAGCAATAATCTACACGAAGATGAGCGCATTGCCATTCAGCTTAAAAATGATTCGAAAGAACAATCTGAAAATGTGATGATCGTCGATTTGGTGCGGCATGATCTTACAAAATCTGCGGTCAAGGGTACTGTTAAAGTAGATGAACTTTTTGGCATTTATAGCTTTCCGCAGGTACATCAAATGATTTCGACGATCAGTTGTGAACTTCATCCTGAAATTCATCTGGTTGATGCAATAAAAAACACTTTTCCTATCGGTTCCATGACTGGTGCACCTAAGGTTAAAGCAATGGAATTAATTGAAGACTATGAAGAAACTAAACGCGGGATCTATTCAGGTTCTTTTGGCTATATAGATCCGGCAGGCAACTTTGATTTCAATGTGGTGATCAGAAGTATTCTGTACAATGCGGAAAATAAATATTTATCATTCCAGGTTGGGGGAGCAATTACTTATGAATGCCAGGCAGAGCAAGAATATGAAGAATGTTTGCTTAAGGCGAGTGCGATGTTGAAGGTGTTAGGCGGTTAGGCGGTTAGGCGGTTAGGCGGTTAGGCGGTTAGGCGGTTAGGCGGTTAGGCGGTTAGGCGGTTAGGCGGTTAGG